>Ga0075424_100000063_pt1 | contig 58894 bp, 50 predicted proteins | sample SoiMethybrSBSTD3_FD_75301 | JGI IMG/M metagenome (GOLD analysis project Ga0075424, IMG submission 75301) | Bulk soil microbial communities from a Populus tree surrounding site in Tennessee, USA - Soil MetaG P. TD hybrid SBSTD3 | ecosystem: Environmental > Terrestrial > Soil > Tree plantation...
TGAACATCAACGGCCAGTGGTACGCGTCGGCGCCGATCGAGTTCTGGTTCGGCCTCGATCGCGCCGGCGGCGCGCCGTCGCAGTTCGCGCAGAACTGGTTCTACGATCCGGGGCGCTGGGCGCCGATGACGTATCACCAGCCGGCCGTCGGCGAGCAGATCGGCTTCTTCGTGTGCGCGGGCGACTGCCGCAACACGACCACGGGCGACAAGTCGCCGGTGAAGGAGCGGTCGAACGTCGTGCTGCTCCCGAACCCGGGCGACGGCGGCGGCACCTTCCGCTTCTGATGCCGGATGCTTGACCGGCGACCGACGTGACGACTACTGTGGGGCGACACCACATCTTGGGTCGCCCCATTTTTCTGTTCGCAGGCGCCCTCGTGGCTGGCGCGACGCTCGCGGCAGCGTGCAGCAAGAGCAGCCCCTCCGGGCCGACGCCGCCGACGCCGGATCCGCTCAAGCTGTCGTGTCCGGCGGCGGTGACGCAGACGTCGCAGTCCGGCCAGCCGACGGCCATCATCTACACGCCGGCGACCGCTGAAGGCGGCACGCGGCCGGTGCAGGTCACCTGCTCGCCCGAGAGCAATTCGAGCTTTCCCGTCGGCACGACGACCGTCACTTGCAATGCGGTGGACGCGAAGAGCGTGACGGCGTCGTGCTCGTTCACCGTCACGGTGACGGCGCCGCCGCGCCTCGCGGCGGCCAGCTTCCTCGCGTTCGGCGACAGCATCACCGCCGGCGAGATCACCGTGCAGGGCGAGGGGCGCATCCACATCCAGACGGTGCAGGACGCGCTCTCGTATCCCACCGATCTGCGCCAGTCGCTCAGCAGCCGCTACTCGGCGCAATCGATCGTCGTCGACAACGCGGGCTCGCTCGGCGAAACGACCGACGCCGGTCTGCTACGACTGCCGGTGGTGTTGACGAGCCGCTATCAGGCGCTGCTGCTGCTGGAAGGCGCCAACGATCTGGGGAACCAGTCGTCGGGCGCCGTGCGCGACCACGCGCTCGCGAACATGCAGGCGATGGTGCGCCTGGCGAAGGGGCGCGGCGTCAGAGTGTTCCTCGCGACGCTGCCGCCGCAGAATCCGCTCGCGTGCTGTCCGCGCCGCGGGACCGGCAACATCCTGCTCCCGTCGTACAACGACGGCCTGCGCGGCCTGGCCATCGCCGAGAACATTACGGGCGTCGACGTCTTCGCCGCGTTCAACAACGACCTGACGCAGATCGGCCCCGACGGCCTGCATCCGACGGCGATCGGCTACCAGACCATCGCGACCGCGTTCTTCGGCGCGGTCAAGACGACGCTCGAAACGGCGCCGGCGACGACGACGTTCTTCTTGCGGCGCCGCTAAAGCAACCGCAGAGCACGCAGAGCCGCTTTGTCGCTGTCACGCTGCATTCGCATCTTGGCATGCGGAATCAATGTAGCGAGCGCAGACGAAACAAGAAGGCGATCCAGCGCGACAGCCGAACGCGGATGCAGCGTGACAGAGAAAGAAAAAAGCTCTGCGATCTCTGCGATCTCTGCGGTTGCTTTCCCGCGCGATCCGGCGTGACAGCGATCACGCTACGGGCGATCGCGCTGTCGCATCAGCATCACCCCGCCGACGACCCACACGACCGCGAGCGGCAGCAGGCTCGCGTGGCCCCCGAGGCCCATCTTCATCCCGAGGTTGAACGCCGCGCGCGGCTCGTGGTGCGCGCGGAAGTTGGCGTCCACGCTTCCCGACGCCATCGTCTGCGTGTTGAGCGCGAGATCGCCGTCGCGGAAGGCCGGCCACAGGAGCTCCTGCACCGGACGCCGGATGTTCGCCGGCGGCAGCGGCATCGTCGTTACGGCGATCAGCGTAACGGCGGCGCCGCACAGCGAGAGCGCGGCCAGCCCCGCGCGGATCGCGGCGGGGGAGACGGCCCAGAGCATGGCGAGGCCGACGCACAGAAACGGGATCGCGGGCGACGCATGGCGCGGCCCGTACGACCAGCCGCCTTCCCAGTAGGTGTAGCTCGCGTTGAGGAGGATGAAGTAGACGGCGATGGCCGCCGCGACGATCGCCGCGCGCCGCCGGCGCGCGAGGATGTCGGCCGACGCGTCGGTTCCGAGCCGCATCCACGTCATGAGCGCGAGGCCGACGGGCGCCACCGCCAGCGCCGGCGCGAGCGGCAGCAGGCCGCGGTACTCGCCGAACAGAATCCGCCGCAGCCGGACGGACTTCGGCACCGTGACGCCGAACACGCCCTGCTGCATCCCCTCGTAGCCGATCTCGCTGCTGTAGGCGAGGTGAAACGGCGAGCCGAAGCAGGCGTACTGGTAAGCCATCAGCACGGCCGCGCAGAGCACGGCGCCGGCGGCCAGCGCGCCGAGGATGCGGATCGCGCGCGTGCGGCCGAGCGGCACGGCGTGCGCCGCCGCCAGCGCGGCGAGCAGCATCGCCGGAATCGCGGCCGGGAATTCCGACACCGTGGCCCATCCGGCGGCGACGCCGACCATCGCGCCCAGCCGCACGTCGCGCGCAGGCTCGTCGGTGCCGATCCGGACGGCCGCCGCGAACGCCAGCACGAGCAGCGCCGCGGCGAACGCGTGGCCGATGAAGATCGTCGCCAACGTCCAGATCGGCGTGGCCACGGCAAAGGTGAGCGCCGCGAACAGCGCCGCGCCGTAGCTCGCGCCGAGCTCCACCGACAGCGTGAACAGCGAGACGGCGGCCAGCGCCGTGAAGAGCCCGGCGGTCGCGACCGTCGAGAGGTAAGAGAGCAGCGCGAGCCCTTCGTAGGTCTCGGGATCGCCGCCGAACGCGCGGTAGATTGGCCGCACGGCCGCGACGAGCGGCACCGCGGCGAGCGCGATGCCCGGCGCCTTGTCCGAGTAGTAATGCCCGTTGTAGAACGCCTTGTCGCCGGTCGAATGCATGAACGGGTCGATGTTCAGCGTCCCCTCGTTCGTGATCGCGCGCACGAGATCGAAGCGCGAGTTCTGATTCCAGCCGCCCGCCTGATAGAAGTACGCGAAGGAAACGAAGAGCAGGATGAAGAGGAGCGCGCGCGAGCCTGGCGGAGGCGCCGCCGCAATGGCGCGCGGCGTCATGCGCGCGCGCCGCGCACCTGGCTCCCGACGCCGGCGATCAGGATGGTCATGCTGACGAGCTCGCCGACGACGGTTGCGAGCGCCGCGCCGTTGGCGCCCATGCGCGGGATGACGTAGAGATTCAGGCTCACGTTGACGGCAAGGCCCACGACGGCGGTCTGCGCGAGCAGGCGCTCGCGGTTCACCGACATCGTGATCGCGTGCAGGATCCAGATCCCGAACACGAGCGGCAGGCCGAGACACAGGATGCGGAACGGCTCAGCGGCCGCGCGGAATTCGCCGCCGAAGAGCACGACCAGCAGCGGCGCGGCGAGCGCGAACGCGACGCCGCCGACGAGGAGCGCGAGGCCGATGGCCGCGCCGAAACCGCGCAGCGCGAGGCGGCGGTGCTCGCGTCGATCGCGCACGAAGAGGTCCGCGAGCCGCGGCGTCAGCACCGCCGCGATGATCGACGGCAGGTAGCTCATGCCCTCGTACGTCCGGTACGCGGCGGCGTAGTAGCCGGTCTCGACGTTCCCGCGCATCACGCCCAGCATCACGCCGTCGACGTAAGAATACAGATTCAGGACGACGAGGAAAAATCCGAGCGGCAGCGCCGTCGTGTGCAGCTCGCGCCAGATGTCGCGGTCGTACCGGAAGCCGACGCCGCCGAGCTCCGCCTGCGTGAGCCACGCCGCGAGCGCGAGCGCCGTCGCCCGCGCCGCCACGAACGCGAGCGCCAGCCCCTGGAGCCCGCCGCCGGCCCACAGCGCGGCGGCGCCGAAGGCCAGCAGGATCGCGCGGTCCGCGGCGACGACGATGCTGTCCCAGCCGAAACGCTCGAGCCCCTGCAGCACGCCCCGGATGGTCAGCATGTACGAGCGCAGCACGAGCGATCCGCCGAGCAGATAGCACGCCAGACGCACGTCCCATTCGGGGCGCAGCACTGTCGCGGCCGCTGCGAGGGCGGCGAGCGCCGCCGCGCCCCAGATCAACTTGATCGCGAGCGTGTGGTGGAGCAGCGCCGTCGCCTGCGTGCGATCGCGCGCGACGGCGCGAATCGTCACCTGATGGAGGCCGAAGTCCATCAGCGTCTCGAAGATGGTGCCGAGCGCGAGCGCGAACGAGAACTTGCCGAACTCGACGTCGCCGAGCGTGCGGCCGGCGATCACGAAGAGGACGAGCAGCAGCGCGGCGCTGGCCGCGGAAATGCTGGCGAACGCCATGTTTCGCAGCATCAGCGCCGCCGGACCGCCGCCTCGATGAGCGACGCGACGCGATCGAGCAGCGCGCCGATCTCGAACTGCTGCGCGGTCCGATGCGCCGCCGTCGCCAGGCGCGCGCGCAACGGCTCGTCGTCCAGCAGGCGGCCGATTGCGGATGCAATCGACGCCGGCGATTTCGGCTCGTGCAGCAGCGCGTTCTCGCCGTCGACGAGGAAATCGCGGAGGCCGCCCACGCCGGACGCGACGATCGGAAGCCCGCTCGCCATCGCCTCGATCGCCGACGATCCGAACGCCTCGAAGTGCGAGGGGTGCACGTAGAGGTCGGCGGCACGGTAATAGATCGCCGTGTCCGCCGCGGCGCCTTCGAAGCGCACGCTGTCGCTCAGGCCGTGGCCCGCGACGTACGCGCGCGCGGGGCCGCCGACGTCCCATGCATGGCCCGTCATGTCGGGGCCGACGAGCGCGAGAATCGCGTCGGCGCGGCCGGCGCGCTGCCACGCCTCGACGAGATCCATCGCGCCTTTCTCGACGCTCAGCCGGCCGACGAAGAGCACGACGCGGCGGTCGAGCGGCCAGCCGAGCGTCTGCCGCAGCCGCGCCGCCTCGCCGTCCGCCGGCGGATGGAAGCGCGCGAGATCGACGCCGGGCGGCTGGTAGTGCACGCGGTCGCGCGGCACGCCGGCGCGAAGCGCTTCCGCCTCGAGATCGCGGCCGATGCAGAGGACGTGGTCCGCGCGGCGGTAGAACGCGCGCGCCGGCGCCTTCAGGATCGTCGTCGCCGCGCTCTCGGGCGGCAGGCCGGAATGTCCCGCGGCGGTCGGACCGGCCAGGACGCCGGCCGTTTCGCCCTGCACGATCACCGGACGCCCCAGCAACTTCCCCACGGCAACGGCGGCGATGCCGATGCCGCGGTAATCGACGCAGATGATGGCGTCGAAGCGCGGCGCGAGCGTCAGCAGGCGCTCGAAGAACGCCGGCACCGCCTCCCATTTGCCGCGCGCGTTCCGCTCGCCCGCCGGCCCCACGCGGTGGACGAGCACCTCGTCGATCACTTCCTCGCGCGGATCGTCCGCGTGGACGCGCTTGGTCAGCACCTGGACGCCGAAGCCGCGCGCGTGCAGGTGCGCGGCGAGTTGCCGCGCGTGCGTCTCCACGCCGCCGACCACCGGATGATAGTACGTGCTGGCGACGACGACGCGCGGCTTCATCGGGGGAGGACGGCCCGCACCGCGCGCCAGTAGGCCTCGAGCGCGCGATCGTACGCCGCTTTGCCGCGGCGGACGAGCGCGTGCGACGTGAGATCGCCGCGGACGACCATCGGCGCGCTCACGAGCAGATCGCGATCGCGCCGCCGCCGGATGCGGCGCGTGAGCGATCGGTCGCGCGGCAGCGACGGCAGCAGCCGGATCACGCCGCCGATCGCGCGCAGGTAGGTCGCCGCGTGGCCCTTCGCCGCGAGCACGGCGAGCTGGAGCGGCTCGTGGACGACGAGCGCCGGCACGAGCGCGACGAGCGTCGGCAGCTCGTAGTTCTTGAGGATGAAGTGCCAGCGGTTGCGGATCTGGTAGTAGAACATCCAGTCGCCGCGTTGCCGCGTGTTGTGCAGCACGATCGCCTGCGGCACCTCGCGGACCCGATAGCCGGCGATGTTCATGCGGTGGACGAAATCGCCGTCGTCCTTGCCCATGAAGTAGCGCTCGTCGAAGAGCCCCACGTCGATGGCGGCGGCGCGATCGACGAGCAGCGCGCACGCCGGCGCGGCGCCGATGTCCTGCGCGTCGGGGCCGCGCTCGGCGAGCGTGCGCTCCGCCCACGGGTTCACCGCCTCGCAGATGAAGTGCAGCGCGCCGCCCGCATATTGAATGCGATCCGGCCGCTGCTCGTCGACGACGATCGGGCTGCCGATCTTGATCGCCGGATCGGCGAGCGCCGCCTCGTGGAGGCGGCCGACCGCGTCCGGCCGCACGCGGACGTCGGCGTCCATCAAGAGCACGAAGCGGCGCGACGATTCGGTAATCCCGATGTTTCGTGCGGGGTTCGGGCCCTCGTTGAGATCGAGCCGGCGGACGCGCACGCGCGGCTGCTCGCGCGCGAGCCACGCGGCGGTGCCGTCGGTGCCGGCGACGTCGACGACGGTGATCCGATCGGGAGGACAGCCGGCGTCGAAGAGCGCCTGCAGCGTCCCCGGCAGCGACGTGAGACTGTTGTGCGCCACGATCGCGACGTCGACATCGTCTGGAAACATGCCCCCGCCGGCTGCCGACTGCCTGCCGACTGCCGACTGATTCGTGGGTTCCGTCATCGAACGGTCGTGAGAAACCACTGGCGGCGGCGCCCGGGCAGGCACGTCAGGAAGCGCCCGCTGAGCCGCATCAGTTGATAGCGATCGTCGCCCGCGCGAATCGCGCGGCGGCGCAGCGGCCGCTCGGCGAAGGCGGTGGCGTGCCCCGTCGCCTCGGCTTCGGCGCGCGCGAGCGCGCCGCCGATGCCCCACGGCATCGCCACGTGCTTCACCTCCGTCGTGCGCAGCTCGCTGTTCAGGATCGCGCGCGCCTCGGCCAGCTCCTCGCGAACCGCGCGGGCGCGCGCCTCGTCGCTCTCGAACGATCCGCGGGCGCCGGCGGCGATCGCCTCGAGGTCGGCTCGCCAGCGCGGGCGCTCGAAGAAGCGGGCACCGCCCTCGGCGGCGACGCGGCGCCGGCACTGTTCGGCGACGCGCTCGTCGGCGAAATATCGCCGCGCGTCGGACATCCGCGATCGGCGGACGTAGAGCGGCGTTCCGAGCGCCTCCGGATCCACCGCCTGCACGCGGCCGTTGGTCGACAGGACGGGGCGATTGAGAAACGGCTCCCGCTCGTATCCGGGACGCACGAAGTCGACGACCGTGTCGGCGCCGAAGATCATCGCATGCGACCTGGTGTGCGACTGGACGTCGAAGGCGCCGCTCGCGTGAAGCTCGCGCAGCTGCGCCCAGGTGACGAACGGCGTCTCGCCCGGCGCGTTCCCGATCCGCGCCGGGATCGCGAAGAGCACCGCGCGCAGCCGGTACTGCTTCAACAGCGGCAGCGCCACCGACCACACGCTCTCCCAGGCGTCGTCGAACGTCAGCGCCACCGATCGCGCGCCGGGCCGCACGCCGTCGACGACGAGCCGCGCGATCTCGTCACACGTCACCGTGCGGTAGCCGTTCTCGACGAGATACTGCAGCCGCGGCTCGAGCCAGTCGCGCGTGACGTCGTGAAAGTGAAACGCCGGCAGCAGGTCGCCGAGCGCGCCGCCGAAGAGGAACTTCGGATAACAGCCGGTAGCGAGATCGAGCAGGCCGCGCAGACGACCGCCGCGTTCGGCGAATGGTACGCCTGCCGTCATAGACAATCGATATATTTCCTTCGGTAGGTAACCTGCGACTGCCGACCCGCCTTCGCGCTGTCGCGCTTCGGCGCGGCAAGCTGCCGACTGCCGACTGACGCAGGCGACTGCTCGGGTGCTCGTCGTACCGCTTATTCTATGATGTGCGCGTGCCGTCGCTCGCGACCATCGGCTCCGCCGCGCCCGCGCGAACCGGGGCCGGCGTCGTCGGAGCGGTCCTGCTCGCTCTCGGCCTCGCCGCCGCGCTGTCGGTGGACGTCGTCAAGACGGGGCAGGGCGTGAAGAGCGACGAGGCGACGTACGTGGCGATGGCGCTCAGCGTCGCCTACGACGGCGATCTCGTGTACGAGCGCCGCGACCTCGACCGCTTCTTCGGATTGTACCGCTGGGGGCCCGATGGGATTTTTCTGAAGCGCGGCAAACAGATGCGCGTGCGCATCGATGCGTCGCCGCCGTTCGTGCACCTGCGCCAGACGCCCGATCTCCGCCCGGGCCGCCTCTATTTCAGCAAATCCCTCATCTATCCGATCGTCGCCGCGCCCTTCGTCAGGCTGCTCGGGCTGAACGGGATGCTGGTGCTGAACGTGCTGCTCCTGGCCGTCGCGTGCGCCTGCGCGTACCTGTTCCTCGCCGCGCGCTCGCGGCCGATGCCGGCGCTGGTGTTCGCGCTCGCGTTCGTCTTCGCCTCGTGCGTGCCGGTATATCTCGTCTTCCTCGCGCCGGAGATCTTGAACTTCACGCTGGTCGCCGTCGCGTATTTCCTCTGGCTGCAGAAGCACGCGTCGCCCGTCGTGCGATCGCGGGTGCTCGCCGGCGGCGCAAGCGATCTCTGTGCGGCGGCGCTGCTGGGGATCGCCACGTATTCGAAGCCGAGCCATGCGCTGCTGGTTGCGCCGATCGTCCTCCTGGCGTGCTGGCGGCGAAAGTGGACGCACGCGATCGCCGTCGGCGGCGTCGCGGTGGCCGCCGCGGCGCTGCTGTTCGCCGTCAACGCCGCGGTGACCGGCGAATTCAACTATCAGGGCGGCGATCGGCGCACGTTCTACGGCAGGTTTCCGTTCGACGGCTCGGGACCGGAGGTGTTCGCCGAGGCGCCGCTGCACGCGACGAACGATTCCGACGCGCAGAGCGTCCTCCAGGATTTCCCGAACCGCTTCGCGCACAACATCGAGTACTTCTTCATCGGCCGGCACTTCGGTTTCGTGCCGTACTTTTTTCCGGGCGCCGTCGCGATCGGCCTCTGGCTCGCCTCCGCCGATCGCCGCGATCCGTCGCGCGTCTTCACGCTGGCGGCCGTCGGCGCCTCGGTCGCGGCGCTGCTCGTCTTCGCGCCGTATTCGTGGAGCGGCGGCGGCGGGCCGCCGGGCAACCGCTATTTCATGAGCCTCTATCCGGCGCTGTTGTTCCTGACGCCGCCGCTGACGGGCGCCGCGCCGGCGCTCGCCGCGTGGGCCGGCGGCGCGCTGTTCACGGCGAAGATGCTCGTCAACCCGTTCGTCATCGCGAAATCGCCGGCGCAGCTCACCGAGCGCGGCTTCGCCCGGCGGCTGCCGGTCGAAGTGACGATGGCGAACGATCTGCCGATCATGCTCGAGGGCGGACGCGCGCACGCCTGGTACAGCGACGTGCTGCTGTACTTCCTCGACGAGCACGTCTACCCGCCGGAGACGATCGACGCGGACGGGCACAAGGGCATCTGGATCGCCGGCGACGGCCGCGCGGACATCCTGATGCGCTCCGACTGGCCGATCGCGGCGCTGCGCGTGACCGCCTCGTCGCCGATTGCGACGACGGTGACGATGTCGGCGGGCGCGGGGCAGGTGAGCGTACCGCTTCAGCCGGGCAAACCGGCGACGTTCGACGTGGCTGCCGCGGGCGTCCGCGACGAGCACAGCTTCGCGTATCTCGTCTCTGCGCGATCCTCGGAAGGCTTCACGCCGCGGCTGCGCGATCCCTCGTCGGACGATCTTCGTAATCTGGGTGCAATGCTCCGCTTCACCGCGGTGCCCGCGACTCGATGACGGCAGCCGATCGCGCCCCCGGGGCGTCTCACGGCCGGCGGCGAGAGCTCGCGGCGGTGCTCGTGGCCGCGATCGCGCTCACCGCGCTCTTCACCTACCCGATCGCGTTCAAGCCCGGGCACGTCGGCCGCGTCGACAACGGCGACGGCCAGCTGTCGATCTGGAACGTCACCTGGGTTGCGCGGACGCTCGCCGTCGATCCGCTGCACGTGTTCAACGCCAACATCTTCTACCCGCATCGCGGCACGCTCGCGTACTCCGAGAACAACCTCGGCGCCGGCGTGCTCGCCATGCCGGTGTATTGGGCGACTCGGAATCCGTACGCCGCGCACAACTCCGTCGTGCTCTTGGCGTTCGTCCTCGCGTTCGTCGGCGCCTACTACCTGGTGCGCTACCACACCGGCGACTGGCGCGCGGCGGCGGTGTCGGCGGTCTGGTTCGCGTTCTGCCCGTACACGTTCGCGCGCACGGCGCACATCCAGCTCCTGATGACCGCGGGGCTGCCGTTCGCGATGCTGGCGTTTCACCGGCTCGCCGATCGACCGTCGCCCGGCCGCGGCGCGGCGCTCGGCAGCATCATGGCGGCGGAGGCGCTCTGCTGCGGCTATTACGGCATTCACCTCGTCGTCATGATCGGCTTCGCGTTCGTCGTCGTCGCGTCGACGCGGTCGCTCTGGACCGACGCGCGCTACTGGCGCGCGATGCTCGTCGCGGCCGCCGTCTCGATCGTGCTGGTGCTGCCGCCGTTCGTGCCGTACTGGCTGCTGCAGCGGCACACGGGCTTCACGCGAACGCTCGCGGAAGCCGAGCGCTACTCGGCCAACTGGAGCGCGTGGTTCGCGAGCTCGTCGTACGCGCACGCGTGGCTCCTCAGGTATCTGCCGCCGTGGAAGGACGCGCTGTTTCCGGGCGCGCTGGTCATCGGGTTCGCGATCGCGGGCGTGTTCATCGCGCGCAGACAGCGGCGGGGGGAGCTGGCGCTGTTGTACGGCGGCCTGGCCGCGTTCGCCGTCTGGCTGTCGTTCGGTCCGCAGGCGCGGCTCTATTCGACGCTCTACTACGTCGTGCCGATCTTCCGCTGGCTCCGGGCGCCGAGCCGGTTCGGCCTGATTGCCGTGCTCTCGCTCTCGGTGCTCGGCAGCTTCGGCGTCGCGGAGCTCTTCCGCCGCGTCCGGCGGCCGTCGCTCGTCTTCGTGGCGCTCTTCGTCGCCACCTGCGCCGAGCTGCTCGTGCCGCTCAACATGCCCGACGTGCCGCCGGTCGAGCCGGTGTATCTCATGCTGACGGCGCTGCCGCCCGGGCCGGTGATCGAGATGCCGTTCTTCTATCTCGAGTTCATGTTCCCGCGGCACACGTACTATATGCTGCAGTCGACGACGCACTGGATGCCGCTCGTCAACGGCTACAGCGATTACATGCCGCGCGATTTCCTCGCGAACGTGATGACGCTCGCGCCGTTTCCGAGCCGGGATTCGCTGAAGATGCTGCGCCACCGGCGCGTCCGCTATGCCGTCTTCCACCGCTACTGGTACAACGACGAGAACTGGCACGACGTGACGATGCGGCTGCGCGAATTCGATCCGTATCTCCGGATGATCTACAAGGACGAGGGGACGCGCTTGTACGAGATCGTCGGCGCACCGCGATAACGCGTGCAGCTGACGCCACTGCCCGTGCGGGCGCCGGTCGCCGACTACGTCATGCAGGCGGACGCGCTGCTCGACGCCTGGAACGCCGGCGATCCCGGCGCGATCGCGATCGCGCGCCACAAACACCCGAAGTTTCTCGACGACACGATCAAGTGGCTGCCCAAGCGGCTGTCCGACGAGCAGGCGCGCAAGATGCCGTTCGAGTTCGCCGACGCGCAGCTCACGGTCGCGCGGTGGTACGACTTCGACAGCTGGCAGCGCCTCGTCGAGCACGTCGAGGAGGTGACGCGCGACGGCTCGCCGGTCTCACGCTTCGAGGCCGCGGTCGATGCCGTCGTCGACGGCGACGTGAAGACGCTCGCGGCGATGCTGGCGGAGCACCCGGATCTCGTGCGCGCGCGCTCGACGCGCGTCACGCATTTCGATCCGCCGGTCCACCGCGCCACGCTTCTGCACTACATCTCGGCGAACGGCGTCGAAGGCTACCGGCAGAAAACGCCGCCGAACGCCGTCGACGTCGCGAAGACGCTGCTCGGCGCCGGCGCCGAGGTCGACGCGCAGGCGGACTTGTACGGCCAGCCGTCGACGACCATGGATCTGCTCGTCTCCAGCAGTCCGCCCGCTGCGGCGGGGCTGCAGACGGCGCTCGCCGAGACGCTGCTCGACTTCGGCGCTGCGATCGACGGCGTCGCGGGTACGCCGCCGCTCATGATTGCGCTGGCGTTCGGCTTTCGTGAGACGGCCGAGATGCTCGCGCGACGCGGCGCGCGCACCGATTCGCTCGGGGCCGCCGCAGGCCTCGGACGGGTGGAGGAGGCGCGGCAGCGCCTGCCGCAGGCACGCGCCGAGGAGCGCCACCAGGCGCTCGCGCTCGCTGCGCAGCACGGCCAGGTCGAGATCGTCCGCGTGCTGCTCGACGCGGGCGAAGACCCGAACCGGTACAACCCGAAGAGAAACCACGGCCACTCGACGCCGCTGCACCAGGCCGTCGCCGCCGGACACGACAGCGTCGTGCGGCTCTTCGTCGAGCGGGGCGCGCGCCTCGACATCGAGGACACGATCTTTCACGGCACGCCGCTCGGGTGGGCGATCTACTGCAACAAGCCGGAAATCGCGACGTACCTGCGGAGCCGCGGCGCCCCCGAATGAAACGTGTAGGCGAGAAACGGTATTCCGTCAAATATCGGGGGGCAGCGTGTGATGGCGGCTTCGCCAGACGTAGACGCCCGCGCCGCTCAGCGAGAACAACATGATGAGCGCCTGCGCGACGAGCGAGACGAGCAGCGCCGACTCGATCGAGTGGCCGATGCGGCTGAAGTAGAACGAGAAGGTCGCCTCGCGCACGCCGAAGCCGTTCATCGAGACCGGTAGCATCTGCACGACGAACGAGATCGGCACCACGACCGAGAGGTCCGACAGCGCGACGTCGAGGTGCAGGGCGTACGCGACGGCGAAATAGAACAGGACGATCGTGCTCTGCACGAAGACCGCGCCGCCGAAGCAGCCGACAAGCGCGCTCGGCGCGTCGCGGAACTTCGTCAGCGCGCCGGTGAGCGTCTCGATGCGGTCGCCGACCCATTCGGGATGGAACACCGTCAGCGGCTGCAGCAGCCGGCCGAAGCCGTCGGGCGCGAACACGGCCGGCGCCGACATCGCCGCGCCGGCGAGGAAGCCGGCCCAGAGCCAGGCCGGCCAGATCGGAATCGCCGCCGGGTGCACGCGCACGGCGGCCGACGCGCCGAGCGCCGCGATCAGCACGAGCGCCATCAGCCCGAGGCCGCGATCGACGAGCACGACGGTCGTCGCGAGCGTCTTCGACCCGGCGTCGCGCGCGGTGTCGGCAATCCGGATCACGTCGCCGCCGATGTTGCTCGGCAGAAAGTTGTTGAAGAAGCCGGCGACGAGAAACGAGCCGACGAGCCGGGTGATCGGAATCGCGATCCGCTGCGCCTCGAGCAGCAGATGCCACCGCCACACCGACGCCGCCACGTTGATCGCGTAGATCGACAGCGCGACGAGCAGCCACGCGATCGAGGCGTGGCGCGCCGTGGACCAGAGGCCGCCGACGTCGATCCGCGAGAAGAGCAGGACCAGCAGGATGAGGCTGACGGAGATCTTCAGCGCCAGCAGGACGTAGCGGCGCGCCGGGGACGAGTCGGAGGCTTCCGCGGGCATTCTCCAGGACGGGACCGCCACTGTACTATGAAACCGTGAGAAAATCACCCGAACCGTGCGCATCCTGATGATTGCGCCCGAGCCGTTCTTCGAGCCGCGCGGCACGCCGTTCAGCGAGCTCCATCGCATTCGCGCGCTGACCGCGCTCGGCCACCAGGTGGATCTCGTCACGTATCCCTTCGGCCAGACCGTGTCGATGCCGGGGCTGCGGATCTTCCGCAGCGCGCGGCCGCCGCTCGTGCGCGGCGTCGGCGTCGGGCCGTCGCTCGCGAAGATTCCGCTCGATCTCATGCTGGCGTGGACGGCCGTGACGCGCGCGCTCGCCGATCGCTACGACGCGATCCACTCGCACGAGGAGGGCGGCGTCATCGGCGCGGCGCTCGCGCTCGCGCTGCGCGTGCCGCACCTCTACGACATGCACTCCAGCCTGCCGCAGCAGCTGACGAACTTCGCGTTCAGCCGATCGCGCGTCATGAAGCGGATCTTCCTCGCCATCGAGCGCTTCATGATCCGCCGCTCGCGCGTCGTCGTCGTGATCTGCCCGTCGCTCGAGGAGACGGTGCGCGCGATCGATCCGCAGGCGCGCACGGTCCTGATCGAGAACGCGCCGGGATCGGCCGGCGACTCGGCGACGCCGGAGCAGGCGGCGGCGGTCCGCCGGTCGCTGGCGCTCGCGGACGGTACGCCGATCGTCCTCTACACCGGCACCTTCGAGGCGTATCAGGGCCTCGAGCTGTTGTTCGACGCGATGGCCTTCGTCCGCCGCGCGCGGCCCGACGCACGGCTCGTGCTCGCGGGCGGGCGTCCGGATCAGATCGAGCGCGCGCGTGCGCAGGCGCGCGCGGCCGGCGTCGAGGACGTGGCGGTGTTTGCGGGCGAACGGCCGGCGGCGGAGATTCCGGCGTACTTGCTGGCGGCCGACGTGCTCGTCTCGCCGCGGTCGCGCGGCACGAACACGCCGCTCAAGATCTATCAATACCTGCGATCCGGGCGCCCGATCGTCGCGACCCGGCTGCTGACGCACACGCAGGTGCTCGGCGACGAGACGGCGATTCTCACCGAGCCGACCGCCGAGGCGTTCGCCGGCGGCGTGCTGGCCGCGCTCGACGATCGCGCGCGCGCCGATGCGGTCGGCGCGAACGCGCGCCGGCTGGCCGAGACGAAATACAGCTACGAGGCCTATCTCGAGCGGACGCGCGAAGCGTGCGCGGCGCTCGAAGGCGCCGCAGGGCCGCCGGGCGCGATCGTGAAGGATCTCGCGTGACGCGCGCGCGGCAGCCGAAGGACCACTACAGCTACACCGCGTACGCGGACCCGGCGATGGCGCGTTCGTTCGAGCGCAAGCGCTTCGGCGGCCCGATCGGCGAATACGTCGCCGGGACGCAGGCGCGCGTGCTCGCCAACATGGTCGGCCGCATCAAGGATCGCCCGATCCTCGACGTCGGCACCGGCACCGGCCGCGCGGCGATTCTGATGGCGCGCGGCGGCGCCCGCGTCACCGCCCTCGACGCCTCCGAGCAGATGCTCGAGGCCGCCCGCCGCCGCGCGCAGGACGAGGGGCTGTTCATCAAGTTCGTCCGCGGCGACGCGCACGCGCTGCAGTTCCAGGCGCGCGAGTTCGACGTCGCGATCTGCCTGCGGGTGCTGATGCACGCGCCCGACTGGCGGAAGTGCCTCTCCGAGCTGTGCCGCGTCGCCGACCGCCTCGTCATCTTCGACTACCCCTCGGCGCGCAGCGTCGCGCTGGTCGAATCGGCGACGCGCCGCTTCGCGCATACGCTCGGCGCGCGCACCGAGGCATACCGCGTGCTGTCGGACGCCGCGATCAGGTCCGCGCTGAAGACGTCGAACTTCCAGGTACGATCGGTGCACCGGCAGTTCGTCATGCCGATGCAGTTCCATCGTCTGATCGGATCGCGGCGCTTCACGATGTGGTCCGAGGAGGTTCTCGATCGAATCGGCCTGCTGAAGCTGTTCGGATCGCCCGTCACAGTCGTCGCCGAACGGTGCGCGCCCTAGTCACCGGCGCGACGGGGTTCACCGGCGGCCATCTTGCACGCGCGCTGGCGGCCCGCGGCGATTCCGTTTCGGCTCTCGCGCGCGCGAAGAGCCCTGCGACGGACGCGCTGTCGGCGGCCGGCGTGGCGCTCGTCCCCGGCGACCTTCGCGAGCACGACGCGCTCGCGCGCGCCACCGAGGGCGTGGACGTCGTCTACAACATCGCCGCCATCTACCGCCAGGCGGGGCTCAAGGACGAGGAGTACCGCGCGGTGAATGCCGACGCCGTCGGCGCGCTCGTCGAAGCGGCGGCGCGAAACGGCGTCGCGCGCGTCGTCCACTGCAGCACCGTCGGCGTCCACGGCGACGTCGAGCATCCGCCGGCGAACGAGGACGCGCCGCTGCGGCCCGGCGACATCTACCAGCGGACGAAGCTCGAGGGCGAGCGGCTCGCGCGGGAGGCCGCGGCGCGGCACCGCATCGAGGTGACGATCGTGCGCCCGAGCGGCATCTACGGCCCCGGCGATCGCCGCCTGCTGAAGCTCTTTCGCGGCGTCGCCCACCGGCAGTGGGCGACGTTCGGCGATGGACGGATTTATTACCACCTCACCTTCATCGACGATCTCGTCGAGGGCTTTCGCTTGTGCGCGACGCACGCGGCCGCCGCCAACCGCACCTACATCCTCGCCGGCGGCGAGGTGACGACGCTGAACGAGCTGGTGGAGCTGGTGGCGTTCGAATCGGGCGTCCGTCCGCCGAAGCGCCATCTGCCGGTCTGGCCGCTGCGCGCGGCGGCGGTCGCCTGCGAGGCGATCTGCGCGCCGCTCCGGATCGAGCCGCCGCTGCACCGCCGCCGCGTCGAATTCTTCACCAAGAGCCGCGCGTTCGATATCACCCGCGCGCGCACCGAGATCGGGTTCGAACCGCGCGTCGGGCTGCGCGAGGGAATCCGGCGTACACTCGACTGGTACCGGCAGCATGGCTGGCTCTGACGACGTCCGCATCGCCGAACGGGCGCCGCGCATCGAGCGCGCGCAGGATCAGCTGTTCGCGCCCGGCACGTCGAGCCGCGCGAAATATTCGGCGCTCGTCGTCGGCCGGCCCGGCCTCGGGGCGCTGCTGCGCTACGAGCTGATCGTCATGCTCGCGCAGTCGCGGGCCGGCGCGATCGGGCTCGCGATCCGCAAGGCGCTGTACCCGCAGCTGCTGGGCAGCTGCGGCCGCAACGTCGTCTTCGGCCAGCACGTCGTGCTGCGCCACCCGCACAAGATCCACATCGGCAGCAACGTCGTCGTCGACGACAACTGCCTGCTCGACGCGAAAGGCGAGCGCAATCGCGGGATCCGCATCGGCGACGGGGTATTCATCGGCCGCAACACGATCCTGTCGTGCAAGGACGGCGACATCGAGCTCGGCGACGGCGCGAACCTCGGCTTCAACTGCGAGGTGTTCTCGGCCAGCCGCGTGACGATCGGACGCCGCGTGCTGATGGCGGCGTACAGCTACGTGATCGGCGGCGATCACGATTTCTCGGATCCGGCGCGCGCGGTGCTCGAGCAATCGAGAACGTCGGCCGGCGTCGCGATTGGCGACGGCGCGTGGCTGGGCGCGGGCGCGAAGATCCTCGACGGCGTCTCGATCGGCGAGCACGCCGTGATCGGCGCCGGCGCCGTCGTTCGCGAATCGATTCCCGCCTCCGCTGTCGCGGTCGGGATTCCAGCGCGAGTGGTCGCTACGAGGTAGTCCTCGTCGGGCTACAATTCCTGAATGGCCTATCGCAGCGAGCTGGAGTCGCGGCTCGCCAAGAAGACGACCAAGGCGATCATCGACTACGCGATGCTCGACGATGGCGACCGCGTCATGGTCGGGCTGTCGGGCGGCAAGGACAGCTGGGCGCTGCTGCAGCTGCTCGACGTTCTGCGTCAGCGCGCGCCGATCCGCTTCTCGCTCGTCGCGGTCAATGTCGACTCCGGCTACAAGGAGTACAAGCACGAGCTGATCGCGTCGACCTGCCGCGCCCGCGGCTGGGCGTACCGAATCGAGCACACCGGCATCGGCGAGACGATCGACGACCTCCTCGACGACGGCGCGACGCCGTGCTCGCTGTGCGCACGGCTGCGGCGCGGCGTGCTGTATCGGATCGCGAAGGAAGAGGGCGCAACGAAGATCGCGCTCGGCCATCACGCCGACGACTTCATCGAGACGCTGCTCCTGAATCTCTTCTTCGCCGGTGCGCTCAAGGCGATGCCGGCGAAGCTCGTCTCCGACGACGGCGCGCACGTCGTCATCCGGCCGCTGGTGTACGTGGGCGAGGACGAAGCGCGCGCGTACACGAAGGCGTGCGAGCTGCCGATCATCGGCTGCTGCTGTCCGGCGTGCGGGGACCTCGGGCTGCAGCGCCAGCGCACCAAGCGGCTGCTCATGGAGCTCGAGCGCGAGCACGCGGGCGTGAAGCAGTCGATGCTGAAGGCGCTCGCGAACGTCGCGCCGCGCCACCTCCTCGACACGCGGCTCAATCCGCCCGCCGACCTGCGCGCGCGGGCGGCCGCGGCTGCGGCGTCCGGCGCGATCGCCCGGTGATGCGGGCGGTCGTCCAGCGCGTTTCCTCCGCCTCCGTCACCGTCGCCGACCGGACCGTCGGCGCCATCGATCACGGCCTGCTGGTGCTCGTCGGCGTCGAAAGGGAGGACAGCCCGGCCGACGCCGAGTACATCGCCGGGAAGATCGGCGACCTCCGCGTGTTCGAGGACGACCAGCATCATATGAACCGGTCCATCGCCGACGTCGGCGGCTCGGTGCTCGTCGTCTCCCAGTTCACGCTCGCCGCGGACTGCCGCAAGGGCCGGCGCCCGTCGTTCGACGGCGCCGCGGCGCCGGAGGTCGCGCGGCCGCTGTACGAAGACGTCGTGCGGCGGCTCGGCGCGCGCGGCCTCCGCGTCGCGACCGGCGAGTTCCAGGCGTCGATGCGCGTCGCGCTCGTGAACGATGGCCCCGTCACGCTGCTGCTCGACAGCCGGCGGCAATTTTGAAAGGTGCGTAACGTGAAACTCAGGTTCCGCGCGACACCTGGTGGTATTGCCCTTGTGCTCATGGTTCTCTCGTTGTCGCGGCCCGCGGCGGCGCAGCAGCGGCCGCTCGTCACCGAGGATCCGGAGCCGATCGGGGCGGGCCGCGTGCTGCTCGAGGGTGGAGTGGATCTCGCACACGACTACCAGAATCCGGTGTCGGGGCTGAAGGGGAATCTGTTCACGCTGCCGACGATCGGGATCAGCGTCGGCCTGAGCTCGATAGCGGAGTTTCAGATCGACGGCGGCCTCTTCAACCGGCTGTCGATCACGAGCCGGAATCCCAACGCGCCGCTGGCGTCGCTGCTGACCGTGACGGGCGACACGACGCACGACGTCTCGAACGCCGTCGTCGCGACGAAGATCCGGCTCGTGTCGGAATCCGCCTCGCGCCCGGCGTTCGCGCTGCGCTTCGCGACGAAGCTGCCGAACGCGTCGAACGAGAAGGGGATCGACCTCGATACGACCGACTTCGCCGGCTCGCTGCTGCTCGGCAAGACGGTCCAGTCCATTCGCATCGTCGTGAACGTGGGGGCGGGAATCCTCACCAACCCGGCGACGACGCTCGGGCAGAACGATGTGCTGCTGTACGGCGTGTCGTTCGCGCGGGCGGTCACGCAGCAGACCGAGCTGGTGGGCGAGCTGAACGGACGCTTCTCGACGCGCAGCGCGGGCGCGCCGACGGGGACCGAGAGCCGCGGCATCCTCAGGCTCGGCGCGCGCTACACGCAGGGGGCGATGCGCCTCGACGCCGGCCTCGCGATCGGCACGACGACGCTGGATCCGACGATCGCGCTGACCGCGGGCGTCACCTACGTGTTCAACGCGTTCACCGTGCCGTAGCGCGTGCCTTGGGGCCAGGCACGTGCCAGGCACGTGCCTGGCACCGAGTGGGGGTTTCAGGCCGTTTTTGGCGGGTTACGCCGTTCCGTGGACCGCCGTCGCGACGCCGTAGAAATTCTTCACCGCCGCGATTTCTTCCTGCCGGCGGACGTCGGACCATCGGAGCTCCGTTCCGACGATCGCGGCGGCGCGCGCGACGGCGTCGTCGCCCGGGTAGCCGAGCGCGCCGAGCGGCGTCCGGCGGATGACGATGTCGGCGAGCGCCGGCGCCATTTCCTTTCGCGCCGCGAGCACGAGCTCGGCCCCGATCACCGGCGAATCGTGCGCGACGCGCGTCCGCCACTCGGGCCGATCCGCCGCCAGCTCGATCACGTCGCGAAACCGCGATCCGTACGCCGCGATCAGATGCGGGATGGTGTCCGACGGCAGCCCTTCGTCGTGCTCGCGCCGCGCGTCGGCGATCGCGAGCCCGACGTCGCGGATGCTGCCGCCCGGCAGCGGCGTGGACGCCGTTCGACACGGCGCCGCAGGACGCTCGAGCTTCTTCAGCAGCAGATCGGTGATCCGCTCGGCGACGGCGCGCGCGGTCGTGTATTTCGCGCCGGCCACGCTCACGAGGCCCCCGACGCCTTGCGAGGCGTGATCGCGCACCTGCTCGTGTCCTTCGAGCGACACGCGCGCGCCGCTCACCTTCGCCGGCACGACGCCGCGATGCACGAGCGTGATGTCCGCAAGCGTCAAATCGAGCGCCGGGAACGCCTGGTTCAGCTCCGCGACGAACGCCGCGACGTCGCGCTCGGAGACGCTCGTGTCCTCCGGATCGCACGTCGTGCTCGACTCCCACGTGCCGAACAGCGCGCGCTCGCGCCACGGCACGAGAAAGAGATACCGTCCGGCGATCGATCGGCCGCCGAGCGCTTCGTCGCCGGCGTCGCGCCGTGTCACGAGGTTCATCGCCTTCAGCATCGGCACGCCGGTGGCGATGCCGAGCGGCGCGAGCAGCCGATGGACGCGCGCGCCGGTCGCGTTCACCGTCACACGCGCGGAGACGTTCATGGTTGCCGATCCGAGCAGGTCGCGCGCGCTGACGCCGACAACGTGTTTGCTGCCGCCGGCAGCGTCGACGAGCGGCGCGACCGCCTCGACGTGGTTCGCGAGGACCGCGCCGTGTTCCGCCGCCGCGATCGCAAACGAGAACGTCAGGCGATCGGGCTCGGTCGTGACGTAGTCGTTGTAGACGGCGGCGCCGGTGAGCCGCTGGCGCCGCAGGCCGGGGAACTGCTGAATCGCGCTGCCGCGTCCGACGACGCGTCCGCCGCGCAGCCGATGCGAGTCGGCGACGCCGCGGTTGCGCCCGGCCGACACGATCCGATCGAGCAGAAACCCGGCGCGCATCGCGATCTTGCCGCGCACGAGCGAGCGGTACACCGGCAGCGCGAAGGGCAGCGGCCGCACCGCATGCGGCGCGATGCGCGCGATCGTCCGGCGCTCGCGCACCGACTCGCGCGCGCGCGCGACGTCCAGCGACTGCAGGTAGCGGAGGCCGCCGTGAATCGTGCGCAGGTGATTGAACGACGCGCCGCTGCCGAAGTCCTCCCGCTCGACGAGCGCCACGGCCAGGCCACGCTGCGCCGCGTCGTAGGCGATCGCCAGCCCGTAGATGCCGCCGCCGATCACCAGCACGTCGAACGTGCGGTCGGTCAGCGCCTCCAGATCGCGCGTCATCCTCGGCATCGTACCGCCATCGCGTGGCTGTTATAGTCTGAATCGTGGCGACGACCGAGGCCGTCCGCGACTACTGGAACCGGCACATTCACGATCTCGAGATCACGAGGCACCCCGTCGGCTCCCGCGGCTTCTTCGACGACCTCGACCAGTACCATTTCGAGAAGCTCCATCACCTGCTGCGGCTCGTCGCTTTTGACGGCTATCGCGGGCGATCGGTTCTGGACGTCGGCTGCGGCGCCGGCGTCGACCTCGCGCGGTTCGCGCGCGCCGGGGCCGCGGTGACCGGCGTCGACCTCGCGCCGTCGGCCATCGAGCTGGCGCGCGCGAACTTCGCGCAGCAGGGCCTCCCCGGCGCCTTCGAGGTCGCCGACGGCGAGCGGCTGCCGTTCCCCGACAACTGCTTTGACCTCGTGTACGCCCACGGGGTTGTCCAGTACACCGCAAGTCCTCAGCAGCTCGTCGACGAATGCCGGCGCGTCCTCAAGCCCGGCGGCGAGGCGGTGTTCCAGGTCTACAACCGCGTGTCGTGGCTCAACGCGCTGTCCAAGCTGATGAAGGTGGGCCTCGAGCACGACGACGCGCCGGTGCTGCGGAAGTTCAGCATTGGAGAGTTCCGGCGGCTGCTGCGCGGCTTTTCCACGGTGAGGATCGTGCCCGAGCGCTTTCCCGTGAAATCCCGGCTGCACGGCGGCTGGAAGGGGGCTGTCTACAACGGCGTCTTCGTGAGCACGTTCAACGCGCTGCCGCGCCCCCTCGTCCGCCGGTTCGGCTGGCATTTGCTCGCTTTCTGCCACAAATGAACCGGTCTGCCGACTGGGACTGCCGACTGCCGACTGATTCAGGGACTGATTCGGGATGCACTTCTCCAAAGCCCACGCCTACGGCAACGATTTTCTCTACGTCCGCGAGGACGAGGCCGGCGATCGCCCGCTCGAGGCGCTGGCGCGCGAGTTGTGCGATCGCCACACCGGCGTCGGCGCCGATGGGCTGATCGTCTACTCGGCGACGTCCGACGGCGCCAGGATGCGGCTGCTCAACGCGGACGGCAGCCGATCGGAGGTGTCGGGCAACGGCGTCCGCGGGCTCGCCGCGCTGCTGCTGCGCGACGAGGGGCCGGACCGCGCGTCGATCGCGATTCGGACGGAAGCGGGCGTCAAACAGCTCGATCGCGTCGGCCGCTACGGCCCGCGGCAGACGTTCCGCGCGGCGATGGGGCTGCCCGCCGGCCTGCGGCGCGCGGCGGTCACCGCCGCCGGCGAGCCGCTCGACATCGTCGTCATGACGTTCGGCAACCCGCAGTGCGTCGCGCTCGGGCCGTTGCCCGACGAAGGGCGCTTCCAGCGGCTCGGCCCGGCGCTCGAACGCCACGAGCTCTTCCCGGAGCGGACCAACGTCGAGTTCGCCCACGTCGAATCGCCGGCGTCGGTCCGCATTCTGATCTGGGAGCGCGGCGTCGGGCCGACGCTGTCGTCGGGAACAGGGTCGTGCGCGGCGCTCATCGCGGCGGCGGCATTCGGCGGCGCCGCGCGCGACGCGGAGGTCGTCGCCCCCGGCGGCCGGCAGCGCATCGAGTGGCGCGAGGACAGCGTCTACCTCACCGGCTGGGCGGAAGTCGTCTTCGACGGCGTCTGGCGCCGCCCACTACCTGGTGCCCACCCGTGAAGTGACGACGTACAACGCAGACCTCGCAGAGCCCGCAGATTTTTTTCTCTTTTTACAATGTTCTGCGGGTTCTGCGGGTTCTGCGTTGTACGTCGTCCGTGACGACGATCAGCGGCGGCGGCGGCCGGCGGGGACGGGAGCCGCTTCGAGATCGTGCACGGCTGCGCGCAAATCGGCGGCGGCGGCGTGCGCTTTGTCGATGGCTGCGAGATAGTCGCCGCGATCGAAGGCGGCGCGGGCGTCCTGGACGCGCGCGTCGTTCTGGTTCACGACACGCCCCGCGGCCGTCGTCGTCTTCGGCGCCGCCCGGCCCGTTTCGGCAGACTTGAGTTTCGCATGCGCATCGGCAAGCGCCGCGGCGGCCTCGGCAATCGCCTTGTCGGCGTCGGCGCGGGCGGTGGCCTTCTTGTTGACGGTCTCCTTGGCCGCGTTCTGCGCGCGCTCGCGCGCGTCGAGCGCGTTGTTGAGCGCCTGGCGGTAATCGCGTTGATCGACGGCCTCGTGCGCGCGCTTGAGCGCGTCTTCCGCCGCGGTGAACTCCTCGCGCGCGTACTGGTCGGCGCCGGCGGCGCGCGCGGCGTCGATCGCGCCCTGCGCCTGCTGCATTTCCTTGTCGGGGGGATCGCCGCACGCCGCGTTCCCGATCGCCGCCGCGACCGCGACGGACAGCAACCAGCGACGCGCGCCCAGCATCGGCCCAGTATACAGGGCCGGAAAGTGTAAGATGAAGAACCTGTCGCCCGACGATCGGCCGCGCGAGAAGCTGCGCAGCCACGGCGCCGCCGCGCTCGGCGACAACGAGCTCGTCGCGCTGGTCATCGGCCACGGGTCGCGCGGCGGCGATGCGCTGACGATGGCGAACGCGCTGCTGGCCGCGCACGGCGGACTGCACGGGCTGACGCGCTGCACGATCGACGACTGCCGGCGGATCCCGGGCATCGGCGGCACGCGCGCGTCGCAGATCGTCGCCGCCGTCGAGCTCGGACGCCGCGCGCTGGCCCGCGCCGCCGCCCGGCTGCAGATTCGGAACGCGGGCGACGCCGCGGCGTATCTCATGCCCCGCTTCGCAGGGCGGGAAGTCGAGCAGTTCGGCGTCGTGCTGCTCGACATGAAACACCGCGTGATTCGCACGGCGATGCTCTCGACCGGCACGCTCAACAGCACCGTCGTCGAGCCGCGCGACGTCTACCGGCCGGCCGTGGCCGCCGGCGCCGCCGCGATCGTCGCGTTTCACAACCATCCGTCCGGCGATCCCACTCCCAGCCCAGAGGACGTGGATCTGACGCGGCGGCTCGCGGCGGCCGGGTTGCTCATGGGCATCGATCTGGTGGATCACCTGATTCTGGGCGATCGGCGGTTCTGGAGCTTCAAGGAGGGCGGCGCACGCTAGTGGCGAGGATTCTGTACTTCGACTGCTTCTCGGGCATCTCGGGGGACATGGCGCTCGGCGCGCTCGTCGACGCCGGCCTGCCGCTCGACGAGCTGCGCCGCGCGCTCGGGACGCTCGCGCTCGGCGACGCGCACGTCCACGCGGCGCCTGTGCTGCGCGCCGGCGTGTCGGCGACGAAGTTCTCCGTCCACGAGCACGCGCACGATCGCGGCCACGATCACCATCACGACGACCACGCGCATCATCACGCGCACGAGGCCGGAGGCGCGCACCCGCACAGAACGCTGCCCGAGATCTTCGCGCTGATCGATCAATCGAGCCTGTCGTCGGCGGCGAGGGCGCGCGCGAAGGCGATGTTCGAGCGGCTCGGCGAGGCCGAAGCGGCCATCCACGCGATGCCGATCGAGCGCGTCCATCTCCACGAGGTGGGCGCGCTCGACTCGATCATCGACATTGTGGGCATCGCGTTCGCCATGGAATGGGCCGCCGCCGATCGCGTCGTCTGCTCGCCGCTGAACGTCGGCGGCGGCATGGTGCGGTCTGCGCACGGCGTGTTCCCGGTTCCCGCGCCCGCGACGGTGCGCCTGCTCGGGGCCGCACCCGTGTACGGCGGCCGTGTGCAGCAGGAGCTCGTCACGCCGACCGGCGCGCTCATCGCGACGACGTTCGCGGGCGAATTCGGGCCCGTGCCGTCGATGACGATCGAGCAGGTGGGATACGGCGCCGGCGATCGCGACGATCCCGAGACGCCGAACGTGCTGCGCGTCCTCATCGGCCGCGCCGACGATGCGCCGCGCGCCGCGGGCGATCGCGTCACCGTCATCGAGTGCGAGATCGACGACATGAACCCGCAGCTGTTCGGCGTCGTCATGGATCGCCTGTACGCCGCCGGCGCGCTGGAAGTCTTCTATACGCCGGTGCAGATGAAGAAGAACCGCCCCGGGACGCTCCTGACCGTCGTCGCGGCGCCGGCGCGAAGCGGCGAGATGGCGGACATCGTCTTCCGCGAGACGACGACGATCGGGCTGCGGCGCTACGACGTCGATCGTGAGTGCCTGCAGCGGGAGATCGTGACCGTCGAGACGCCGATCGGCCCCGTGCGATTCAAGGTGGCGCGCCGCGGCGGCCAGGTGGTGAACGCGGCGCCGGAGTTCGAGGATCTCGCCGCGCTCGCGCGGGAGAAGCAGCTGTCGGTGAAAGACGTCCAGGCGATCGCGATCGCCGCGTACGGAGCGCGCACGTGAGCCGGTATTTCCTCACGACCGCGATCGACTACGTCAACAGCCAGCCGCACCTCGGCACGGCGTACGAGAAGATCTGCGCCGACGTCGTCGCGCGCTACAAGCGGCTGTGCGGCGTCGACACGCGCTTCCTGATGGGGAACGACGAGCACTCGCAGAACGTCTTCAAGCAGGCGGCGGAGAAGGGGCTCGATCCGCTCGCGTACTGCGACGAGATGGAAAAGGTGTTCCGCGCGACGTGGGCGCGCCTCGACGTCTCGTTCGACGATTTCATCCGCACGACCGAGCCGCGGCACCGCACCGGCGTCCGCGACATCGCGCAGCGCATCTACGACGCGGGGGACATCTACGAGGGCGTCTACGAAGGCTGGTACTGTGTCAGCTGCGAGGAGTTCAAGCAGGAGAAGGATCTCGTCAACGGCAACTGCCCGCTGCACCCGACGCTCGAGCCGGAATGGATCCGCGAGAAGAACTACTTCTTCCGGCTCTCGAAGTATCAGCGGCCGCTGCTCGATCATTTCGCCGCGAACCCCGGCTTCCTGCAGCCGGACAACCGGCGCAACGAGATCCTCCGCCTGATCGAGAGCGGCCTCATCGACGTCTCGATGAGCCGCGCGGGGCAGTCGTGGGGCATTCCGCTGCCGTGGGACGCGTCGAGCGTCGTCTACGTCTGGTTCGACGCGCTGATCAACTACGCGTCGGCGGTCGGCCTCGGCGACGCGTCGAAGGCCGACATGTTCGCGACGTGGTGGCCGGCCGATCTGCACGTGATCGGCAAGGACATCACGCGCTTCCACGCGGTGATCTGGCCCGCGATGCTCATGGCGGCGAAGCTGCCGCTGCCGCGCGCGATCTTCGGGCACGGCTTCATGACGCTCAACGGCCAGCGGATGAGCAAGACGCTCGGCACGATCGTCGATCCGATCGAGGCGGCCGGCCGCTTCGGCCAGGATCCGCTGCGTCTGTACCTGGTGAAGGAGATCGCGTTCGGCGGCGACGGCGATTTCTCGTGGGAGCGCTACGACGAGCGCTACAACGTCGATCTCGCGAACAATCTCGGCAATCTCGTCAGCCGCGTCACCTCGATGGCGCACCGGTACCGCGGCGGACGGCTCGTGCCGACCGGGGCCGGCTCCGATCAGCTCGTGCGGCTGGCCGAGCAGGTCGTCGCCGACTACCGCAAGAGCATGGACGCGTTCGCGCTGCACGAAGGCGCCGCCGCCGCGTATCGCCTGATCGACGCGAGCAACGAGTTCATTGCAGCGACCGCACCGTGGACGCTCGCGAAGGACCCGGGCGCTGCCGATCGGCTCGGTCAGGTGCTCTTCGACGCGGCGGAGGCGATTCGCCTCGCGGCCGTGCTGCTCGAGCCGATCATGCCCTCGGCGAGCCGCGAGATTCTGCGCCGCGTGGACTCGGCCCGGGCGGAGTCGAGGGGCCTGCAATTCGATCGCGATGGCCGCTGGCGCAACGACGGGGAGCGCGTGCTCCTCAACGAAGGTCCGCTCTGGCCGCGCAAGGAGACATCTGCCGTGACCGACAAGCCCGTTCCGCCCGATTCATCGTCGCCAACGCCCGCCGTGGCGGGCGCGCCTGCCCTGGTGCCGAGCGCGCCGAAGGCATCGCCTGATCCGACCGCTGCCGGCGCCACGCCAGGCGCGGCGCCGACGCCTGCGTCCGGCGACCGCATCTCGATCGAGGACTTCATGAAGGTGGAGCTTCGCGTCGCGAAGGTCGTCGCGGCCGAGAAGGTCGAGAAGTCGAAGAAGCTGCTCAAGCTGTCGGTCGACGTCGGCGCCGAGCACCGCACGCTCGTGGCGGGGATCGCGGAGGCGTACGAGCCGGACGCGCTCGTCGGCAAGACCGTCGTCGTCGTCTTCAACCTGAAGCCGGCGAAGCTGATGGGGATCGAGTCGAACGGCATGGTCCTCGCCGCGAGCCCCGACGACGGCAAGCCGATGGTGGTCACCTTCGACGCGCCGCCGACGCCGGGAACGCGGGTCCGCTGATCGTGGGCGCCGCTCGGCGGCGGTGCGCGCCGCCCTCGGTGCCAGGCACGTGCCCGGCACGTGCCTGGCACGTCTCTGACACGTGCCTGACACCAGCCCGCCGGCGGGCGGCGGCGATTGCGGCGCTCGCGCTCGTCTCGCTTGCGCCGGCCCCATCGCCGGCCGCCGCGACGGCGCGCTACTTCGAGAGCATCCGCCGCAACCCGCCGCTCCTCCTCGCGTTCCTCACGGCGATGCCAAAGGGCGGCGATCTCCACAACCACCTCTCGGGATCGATTTACGCGGAGAGCTACCTCCGTTGGGCGGCCGACGACAACCTCTGCGTCGTCACGGCGACGATGACGATCGTCGGCGGCGCGTGCGACGCGCAGGCCGGCCGCCCGGCGGCGAGCGCCGTGATCCAGAACGCGGCGCTCTACAGCCAGGCGATCGACGCAATGTCGATGCGCCACTGGGATCCGGCCGTCAACGGCCACGATCACTTCTTCGCGTCGTTCGCGAAGTTCGGGCCGCCGTCGGCCAAACTCGGCGAAATGGTCGCCGAAGTGGCGGCGCGCGCGGCGGCCGAGCACGTCAGCTACCTCGAGCTCATGACGACGACCGACGGCGGCCTGTCGACGCAGAAGGGCGCCGCCGCCGGCTGGTCCGACGATCTGCCGCGGCTGCGGGACCGGCTGCTCGCCGCCGGCTTCCCCGATCTCGTCGCGGCGTCGACGTCGCGTCTGGACCAGATGGAAGCGCGTGCGCGCGAGCTGCTGCGCTGCGCGACGCCGCAGGCGGACGCCGGCTGCCGCGTGACGCTCCGCTACATCTGGGCGGTCGCGCGCGCGGCGCCGCCCGCAGTCGCCTTCGCGCAGATGCTCGCCGGATTCGAGATGGCGTCGCACGACCCGCGCGTCGTCGCCGTGACTCTGGTGCAGGCGGAGGACGCGCCGATCGCCGTCCGCGATTTCGCGCTGCACATGAAGATGCTCGCGTATCTCCGCACGCAGTATCCGCGTGTGCCGCTGACGCTCCACGCCGGCGAGCTCGCCGAGGGCCTCGTGCCGCCCGAGACGCTGCGATCGCACGTCACCGACTCGGTGCGCGTCGCCGGCGCGCGCCGCATCGGCCATGGCACGGCGGTGATGTACGAGGACGGCGCCGTCGATCTGCTGCGGGAGATGGCCGCGCGCCGCGTGCTCGTGGAGGTCGCGCTCTCGAGCAGCGACCAGATCCTCGGCGTCAGAGGCGACCGGCAGCCGCTGCGCACGTACCTGACGCACGGCGTTCCGGTCGCGCTTGCAACGGACGATGCCGGCGTGTCGCGATCGACGATGACGCTCGAGTACCGGAAAGCGGTGGAGGAGCAGCACCTCGATTACGCGACGCTCAAACAGCTCGCGCGCAACTCGATCGACTACAGCTTCGCCGACGATGCCACGAAGAAGAACCTCCGCGCCAACCTCGACGCGCAGTTCGTCGCTTTCGAGCGGGCGCGCACGGAAAAGCAACCGCAGAGAACGCAGCGGCCGCAAAGCAACTAATGAACCAGAACCAGAACCGAACCAAAACCAGAACCAGAACCGAACCAAAACCAGAACAGGAACTCTGAACGCTGAACCCTGAACGCTGAACGCACCCATGATCGACAGCCACTGCCACCTCGCGGACGAAGCGTTCGCCGCCGATCTCGACGCCGTCGTCTCCCGCGCGAAAGACGCCGGCCTCGAGCGCGTGCTGATCGTGCTCGAAGCGGGCAACGCGTCGGAAGCGGCGCAGGCCGAGCGCGTCGCCGCGCTGTGGCCCGACGTGCGCGTGACGATCGGCGTGCACCCGCACCAGGCGCACCAGTTCGCCGCCGATCCGGCGCGCGCGGCCGCGGTCGTCGGCGACCAGCTCGCCGCGACGCCGTCGGCGCGCGCGATCGGCGAGATCGGCCTCGACTACCACTACGACTTCTCGCCGCGCGAGGTGCAGCACGCCGTCTTCCGCGCGCAGGTGCGGCTGGCGCGCGAACGGCAGCTCCCGGTCGTCATCCACACGCGCGACGCCGACGAGGACACGCTGGCCATCCTGCGCGAAGAGGGTGGAGGCGAGCTGCGCGGCGTGCTCCACTGCTTCACCGGCGGCCCGTCGCTCGCCGACGCGGGGCTCGCGCTCGGCTTCTTCATCTCGGTCGCCGGCATCATCACGTTCCCGAAAGCCGAGGCGCTGCGGCAGACCATCCAGCGCGTTCCCATGGAGCGGCTGCTGACAGAGACGGACAGCCCCTTCCTCGCCCCCGTGCCGCACCGCGGGAAGCGCAACGAGCCGGCCCACGTCGCGCGCGTCGTCGCGACGCTCGCGGCGATGCGCGGGACGGCGCCCGCCGACCTTGCCGCGCGCACCGCCGCCAACTTCCACACGCTGTTCAGGCCGTGATAAAGTTTTGCTCCGAGCAGTGGAGAAATCGTCGCCCGCCCTGTCGCAGATCTTCGAGCCGATTCGCGCCGACCTCGAGCGGGTCGATCAGGAATTCGCCCGCCACGTCCAGTCGAAAGTCCAGCTGATTCCGCAGATCGGCCAGTACATCCAGACGAGCGGCGGCAAGCGGATCCGCCCCGCGGTGCTGCTGATGACGTCGCGGCTGGCCGGCTATCAGGGCGACCGCGCGATCCTCTACGCCGCCGTCGTCGAGTTCGTGCACACCGCGACGCTCGTCCACGACGACATCATCGACGACTCCGATCTGCGCCGCGGCCGCCTCGCGGTGCACTCGCGGTGGGGCAACGACATCACGGTGCTGCTCGGCGATTACCTGTACATCAAGTCGATGGCGATGGCGCTGATGCACGACGAGCTCGAGATCATCCGGGTGCTGTGCGACGTCACGCTGCGCATGATCGAGGGCGAGCTGTATCAGCTCACGAAGAACGGCGACGCCGGCATCACCGAGGACGAGCACTTCGACATCATGCGCCGCAAGACGGCGCACCTGTTCGCCGGCTGCGCGCAGATTGGCGGCATGCTGAACCGCGTTCCCGCCGACCTCGCGCAGGCGCTCTGGGAGTACGGCTTCAACCTCGGGATGGCGTTTCAGATCGTCGACGACCTGCTCGACTTCACGGGCGATGCCGAGGCCGTGGGCAAGCCGATTGGCAGCGATCTGCGCGAGGGCAAGGTGACGCTGCCGCTCATCCACCTCCAGCAACACGAGCACGCGGGCCGCGGCGTGGAGATCATCCGCGACGTCATCACGTCGCGCAGCGTGACGCCGGAGCTCTGGCACGAGCTGCTGCGCTCGCTCAAGGAGCACGCGTCGATCGACTACGCCTATCGGCGGGCCGTGGACTTCGCCGAGCGCGCGAAGAAGCCGCTGTACGCGTTCCCGCCGAGCGCGGAGCGCGACGCGCTCGTCGCGCTGCCCGATTACGTGCTCGCCCGCGATCGTTAGCGCGCGCGGCATGCTCGCGTTTGACGTTCCGCCGCTCAGGCTCGAGATCGCCGACGGCGACATCGCCGCCGAAGCGACCGACGCCGTCGTCAACGCCGCGAACAATCACTTCTGGATGGGCGCCGGCGTCGCCGGCGCGCTGAAGGCGCGCGGCGGCGCGTCGATCGAAGCCGAGGCGATGGCGCAGGGGCCCGTCGAGCCGGGCGCGTCGGTGCTCACCTCCGGCGGACGCCTCCCGGCGCGGCACGTGATTCACGCCGCGGTGATGGGGCAGGATCTGCGGACGTCGGCCGCCATCATCGATCGCGCGACGCGCAGCGCCCTTCGGGTGGCCGACGCGCACCGGCTCGTCTCCGTGGCGATGCCGGCCTTCGGCACCGGCGTCGGCGGCTTTCCGATCGACGATTGCGCGCGGCTCATGATCGAGGCGATCCGCGGCGAGGCGCCGTCGCTCGCGGCGGTGCGCCTGGTGCGTCTGATCCTGTTCGGGATGTCGTCATACCGGCGTGCCGCGGAGGTCGCGGGCGAGGTGCTCGGCAGCCCGCTCGACGGCCCGGACGACTGCGCCGTGTCTGGATAGTGTGACCGGTGGAACCCGAACAGCGCCTCAAAGAGCTTCGCGACGCCATCCGCCATCACGAAGAGCGCTACTACATCCACGCGGCGCCCGAGATCTCCGACGCCGAGTTCGATCGCCTGCTGCGCGAGCTCGAACGGCTCGAGGCCGATCACCCCGATCTCGTCACGCCCGACTCGCCGACGCAGCGCGTCGCCGGACGGCCCGTCGAAGGATTCCCGACCGTCGAGCATCTCGTGCCGATGCTCAGCCTCGACAACGTCTACAACGAGGAGGAGCTGCGCGCCTTCGACGAGCGCGTGCGGAAAGGCGCCGGCGCCGGCGACGCGCCGGTCGCGTACGTCGCGGAGCTGAAGATCGACGGCCTGAGCATCTCGCTCACCTACGAGAACGGCGCGCTCGTGCGCGGCGCGACCCGCGGCGACGGCGCGCGCGGCGAGGACGTCACGGCCAACGTGCGCACGATTCGAGCGATCCCGCTGCGGCTCAGGCCCGGCCCGCCGCTCCCGGCCGGCCGCGTCGAGATCCGCGGCGAGGTGTATCTGCCGCGCGCGGCCTTCGAGCGGATCAACCGCGAGCTCGAGGAGGCGGGCGCGCCGCTCTTTCAGAACCCGCGCAATACCGCGGCGGGCACGATGCGGAATCTGGATCCCGCGCTCGTCGCGAAGCGGGGCCTGAGCGCGTTCACGTATCAGATGGTGGCGCGAGATCGGATGATCATATCCGACGTAGGGCATGGCCTTCAGGCCATGCCGCCGACACACGCGGACACGTTGACGGCGATGGCCGCCTGGGGACTTCCGGTCGAGAAACACTGGCGCCGCTGCGCGAGCGTGGACGATGTGGCCGCCTTCTGCGCGGAATGGGCCGACAAGCGCCGGTCGCTCGATTTCGACACCGACGGCGTCGTGATCAAGGTGGACGACCTCGCGCTGCGCGAGAAGCTCGGATCGACGGCAAAGTTTCCGCGCTGGGCGACCGCCTTCAAGTTTCCCGCGCAGCAGGCGAGCACGAAAGTGATTCGCATCGACACCAACGTCGGCCGCACGGGCGCCGTGACGCCCTTCGCGGTCCTCGAGCCCGTGTTTCTCGCCGGATCGACGATCTCGATGGCGACGCTGCACAACGCGGAGGACATCGCGCGCAAGGACATCCGCGAGGGCGACACGGTGGTGATCGAGAAGGCCGGCGACGTGATCCCGAAAGTCGTCGCGCCGGTTCTCAGCCTCCGCCCTGCCGACGCGGTCCCCTGGGTGATGCCGGCGACGTGCAAGGAGTGCGGCAGCCAGCTGTATCGCGACGAGGAAGAAGTCGTGTGGCGCTGCGAGAACGCGTCGTGTCCCGCGCGCATCCGCCGCAGCCTCGAGCACTTCGCGTCGCGCGCCGCCATGAACGTCGAAGGCCTCGGCGCCTCGCTCGTCGATCAGCTGATCGAGCAGCAGCTCGTGCACGATTTCGCCGATCTCTATCACCTCTCGCCGACCGAGCTCGAGAACCTCGTCGTCGCGCCGAAAGAGCCCCGATCGGAACGCGCGGTGCCGCGCAAGCTCGGAAAGGTGGGGCGCAACGTGTTCGACGAGCTCGAGCGCAGCAAGGCGAACGACATCTCGCGGCTGATTTACGCCGTCGGCATCCGGCACGTCGGCGAGAAGGCGGCCGCCACGCTCGCGCGCCACTTCCGCACGATGGCGCGCGTGATGGCCGCCTCGGTCGAGGAGCTGCAGACGGCGCCCGAGATCGGTCCGGTCGTCGCGGAGTCGGTCCGCGCATTCGCGGCCGAGCCGCGCAATCAGGCCCTCATCGAGCGGCTCGCGAAGGCCGGTGTAAAGATGACGACCGATTTGCCGGAGCCGGCCGTCGAGCCTGCGGGGCCGCTCGCGGGCAAGACGTTCGTCCTCACCGGCACGCTCGCCACGATGACGCGCGAGGAAGCGACCGAGCGCCTCGAGCGGCTCGGCGCGAAAGTGGCCGGATCGGTCAGCAAGAAGACCAGCGTCGTCGTGTTCGGCAGTGACGCCGGGAGCAAACTCGAGAAGGCGCGCCAGCTGGGCGTCGAAACGTGGGACGAGCCGCAGTTCCGGGCGAATATAATCAAAGGCTAGATGTCACGACGCTTTACCTTCGTCACGCTCGCGCTCACCGCGGTGGTCGCCTTTCTCGTCGGCGCCATCGTCGCCGGCGGCATCACGCGCTCGGCCGTCACCGCCGGCGCGCGTCCGCCGGCCGCCGATCAGTCGGCGCGCGCCGACCGCGGCGGCGCCCGCCTCGCGTCGCGCGCGGCGGGCGCACCCGGCGTGACGTCGCTCGTCAACTTCGCGGACGTCGTCGATCGTCTCAACCCCGCCGTCGTCAACATCGACACGACGACGCGCGCCGGAGATCGGCGGCGGCGGAGCCGGAGCTCCGCGGATCCGTTCGAAGGCCCGTTCGATTTCGGCACCCCGCGCGATCGCGACGCGCCGCGCCGCGGCGCCGGCAGCGGCTTCATCATCGACGCCGACGGCAGCATTCTCACGAACAACCACGTCGTCGATCGTGCCGAGCGGATCACCGTGAAGCTCTCGGACGGCCGCACGATGCGCGCGCGGCTGATCGGCGCCGATCCCGACACGGACATCGCGCTGATCAAAGTGGACGGCCAGAGCGGCCTCCCGGTGGCGCCGCTCGGCGATTCCTCGACGCTGCGGATGGGCGAGTGGGTGTGCGCCATCGGCAACCCGCTCGGCTACGAGCACACGGTCACGGTCGGCGTCGTCAGCTACCTGGGGCGGAAGCTCTTCGACATGAGCCTGGACAACTACATTCAGACCGACGCCGCGATCAACTTCGGCAACAGCGGCGGGCCGCTCATCAACTCGCGCGGCGAGGTGATCGGGATCAACGCGGCGATCAGTTCGCGCGCGAGCAGCATCGGCTTCGCGGTGCCGATCAACGGCGCAAGCGCCGTCTTGCCGCAGCTGCGCGCGCGCGGCCGCGTCACCCGCGGCTACATGGGCGTCGGCCTGCGCGACGTGGACGCGGACCTCGAGCGATCCCTGAAGCTCACGGTGGATCACGGCGCGCTCGTGCAGGACATCACCGCCGGATCGCCGGCGGACCGCGCGGGGCTTCGGCCCTACGACGTGATCACGTCGCTCGACGACCGGACGATCGCCAACGACGACCAGCTGATTCGCGAGATCTCGGCGCGGGCGCCCGGCAGCTCCGCGCGCCTGCGCCTCGTGCGCGACGGCCGCGATCAGTCGCTCACCGTGAAGCTCGCGGAGCGGCCGGCGCGCGAGCGGCCTGACAAGGCCGACGCGCCGGCGGGGCCGTCGCCGGAGCGCCCGAAGGTCGACGCCGACAACCTGCCGCTCGGCCTCACGGTCCGCGACATCGATCGCCAGACGGCGGAGCGCCTCGAGCTGCCGCGGCAGACGCGCGGCGTGCTGATCACGCGCGTCGAGCCGATGAGCTCCTCGTTCGACGGCGGAATCGAGCGCGGCACCGTGCTCCTCGAGATCAACCGGCAGCCGGTCGAATCGGTCGCCGACTTCCGCCGCGTCGCGCGCACGGCCCGCGCGGGCGACATCCTCACGCTGTACATCTACGCGCCGGATCTCGATCAGCGCCAGCTGAAGACGATCCGCGTCGAGGATCGATGACGAGCGCGCGGACGCCGCCGGCCGCGGCCTGATCGCGCCCCGCGCCCGCTCCAATCGACATGCCGAAACCGCGCATCCTCGTGATCGACGATGAGGCGCCGATCCGCGACTCGTTGAAGATGACGCTCGAGTACGAGGGCTACGACGTGATCGGCGCCGCCACCGGCCAGGAAGGGCTGGCGCTCGCCGAGCGCGAAGCCCCCGATCTCGTGCTGCTCGACGTGAAGATGCCCGGCATGGACGGCATCGAGGTCCTCGAGCGCCTGCGCAACATGAACGACTCGCTCCCGGTCGTCGTCGTGTCGGGGCACGGGACGATCAGCACCGCCGTCGAAGCGACGAAAAAAGGCGCGTTCGACTTCATCGAGAAGCCGTTCGCGAGCGAGCGCGTGCTCGTCAGCCTGCGCAACGCGCTCGATTCGCGGCAGCTGCGCGACGAGAACCGCGTGCTGAAGAAGGCCGTCGAGATCCGCCATCAGATGATCGGCGAGAGCGCGGGGCTGAAGCACGTGACGGCCGCCGTCGGCCGCGCGGCGCCGACCAACGCCACCGTCCTCATCACCGGCGAGAGCGGCGTCGGCAAGGAGCTCGTCGCGCGGACCATCCACCGCAACAGCCTGCGCAGCCGCGAGCGCTTCGTGCAGGTGAACTGCGCCGCCATCCCCGAGGAGCTGATCGAGTCCGAGCTCTTCGGCCACGAGAAGGGATCGTTCACCGGGGCGACCGAGAAGCAGGTCGGCAAGTTCGAGCAGGCCGACCGCGGGACGATCTTCCTCGACGAGGTCGGCGACATGAGCGCGAAGACGCAGGCCAAGGTCCTGCGCGTGCTGCAGGAGGGCGAGGTCGAGCGCCTCGGATCGGCGCGCACGGTGAAGGTGGACGTTCGCGTGATCGCCGCGACGAACAAGAACCTCGAGGAGGAGATCGAGAAAGGGCGCTTCCGCGAGGATCTCTACTTCCGGCTCGCGGTGATTCCGATCCACGTCCCGCCGCTGCGCGAGCGCCAGGAGGACATCGCGCCGCTCGTGCGGCATTACATGGATTACTTCAGCCGCGAGAACAACGTGCGGCCGAAGCGGATCACGCCGGCCGCGCTCGACGCGCTCACGCGCTACCGCTGGCGCGGGAATATCCGCGAGCTGCGCAACACCGTCGAGCGGATGATCATCATGAGCGGCGGCGACACGATCGACGTCGCCGATCTGCCCGAGACCGTCCGCTCGCCGGGCGCGTGGTCGGCAAGCGCGAGCGCGGCCGCCCCGGCGAAGACCGCGGCCGACAGCGACGCGGCGAAGGCGGAGACGCTGCGCGAGTTCAAGGAAAACGCCGAGCGCATGTTCCTGGTCGGCAAGCTGCGCGAGAACGGCTGGAACATCTCGAAGACCGCGGAAGTGATCGGCACGCCGCGCAGCAATCTGTACAAGAAACTCGAGCAGTATCAGATCAGCCAGGAGACCGACGGCTGATACAATGAATCCTTCGCAGCGAGTCAGACGATCGCCGCGCCGGAGCGCCGCAAGGCGCGAAGGCGGGGAGGAAAGTCCGAACTCCGCAGGGCAGTGCGCCGGTTAACGGCCGGTCAGGGCAACCTGAAGGAAAGTGGCACAGAAAACATACCGCCTCGAATCGGCCCGGCCGACCAGAGGTAAGGGTGAAAAGGTGCGGTAAGAGCGCACCGCGCTCGTGGCAACACGGGCGGCAGGCAAAACCCCGCACGGAGCAAGACCAAATAGGGAGGCGCCCGGCGCAAGCCGGATCGGACGGCCCGTCCGAGTCTCCGGGTCGGTCGCTTGACTCCGCCAGCGATGGCGGGGCTAGAGGAATGATCGTCGCGCCGAAGCCGCGCAAGCGGCGGAGGCGGACAGAATTCGGCTTACGGCTCGCTGCGATCTTCTTTCTATGAAGAAACTCCTGCTCGCGCTCGCCGCATCGGCAACCGTCGCCGCTCAAACGCCAGGGCAAATCCGGCCGCGGCCCGCCGAGGGCCGCGACCCCGAGTTCCGGCCGCCCACGATTCGCGAGTACAAACCGAAGTCGCAGCTCGTCGCGCCGCAGCATCCGGTGCCGCGCGCGAAGTTCGCCGTCGTCGACATCCACTCGCACCAGCCGACGCCGATCTCGTCCCAGGAATTCGACCGCGTCGTGAAGGGCATGGAGGCGAACAACCTCCAGGTGCTCGTGAACCTGAGCGGATCCTCCGGCGACCGTCTCCGCCGCGGCCTCGACGCCATCAAGGCGAGCAAGTACCACGATCGCATGGTGCTCTTCGCGAACGTCAACTTCAGCGGCGTCGGTCCCGGCTTCGGCAAGCAGGCCGCGCGGCAGCTCGAGGAGGACATCGCCGCCGGCGCCATGGGGCTGAAGGTCTTCAAGGACCTCGGCATGTTCGATCGCAAGGCCGACGGCAGCCGGCTGCAGGTGGACGATCCCGAGCTCGACCCGATCTGGGAGACGTGCGCGCGGTTGAACGCGCCGGTGTTGATCCACATCGCCGAGCCGCCGGCGTTCTTCGAGCCGCTCGATTACTCGAACGAGCGCTGGCTCGAGCTCTCGCTTTATCCCGATCGGCGCCACCAGACCGGCGTCCGCTTCGAGCAGCTGATGACCGAGCGCAACAACATGATCCGCCGGCACCCGAACACGAAGTACATCCTCGCGCATTTCGGGTGGCACGCGAACGACCTCGCGCGCGCCGGGCAGCTGCTCGATCAGAATCCGAACGTGTACTACGACGTCGCCGCGGTGCTCTACGACTTCGGCCGGCAGCCGCGCGCGGCGCACGACTTCTTCGTCAAGTATCAGGACCGGATTCTGTTCGGCAAGGACAGCTACCAGCCCGACGAGTATCCGTATTACTGGCGCGTCTTCGAGACAAGCGACGAGTACTTCGACTACTACCGCGACTATCACGCGTTCTGGAAGTTGTACGGCATCGGCCTGCCCGACCAGGTTTTGCGTAAGCTGTACAACGGCAACGCGTTGAAGCTCGTGCCGCGGCTGTCGAAGACGGCGTTCACGAACTGACGCGCGGCGGGCGCCCGCCGCGGCGGGCCGCCCGGCTCAGCTCTTGCAGGTGACCTCGGCATTATGTCGTCCTACCTCGTGACCGGCGGCGCCGGCTTCATCGGTTCGCACCTCGTCGAGGAGCTCGTTCGCCGCGGACACGCGGTCCGCGTCGCCGACAATCTGTCCACCGGGAAACGCCGGAATCTCGCGCACATCCCCGGAGTCGAGCTGCTCGAGGGCGACCTCGCCGAGATGCCGTTCGCCTCGCGCGCCGTCCAGGGGATGGAGTACGTGCTGCACCAGGCCGCGATTCCGTCCGTCCCGCGCTCGGTGAACGATCCGATCACGTCCAACCGCGCGAACGTCGACGGCACGCTGAACGTCCTCATCGCGGCGCGCGACGCCGGCGTCAAGCGCCTCGTCTTCGCGGGCTCCTCGTCCGAATACGGCGACACGCCCACGCTGCCGAAGACCGAGGACATGCCGTCGAGCCCGCTGTCGCCCTACGCGCTGCAGAAGGTGACGGGGACGGAGTACTGCCGGATGTTCACGCGCCTCTACGGCTTCGAGACGGTCGTGATCCGCTACTTCAACGTCTTCGGCCCGCGCCAGGATCCGGGATCGCCGTACTCGGGCGTCATCTCGCTGTTCGCCTCGGCGCTCATCGAAGGGCGGCAGCCGACCATCTACGGCGACGGCGAGCAGACGCGCGATTTCACCTACGTCGCCAACGTCGTGGACGGCGTGCTGCGCGCGTGCACCGCGCCGAAGGCGGCCGGCGAGGCGATCAACGTCGCGTGCGGCACGCGGATCTCGCTCAACGAGCTGCTGCGCGTGATGAACGTCGTCGTCGGCTCGAAGGTGCAGGCGATCTACAAGGAGCCGCGCGCCGGCGACGTCCGCGATTCGCAGGCCGACATCACGAAGGCGCGAACGCTCCTCGGCTACACGCCGATTGTCGGCCTCGAAGACGGCCTCCGGCACACGCTCGCCTGGTGCCGCGAAGAACACGGCGCAACCCGCGTTGCGCGCTGATCGCTAGCGTCGCCGCGCGTCCTCTCGCGGCGCGGTAACTCCCGGCGTCAATTTTTTGCGCGCCGCGCGCGAGCCGCTCGCGGCCCGCCGCGCCCGCCGCGCCATCCCCCGCGTTCTCTGCGCGTTGCCGCCTCGCCGCGCGCGCGCCGCCGCCGGCGCGCGGCTTGCCCTGCCAGTCGCCGACCCTGGTTCCCCAGCCGCGCGGGGTCCGACCTCGCATCTGCGCAGCCGAGCATAGAGCCAGGGTCCCCAACGACAAGGAGGATTCGATGATGCGTGCTCTCGTTTCGACGTCCGTGCTCTCGCTGCTGCTCGCCGCGCTCCCGGCGCCGGCGCTCGCGCAGGGCAAAGCGGCCGCAGCGCCCAAGGCGGCGTCCACGGCCGTTGTCAACATCAACACCGCTTCCGCCGCGGAGCTCGATGCGCTGCCCGGCATCGGCGCGAAGACCGCCGCGCGGATCGTCGAGTACCGGCAGAAGAACGGCCCGTTCAAGAAGATCGAGGAGCTGATGAACGTCCGCGGCGTCGGCGAGAAGAACTTCCTCAAGCTGAAGGCGCAGATCACCGTCGGCGCCGCGAAAGCGGATCACGATCGGCCGAATCAGAGCCACTGAGCACGCGCGGGCCCGGCCGCGCGAGCGGCCGGACCCCTCGTCATGAAGATCGGCGCTGCTCGGGGCTTCTCGCTCGTCGAACTGCTGTTCGTGGCGGCGATCGGCGCGACGCTGGTGGCGGCGGCGATCCCGCAGTTGGCGGCCGGCCTCGACGAGCAGCGGACGTCCATCGCCGCGCGCTACGTCGCCGCGCGTTTCCAGCAGGCGCGGATGGAAGCCGTCATGCGGTCGGCGATCGTCGCGCTGCAGTTCACGCAGTCGGCCGGCGGCTATGCGTACGCCGAGTACGTCGACGGCAACCGCAACGGCGTCCTCGCCGTGGACATGCAGAGCGGCGTCGACTGGCGGCGCGGCGCGATCGAGCGGCTGGCCGATCGGTTCCCCGGCGTCGATTTCGGCGCGGGCCCCGGCCTGGCGCCCATCGATCCGGGCGGCACGCCGCCGGGCGGCGATCCGATCCGGCTGGGCGTCGCCAACCGCGCGAGCTTTTCGCCGGTCGGCACCGCCACGCCGGGCACCGTGTACATCCGGGGTCGCAACGGCGCGCAGTACGCCGTTCGCATCCTCGGCGAAACAGGAAGGACGCGCATCGTGAGGTTCGATCGATACAGCAACCGGTGGAGGCCGATATGAACCGGGGCCACGAGCGGCGGCTGATGCGCCGCCTCCACCGCGAAGAAGACCATCGCATCGTGTCCGCGCGCATCCGCCCCGGCTATCGCGCGCGCCTGATCGACGTCTCCGCCGGCGGCGCGTTGATCGAAACCAACTGCCGCCTGCTGCCGGGATCGATGGTGGAGCTGCACATGGAAACGCCAACGGCGCACGCGAAAATCCGCGGCCGCGTCCTGCGGTCGAGCGTGGCGAACGTCCGGCCGTCATTCGTCTGCTACCGCGGCGCGATCTGCTTCGATCGCCACTTGCCCTGGTTCGTCGAGGACGAGGCGTCCGGATCACACGACGCTCGGCCGGCGCACGCCGACCGCAGTATGCCGACCCACGAGGTGATTTGAGATGGCAGCCGACGTTGCGAATGGCACCGGCCTCGTCGATGCCGACGACCGGCGCGAAGAAGCAAGGATGTTCGAGCTGGCGAGCGGGATGCCGCGCTGCACCCCGCGGCAGCGCGAGCGGCGGGGCGCGATGGCCGCGCTGCTCAGCGCGCTCACGCGATCGCTCGACCGGCGCCTCGACATCTCGCTGATGCGCGGCGCGTTCGAGGAAACACTGCGCCGCACGCTCGCGGTGCAGTCGGTGCACCTTCGCGAGAACGGCAGCCGGTGGACCGCGCGCGAAGCGGCGGCGCCCGAGTCGATGGCGCTCGAAGTGCCCGGGTCCGATCCCGAGCTGCCCGGCCTGCTCGAGGCCACGTTCCATCCGGGCTGCGCGATCGGCGAATGGGACTTCCAGATGCTCGGCCTCGGCGCGCAAGTCGGCGCGCTCGTCCTCGAGATCGAGCGGCTCCGTCTTCAGCTCGCGCGAGCGGGCCTGTTCGTGTCGCCGCGGGCGCCGCGCCGCGAGGAGGCCGCGCTCGTCGGGTCCACCGAGGTGATGCGCGCGCTGCGCGCCGCAATCCCGCGCGTCGCGGCCACGGATTTCATCGTCCTGCTCGAAGGCGAGAGCGGCGTCGGCAAGGAGCTCGTCGCGCGGCAGATTCACGAGGCCAGCGCCCGCCGCGGCGGCCCATTCGTCGCGATCAACTGCGCGGCGCTCGTCGAGACGCTCGTCGAGGCGGAGCTGTTCGGGATCGAAGAGCGGACCGCCACCGGCGTCCGCGGGCGCCGCGGCAAGTTCGAAGCCGCCGACGGCGGCACGCTGTTCCTCGACGAGGTCTCGGATCTCTCCGCTTTGGCCCAGGCCAAGCTTCTTCGCACGATCCAGGACCTCGTCGTCGAGCGCGTGGGAAGCAGCGGCGGCCAGCGCGTGAACGTGCGCATTGTCGCCGCGACCAACCGCAGCCTGCGCGAGCTCGTCGACCGCCGTCAGTTCCGCCTCGATCTGTTCTATCGGCTGAGCGGCGTCGATCTCCGCGTGCCGCCGCTTCGCGAGCGTCGCGGCGACATCCTGGAGCTCGTCGAACACTTTCTCGATCGCCACCGCGGGACGCGCTCGCTGCGGCTGTCGTACGCCGCGGCCGAAGCGCTCACCGCGTACCACTGGCCCGGCAACGTGCGCGAGCTCGAGCGCCTCGTCGAGTGGGCCGTCGCCATGGCCGACTCCGACGTACTCGACCTGCCGGATCTCCCCGAGGCGATTCGCGGGAATTACACCGCGCTGGCGCGGTCGGCCGACAACCACGACACGTTGCGCACCTGGGCGACGCGCTACGCGCGGCTCGTCCTCGAGCGCTGCGGCGGCAACAAGCGGCACGCCTGCCGAGCGCTCGACATCAGCTACCACACGCTCCAGTCGTATCTCAGGACGCCGCTGTACGAACCGGCGGCGCCCCGGTCGCTCGACGCGCCAGTGCACCCGGCGGGCGTCGCGACGGTCGTGTGACACAGCCCTCGCGGCGCGCAACGCGCCGCAGGCGCCGGGTCGTCCCCGGCGAGGCTTCGGACAACGAGACGGGGCAGCAGATGCTGTGAGGTCAGCGTTTGCCGAACGTGCGGGCAACGGCCCGCGGGAGGACAGACATGAAAGCTCCCTTCGTCAAGCGCGTCGCGCCGCTGGCCACGATCGCCATCGTCTTTGGCATCGCGGCCGTCCGGCGCACGGCGACCGCCGAATCGCCACGGCTGGCGGCGGCGACGGCCGGTACAGGCGCGGACACCCAGGACGTCCGGGTGGTGCCTGCGGGAACCCGGCTGGCCACCGACCCGGGGAAGAAAGGCGACACGTATTACTGGATTGAAGGGCAGACCGTCCGTTCGACCATCCGCTTCGGCGACCTCGTCGTCGTCGCCGATCGCCGCGGCGACGGCAGATTGCACGCAAAAGCCACCGACGCCGCCGGCAACGATCGCGGCGACCTCACCGCATCCTCTGCGGTGATTCAATATCGATCGCCGGCCGGCGATGGCGTCGATGCCCAGAATGGTTCGACGGTCCAGGCCCAGAACGACAGCCGCGAACGGTTGACGCTGCACTGGGTCGCCGGCCAGGCGTTCGGTCTGGCGAAGGACGGCACGGCCAATCTCGTGTGGCAGGGCGGCGTCATGCGGCCGCGCCGCGCGCCGAAGCGCGACATCGATCAGGAGGCCGATGAAGTCGAGACGGTCTGGGCGAACGGGCTCGTGGCGACGTTGACGAAACACGACTTCCCGCCGCGCGAGATTGCGCCGGGCCGCGTCGTTCAGGGGCGCGCGTGGGTGACCACGTTGACGGCGAATGGCGTCCCGGCCGGCCACAGCATCTGGTTCGAGCGCGATCAGGTGTTCGCGTACTCGCTGCCGGGTCTCACCGAGGGCCTCGTGTGGATCGGTCCCGAGCACCTGAAGCAGCAGTACGGCGGCTGGCCGTTCAAGCCGGACGTGTCGTGGTTGAATCTCCAGACGATTGCGGCGCATCACTTCCGAACGTTGATGGCGAAGCAGGGCTTCGTCGCCAGGCAGTGCGAGCCGCGCCAGCCGAATCGTCTCGCGCAGTTCTTCTTCCCGACGTTGAGCGCCAACGAGCCCGGCTGCGACGGCCTCCACTACTTCGACGGGACGATGGTGCGGCAGTGCTGCGACGATCATGACCGGTGCTATGCGAAGAACGGCTGCACGTGGCAGTCGTGGTGGCTGTTCTGGAAAAGCTGGAGCTGCGACTTCTGCAACCTGGCCGTCGTGAGCTGCTTTGCCGTCGGCTCCGACATGGATCCGTGCCGCTCGCGCTCGTGGTGGGGGTGCTGATGACTCGTCTCGTCGGGTTCGTCGCGGGCTTCCTCGCGTTCTGGGCGGCGCATGTCGTCGAGCGCGCGCACTGGACGGATTGGTTCCGCGGCGAGTTCGATCCCTGGTTCCTGAATTCCGGCCGGGCGATGGCCGCGACCTTCGGTGCGGTGGTTCTGGCGAGCGCGGTCACGGCCGCGCTCGCCGGCGCGTCGCGAGCGGCCAGCGGCCTCGTCGTCGCCGCCGGCGCCTTCACGGCGATGACGCTCGTGCTCTTTCTGAAGCCGGCGGGCCCCGGAACGATTTTCCCGATCGTGATGGTGGCCGCCGGCGTGGTGCTGCTCGTCGCCAGCATGCTCGGCGCCTGGGCCGGCGCGCGCGCCCGTCGTCTCATCCGCGCCGGCGGCGCGACCGGTTAGACGGTCCCCGTCAGTCGACCCGCTGTTCGTCCCTCTGTGTCTCCGCCTCTGTGTCCTCTGTTCACATTTGTGTCCTTGGCGCGTCGGCCGCCGCCGCCGTGTTCTTGTCAATGGCGGCCGACAAATAGTACCGTTACCTGTTCCGCTCGCAGCGCCCAGCCCCACATGGAACAGGCCACCGAAGCACCGCTCAAGAAGACGCCGCTCAATGCCCGCCATCGCGCATCGGGCGCGAAGATGGTGCCGTTCGGCGGCTGGGACATGCCGGTCGAGTACGCCGGCGGCGGCCTCGTGCAGGAGCACATGGCCGTTCGCACGCGCGCGGGGCTCTTCGACGTCAGCCACATGGGCGAGATCGAGATCGCCGGCCGCGACGCGCTCGCGGCCGTGCAGCGAATCTCGTCCAACGACGCGTCGAAGCTGCAGGTGGGCCAGGCGCAGTACTCCGGCCTTCTGTCGCCGCAGGGGACCTTCATCGACGATCTGCTCGTCTATCGCCTCGCGCCCGCGCACTTCCTGCTCGTCGTCAACGCGGGAAACATCGCGAAGGACTACGCGTGGATCGCCGACGCGATCAAGCCGGCGGGCGACGCCGTCGCCGTCGACGCGAGCGCGCGCTACGCGCTGCTTGCGCTGCAGGGCCCCGAAGCCATCCACGTGCTGCAGCCGCTGACGGGCATCGAGCTCGCCGGCATCAAGTACTACTGGTTCGCGCACGGCGAGGTGGCGAACGTGCGCGCGACCGTCTCGCGCACCGGCTATACGGGCGAGGACGGCTTCGAGATCTTCGTCCCGCCGCAGTCGGCCGACCGCGTCTGGCAGGCCGTCCTCGAGGCAGGCCGGTCGGCCGGCGTCGTCCCGTGCGGCCTCGGCGCGCGCGACACGCTGCGGCTCGAGGCCGCGATGCGCCTCCACGGCAACGACATCGACGAGACGACGACCGCGCTCGAAGCCGATTTGAGCTGGATCGTCGGCTGGAAGAAGGACGACTTCGTCGGCGCCGCCGCGCTGCGCGAGCAGAAGGCGGCCGGCGTGCGCCGTCGGATCGCCGGCTTCGAGATGCTCGACCGCGGCATCGCGCGCCACGGCTACGACGCCTACGCCGGCGGCGAGAAGGCCGGCGTCGTCACCAGCGGCACGCAGACGCCGTACCTGAAGAAGGCGATCGGGATGGCGTATCTGCCGGTCGATCAGACGGCGGTCGGGACCGAGTTCGAGGTCGACATCCGCGGCCGCCGCACGCGCGCGCGCGTCGTCCCGATGCCGTTCTACAAGCGACAGAAGTAGCGGAGCGATTGATGGCGTACCCGGCCGGCTTCAAGTACACAAAAGACCACGAGTGGATCGAGCTCTCGGGCGACAAGGGCAAGGTCGGCATCACCGACTACGCGCAGCAGCAGCTCGGCGACGTCGTCTACGTCGAACTGCCCGAGGTAGGCGTGAAGCTGAAGCAGGGCCAGTCGTTCGGCACCATCGAATCGGTGAAGGCGGTCTCGGAGCTCTACGCGCCGGTCACTGGCGAAGTTCTCGAAGTCAACGCGACGTTGAAGGACAAGCCGGAAGCCGTGAACGCCGACCCGCACGCGAGCTGGATGATCGTCGTGAAGCTGACCAATCCCGGCGAAGCCGGCGCGTTGCTCGACGCGACGCAGTATCAGGAGCTGGTGAAGTAGCCCCGCATGGTGTTCGACTTCGAGCCGTTTTCGTCCCGCCACATCGGACCCGACGCCGAGGAAACCGCCGCGATGCTCAAGGCCGTCGGGGCCTCGTCGCTCGACGCGCTGATCGACGAGGCGATCCCCTCGCGCATCCGGCTGAAGAAGCCGCTGAACCTGCCCCGGGGGCAGAGCGAGCATCACTTCCTCAGCGAGCTGCAGGCGCTCGCGTCGCGCAACCAGGTGTTCCGCTCGTTCATCGGCCTCGGCTACTACGACTGCGTCACGCCGAGCGTGATTCTCCGCAACGTCCTCGAGAACCCCGGCTGGTACACGCCCTACACCCCGTATCAGGCCGAGATCGCGCAGGGCCGCCTCGAAGCGCTCCTCAATTACCAGACGATGGTGCGCGACTTGACGGCGATGGAGGTGGCCAACGCCTCGCTGCTCGACGAAGCCACCGCCGCCGCCGAGGCGATGACGATGCTCGCGCGCGTGGAGGCCAAACGGGTTGACGCCGTCGTCGGGCCGCCGCAGTTCTTCGTGGCCGATTCGGTGTTCCCGCAGACGCTCGATGTCCTGCGCGCCCGCGCCGAACCGCTCGGCATCGAGCTGGTGGTCGGCGACGCGGATCGCGCCGAGTTCGACGACCGGATCTTCGGCGCGCTCGTGCAGACGCCGGACGAGGCCGGACGCGTGCGCGATCTCCGGGACTTCATCGCGCGCGCCCGGCGATCGAACGTCGCGGTGGCCGTCGGCACCGATCTCCTCGGCCTCACGCTGCTGACGCCGCCCGGCGAGATGGGCGCCGACGTCGTCTACGGCAATTCCCAGCGTTTCGGCGTCCCCCTCGGCTACGGCGGCCCGCACGCCGCGTTCTTCGCGACGCTCGAGCGGCACGTCCGGCAGGCGCCCGGCCGGATCATCGGCGTCTCGATCGACGCGCACGGCAACACCGCGTACCGCATGGCGCTGCAGACGCGCGAGCAGCACATCCGCCGCGAGAAGGCGACGTCGAACATCTGCACCGCGCAGGCGCTCCTCGCCAACATCGCCGGTTTGTACGCCGTCTATCACGGGCCGAAGGGGCTGAGGCGGATCGCCGAGCGCGTGCACGCCTACGCCGCGCTCCTCGAGCGCGAGCTCGCCGATCGCGGCGTCGAGCAGCTGAGCGACCACTACTTCGACACGCTGCGCGTCCGCCCGCGCGGCGGCGCGGCGGAGATCGATCGCATCCGGAAGTCGGCCGAAAGGCTGCGCCTCAACTTCCGCTATCGCGACGATGGGACGATCAACATCGCGCTCGACGAGACGACCGACGGCAAGGACATCGCCGCGATCCTGGTCGCGTTCAGCGGCGGAGCGAGCGGCCAGGCGGCGGGCGCTCCGCATCCGTCCGGTTCCGCGCTGCCGTCCTATCCGTCCAACCTCGCGCGGACGTCGCCGTTCCTGACGCATCCCGTCTTCAACACGCATCACTCCGAGACGCAGATGATGCGCTACATCCGCGCGCTCGAGCGGAAGGACGTCGGCCTCGACACGTCGATGATCCCGCTCGGGTCGTGCACGATGAAGCTGAACGCGGCGTCCGAGATGCTGCCGATCACGTGGGGCGAGTTCAACAAGCTGCATCCGTTCGCGCCGGTGGAGCAGACCGGGGCGTATCAGCAGGTCTTCGCCGAGCTCGAGGCGATGCTCTGCGAGATCACCGGGTTCGCGGCGGTGTCGCTGCAGCCGAACTCCGGCGCGCAGGGTGAATTCGCCGGGCTGATGGCGATTCGCCAGTACCACCATGACCGCGGCGACGCGCACCGCGACCTCGTGCTCATCCCGGCGTCGGCGCACGGCACCAACCCCGCCAGCGCCGTCATGGTCGGCATGCACGTCGTCGTCGTCGCGAGCACGCGCGAAGGGAACATCGACGTCGACGATCTACGCGCGAAGGCGAGCGAGTATCGCGATCGGCTCGCCGCGCTGATGGTCACCTATCCGTCGACCCACGGCGTCTTCGAGGAGAGCATCCAGGACATCTGCGCGATCGTGCACGAGCACGGCGGGCAGGTGTACATGGACGGCGCGAACATGAACGCGCAGGTGGGCCTCACCAGCCCGGCGGCCGTCGGCGCGGACGTCTGCCACATCAACCTGCACAAGACCTTCAGCATCCCGCACGGCGGCGGCGGGCCAGGCATGGGGCCGATCGGCGTCGCGGCGCATCTGGCGCCGTATCTGCCCGGCCATCCGGTCGTCAAGGTCGGCGGCGCGCGCGCCGGCCACGCGGTCTCGGCCGCGCCGTGGGGGAGCGCGAGCATCCTGCTCATCTCCTACGCGTACATGAAGATGCTCGGCCGCGACGGGATGACCGACGCGACGCGCTACGCGATCCTCAACGCGAACTACCTGAAGTCGCGGCTCGAGCCGTACTTTCCGGTGCTCTACACGCGCGCGAACGGCCGCGTCGCGCACGAGATGATTTTCGACCTGCGCCCGTTGAAGCAGGCGAGCGGGATCGACGAGCTCGACGTCGCGAAGCGGCTGATGGACTACGGCTTCCACGCGCCGACCGTGTCGTTCCCCGTCGCCGGCACGCTGATGGTGGAGCCGACCGAGAGCGAAGCGAAAGACGAGCTCGATCGCTTCTGCGAGGCGTTGATTCAAATCCGCGCCGAGATCCAGGCGGTGATCGACGGTAAGGCCGATCGCCGCGACAACGTGCTGAAGAACGCGCCGCATACCGCCGGCGCGATCGCCGCCGACGACTGGAGCCATCCGTACTCGCGGGAGGAGGCCGCGTTCCCGCTGCCGTTCGTCCGCGCGAACAAGCACTGGCCGTCGGTCGGCCGCATCGACAATCCCTACGGCGATCGCAACTTGATGTGCTCCTGCCCGCCGGTCGCCGAGTACGTGTAGCACCGCCGCGCGTATAATCGCGGCCGCAATGCGATACCAACGGCTTCCCCTCGCGGCGGCGTTCGCCTGCGCCGCAGCCGTCTGCGTGCTCGCGTCGGCGCAGACCCATGCGCCGGCCGATCCCGTCTTCGACAAGCTGGCGGATCTCGTCACTGCGAAGATGCGCGACTATCACGTCCCCGGCGTGGCGCTCGGCGTCCTGCGCGACGGCCGCGCGTCGATCCGCGGCTTCGGCGTGCGCAACGTCGACGATCCGCAGCCGATCACGAGCGACACCGTCTTCCCGCTCGCGTCGATCTCCAAGACCGTGACGACGACCGCCGTCATGCGGCTGGTGGAGCAGGGCAAGATCGATTTGCATGCACCGGTACGGAAATACCTGCCCGATTTTCGCGTCGCCGACGATGCAGCGAGCCGCGACGTGACGGTATGGCACCTCCTGACGCACACCAGCGGATGGGAAGGGCAGCTGAGCGCCGCCGACAAAGGCGACGAGACGCTCGCGCGCTTCGTCGCGGGGCTCGCGACGAACATGCAGCTCGCGCCTCCCGGCGCGGCATGGAGCTACAACAACGCCGGCTTCGGCGTGGCCGGCCGCATCATCGAGGTCGTCACCGGCAAGACCTTCAGCGAGGCGATCGACGATCTCGTCTTCGGGCCGATCGGTTTGAAGCTCGCGTTCACGCGCGTCGGGGACATCGTAGTCCATCGCTTTGCGGTAGGCCACCGCGCGGGCGCCGACGGCTCGCTGTCGGTCGTGGCGCCGTTCACGCTCGGCTCGACGCTGCCGGCCGGCGGCGCCGCGATGGCGATGACCGACCTGCTCGAGTACGCGCGGTTCCATCTGGGCGACGGCGCCAGCGCCGCGGGGGCGCGCGTGCTCCGTCGCGCGACGCTCGAGGAGATGCGCCGCGCGCAGCTGCGCAAGCAGGCCTACGACGAGGACATGGGCCTCGGCTGGCACCTGCGCACCGTCGGCAGCGTGCGGACGGCAGCGCACGGCGGCACCTTCGCCGGCCATATCCTGCTCCTCGAGCTCGTGCCCGAGAAGAGCTTCGCGATCGCGATCCTCACCAATGCCGGCAGCGGGTGGCGGCTGATTCAGGACGTCGAGCGCGCCGCGCTGCGCGAGTACCACGGCGCCGCGTTCGCGCCGAACCAGGCGATCGGCCATCGCGGCCTCAACGAGACGCTGCCGGGCGCGACGCCGCTGGCGCAGCAGCCGCCGCTCGCGCCGTATGTCGGCGTGTACGAGCGGCCGATGAACACCGTCGCCGTGAAAAACGTCGACGGCCGGCTCGTCGTGCAGGCGCAGTCGCGCGCCGGCGCGCGCGACCCCGAGATGCCGCTCGCGTTCTACGCGGCCGATCGCGCGTTCGTCACGTCGGGAGCCGACGAGAACGCGTCGGTTGAATTCATCCGCGACGCGTCGGGCGCCGTGCAGTGGGTCCGCCTCACGGGACGCATCGCGCGGCGCGTGCGTCCGTAGGCCCGATGAGAGAGACGGCCGGCGCTCGTTTGTCTGCTTGACCCACCTGACCTACCTGACCCACCTGACCTACCCGGCCCACCGGGCCGATCATTGGCGCCACGCGCCGCTGAACGCGTTGAGGATCTCCTGCGCCGCGCGCGTGTTCGCGATCGCGTTCGGGTGCGCGTCGAACGGGCTGACCCAGAGCGACGTCGGATCCTTGTAGGACGAAAACGCCGGCAAAAGATCGAGGAACGGGATCCGCTCCTCGGCCGCCGTCTGCCGCACGCGATCGTGGATGAAGCCGACCGGGTAGCCGGCGCCGTACGGGCCCATCGCGTCGGTCATCGGAAACAGCACGAGGCCGGCGCCCACGCCGGCGCGCTTCGCCTTCTCCACGAACTCCCGCAGCATGCCGAAGGCGAGCCGGGCGTTCGGCGCGTTCGGATCCGCAAGGTTGCGCTGCAGGTAGTGCACGTAGCTCTCGGTGACGCCGGCAGCTTCCTGGAGCTGCGCCCAGTGGCCGTTCGCCATGTCGTACAGCACCGACGATCGGCCCCACCCGCGCGCCGCGGCTTCGGAGAAGAGCGGCCGCGGCTTCGGCCGCCGCATCGCCGCCGTCTCGAAATCGTTGATGTAGAGCTGCAGCAGCACGAAATCGGGGGCGAGCGGAAGCACCTGATCGAGCACGTCGAGGTGCTGCGGCATATCGTGGCCCGGGATGCCGAAGTTGAGCACTTCGTAGCGCGGCCCGAGGCGCGCTTCGATCAAATTGGAGAAGCGCTCGCGCGCCTCGATGCCCTGGCCCCAGGTGAACGAATCGCCGATGACGGCGATGCGGTAGCGGCGCGGATCCTTCGGCCCGACCTCGCGGTCGCGGTAGCCGAGGCTGTTGCGCGCGACCTCGACCTGCCGCGCCTGCGCGAAGTAGCCGCCGGCGTTGCCGCTCGACCGCACGTGCCGGTACCAGTAGCGGAGCGCGAATTCGCTCGCGACGAGCATCAGGGCGAGGACGACCGCGGAAAAGGCGAGCCGGAAAAGGATTCGGATGAGCGATTATAATCCGCACGTACATTTCGCGAGGAGGGTCCGATGCGGCCGATGATCGCGCGCGTCGTCGTGGTGCTCCTGTTCGCGGCGGCGCCGCTCTCGGCGGAGGTGGTGCGCGTCGACGTGCAGGCGCGCAGCCAGGTCGCCGGCGGCCAGACGTTCGGCGCCGCCGGGTCGTACGAGAAGATCTCCGGGAAGATCTTCTTCGCCGTCGATCCGGCGCTCGCGGCGAACCGCATCGTCGCCGATATCGACAAGGCGCCGCGCAACGCGGCGGGCAAGGTCGAGTTCTCGGCCGATTTCTTCCTCCTCAAGCCGACGCGGATCGACCGCGGCAACGGCGCGGTGCTCTACGAAGTGTCGAACCGCGGCGGCAAGGGGATGCTCGGCTTCTTCGATCACGCGAGCGGCAGCCTCGATCCGACGACCGCCGCCGAGATGGGCGACGGGTTCCTGCTGCGCCAGGGCTTCACGCTGCTGTGGGTCGGCTGGCAGTTCGATCCGCCGCAGCGCCCCGGGCTGGTGCGCGTGTATCCGCCGACGGCGACCGACAACGGCCGGCCGATCCGCGGCCTCGTCCGCAGCGACTTCGTCGTCACCGAACGCGAAGCGGACCACTCGCTCGCTGACCGCGATCATCTCGCGTACGCCGTCGTCGATCCCGAGTCGCCGGAGAACGTGCTGACGGTGCGCGACTCGGTCGACGGCGAGCGCCGCGTCGTGCCGCGCGCCCAGTGGGGATTCGGGCGCGCCGAGGGCGGCAAGAACGTCGCCGACAGGACGCGCGTCTACATCAACACCAGGTTCGAGCCGGGAAAGATCTACGAGGTCGTCTACACGGCGCAGAACCCGCCCCTCGTCGGCCTCGGCCCGGCCGCGATCCGCGACGTCGTGTCGATGCTGAAGTACGGCTCGGCCGACGCGCTGCAGGTTCCAGCGTCGGCGATTACGCGCGCCATCGCGTTCGGCGTCTCGCAGAGCGGGCGGTTCCTGCGCACGTATCTGTATTACGGGTTCAACCGCGACGAGCGGGACCGCAAGGTGTTCGACGGCGTCATCGCGCACGTCGCCGGCGGCGGGCGCGGCAGCTTCAACCATCGCTTCGCGCAGCCGTCGCGCGACGGTCACCCGTACCTGAACTTCTTCTACCCGACCGACATCTTCCCGTTCACGGATCTGCCGGAGCGCGATCCGCAGACCGGCGTCTCCGACGGCCTCCTCACGCACGCGGGCTCGCCCAATCTTCTGCCGAAGGTCTTTTACACGAACTCGGAGTACGAGTACTGGGGGCGCGCCGCGTCGCTGATCCACACGACGATCGACGGCGCTGCCGACGCGCCGCTGATGGACAACGTGCGGATCTACCTGCTTACGGCGGGACAGCACGGGCCGGCCGCGTTTCCGCCGGCGCAGACCATCGGACAGCAGCGCAACAACCCGCTCGACTACCGGTGGGCGATGAAGGCGCTGCTGCTGGCGATGGATCGCTGGACCGCGACCGGCGCCGCGCCGCCTCCGAGCCGGTATCCGCGCATCAGCGACGGCACGCTCGTCCCGCCCGAGAAGCTGCGCTTCCCGAAGATCGCCGGCGTGACGACGACGACCGCCGTGCACAAGGCGTATCGCGCGGACTACGGGCCGAAGTTCGCGACCGAAGGCATCGTCACCGTCGAGCCGCCGCGCATCAGCGGCGCGTATCCGGTCCTGGTCCCGCAGGTGGACGCGGACGGCAACGGCATCGCCGGCATCCGCATGCCGGAGCTCGCCGCGCCGCTCGCCACCTACACCGGCTGGAACCTGTTCAACGATCGATCCGGCCCGACCGCGGCGCTGTCGAGCATGCAGGGCTCGTACATCCCGCTGCCGCGCACGAGCGTCGAGCGGAAGCGGGCGAGCGATCCGCGGCCGTCGATCGAGGAGCGCTATCGCGACAAGGAGCAGTACCTGGCGGGGGTGAAGAAAGCCGCGCAGGATCTCATCGGCCAGCGTCTGCTGCTCGAGGAAGATCTCGACGTCGTCCTGCGCAACGCGGCGCGCCACTGGGACGTCGGCACGTCGACGGCTGCGCCGTCGACGGGCGCGCGCAATTAAGAATTCTGGAATTAGGAATTAAGAATTCGTGACGACGAATTCTTAATTCCAAATTCCTAATTCTTAATTACTGCGGCGCCAGCCGTGAGCTCCTGCGCCTTCGCCCTGAAGCCAGCGAGCAATGCGCGCGTCACAGCGCCGGGCTTTCCCGAGCCGATCGTGCGATCGTCCACCTGCACGATCGGCACGAGCTCGCGCGTCGAGCTCGTGAAGAACGCCTCGTCGGCGCCGACGAGATCCGCGTCGCCGAGCGTCTGCTCGCGCACCTCGATGCCGGCCTCGGCGCCCACCTCGAACAGGAACGCCCGCGTGATGCCCGGCAGCAGACCCGCGTCGATCGGCGGCGTCAGCGCCGCGCCGTTCTTGACGATGAACAGGTTCGACTGCGTGCACTCGGCGAGCTCGCCGCGGTAGTTGCGCATCACGCCTTCGACGGCGCCGCGGCGGAAGGCCTCCTGCATCGCGAGCGCGTTGTTCAGCAGGTTGTTCGACTTGATCAGCGGGTTCACCGAGGCCGGGTGGTTGCGCACGACGTCCACGAGCGCGACGCGGACGCCGCGCTCGATCCACTCGCGCGGCGGATCGACGTGCGGCTTCACGATGACCACCACCGACGCCGTCGGGCACGCCGCCGGATCGTAGGTGAGCTCGCCGATGCCGCGCGTCACGAGGATCCGGATGTACGCCTCGCGATCGACGGCGCCGCCGAGGCCGGCCGCACGCATCGTCTCGCGGAAGCGCGCGTCCACCTCCGTGTCGGCCAGCGGCACCGGCAGGACCAGCATCTGGGCCGACCGGCGCAGCCGCGTCATGTGCCGGTCGAAGAGAAACGGCTGCCCGTTGTAGGTCCGCAGCGTCTCGTACACGCCCTCGCCGTAGAGAAACCCGTGATCGAACACCGAGATGACCGCGTGCTGCTGATCCGAGATGCGGCCGTTGACGTTGACCGTGGCTGCCATGTCCGCATCTTAGCATCGGTACGTTGTGGCAACCCTCTGTGTCCTTTGTTAACCTTTGTGTCCTTGTCGCAATGAGGATCCTGAACGCCGCGCAGATGCGGCAGGCCGATCGCCGCACGATCGACGACATCGGCATCGCGTCGCTCGTGCTCATGGAGAACGCCGGGCGGCAGGCCGTCGCGGCGATGGAGGCGCTCCACTCGGATCTCATGGAGCGCCAGGTCGCGGTGCTGTGCGGCCGCGGCAACAACGGCGGCGACGGCTTCGTCATCGCGCGGACGCTCGCGCAGCGCGGCGTCGACGTCTCCGTCTTTCTCATGGGGCGCGTGGCGGACGTGCGCGGCGACGCGCGCACGAACCTCGAGATTCTCGGCCGCCTCGGGCTCACCGTCGTCGAGATCGCCGACAGCCAGGCGTGGGAGCTGCACTTCTCCGAGGTGAGCGACTGCACGCTCATCGTCGACGCGATCTTCGGCACCGGGCTCAACGCGCCGGTCGCCGGCTTCATCGAATCGGTCATCACCGACGTGAACGCGTCCGGCATTCCCGTCGTGTCGATCGATCTCCCGTCGGGCCTCTCGGCCGATTCGCCCGATCCGATCGGGCCGTCGATCGACGCGGGCATCACGATCACGATTGCGGCGCCGAAGCTGCCGCTGGTCCTTCCGCCGGGCGAGCAGCGCGCCGGCGACATCGTGATCGCCGACATCGGCATTCCCGCGGAAGTGATCGACGCGCTCGACGGGCCGCGGCTCGATCTGCTCACGCGCGGCGCCATGCGCGAGCTCGTCGTGCCGCGAGCGCCCGACGCGCACAAGGGCGACTGCGGCCACGTGCTCGTCGTCGCCGGCTCGCGCGGGAAGACCGGTGCGGCGCACCTGGCAGCCGTCGGCGCGCTGCATTCAGGCGCAGGCCTCGTGACGGTGGCCACGCCGGCCGGGTGTCAGCCGATTCTGGCCGCGATGGCGCCCGAGTACATGACCGTCGCGCTGCGGGAACGCGACGAAGGCCTCGACTGCGGCGACCTCGACCGCCTCCTCGACATGGCGCGCGACGTCGTCGCCATCGGTCCCGGCCTTGGGCAGGCGCCGCCGACGCGCGACTTCATCCGCCAGCTCGTCGATCGCGCGACGATGCCGCTCGTCGTGGATGCCGATGGGCTGAACGCGTTTGCCGGCGATCCGGCGGCGCTCGCCGGACGCGAGGGACGCGACATCATCATCACGCCGCATCCGGGCGAGATGGCGCGGCTCGTCGGCATGTCGACCGACGAGGTGCAGAGGAGCCGCATCGAGATCGCGCGCAACTTCGCCGCCGCGCACCATCTCTTCGTCGTGCTGAAGGGGCATCGCACGCTGATCGCGACGCCGGACGAGAAGATCTTCATCAACCCGACGGGCAACCCGGGCATGGCGACCGGCGGCACCGGCGACGTGCTCACGGGGATGATCGCCGCGTGGCTCGCGCAGCTGCTCGACGCCGAGGCGGCGTGCAAGCTCGCCGTCTACCTGCACGGCCTCGCCGGCGATCTTGCCGAGGCGCACGAAAGCGAAGTGGGGATGACCTCGGGCGATTTAGCGGCGCACCTCGGCGCGGCGATCCTCGAGCTCACCGGCCGCCGGAAGACAGACGGCTGACCATCTTGTCGAGCTGCTGCACGTGGTTCAGATCGTGTCCCGCCATCGTCTCGACGATGACGGAGAAGGGCATCTCGCCGCGCTCGGGATGGGTCACGCGCTTGGCGGCCTGCTGCGGCGTGACGCCCTGCAGGAGCGCGAGGTTCCAGCTGCGAAGGGCGGCGAAGGTCGCGAGTGCGGCGTTCGCGTCGAGCGACGCGTACGGCGGCGCCCATCGCTCCTGATCGAACGGCTGGATGACGTGGTGATCTTCGGCGAGCGCCTGCCGCAGCCGGAACGCGAACACGATCTCGCAGTCGGCGAGATGGCAGAGGATGTCGCGCCCGCTCCACTTGCCGGGCGCGGGAGACGTGGTGATCCGCGCGGCGCCGATGCGATCGGCGAGCCGCCGCAGCGTCTGCGGCGTCGACGCGATCACGTCGTGCGGGCTCTGCGTGCCGACGAATGCGGCGTACGGATTCATGTCGCCGACGATACCATGACGCCGGCGTGCCGATGACGCGGCGGCTCACGCGATCGGAAGCGGAAACCTCGGCGGCCGGCTGCGAGCTCGCAGCGACGCTGTCAGCCGGCGACGTCGTGCTGCTGTACGGCGATCTCGGCGCCGGGAAGACGGCCTTCGTCAAAGGGCTCGCCGAAGGGCTCGGCGCGCCGCGCGACGAGGTGAGCAGCCCGACGTTCACGCTGATGCAGGAGTACCGCGGCGGACGGTTGACGCTGTTCCACGTCGATCTCTATCGCCTCGACGATCCGCGCGAGATCGACGACCTCGGCCTCGACGAGATCGCGGAGGGCGGCGTGCTGGCGATCGAATGGGCGGAGAAGTCGGCGGCGTCGCAGGCGGCCCGCCGTCTCGCGCGGGCGATCGCCGTCCGCATCGAGCACGGCGCCGGCGACGAGCGGACGATCACGATCCACCAACGCGCTTGACGACCGCCGCGATCGCGTCGTCGCGCGTGCCGTGCCCGTCGAGATACGGCTTCCACGTCTCCTCGAGCGGCTCCCTGAACCCTCGGTACGCGGTGTCCCAGAGCCCGTTCGCCTGCGCGTACGGCACGTGCTCGGGCACGACGCACCGCACCGCCTCGCCGGCCGTGAAGAAGATCATCGCGTGCGACAGATTCGGGGGCAGCCGCTTGCCGGTCCTCCGTGCTTCGCCGAAGAGCAGGGTGTTCACCTGCCGATCCCATTGATGCATGCCTTCGTGGAACGCGATCTCGAGCCCTGCGAGCCCGCGCGCCGCGCGATCGGTGCTCGACACGACGATCACTCCACCACTCGTCGAGTACGCGCCGGCCCAGTTCGCCCACGCCGAGAAGTGGACCGGATATCCTTCCGCCGGCCAGTCCATGCCGTACACGCGCGTGACGAACGCGAGCACGGCGGCGCCGCGGCGATCGACGAGCGATTGAATGTCGTCGCGACGCCCCGCGTTCGCCGCGCGATGCGACGGCCACCATCCCTTGCGGTAAACCGGCGCGGCCTGCTCGAGTTGCGCACGCCAGGAGGCATCGATCGTATCGACGCCGGCGAGGCCTTCTCGGTCGCCGGCGTCGGCCAGCGCCGCCGCCGCAGCGGACATCGGCGCGTCGAAGAGCGCGTCCTTTCGGCTCGGGCCGTTCGCGTAAAAGGCGACCGCCTCGCGCCACGCCTGCCGCTCGTCCGCGGTCAGGTTCGCAAGGCCCGCGTCCGAATCAGCCGGCGCGCCGACAACCGCCTCGCGCGACGCGTCGGGCATCTTCGCCTGCGCGCGCCCGAGGACGTACAGGAAGTGATGGAGGTTCAGCCAGAATTCGTCGGTATGGAATCGAAAGATCGGCGAGCGCTGATTCGCCGCCGGCGTGGACGGCTGGCTGACGACGACCAGCGCGAGGAGAACAACCGCTGATTTCGCCATCCGCGTGCCGCTTCGGCTAGCCCCTAGCCCCTAGCCCCCAGCCCCTACTCCGATCGGTAGTTCGGCGCTTCCTTGATGATCGCGACGTCGTGCACGTGGCTCTCGCGCACGCCCGCGGGCGTAATCCGCACGAGCCGCACGTCGCGCTGCAGCGCCGCGATGTTCTTCGCGCCGCAGTAGCCCATCCCGGCGCGCAGCCCGCCGACCAGTTGATGCACCATCGCCGCGAGGCTGCCCTTGTGCGCGACGCGCCCCTCGATCCCTTCCGGCACGAGCTTGTCGCTGCCGCCGGGCGCGTCGAGGTCGAACTCGTCCTGGAAGTACCGATCGCGCGAGCCGCGGCGCATCGCGCCGATCGATCCCATCCCGCGGTACTCCTTGAAGCTGCGCCCCTGGTAGAGAATGATCTCGCCCGGGCTCTCGTCGGTGCCCGCGAACAGGTTGCCGATCATCACCGCGCTCGCGCCGACGGCGATGGCCTTCGTGATGTCGCCGGAGAAGCGGATGCCGCCGTCGGCGATCACCGGGATGTCGCGCGCGGCCGCCGCGCGCGCGCATTCCATCACGGCGCTGATCATCGGCACGCCGATCCCCGCGATGATCCGCGTCGTGCAGATCGAGCCGGCGCCGATGCCGACCTTCACCGCGTCCACCTCGAGATCCATCAGCGCCTCGGTCCCCTCGGCGGTGGCGACGTTGCCGGCGACGAGATCCACGTTCGGGAAACGGCGGCGCAGCTGCCGCACCATGTCGAGGACGTTCTGCGAGTGGCCGTGCGCCGTGTCGACGACGAGGACGTCGACGTTCGCGGCGACGAGCGCCTGGGAGCGATCGAGCGTGTCGCGCGCGATGCCGACCGCCGCACCGACGCGCAGCCGTCCGAGCGAGTCCTTCGACGCGTTCGGGTACGTGACAGCCTTCTGGATGTCCTTGACGGTGATGAGCCCCTTCAGCCGGTGCTCGCGATCGACGACGAGCAGCTTCTCGACCTTGTGGCGGTGCAGGATCTCGCGCGCGCCGTCGAGCGTCGTGCCCACCGGCACCGTGAACAGCGGCTCGCGCGTCATCACCTCGGCGATCGGCCGGTTGACGTTCGTCTCGAACCGCAGGTCGCGGTTGGTGAGGATGCCGACGAGGCGCCCTTCCTTGCTGCCGTCCTCGGTGATCGGCACGCCCGAGATGCTGTACTTCTTCATCAGCTCGAGCGCTTCGTAGATCCGGTTGGTGGGGGAGAGCGTGATCGGGTTGACGATCATGCCG
>Ga0075424_100000064_pt1 | contig 58867 bp, 72 predicted proteins | sample SoiMethybrSBSTD3_FD_75301 | JGI IMG/M metagenome (GOLD analysis project Ga0075424, IMG submission 75301) | Bulk soil microbial communities from a Populus tree surrounding site in Tennessee, USA - Soil MetaG P. TD hybrid SBSTD3 | ecosystem: Environmental > Terrestrial > Soil > Tree plantation...
CCCAGGTTGCAGATCGCATGCGATTCGAGGCCGCTGATTTTCCGGCCCATGAACTGGATTTCGCCCGCACGGGGAATCTCGATGCCGGCGATGGTGCGGATCAGCGAAGATTTCCCCGCGCCGTTGGCGCCGACGATCGCGACGATCTCGCCCTTGGGCACCTCGAGCGAGACGCGGTCGAGCGCCTGCGCGTCGCCATAGAAGAGGTCGAGCTCGCGGACCGAGAGCATCAGAGCTCCGTCTCCTCGCCGAGGTAGCACTCGAGCACTGCCGGGTCGCGCACCACCTGCTCGGGCGTGCCGCGCGCGATCACCTCGCCGTGGTGCAGCACGCCGATGTGGCGCGCGAGCGCCATCACGGCGCGCATCACGTGCTCGATGAGCAGGATGGTGGTGCCGTAGGTGCGGTTCAGGTCGCGGAACACCTCGACCATCTGGTCGCATTCCGTCGGCCGCAACCCGGCCATCACCTCGTCGAGCAGGAGCAGCCGTGGCCGCGTGGCGAGCGCCCGCGCCACCTCGAGCCGCTTGCGGTCGGGCAGGGTGAGCGAGGAGGCGGGCAGGTCGCGCTTCGGGCCGAGGCCGAACTGCTCGAGTATCCGGGCGGAGAGCGCGCGCGCCGCATGCGCCGATTTCTCGCGCAGAAGGCCGCCCACCACGACGTTGTCGAGCACCGAGAGGCCGGCGAAGGGCTTCACGATCTGGAAGGTGCGGCCGATGCCGGCGGCGCAGACCTGGTCGGGGCGAAGCCCGTGGATCGGCCGGCCTTCGAAAAGGATCTCGCCCGAATCGGGGGCATAAACGCCGGCGATCATGTTGAAGATGGTCGTCTTGCCCGCGCCGTTGGGGCCGATCAGGCCGTTGATGTCGCCTGCCGCAATCTCGAACGACGCGTTGTTTACCGCGCGCAGGCCGCGGAACGACTTGGAGATGCCGCGCGCCTCAAGCAGCGTCATCGGTCCTCGTGCGCGTGAAGAGCTGGACGAGCGCCACGAGGGTCAGGACCCAGAGCAGCGGATAGATGAACAGCAGGTCGACGCGGATGTTGCACTCGCCGCTGCAGAGGAGGCGCGCCTTCATGCCGGCCTCATACAGGGCATACGAGAACCACACCGCGCCGGCGAGGCCCGCGAGCGGCCGCTTGCGGATTGCGCCGGCGATCGCAAAGCCGATGGCGGGGATGAGCGCGGCGAAGGGCTGCTCGATGAAGACCGTGAGCGGCGCATAGACGAGGTCGTCCCACTTCACAGCTTCAGCCTGCGCGCGATGGCCGGCCAGATCCCGTTCGGCAGGAACATGACCACGATCAGCAGCACGACGCCGTAGAACACCTGCTTGATGCCGGGGATCTCCCAGCCGAGCAGGCCGAGCGCCTCGGTGATGCCGTCCGAGAGCAGCGTCAGCACCACCGCGCCGAGCACCGGGCCGAAGAGCGTGCCGACGCCGCCGATCACCGGGCCGAGGATGATCTCGATCGAGCGGCTGATGTGGAAGATCTGCTCGGGGAAAAGGTTGTTGTAGTAGAAGGCGAAGAACACCCCCGAGATGGAAGTCATCGCCGCGCTGATCGCCACCGCCAGCATCTTCCAGCGGAAGGTGTTGATGCCCAGCGCCTGCGCCGCCTCCTCGTTCTCGCGGATCGCCTGCCAGTAATACCCGGCTTTCGATTTCAGGAGCAGCGCGCAGACGGCAAGAGCGGCGGCCGTGAGAAACAGGATGGCGTAGTAATACATCAGCGGCGGGCCGCGGAAGTTGGCGAGGTCCCAGGCGTCGCGCTGCGCGACGCGCAGGAACATGCCGCCCGGGCCGCCGGTCCAGTCGAGATGGTCGAAGCCGATGCGCGTGAACTCGGCGAAGGCGATCGTCAGCAGCGCGAAATAAACGCCCGAGATGCCGAAGCGGAAGGCGAGGAAGCCGATCGCCAGGCCGAGCGCGACGCAGAGCGCCATCGCCACCCAGAGCCCGGCCCACGGCCCGATGCCCCAATGGAAGAAAAGCGCGCCCGCCGCGTACGCGCCGACGCCGACGTAGAGCGCGTGGCCGAGCGAGAGCTGGCCGGCGAAGCCCATCATCACGTTCCACGCTTGGCCGGTGTAGGCGAAGTAGAGAATGAGCGTCGCGACCGACAGCGCGTAGTTGCCGGCGAAGGCGGGCAGCGCGACGAGGAGCGCCGCCAAGACGGCGAGCATGACCGACCTGCGCTTCATGAAATCGGGGTCAGGCACCGAATTCCGGTGAGGCAAACTTCCAGGAAATCGGTGCCAGACCCCGATTTCAGGAGCGCCTCCCGAGCAGGCCTTGCGGGCGGAAAAGCAAAACGAGAATCAACAGGCCGAAGCTGAACATCCCCTTGGCGGAGGGCGTGATGAAGAGGCCCGCGAGCGCTTCCGAGACGCCGATCAGCACGCCGCCGAGGAGCGCGCCGCCCATCGATCCCAGGCCGCCCACGATCACTATGACGAAGGCGAGCAGCGTGTACGCGGGCCCGAGCGGGGGCGTCACGTCGACCAGCAGCACCATCGCGCAGCCGGCGACGGCGACGCACGCCGCGCCGATGCCGAAGGTGAGCGCGTAATACCTTTTCACGTTCAGGCCCACGACTTTGGCGCCGAGGTAGTTGTCGGCGCAGGCGCGGATCGCCTTGCCGGTCAATGTAAATCTGAAAAACACGAACAAGGCAAAAGAAGCAATGATCGCGGCGAGAGCGGAATAGAGGCGCGCCTTGTCGACCAGGATGCGGCCGATCTCGAACGACTCGAGCTGGTAGTCGACCTGCACGTTGCGCGCGTCCGGGCCGAAGATCATCAGCATCGCGTTCACCAGGATGATCGCGACGGCGACGAGCAGCATGAACTGCGAGTGCTCCGGGCGCGTGACGAACGGGTTGATCAGCCCGGCCTGCAGCGCGTAGCCCAGGACGAAGAACGCCGCCGCGACCGGGATCATCGCGAGGAATGGATCGAGGTTGAACGCGGCGAACAGCACCGTCGCCGCGTACATCGCGAGGGTCATCATCTCGCCGTGCGCGAAGTTGACCACGCGCACCACGCCGAAGATGACCGACAGCCCGAGCGCCATCAGCCCATAGACGAGGCCCGTGAGGACCCCGGCGATGATGACGTTCGCGACTAGGTCAAAACCCAACTACGTTTTTTTGTAGTACGGCGCCGGAAAGACGGGTTTCGCCGTGGCGGCGCTCGCCGGCAGCACCACCGTCGGCAGCAGGTGCAGGTTCTGCACGCACGCCGAGCCGATGCCCTCGACCTGGCCCTTGGCGTTGAACTTGATCGGGCCGCCGAGCATCATCTTCTCGGTGATGTTGGTCTGGCGGATGGCGTCGGCCAGCGTCTTCGGGTCGATGCTCCGCGCGCGCTTGAACGCGTCGGCGGCGATCAGGCACGCCTCGAAGGTGAAGCCGGCGTTCAGGCCGTGGAACACGAGGTTGTCCTTGGGGTTTTGCTTCTTGAACGCCTTTTCGACCACCTGGGTGAGCTTCGCCCGCGGGTTGTACCAGGGCACGTTGGAGATCGAGTACTCGGAGAGCTTGCCGAGCGTCTTGAAGTACTGCTCCTCGTACATGCCGGGCGAGCCCGGGCTGACGATGCCCATCGGGTTCCAGCGCTGCTTCACCATCTCGCGGCGCAGGATGATGGCGTCGTTCAGGCGGCACACCAGCAGCAGGAAGTCGGCGTTGGCCGCCTTGGCCTTCGACACCTCGACGGTGAGGTCCTTCGCCGCCGGGTCGTAGCCGATGGTGTCGACGATCTTGAACGGCAGCTGCGTGCGCATCGGCAGCATCGCCTGGATGCCCTTGGTCATCGCCTGGCCGAAGGTGTCGTTGACGTGCATGTACACCGCGGTGCGCGGCACGGTGTTGGTCGCGCGGAACAGGTCGCCGATCAGGTCGAGGCCGTTGCGCACGATGTCGCCCGCGGTCTGGAAGTTGCGGAACACGAACTTGTAGCCCTGCTCGGTGATCTGCGGCGCGGCGGCGATGTTGATCACGAGCGGCACGCCGCGCTGCTCGGCGACCTGCGCGATCGCCGCGGCGGCGCCCGAGTCGAACGGCCCGACCAGCACGTTCGCGCCTTCCTGGATCAGGCGCTCGGCGCGGGTGCGCGCGGTGTCGACGTTGGACTCGAAGTCGGCGTTCATCAGCTCGATGTCGACCCCGAGCATCTCCTTGATCACCCCGGGGGCGAGGTCGGCGCCCTTCTGGCAGGACTGGCCGATGAAGCCGAGGTAGCCCGAGCGCGGCAGGATCACGCCCACCTTCAGCTTCTGCGACTGGGCCCGGACCAGGCCGGGAAATGCGGCGAGCGCGGCGGCTCCGGCGAGCGCCTTGTTGAACTGGCGGCGTTGCATGGCGGTGTGCTCCTCCTTGGCGGCCGGTATTCTAGCCTTACACTCACGCAGGACGAGAGCGATGAACGTGCAGGCCATCAAGACACGCAGCGTCCGCCTCGCGGCGGCGGCGGTCATCGCCGAGCGGCGCGCGGGCGGCGTCATCCACCTGCGCTCGCCGCACGCGCTCGGCCGCTACCCCGCGAAGCTGACCGAGCGGCTCGAGCACTGGGCGGCGCGAGCCCCGCAGCGCGTGCTCTTCGCGCAGAGAAGCGCCGATGCATGGAAAACCCTGAGCTATGGCGAGGCGCTCGCGCGCGCGAAGCGCGTCGCCGCCGGGCTGATCGCCCGCGGGCTCTCGGCCGAGCGGCCGCTCGCCGTGCTCTCGGGCAACGACCTCGAGCACGCGCTGCTGCTCCTCGGCGCGATGTATGCCGGCGTGCCCTGCGCGCCGGTATCGCCCGCCTATTCGCTCGTCTCGACCGACTTCGCGCAGCTGAAGCACGTCATGGCGCTCGTCACGCCGGGGCTGGTTTTTGCAAGCAGCGAGACGGCATTTGCCCGCGCCGTCAGCGCAGCGGTGCCCCGAGACGCCGAGGTCCTCTACGGCAAGGATTTCCGCTCGCTCGAGAAGGACGACGTGCAGGCGGCCGGGCGAGCGCACGCCCAGGTCGGCGCCGACACGATCGCCAAGTTCCTCTTCACCTCGGGCTCGACCGGCAAGCCGAAGGCGGTGATCAACACCCAGCGCATGTGGTGCTCGAACCAGGAAATGGTGCGCCAGGTGCTTTCGTTCGTGCAGGACGAGCCGCCGGTCATGGTCGACTGGGCGCCCTGGCACCACACCGCCGGCGGCAACAAGGACTTCGGCATGATCGTCTACAACGGCGGCACGCTCTACATCGACGAGGGCAAGCCGCTGCCGGGCGCGATCGAGACCACGGTGAAGAACCTGCGCGAGGTCGCGCCCAACTGGTACTTCACCGTGCCCAAGGGCTACGAGATGCTGCTGCCCTACCTGAAGGCCGACGCCGCGCTGGCGAAGAACTTCTTCAGCCGGCTGAAGGCGCTCTGGTTCGCCGGGGCCGGCGTCGCGCAGCACGTGTTCGACGAGTACATCGAGCTCGGCGCCCGCACCTGCGGCGAGCGGGTGATGTTCCTCACCGGGCTCGGCTCGACCGAGACCGCCCCCTTCACGGTGGCGCGCACCTGGGACACCCACGACGCCTCCAACATGGGCCTGCCGCCGCCGGGCGTCGACCTCAAGCTCGTGCCGGTGGAAGGCAAGTACGAGGCGCGGCTCAAGGGCCCGCACATCACGCCCGGCTACTGGCGCCAGGACGAGCTGACGCGCGCCGCGTTCGACGAGGAGGGCTACTACCGGCTCGGCGATGCTTTTGTCTTCGCTGACGACAAGGACCCCGAGAAGGGCCTGCTGTTCCGCGGCCGGCTCTCGGAGGACTTCAAGCTCGCCACCGGCACCTGGGTGAACGTCGGGCCGCTGCGCGCCGCGTTCATCGAGCACTTCGCGCCGCTGGTGCGCGACGTGGTGATCGCCGGCGACCGAAAGAACGAACCCGCCGCATTGGTCTTCCCGGCAGCGAAGATAGACCCGGCGCGGTTCCGGGAGCGGTTGAAGAGCTTTGCCGCCAAGAGCACGGGCAGCTCGAACCTGATCCGCCGCGCCATCATCCTCGACGAGCCGCCTTCGCTTGACGCGGGCGAGATGACCGACAAGGGCTCGATCAACCAGCGCGCGGTGCTCGCGCGGCGCGCGCACCTGGTCGAGGAGCTCTACCGCGAGCCCCCGGGCGAGAAAGTGCTATGGACCTGAAGAGCCTGGTGGCGATCGACGTGCACACGCACGCCTGGAAGTCGGCGCTCCAGGTCGAGGAGGCGCCCAGCAAGCAGCAGGAGGCGATGGGGCGCTACTTCCGCTACCAGCCGCAGCACCAGACGGTGCCGGAGATGGCGAAGATGTACCGTGCGCTGAAGATGGCATTCGTCGTGTTCGCGGTCGACAGCCCGCGCGAGCTGCGCAAGATCACCAACGAGGAGGTCGCCGAGCTCGCGCACAAGGACGGCGATGTCGCCATCCCCTTCGCCAGCGTCAACCCGCACCGGGGAACGGAAGGGGTCCGGATCGCGAGGAAGCTCATAAAGGACTATCGAGTGAGGGGCTTCAAGTTCCACCCCTCGGTGCAGGAGTTCCTGCCCAACGACCGCATGGCGTACCCGCTCTATGAAGCGATCGCCGAAGCGAAGCTGCCGGCGCTCTTCCATACCGGCCAGACCGGCGTCGGCGCGGGCATGCCGGGCGGCGGCGGCATCAAGCTCAAGTACTCCAACCCGATGCTGCTCGACGATGTCGCCGCGGACTTCCCCGACATGCCGATCGTGCTCGCGCACCCGTCGTTCCCCTGGCAGGAGGAGGCGCTCTCGGTGGCGACGCACAAGCCGCAGGTCTACATCGACCTCTCCGGCTGGTCGCCGAAGTACTTCCCGCCGATCCTCGTGCAGTACGCCAACACGCTCCTCAAGGACAAGATCCTCTTCGGCTCCGACTATCCCGTCATGAGCCCCGAGCGCTGGATGAGCGATTTTGAGAAACTGAACATAAAACCCGAAGTTCGGCCGCTGATCCTCAAGGAGAACGCGGCGCGGCTGCTCAAGCTCTAGCGGCATGGCGATCGTCGCGACCTGCTGTGCCGTGCTCGTCGTGCTGACCACCATCCTCCACTACGAGGTGCTGCGCGGACTGAGCGCGGGGCTCGCCATGCTCAGGATGCGCTCGCGCGCCAAGCTGCTGGTCGTGATCTTCTCGACCTTCTTCGCGCATGCGGCCGAGATCCTGCTCTACGCGCTGGCGATCTACGCGCTGGTGCGCTACGCGCACGTCGGCAGCCTGGGCGGTCATTTCTCGCTCAACGCGTGCCTGTATTTCTCGGCCGAGACCTACACCTCGCTCGGCTACGGCGACGTGATCCCGCTGGGCGAGTTGCGCCTGCTGGCGGGCATCGAGGCGCTGAACGGGCTCCTGCTCATCGGCTGGTCGGCGTCGTACACGTACATCGCCATGGAACGCTTCTGGAGCGAGGACGGGCGGCGGCAGTGAAATACGAGGACGTCTCCTGGCACAGCGGTGCCGAGGACTTCCCCAGGGAGCTCTCCGCGGCGGCCGGCGGCACGCACACCGGGATGTTCGTCGCGTGGGCGCTCCTCGGCGGGCTGGGCAGCGAGGAATCTTTCGGCGACATCGCGTCCCTGAAAGCGCGCAGCACGACGCCTGGCCGCTTCTTCTACGACCGGTGCGACGGCAAGTTCGTCGACGAGGAGCTAAACGAGGAGGGCAACGCCTTCACGCGGGTGTACTTCGACCCGGAGAATGGCCGCTACCTGCACGACTACTCCGAGGTTCTGGGCGAGGACCTGGCGAGCGCCTACCACGTGGCCGATACGTGGGCGAATTTCGATCGCCTGAAGCCGGTGCTCGACCGGCGCCTCGCCGAATGGCGCCGGGGCGAGCTGAAGCCGAAGGCGCCGTGGTGGAAGTTCTGGGGAAGCTGATGCGCTACGAATTCGCCTACGAGATCACCGACGAGCTGATGCGGCTGGGGACGCGCCGCTACCTGCTCGCCAACTTCCGCTGGCCGGTGCTGGTGCTGTTCCTGCTCTATTTCGCGGCGCTGGTGCCGTTCTGCATGATGACGCACTGGCACTTCTTGTGCGGTCTCATGTCCGGCGCGATCTTCGTGCTGCTGCTGATGCTCGTCATCGCCTGGCTGATGCGCAACCGCGCCGCGATGCAGGCGGCGCGGCGCTTCGAGTCGCGCGCCGCGCACTGCACGCTGAGCGACGAGGGTATCCGCCTGGAGAACTCGCTCGCCACCTCGCAGCTCACCTGGAAGCTGATCCAGAGCCTGATCCGCGCGCCCGACGTTTGGCTCCTCTTCATGGACCGGCAGCGCTACTTCGTGCTGCCGGCCGATCGGCTCGCCGGCGATGCCGGCCGGTTCATGGCCGCGCAGGTGGCGGCGGCGGGCGGACGCGTCCGCTAAGATGCCGCCATGGACGAAGGCGTCGGCTACAACCTCGACTCCACGCATATCGCCAAGCTGACCGAGGTCGGGCGCGGCAAGCCGATGGGCGAGCTGATGCGCCGCTATTGGCATCCCGTGGGCTTGGCGACGCATGCCACGTCAACCCCGCGCAAGGTGCGCATGCTCGGCGAGGACCTGATCCTGTTCCGCGACGGCGCCGGCCGCGCCGGCCTGGTGCACGCGCGCTGCGCGCATCGCGGCACCACGCTCTACTACGGGCGAGTCGAGGAGCGCGGCATCCGCTGCTGCTACCACGGCTGGCTCTACGATGTTCAGGGCCACTGCCTCGAGCAGCCGTGCGAGCCCGAGGCGGGGGCGAAGCATCGCCACAGCGTGCGCCAGCCCTGGTACCCGGTCGAGGAGCGCTATGGCCTCGTCTTCGCGTACATGGGGCCGCCGGCGAAGAAGCCGCTGCTGCCGCGCTACGACGCGCTCGAGGAGCTCGGCCCCGGCGAGTCGCTCGACGCCGACGACACCAGCATCGGCTCGGGCGGGGGCGTCATCGTGCCGTGCAACTGGCTGCAGCACTACGAGAACCTGATGGATCCCTACCACGTGCCGATCCTGCACGGCAGCTTCAGCGGGCCGCAGTTCGTGCCGATGATGGGCGTCATGCCGCAGGTCGAGTTCTCGCCCACCGCGCGCGGCATGAAGTCCGCCAGCGTGCGCAAGCTCGAGGACGGCCGCATCTTTCACCGCATCACCGAGGCGGTGCTGCCGACGCTGCGGATCGTGCCCAACCCGCGCGTCACCGGGTTCGGCAAGGTCGAATCGATCGGCTGGGTCGTGCCGATCGACGACACCAGCTTCCGCATCTACACCGCCGGGCGCGTGAAGGAGCGCGGCGAGCTCGGCCGCGGCCGCTCGAAGATGAACGGCAAGTTCTGGTGGGAGCTGACGGAGGAGGAGCACCAGCGCTTCCCCGGCGACTGGGAGGCGCAGACCGGGCAGGGGCCGATCAGCCTGCACTCGGAGGAGCACCTGCGCACCAGCGACCGCGGCATCGCGCAGCTGCGCCGGATGCTCGAGCGGCAGGTGGACGCGGTGGCGAAGGGCGAGAACCCGATCGGCGTGTATTTCGACGAGAAAGCGGCCTACGTGCGCCTGGAAGCCGGACAGCACCTGATGGAGGCCACGGCATGAAATGGCTCCTCACGGGAATCCTGCTCTGGTGCGCGAGCGCGGCCGCGCAGCCGTTTCCGTCGAAGCCGGTGCGCATCATCCCCTTCGGCACGGCCGGCGGGCCGGTCGACACGCTCGCGCGCATGTACGCCGAGAAGCTGCGCGTTCGCTGGAGCCAGCCGGTGATCGTCGAGCCCAAGCCCGGCGCGAGCGGCACGCTCGCCGCCGACACGGTGGCGAAGAGCGCGCCGGACGGCACCACGTTCCTCTTCACGCTCTCGCTCACGCACATCAACAACGCGGTGCTGCAGAAGAACATCCCCTACGACCCGTTCCGCGACTTCGAGCCGGTGACGCTGTTCGCGATGGGCTACGGGCCCGCGCTGCTCGCCCCGGCGAGCGCGCCGTTCGACGACCTGCGCGGCGTCATCGCCTACGCCAAGAGCAAGCCCGCGGGCCTGAGCTACGGCACCTGGGGCACCGGCTCGACCCCGCACCTCTTCATGGAAATGCTGGCGATGAAGGAGGGGATCAAGCTGCTGCACGTGCCCTACAAGGGCGAGGCGGCCGCGCACCTCGACCTCTTCGGCGGCTCGCTCGACCTCGCCTGGGCCAATACCGGCACGGCGCGCACGCACCTGAAGAGCGGCAAGGTCAAGGTGCTGGGCGCGACCGGCTCGCGGCGCAGCGACGTCCTGCCCGACACGCCGCTCTTCGGCGAGCAGGGCTTCAGCGGCTTCGAGATCACCACGTGGATGGCGGCGTTCGCGCCGGCGAAGACGCCCAAGCCGATCGTCAACGAGCTCTACATGGCGCTGCGCGATGCGACGCGCGCGCCGGACATCAGCGCGCGCTGGCACGACATCGGCTTCGAGCCGGTGGCGAGCACGCCCGAGGAGCTTGCGCGCGTGCACCGCGCCGACTATCCGAAGTGGGAAGCGATCATCAAGGCGGTGGGCATCCCGCCGGAGTAGGCCATGCCGGTTGCGCAGGAGATCCGCGAAGGGCTGGTGCCGGTGAAGGTCTACACCGGCGAGATCGAGCCCGTGGCGCGAGCGCAGCTCGTCAACATATCGAAGCTGCCGATCGTGCACCACCATGTCGCCGCCATGCCCGACGTGCACCTCGGCATCGGCGCGACGGTAGGGTCGGTCATTCCCACCAGGAGCGCGATCATCCCCGCTGCGGTCGGCGTCGACATCGGCTGCGGCATGATGGCCGCCCGCCTTTCCCTGAGCGCAAATGATTTCCAGGAAAGAGACCTGAAGCGGGTGTTCGACCAGGTCTCGCGCGACGTGCCGGTCGGCTTCGGCCAGCATAGCGAGCGCGGTGCGCGCACCGAAGCGGCCAAGCGCTTCAAGAAGGGCCTCGCCCGGATCATGGAAAGGCATCCTGGCATCGGCAAGCGCGTGGGAAAGAATTCCAACTGGGCCTACCAGCTCGGCACGCTCGGCGGCGGCAACCACTTCATCGAGATCTGCCTCGACGAGTCGCAGCGCGCGTGGGCGATGCTGCACTCGGGCAGCCGTGGGATTGGCAATGCGATCGGCTCGTACTTCATCGAACTGGCGCGCAAGGACGCCGAGAGAAACCAGCTGCGGTTGCCGGACCGCGACCTGGCCTACTTCCCCGAGGGCGCGAAGCACTTCGACGACTATGTCGAGGCAGTCGGCTGGGCGCAGGACTACGCGCGCGCCAACCGCGCCGAGATGATGGACCTCGTGCTCGAGGCGATGCGCCGGCACCTGCCGGCCTTCGAGGCGAGCGACGAGGCGGTCAACTGCCACCACAACTACGTCGAGCGCGAGCATCACTACGGCGCCGACGTCTGGCTCACGCGCAAGGGCGCGATCCGCGCCGGCCGCGGCGAGCTCGGCATCATCCCCGGCAGCATGGGTGCGAGGAGCTACATCGTGCGCGGCAAGGGATCGGCCGAGAGCTTCCAGTCCTGCGCGCACGGCGCGGGTCGCCGGATGAGCCGGAATGCGGCGCAGAAGGCGTTTTCCATCGAGGATTTGAAGCGGCAGACCGAGGGCGTCATCTGCCGCAAGGACAAGGGCGTGATCGACGAGATCCCCGGCGCCTACAAGAACATCGACGAAGTGATGGCGAACCAGTCGGACCTCGTCGAGGTCGTGCACACCCTGAAGCAGGTCCTCTGCGTCAAAGGCTGATAACCTAAGCGGCACCAAGAACAGGAGGAGGATATGGACAGGAGGAGATTCATCGCCGGCACTGCCGCGGCCGCGCTCGCGGCGAACGCCTCGTGGGCGCAGGAGGCCTATCCGTCGCGCCCGGTGACGTTCATCAACCCGTTCCCGCCGGGCGGCGCCGCCGACGTGGTGGCGCGGCCGCTCGCCGCGGTGCTCGAGCCGCTGCTCAAGCAGCCGGTGGTGATCGAGACCAAGGCCGGCGCGGCCGGCGCGGTCGGCGCGCAGTTCGCGGCCAACGCCAAGCCCGACGGCTATACGATCCTGGTGCACATCGTCTCGATCTCGGGCTTCGCCGAGGTCGACAAGCTGTTCGGCCGGCAGCCGAAGTTCACGCGCGCCGACTTCATGCCGATCGCGCGCCTCACCGCCGGGCCGATGGCGCTGGTGGTCAACGACAAGCAGCCGTGGAAGAACCTGAAGGAGCTGGTCGACGACGCGAAGAAGCGCCCGAACGGCATCGTCTTCAGCTCCTCGGGCCTCTACGGCGCGCTGCACCTGCCGACGGCGCTCTTCATGAAGGCGGCCGGCATCCAGATGCGCCACCTGCCGACCAACGGCGGCGGCCCTGCGCTCACCGCCATCCTCGGCAACAACTCGCAGGTGCTGGTGTCGTCGATCGCCGCGGCGAACCCGCACATCAAGGCGGGCAAGCTGCGCTCGCTCGCGAGCTTCGGCGCGAAGCGCGCATCGTCGGAGCCCGATGTGCCGACGCTGAAGGAGCTCGGCTACGACGTCGAGTTCTCGCTCTGGGTGGGCCTGTTCGCGCCCAAGGGCACGCCGCAGGCGGCGCTCGAGCGCCTGCGCGCCGACACGAAGAAGGCGGTCGAGACCGAGCAGTTCCGCGCCGCGATCAAGAACATCGGCGACGAGGTGGCCTACCTCGACGCGCCGGAGTTCGCGCGCTTCTGGGACCAGGACGCGAAGCGCGTCGAGGCCGCGGTGCACTCGATCGGGAAGGTCGAGGGCTGAATCTCCTCGCGAATTTTGCGAGGTAGGCCTATCCGGCTCAGGTCCGACCACGTCGCCGGGGCGGTGATCATCGCCCTCGGCGCCGCGGTATTCGCGTTGAGCGGCGACCTGCCGTTCGGCAGCCTGAGCGCTCCCGGCGCGGGCATGATGCCCAAGCTCGCCGCCGGGCTGATGATGCTGTTCGCCGCGCTGATGATGCTCTCGGGAGGCGCCAGCGCGCCGCTCGCCTCGATCGACTGGAGCGACCGCGGCCACGCCGCCCTGGTGGTGGTGATTTCCGCGGTCGCAATAGGCTTCTATCCACGGCTCGGCTTCCTGGTGACGATGTCGCTGCTCGTCTTTGCGCTGCTCGTCGTGGTCGAGCGGCGCAACGCGCTGATCGCCGCGGCGTACAGCGCCGGGCTCACGCTTTTCGCCTACTGGCTGTTCGCCACGGCGCTCAAGTCGCCGCTCGAGCGCGGCGTGCTCTGGTTCTAGCGTCCTGGACACCGTAAACAGCCTGCTGCTCGGCTTCTCGGTCGCGCTCGCGCCGGGCGTGCTCTGGTACGCGTTCGTCGGCTGCCTGGTCGGCACGCTGGTCGGCATGCTGCCCGGGGTCGGGCCGCTCGCTGGCATCAGCATCCTGCTGCCGCTCACCTTCGGCCTCGACGCGACGCGCGCGATCGTCATGCTGGCCGGCATCTACTACGGCTCGCAGTACGGCGGCTCGACCACCTCGATCCTGCTGCGCATCCCGGGCGAGGCGGCGTCGGTGATGACCTGCATCGACGGCAACGCGATGGCGAAGAAGGGGCGCGCGGGCGCGGCGCTCTCCATCGCCGCGGTCGGCTCTTTCGTCGCCGGCACTTTCGGCGTCGTCATGCTGACGCTCGTCGCGCCGCCGGTGGCGCAGTTCGCGCTCGGCTTCGGCCCGCCCGAGTACACCACGCTGCTCGTGCTCGGCCTCATCTTCCTCGCCTACATGTCGGCGAGCTCGCTCGTGCGCACGCTGCTCATGGCGGCGCTGGGGCTGCTGCTCGGCACGGTCGGCATCGACGTCATGACCGGGCACTTCCGCTACTCGTTCGACGTCGCCGAGCTGGGCGACGGCCTCGGCATCGTGCCGGTCGCGGTGGGCCTCTTCGGCCTCGGCGAGATCCTCGCCACACCCAGCCACCAGGTGCTCTCGCAAGTCATAAGGCCGAAGTTCAGGGAGCTCTGGCCAAGCCGCATCGAGTGGCGCCAGTCGGCGGCGCCGATCGCGCGCGGCTCGGTGCTCGGCTTCGTGATCGGCATCATCCCGGGCTCGGCGCACATCATCTCCAGCTTCATGTCCTACGCGCTCGAGCGGCGCATCTCGAAGACGCCGCAGGAGTTCGGCAAGGGCGCGGTCGCGGGCGTCGCCGGCCCGGAGTCGGCCAACAACTCGGCGGCGACCGGCGCCTTCGTGCCGATGCTCGCGCTCGGCATCCCGACCGGGCCGGTGACGGCGGTGCTGATGGCGGCGCTGCTGATCCACGGCGTGCCGCCCGGGCCGACGCTGGTCAACGATCACCCGAACGTGTTCTGGGGCTTCGTCGCCTCGATGTACGTCGGCAACCTGATGCTGCTCGCGCTCAACCTGCCGCTGGTGGGCGTGTTCGTCAACCTGCTGCGCATTCCCTATGCCTACCTCTACCCGATGATCATCATGTTCTGCGTGATCGGCGTGTACGAGGTGAACCACTCGATCGTCGACGTCTGGATCATGCTGATCATGGGCGTGCTGGGCTACGGCATGAAGAAGTTCGGCTTCGACCCTGCGCCGCTGGTGCTCGGGCTGGTGATCTCGCCGATCTTCGAGATGTCGCTGCGCCAGTCGCTGATCATGTCGGACGGCGCGTGGCTGATCTTCGTGCAGCGCCCGGTGGCACTCACCTTGCTTGCCCTCAGCGCGGGGCTGCTGGTCCTCGCGGCGATCGGCTATGTGTCGCGCCGCAGGGACTGGCGCTCGAAGCTGGAGGCTCCATGATCCGCCGCCGCATCCTCGGGGCAGCGCTGCTGCTGCCCGTCCACGCGCTGGCACAAACCTGTGGCATCGTCACGCCGCGCCAGGCCGAAGGCCCGTTTTTCAAAACCGGTACTCCGCAACGCATCACCCTGATCGAGCCCGGCTCCCGCGCGCCCCGCTTGATGGTGGCCGGGCAGGTGCTTACGCGCGACTGCCAGCCGATCAAGGGCGCGCTGCTCGACTTCTGGCACGCCGACGAGAACGGCGACTACGACAATCGCGGTTTCCGCTATCGCGGCCACCAGTTCAGCGATGCCGACGGTGCCTGGCGCCTGGAGACGATCCTGCCGGCGGTCTACCCCGGCCGCACGCGCCATATCCACGTCAAGGTGCAGCCGCCGGGCGGCCGCGTGCTCACCACGCAGCTCTACTTTCCCGGCGAGCCGGGGAACTCGCGCGACGGCCTCTTCGAGAGCGAGCTCGTGATGCGCGTGCCGAAGCCGGGCGAAGGCATATTCGATTTCATCGTCCCGGCTTGAGCGCGAGCCGGGCGAGGTAGCAGCTCAGCGCGAGCGCCACGGCCGCCTGCGCCGCGGCGGTGATCAGGAAGCGCAGCCGGGCATTGCGCGGATCGGGCGGCGGGGTGCCGGCGATGTCGAGCGGCACGACGGAGGCGCAGACGAACTCGACCGCCAGGTTGGCGACCGCGCAGAGCGCGAAGGCCACCAGCACGAACTGCCATTTGCGCTCGATGCGCCGCCCGAGGAGCGCGAGCCAGAACAGCGCGGCGGCCGCCGCGAGCGCGTATGGCCAGGCAGCGAGCAGTGCGTTCAGCCGTTCTTGTCCAGCGTGCCGGTGACGGCGAACACCGCGCTTGCCCGCGCGACGCGCTGGCCTTCTGCGCTGATATAGCAGTTGGCGAAGGCGAGGCGCTTGCCGAGCTTGTGGAAGTCGACGCTCGCCTCGATCCAGTCGCCGGCCTTCACGCTGCCGGCGAAGTCGAGCGTGAGGTTGGCGGTGACCGCCGCGGTGGGCGGCTCGGTGGAGAAGGCGAGCGAGTAGCCGAGCGCGATGTCGGCGAGCGTCGCGAGCATGCCGCCGTGCACCGTGCCGCGCGTGTTGCAGTGCTTGCGCTCGGCGCGCAGCCCGAGCACGAGGCCCGCGCCCTCGCCGCGCCGGTACACCGGCCCGATCATCTCGATGACCGGGGAGAGGCGGCCGAGCGGCTGGAACCCGTCGGGAATCAAACTAAGGGGACGAAATCGTATTCGCCGATGCCCTGCAGGACGAGGAAGGTCGCCGAGCTCTCGCCGCCGTTCACGACCAGGTGCGGGCGGCGCGGCTTGACGGTGTACGTCTCTCCCGGCGCGAGCTCGACCTTCTCCTTGGGCTGCTGCAGGAAGATATTGATGCGCCCGGCGAGCACGTAGAAGGTGTCCTGCACGCTGTTGTGGTAGTGCCAGGGCACCTTCTGCGTCTTCGAGATCTGCAGCTCCTGGATGCGGAACCCCGGCCGCGCCGCATGCTGCGTGCGCCGCTCGACTTCGTACAGGTGGCTTGCGTCCTTGATCGCTTCCATCGACGTCTCCTTCAGGGCTTCGCCTCGCGTATCAGCAGTCCGGTGGTCGAGACGCGCAGCTCGAGCTCGGCGCGGCCGGTGACCGGGACGAAGCTCGCCGAGCCGTATTCTGCATCGAACAGCGGCGCGAGGAAGGCGTAGCGGCGGCGCAGCTCGAAAAGGTCGACCGGCCGCTCGGGGCCGAGCGCGTACACCGTGCGCGGCGCGGAGCGCTCCTGGCCGATGTCGCGGTAGCGCCCGGCGACCCGGCCGAGCTCGTACGCGGTATGCAGGCCGACGAAGTTGGCGATCGGCTTCCACTTGATGATGTGCGCGTCGACGTAGACCTCGTCGCCCGCCAGGTCGTACGCCGCCTCGCGGCCGTCGGGATAGCGCAGCGTGGCGGTGAAGCGCTGCGGGCCCGAGGGCTGCACCACGATCCGTCCGGCGACGTCCTCGCGCGTCAGGGCGCGGTAGCCCTGCGTGCCGACGGCGACGGCGCCGGCCAGGCCGCCGAGGGAGATGAGCAGCAGCCCGAGCAGGGTGCGCAGGACAAATCCCGTGACGCGGAGGCGAAACAGCGCGACCAGCCCGGCGAGCACCAGCAGGGCGCCGAGGACGCCCAACGCCAGCGCGGCGATTGCGAAAGGCGAGCTAATCGACGTTGCAGAGGTAGGTCAGCACCGACACGCGCCGGCCGACCAGCCGCACGCGCAGCGTGTCCTCCTCGCCGTTGAACTCGACGGTCGCGGTGCTGGAGAGATCGCGCGTAGTCACGTCGCCGATCTTCGCCGGCAGGATGTGCCCGGCGCGCAGCGGCGAGATCTTCCAGTTCGAGGTGCGGATCTCGGCGAGCGTCACGTCGTACTTCTGGGCGTCGTTGCTGTAGGTCACGACGCCGAGCCGCAGGCCGTGGAACTGCAGCTCGCGATAGGTGGCCTTGTACTCGCCGAGGTCCTCCTCGCGCAGGCGCTTCTCGCTGCGCAGCGGGCCGAGCTTGCGCAGCTCGGCGTAGGTGCTGGGCAGCTTGAGGCTGTAGGGGCCCGAGTCGCAGGCGAGCTTGTCGACGTAGTGCGAGGTATTGGCGGCGAGCGCGGGAAATGCCGCGGCGGCGAGCAAGAAGGCGAGCCGTCTCATCGGGCTAGTCTATATAGCAAAGGTAGGTGATCGCCGACACCGTGTTGCCGGTGCGCTTGATCCGGATCGTGTCCTTCGCTCCGCTGAACTCGGTCAAGGTGGTGCCGCTCGCCACACCGCGCAGCTCGACGTCGCCCACCTCGGGAAGCAGCCGCCCGACTCGGAACGGGCCCGCCACGCCCCAGATCGCATCGCTCACCTCCGCGGAGGCGACGCGGTAGCGGCTTGCGTCCTCGCGGGTGCGCACCACGACCAGGCGCAGCCCGCTGAAGAGCAGCTCGCGGCTCTCGGCCTTTCGCGCGCCGCGGACCTGCGCCGGCAGGATGTACTCCGCCTGCAGCGGAGCGATGCGGCGCAGTGCGTCGAAGGTCTCGGGCAGCCTCAGGCTGTAGGGGCCGCTCGCGCAGGCGAGCTCGTCGACATGGTGCGCGGTGTCCGCCGCCGCCGCCGGCAGGGCGAGCGAGGCCAGGAAAACACTCGCGAATCTCATCCGCGCCGGCACTCGGCCTCGACCTGGGCGCGGCTGCGCTCGTAGACGATCTCGCGGCCACGCGCGCTGCCGGCGTAGGCCATCCCGGTGCGCGTCGGCGTCAGCGTGCAGCGCACGTTGTGGATCCCCTCGCCGATCACCACCTCGATCGATTCCGGGCGCTTGTTGAGCACCGCCACCTCGATCTCCTGGCCGGTGCTCGTGACGCGCACCTTGATTTTCTCGGTGTGCAATGTCCCTCCCTGCGGAGGGATTGTAGCTAGGCGGCGAGGCGGGCGCCCAGCATCGGCGCGATGATTTCCGGCGCGTTGGCGGTGGCGAAGAGCTCGCCCTGGCAGATGCGGCAGCCGGCCTCGGCGAGGAACTCGCGCTGCGCGTGGGTCTCGACGCCCTTCGCGACCACTTCGAAGTTCATGCCGCGGGCGAGCGCGATCAGGGCGCGCGCGAGGCCGGCGCGCTCCTCGTCCTGGGGCACGCCGGCGACGAGCTTGCGGTCGATGCACACCGCGCTCGCGCGCAGGCGCTGCAGCGTGGGCAGCGAGGCGTAGCCGGTGCCGAAATCGTCGACGCCGAGGCGCGCGCCCCGCCCGGTAAGGGCGAAGAGCGCCGCCTCCAGCGCCTCGGGCGGCTGGCGCAGAGCGGTCTCGGGGACCTCGATGAGCAGCGCCTCGGGCGGCAGGCCGCTCGCGTCGAGCGCCGCCTGCACCTGCTCGGTGAGGCCGCCGTCGCGCAGCTGTCGCGAGGTGACGTTGACGACCACGGAAAGCGACGCGATGCCCTGGTCGAGCCAGCGCCGGCCCTGCGCGCAGGCCTCGCGCAGCACCCAGGCGCCGATCGGCACCAGCAGCCCCGAGTCGTCGGCGAGCGGCAGGAAGGCTTCGGGCGTGAGAACGCCGTAGCGCGGGTGGCGCCAGCGCAGCAGCGCCTCGGCGCCGGCGACCTGGCGGGTGGCGACATCGATGCGCGGCTGGTAGACGAGGAAGAGCTCGCCGCGCGCCATGCCCTCGCGCAGCTCCTCGACCAGGGCCTGCGCCGCCGCGGCGTCCTCGTTCAGCATCGCCGAGAAGAAGCGGTAGCGGTTGCGGCCGAGCTCCTTGGCGCGGTACATGGCCAGGTCGGCCAGCCTGAGCAGGGTCGCCACGTCCTCGCCGTCCTGCGGCACGCAGGCGATGCCGACGCTCGCGCCCGAGGCGAGGTCGTGCGTGCCGATGCGGTAGGGCTTGGAGAGCTCGTGGATCAGCTTCTGCGCCACCGCCGCCGCCTCGCGCGGGTCGGCGATGTCCTGGAGCAGCACGCAGAACTCGTCGCCGCCGATGCGCGCAACGAAGTCGTCGCCGCGCACCGAGGCGCGCAGCCGCGCCGACATCACCTTGAGCAGCGCGTCGCCAACCTCATGGCCGAGCTTGTCGTTGACGGTCTTGAAGTTGTCGAGGTCGAGGAACAGGAACGCGGCGTTCTTGCCATGCCGGCGCGAGTGGGCCACCGCCTCGCGCGCGCGATCGGAGAACATCGCTCGGTTGGGCAGGCCGGTGAGCGTGTCGTGGTGCGCGAGGAACTCGAGCCGCCGCGCGTCGTGCTGCAGCTGGATCGCCGCGCGGCGCAGGTCTTCCTGCGCGCGCTTGAGCGCGCTGACGTCGTTCGCGAGCAGGTAGAAGCCGAGCACCTCGCCGTCGTCGGCGAGGTGCGGCACGCAGGCGACCTGCAGCACGCGGCGGCGCTCGGCCTCGCCCAGCGCGATCTCGAACTGCACGTTCTCGCCCTCGAGCACGCGCTCGATGTCGGCGCGCATGCGCCCGTAGGCGTCGGCGCCGAACACGTCGCCGACGCTGCGCCCCTGCATGCGCTCCCGGCCGATGCCGAACCACGCGTCGTAGGTGCGGTTGGAGAAGCGGTAGCGCTGGTCGCGATCGACGTAGGAGATCAGAGCCGGAACGTTGTCGGCGATCAGGCGCAGCCGCTCCTCGCTCTCGCGCAGCGCGGCCTCGGCCCGCTGGGTCCGCCGCGCCGAGCGCCGCGTCATGATCACCGCCGAGGCGAGCAGGAGCGCCGCGCCGAGCACGAGCGCGTGCAGCATCAGCGCGCGCGGCAGCGCGCCGCCGTGTTGCAGGTAGAAGCGCACTTCCTCGACGATGCCGATCGCCGCGGCGATCGCCAGCAGCGCGGCGCCCGCGAGGATCACCACCAGGGGAGCGACGGACGTGGCCGGGCGGTTCATCGAGGGCGACTATGATCGCCCCGCCGCTACGCCGGATCAACGCTTTTTATTCCGCCGCCCGATATTCCATTTTGGCTGTAGCTGATTCCAGTATCGCCGCGTAGCCGCGCACCTACGTGCGATAATCCGGCCCCTCATGACTTACGTCGTCACCGAAGACTGCATCAAGTGCAAGTACATGGACTGCGTCGAGGTCTGCCCCGTCGACTGCTTCTACGAGGGCGAGAACATGCTGGTGATCCACCCCGACGAGTGCATCGACTGCGGCGTGTGCGAGCCCGAGTGCCCGCCCAACGCGATCCTGCCCGACTCCGACGGCAGAGCCGAGAAGTGGCTGAAGATGAACGCCGACTTCGCCGTGAAGTGGCCCAACATCACTCGCAAGGGCACCGCGCCTGCCGATGCCGACGCGCACAAGGGCGAGGCCGACAAGTTCAAGAAGTACTTCACTGCCGAGCCCGGCAAAGGCGAGTAGCTGCCTAGAGCAGCTTGCGCAGCTCGGTCTTCAGCACTTTTCCATAGTTGTTCTTCGGCAGCGCCTCGACGAAGCGGTATTCGCGCGGCCGCTTGAAGCGCGCGATGTTGTCGAGGCAGAGTTTTTCCAGGTCGTCTGCGCTGACCGCCGATTTCCTCACTATGAATGCCACGACTTCTTCGCCCCATTCCGCGTGCGCCCGTCCGACGACCGAGCACTCGGCGACCGCGGGATGCCTGAGCAGCACCTCCTCGATCTCGCGCGGGTAGATGTTCGAGCCGCCGGAAATGATCATGTCCTTCGAGCGGTCGCGCAGCGTGAGGAAGCCGGCGGCGTCCATGCTGCCGACGTCGCCGGTGTGCAGCCAGCCGCCGCGCAGGGTCTTGCGCGTCGCTTCCGGGTTCTGCCAGTAGCCGGCCATCACGCAGCCCGAGCGCGTCACGATCTCGCCGACCTCCCCCGCGGGCAGCTCGTTGTCGCTGTCGTCGACGATCCTGACCTCGCAGCCGCTGCGCGGCACGCCCGCCGATTCCAGATGCTCGCGCCTCGCGTGCCAGTCCTGTGAAAGGCCGGTAATCGTCATCGGCGCTTCGCCCTGGCCATAGAGCTGGTAGAGCCGCGGCCCGAAGAGCTCGATCGCGCGCAGCGAATCGGCGACGTACATCGGCGCGCCGCCGTAGATCAGCGTCTTCAGGTGCCGCGGCGGCCGGGCGGCCTTGCTCGCCAGGAGCCGCACCACCATGGTCGGCGCGGCGAAGAACGAGGCGCCCGGCCAATGGTCGAGCAGCGCGAAGATCTCCTCGGCGTCGAACGAGCCGCTCTCCGGGATCACGTTCACCGCGCCGGCGGCGAAGTGCGGCAGCGCGTAGCAGCCCGAGCCGTGCGAAAGCGGCGCCGGATGCAGGATCGAGTCGCCCGGGCCGAGCCGGTCGATGTCGGTGTAGTAGGCCTGGGTCTGGAACAGCATGTTGCGATGCGTGAGCGTCGCGCCCTTGGGAACGCCGGTGGTGCCGCTCGTATAGAAGAGCCAGGCTGGATCGTCGGCCTGCACCTCCTCGGGGGGCATTGGCGCTGCACGCAACGCATCGAGCTCATGAGCCGGTATGGCGTTCGGGATCGCCGATTCGAGATCCTTCGTCGCCACGCATGCCCTGGCCCCGGAGTTCTCAAGGATGTAGGCGAACTCCTTGGCGTGCAGCTTGGCGTTCATCGGCACCGCGACGAGGCCCGCGTGCCAGCAGGCGAACATCACCTCGTAGTACTCGGGGCAGTTCTTCATCGCGAGCGCGACGCGCTCGCCCTTGCCCAGCTTCAGCTTCGCGCGCAGGCCGGCCGCGAGGCGCGCGACGCGCTCGGCGAGATGGCCGTAGGATGCCACCGGCCGGCGCCCGTGCGCGATCGCGGGCGAATCAGGCGCGAGCCGGGCGCTTCTCGAAAGCAGCTGCGCCAGATTCATGGATGCCAAACAGCGCGTGGGCGTTGCGCGAGGTCTCGGCCGCGATCTCCTCGGCGGGCCGGCCGAGCGCCCGCGCCACGGTCTTCAGGATGTGCGGCAGGAACGCGGGCTCGTTTCGCCGCGCCTTGGGCTGGGGACGCATATCACGCGGGGTGAGATAAGGCGCGTCGGTCTCCAGCAGCAGCTTGTCGGCCGGAATGTCCTGCACCAGGCGGAGCAGGTGCTGGCCGCGGCGCTCGTCGCAGATCCACCCGGTGATGCCGATGTAGAGACCGAGGTCGAGGTAGGCATGCAGCTCGTCCTTCTCGCCGGTGAAGCAATGCGCCACCGCTTTCCTGACCTTGTGCGTTCGCAGAATCTGCGCAAAGCGAGGATGCGCATCGCGCGAATGCAGGAAGAGCGGCTTGCCGAGCTCGAGCGCGAGCTCGAGCTGCGCGACGAACCATTTCTCCTGGTCCGGGTGCGGCGAGTAGTTGCGGTTGAAGTCGAGGCCGCACTCGCCGATCGCAACTGCTTTCGGGTGGGCGCTCAGCTGCCGCAGCTCGCGAATCGTTTCGGGGCCGCAATCCCTCGCGTGGTGCGGATGGATTCCCGCCGTGCTGTGGAGCTCGCAGCGCTCGGCGATCTCGGCAGCGAGCCGGCTCTCGAGCAGCGTCGTGCCCGTGACGACGATCTGCCTGACGCCGGCCTCGCGCGCGCGCGCTACGACCGAGTCGAGGTCGTCGCGGAAAGCGGCGTGCGAGAGGTTCGCGCCGATGTCGATCATTGAATCGCGGGTTGCGGTCTGCCGGGGTCTCGGCGAGTATAGCGAGAGGAGGACTCGGCAATGAAAAACATCGCACGCGTCGCTGCGGCGGCCGCGCTGCTCGCAGCCTCGATCCACGCGCATGCCCAGTCGTGGCCGCACAAGCCGGTGAGGATGATTCTTTCGCTCGGGCCCGGCTCGGGCGCCGACATCGGCGCGCGCCTTTACGCAGACCGCCTGACCCGGCTCTGGGGTCAGCCGGTGGTGGTGGAGAACCGTCCCGGCGGCGATGGCGTGATCGCCATCAACGCCCTGATCCAGGCGAAGGACGACCACGCGCTGATGTGGGGCCCGACGGCCAACTTCGTCGGCCACCCCTATAGCCTCGAGCGGCTGCCCTACGACCCCGAGGAGCTGGTGCCGGTCGCGCGCGTCTCCGGCACGGTCGTCACCCTGGGCGTGCCCGTAAGCATGAACGTCGGCTCGCTCAAGGAGATCCTGGACACGGCGAAGCAGAAGAAGGGCTGGCTGAACTGGACGACCGCGGTGACGATGACCGACATCATCCTCGAAGGCTTCCTCAAGACTCAGGGCATCGAGGCGGCGCACGTGCGCTACAAGCAGCCGGCGGAAGCGGTGAACGACCTGGTCTCCGAGCGCCTGCACCTCTACAGCTCCGCGTACGCGATCGTGCGACCGACGGTGCAGTCGGGCAAGGTCAAGCTGCTCGCGGTGCAGGCGCGCCACCGCGTGCCGGGGCTCGACCTGCCGACCGTGTCGGAGCTCGGCTTTCCCGGCCTTAACTTCGAGGGGCTGGTCGGCATCATCGCCGCGCGCTCGAGCAACCTGTCCAGGGAAGCGAGCGAGCGCATCGGCGCCGACGTCAAGACCGTGTCGAAGGATCCGCAGGTCGCCGAGCGCCTCATGGCCACGGCGCAGCTCAACGTCCCGGGTGACGCCGCGGAGTTCGCCGCCTCGATCGGTGAGCAGGTGAAGCAGCTCGCCGAATCGGCGAAGCTGCTCGGCCTTAAGCCGAAGCAGTAGCTAGAGCTTCTTCAGGCGGTAGAGCAGCTCGAGCGCCTCGCGCGGCGAGAGCTCGTCCGGGTTGATCTTCTGCAGCGCGTCGCGCAGGGCATCCGCGGCAGGCTCCGGCTCCTTTTCCGCTCCGCGGGTGAATAGATCGCTTTGCCCGCCCCGGGCGATCGCCGCGTCCTCGAGAAGCTGCAGGTAGCGCCGCGCCTGGCGGATCACCGCTTTCGGCACGCCGGCGAGCGCGGCGACCTGCAGGCCGTAGCTCTGGCTCGCCGGGCCTTCCTCCACCGCGTGCAGGAACACGATCGAGTCCTTGTGCTCGACCGCGTCGAGGTGCACGTTCGCAACTTCCTTGTACTCGAGCGCGAGGCGCGTCATCTCGAAGTAGTGGGTGGCAAAGAGGCTCAATGAGCGGTTCTTCTCCACCAGATGGCGAGCGATTGCCCAGGCGAGCGCCAGCCCGTCGAAGGTCGAGGTGCCGCGGCCGACCTCGTCCATCAGCACCAGGCTGTTCCCGGTCGCGTTGTGCAGGATCGAGGCGCTCTCGGTCATCTCGACCATGAAGGTCGAGCGTCCCCCGGCGAGGTCGTCGGCGGCGCCGATGCGGGTGAACACCTGGTCGATCGGCCCGAGGCGCGCCGCGCGCGCCGGGACGAACGCGCCGACGTGCGCCATCAGGGCGATGAGCGCCACCTGGCGCATGTAGGTCGACTTGCCGCCCATGTTGGGTCCGGTAATCAGCAGCATCGACCTCAGGGGCGATAACCGGCAGTCATTCGCGATGAAATTCTCGATCTGCGCCTCGACTACGGGGTGGCGGCCGCCCTCGATCTCGATCGCGCGATCCTCGACGAACTGCGGACGGGCGTAGTTGCGCTTCGCGGCGATGCCGGCGAAGGCCGCCAGCACGTCGACCTGGGCGAGGGCGCGCGCGATTTTCTGGAGCCGAGGCAAATGCGCGCCCACGGCGTCCACCAGCGCCTCATAGAGCGATTTCTCCAGCGCGAGCGAGCGCTCGCGCGCCGAAAGCGCCTTGTCCTCGAAAGCCTTCAGCTCGGGCGTGATGTAGCGCTCGGCGTTCTTGAGCGTCTGGCGGCGCCGGTAGTCGATCGGCACTTTCGCTGCCTGTGCGTTGCTCACCTCGATGTAGTAGCCGTGCACCGAGTTGTAGGCGACGCGCAGGTTGGCAATGCCGGTGCGCTCGCGCTCCCTCGCTTCCAGCGCCACGAGGAATTCGCCGGCATTGGTTTGCAGCGCGCGCAGCTCGTCGAGCTCGGCGCTATGGCCCCGCGCGATGACGCCGCCGTCGACGATGCGGGCCGCGGGCTCGTCCATCAGCGCGCCGCGCAGGAGCTCCAGGCATTCCTGCGGCGTCTGCAGGTCCCGGCTCAGCTCCCTGAGGAGCGGCGGCTGCGGCCCTGCCAGCGCCTTGCCCAGCTCGGGCAGCAAGCCGAGGCTCTCGCGCAGGCCGGACAGCTCGCGCGGCCGCACGCTCTTCAGCGCGATGCGCGCGCTGATGCGCTCGACGTCCGAGAAGCCGCGCAGCGCTCTAGGGACCCGATCCGTGGAATCGAGCAGGCACGCGACGACCTCATGGCGCGATTTGAGCTGTTCGCGATCCCTCAAGGGATGGTGCAGCCAGTGGCGCAGGAGCCGGCTGCCCATGCCGGTCGCGCACTCGTCCAGGAGCGAAAAAAGGGTGGGCGAGCGCTCGCCGCGCAGCGTCTCCGTAAGCTCGAGGTTGCGGCGCGTGGCGGCGTCGAGGCGCACATACTCGCCGGCGCGCTCGGCGGTCACGGCGCTCACGTGCGCGAGCGCCTGGCCCTGAGTCTTGGCGGCGTACTCGAGCAGCGCACCGCAGGCGCCGATGGCGAGCGTCAGGTCCTCGCAGCCGAAGCCCGCGAGGCTGGCGGCGCCGAGCTGCTGGAGGAGCTTCTTCTTTCCGCTCTCGACGTCGAACTGCCAGGGCGGCAGGCGGGTCGTGAAGTAGCCCTCGAGGTGCACGCCTTCGGCGAGCAGCACTTCGGCCGGATCGATGCGGCGCAGCTCGTTCTGCAAGGCCTGCGGCGCGACCTCGGCGACCCGCAGCGTGCCGCTCGCGAGCGACAGCCACGAAAGCCCGATCGTCGAGCGATCTGCGGAAAGTGCCAGGAGGACGTTGTCGGCCTTGTCGTCGAGCAGCGAGGAGTCGGTCAGCGTCCCCGGCGTGACGATACGCGTCACCTGCCGGTCGACCGGGCCCTTGGCGAGCGCCGGGTCGCCGATCTGCTCGCAGATCGCCACCGACTCGCCGAGCTTCACCAGCTTCGCCAGGTACTGCTCGAGCGAGTGCACCGGAACGCCCGCCATCTTCACCGGCGCGCCGGCCGAGGCGCCGCGCGAGGTGAGGGTGATGTCGAGCAGGCGCGACGCCTTCTCCGCGTCGTCGTAGAACAACTCGTAGAAATCCCCCATCCGGTAGAACACCAGGATGTCGGGATGCGCGCCCTTGATGCGCAGGTACTGCTGCATCATGGGCGTGTGTTCTTGGGTGCCGATCCCCGGATTATTGCAGAGGACCGGACGCGCTCAGCGCCCTACCTCCGCTTGCGCCGGTTGAAGATCATTCGTCTCGCGCCGGCCGGGGCCGCCACCTTGTCCGGGTGGCGGAAGCTGATGCGCCCGCGGGTCACGTCGTAAGGCGACATCTCCAGGCTGACGCGGTCGCCGGCGATCACCCGGATGCGGCGCTGGCGCATCTTGCCGCCGCAATACGCCAGCACGTCGGCGCCGTTGGTAAGGCGCACCCTGAACTGCGTGTTGGGCAGCACCTCTTCGACGGTGCCCTCCATTTCGATCATTTCTTCCTTGGCCAATCCGCCCTCCCGGATGATGTCGATGCCGTCGACTTGCCCCAGACGGCCCAGTATTCGCCGTCGCGATGCTCGACGGTGAAGACGATGACCTTTTCGGGATCGACGCCCTGCACCGTGTACGCCTTTTCTTCCGGAAGCTTGCCTGCCAGCGCCTGGCCGTAGACCAGCAGTCCTTCGGCGCAGCCGTTCTGCAGCGCGCGCCTGCAATGCTCGAGGCGCTCCTTGCCGGCCGGCGTGTCGGACCAGGGGCGCGCGCCCTCGACATTCGGCCGCCACAGCAGGTAGCTGCAGGTGCCGTTGGCCGATTCGACCGAATCGGCCCAGAGCGCGAGGACGACCCCGCCATCGGACTTGCGCACGCCGCCCCAGCCCGGGTTCGGGTCGTTGAGCCATACGCCGCGCGCCTCGAACGCCTTGACGCGCGCGATCAGCCGGCGCGGCTTCGCGCCGCGCGCCGCGACGCTGCGCGCTGCGCCCTTCGAGCGGCCCGTGCTCTTCAGCAGCTCGCCGCACAGCGCGGCGAGCTCGGCCTCGCCGAGGCGCTCGGCGTTGGCGCGCAGCTGCTTGATGTCCTGCGCGGGCAGGCGCTCAATGCGCTCGCGCGTCCACTCGCCGGCGCGTCCGCGCTTGAAGAGGTCCTGCATCTGGGCCATTGCTTCGCTCCTGGGAACCGAAAGGCGAAGCAGAGGAGGGAGGAACCGTGTAACTGCCGGTTTCTGACGCGGTGCTTCGTCAGCCTTTATACACGCTTCTGCGCTGCTACGGGAGCGCTATCTCGGACTGGCGTCAGCGCCCGACATCGAACAGCACCTCGACGCGGCGCTCCCGCCGCAGCAGGCGATCGCCGAAGGCGCCGTCGTGGATCTTGTATGCAGGCACGCCGGCCTTGACCAGCGCAGCGCGCACCGACGCGGCGCGCTGCGCGCCGAGTCCCTCGTGACCCTCGTTGACCGCACCGTCGATGCCCAGGCGATACGACGGGTTCTGCCGCAGGTAGGCGGCGACATCCGCGACCTTCGCTGCGTCGGTCGGATCGATAACCGAGCTCGCGAAGTCGAACCAGAAGTCGCGATACGAAATCCAGCGCTCGCCGCCCGCGGGCTGGCGCTCGTAGTCGGGCTGCGCAGCGAGTGAGCCGCCGCGAAACGTGCCGGCAGGCTGCGCGTGCCCATGAGCCGCGAGGAAGATCGCGCCAGCGGCGGCGATGCACACAATTGTTCGCATCAGGCGTTATACACCACTGCAGCGCGTGCTCTGACGCGCCCGCCGCTTGTGAAGCGCGCTATCGCAGCGCTTCCAGCATCTGCGGAAAGAGCTTGGGCGTCGCGCAGCAGATGTCGCCCGATTCCATATAAGTCTGCTCGCCGCTGAGATCGCCGACCAGGCCGCCCGCCTCCTGCACCAGCAGGCTGCCCGCGGCGATGTCCCAGGGCGAGAGCCCGAGCTCCCAGAAAGCATCGAGGCGCGCGCAGGCGACGTAGGCAAGGTCGAGCGCCGCGGCGCCGGCGCGGCGCACGCCCGAGCACGTCTTCATCATCGTCTGCAGCTGGCGCATGTAGAGCTCGAGCCGGCTGAGCTCCTTGAAGGGGAACCCGGTGCCGACCAGCGCCTCGCCGAGCTTGAGCGCCTTCGAGACGCGGATGCGGCGGTCGTTGAGGTATGCGCCCGCGCCCTTGGAGGCGGTGAAGAGCTCGTTGCGCGTCGGGTCGTAGACCACCGCGTGCGCCATCGTGCCGCGGCTCTGCACGCCGATCGAGACGCAATACTGCGGAAAGCCGTGGATGAAGTTGGTGGTGCCGTCGATCGGGTCGATGATCCAGACGTGCTCGGCGTCGGGGCCGCTCTTGCCCGATTCCTCGGCGAGGATGCCGTGCTCGGGATAGGCCTTGCGCACCACCTCGATCACCGCCTGCTCGGCCGCGTCGTCGACCTGCGTCGCGTAATCGTTGGCGCGCTTGGCGCGCACCTGCACCCCGCCGTCGAGCGCCGCGCGGTTGATGATGCTGCCTGCGCGCCGGGCCGCGCGCACCGCGATGTTCAGGATGGGGTGCATGGGGGCGCGTATTCTATTTCGTATGCCTCCGATCAGGATCGTCCTGTGCCGGCCCAGCCACCCGGGCAATATCGGCGCCGCGGCGCGGGCGATGAAGGCGATGGGCCTTGCCGATCTGCGCCTGGTGGCGCCCGAGCGCTATCCGGCCCCGGAAGCGGAGTGGATGGCGACGGGCGGCGCCGATGTTCTGCAGGCTGCCCAGCTCCATTCCAGTCTGAACGAAGCCATCAAGGACTGCATCGCCGCCTTCGCCATGTCGGCGCGCCCGCGCGAGTGGTCGCCGCAGGTGCTCGATGTGCGCGCCGCCGCGGCGCGCGCGGTGGAGATGAACGACAAGGTCGCGTTCGTCTTCGGCAACGAGACGGCGGGGCTTACGAACGAAGAAATGTTCGCCTGCCAGTACCTCGTGCACATCCCGGCCAATCCGGAGTTCAGCTCGCTCAACCTCGCGCAGGCGGTGCAGGTCGTCGCCTACGAGCTGCGCATGGCGCTCGATCCGGCGATGCCCTTCGCGCGCGTCGAGAAGCGCGCGACGGTGGAGGATCTCGAGGGCCTGTACGCGCACCTCGAGCGCGCCGCGACCGAGAGCGAGTTCATGGCGCCCAACTCGCGCCTGCGCGAGCGCTGGCGGCGCCTGTTCTCGCGCGTGCCCGCGTTCGAGCGCGAGGAGGTCAACATCCTGCGAGGCCTTCTGAAGGCGCTGCTGAAGAAGAATAGTTGATCAATTTAGTCGGACACCCCTAGAATTGAGGCCATGTTTTCCAAGCTGCGCAGCGACATAGCCTGCATCCTGGAGCGCGACCCGGCCGCGCGCTCGACCTGGGAAATACTGACCTGCTATCCCGGGCTGCACGCGATCTACATGCACAAGCTCGCGCGCTGGCTCTGGCTGCACCGCCTGAAGTGGCTGGGTCGCTTCACCTCGCACCTCGGCCGCTGGCTCACCGGCATCGAGATCCATCCCGGCGCGAAGATCGGCTCGTGCGTGTTCATCGACCACGGCATGGGCGTCGTGATCGGCGAGACCGCCGAGGTCGGCGACGGCTGCACCATCTACCAGGGCGTGACGCTCGGCGGCACGACGCTCTACCGCGGCGAGAAGCGCCATCCGACACTCGGCGCCGGCGTAGTGGTGGGCGCGGGCGCCAAGATCCTCGGCGGCTTCACCGTCGGCGATGGCGCGCGCATCGGCTCCAACTCGGTCGTGGTGCGCGAAGTGCCGGCCGGCGCCACCGTGGTCGGCATCCCGGGCCGAATCGTCGAGGACGGCGACAAGAAGGAGGCCGCGCGCTTCGACGCCTACGCCGTCGTGCAGGAGCACGACGATCCGTACGCCAAGGCGATCCACTCGCTCGTCGAGCATTCGCAGGAGCTCGAGCGGGCGCTCAAGGCGCTGCGCGAGCGCATGGCCGAGATCGAGGGCGAAGCCGCCCGCCGCGACTCGCTGCGCGCAGTTAAGTAGTTGTTTCAACAAGCTAGTTATTCTTGACCGAATCTGTCGGATTTAGGTATACTTGACTGCACTAATCGGGTATTCCACACACATGAGACTGACGACGAAGGGAAGGTTTGCGGTAACGGCGATGGTCGATCTGGCAATGCGCCAGAACCGCGGCCCGGTGACGCTCGCCGCGATCAGCGAGCGCCAGCACATCTCGCTCTCCTACCTGGAGCAGCTGTTCGGCAAGCTGCGCCGCGCGAAGCTGGTGTCGAGCGTGCGTGGACCCGGCGGCGGCTACAACCTGGCGCAGGGCACGGGCCAGATCACCGTGGCGCACATCGTCACCGCAGTCGACGAGCCGCTCGACGCGACGCAATGCGGCGGCAAGGAGAACTGCCACGAGGAGCGCCGCTGCATGACGCACGACCTGTGGGCGACGCTGAACGAGAAGATGCACGACTACCTCTCGTCGGTGACGCTCGCCGACCTCGTCGCGCACCAGGCCGGCAAGCCGGTGGCGGTGATCAAGGACTTCCGCCCGAAGGAAGAGAAAGAAAAGGTGGCCGCTTGAGGCCGCGGAAGAAGCAGGCATGAAGCTGCCGATCTACCTCGACTATTCCGCGACTACGCCGGTCGACCCGCGCGTGGCGCAGAAGATGATCCCTTACCTCACGGAGATCTTCGGCAACCCGGCGAGCCGCTCGCACGCGTTCGGCTGGAAGGCCGAGGAAGGCGTGGAGGAGGCGCGAGCGCACGTCGCGGCGCTGATCAACGCCGATCCGAAAGAGATCGTCTGGACCTCGGGCGCGACGGAAGGCAACAACCTCGCGATCAAGGGCGCGGCCCAGTTCTACAAGACCAAGGGCAAGCACCTCATCACGCAGAAGACCGAGCACAAGGCCGTGCTCGACACTTTCCGCGAGCTCGAGCGGCAGGGCTTCGAGGCGACGTATCTCGAAGTCGAGCCCAATGGAATTATCTCCCTGGAAAAACTGAAGCAAGCCATTCGCCCGGAAACCATCCTCGTTTCCATCATGATGGTGAACAACGAGATCGGCGTGATCCAGCCGGTCTGGGAGATCGCCGACATCTGCAAGGCGAAGGGCATCGTTTTCCATTGCGATGCGGTGCAGGGCGCGGGCCGGGTCGAGATCGACATGAACAAGCTGCGCGCCGACCTGCTGACCATCACGGCGCACAAGATCTACGGCCCCAAGGGCATCGGCGCGCTCTACGTGCGGCGCAAGCCGCGCGTGCGGATCGAGGCGCAGATCCACGGCGGCGGCCACGAGCGCGGCTTCCGCTCGGGAACGCTTGCGACCCACCAGATCGTCGGCTTCGGCGAGGCGGCGCGCCTCGCCAAGCTCGAAATGGCGACCGACAACGAGCGGGTACGCGCGCTGCGCGACCGCCTGTGGAAGAGAATCCAGGGCATGGAAGAGGTCTACCTGAACGGCGATCTCGAGCGGCGCATCCCGCACAACCTCAACGTCAGCTTCAACTTCGTCGAGGGCGAGTCGCTGATCATGGCGGTGAAGGACATCGCGGTCTCGTCGGGCTCGGCCTGCACCTCGGCGTCGCTCGAGCCGTCCTACGTGCTGCGCGCGCTCGGCCGAAACGACGAGCTCGCGCACAGCTCGATCCGCATCACCCTCGGCCGTTTCACGACCGAGCAGGAGGTCGACTATGCTGCCGACCTCATCAAGCGCAAGGTGGAGAAGCTAAGGGAGCTGTCGCCGCTTTGGGAGATGTACAAGGAAGGCGTCGACCTGAACTCAGTGCAGTGGGCTGCACACTAGGAGTCTGATATGGCATACAGCGACAAGGTCATCGATCACTACGAGAACCCGCGGAACGTGGGCTCTTTCGACAAGGCCGACGACGCCGTCGGCACCGGCATGGTCGGCGCGCCGGCGTGCGGCGACGTGATGAAGCTGCAGATCCGCGTCGGCGCCGACGGGCGCATCGAGGACGCGCGCTTCAAGACCTACGGCTGCGGCTCGGCGATCGCCTCGAGCTCGCTCGTCACCGAATGGGTGAAGGGCAAGACGCTCGATCAGGCGGCGTCGATCAAGAACACGCAGATCGCGCAGGAGCTGTCGCTGCCGCCGGTGAAGATCCACTGCTCGATCCTCGCCGAGGACGCGATCAAGGCCGCCGTCGAGGACTACAAGAAGAAGCACGGCCTGGCGGCCGAGAAGGCGCAGGAGGCCAAGAAAGTCGCATGATCACGCTGACGCAAAAGGCGGCGCAGCACGTCCAGTCCTACCTCGCCAAGCGCGGCAAGGGGGTGGGGCTGCGCGTGGGCGTGCGCACCTCCGGCTGCTCGGGCATGGCGTACAAGCTCGAGTTCGCCGATGCAATGAACCCCGAGGACATGGAGTTCGAGAGCCACGGCGTGAAAGTGATCGTCGATCCGAAGAGCCTGCCGTACCTCCAGGGGACCGAGCTCGACTACACGCGCGAGGGCCTGAACGAAGGCTTCAAGTTCCGCAACCCCAATGTCAAAGACGAATGCGGCTGCGGGGAAAGCTTTAACGTCTAGTAGTAGTCACTTCGAGCTCTTCGGTCTCGAGCCTGCCTTCCGGCTGGACACCGCGGCGCTCGAGCGTGCCTACCGCGAGATCCAGTCGCAGGTGCACCCCGACCGGTTCGCGCACGCCGGCGACGCCGAGCGCCGGGCTTCGCTGCAGTGGACCACGCGCGTGAACGAGGCCTACCGCAGCCTGAAGAACCCGGTGCAGCGCGCGAGCCACATCCTCGCGCTGCACGGCGTCGACGTCGCCTTCGAGACCGATACTGCGATGCCGCGGGACTTCCTGATGCAGCAAATGGAGCTGCGCGAGGCGCTGGAGGAAGCGAAGGACGCCGCGGCGCTCGAGGCGCTGCACGGCCGGCTCTCGGCCGAGAAGCAGGAGATCGAGGCAAGGATTGGCGAGGCGATCGACGAGCGCAAGGATTACGGCGCCGCGGCAGGCCTGGTGCGTAAGCTCCAATTCCTGGAGAGGCTGGACGATCAAATCGATGCGGCCTACGAGGCCATAGAGTAATGGCGCTGCTGCAGATATCCGAACCGGGGATGTCGCCGGCGCCCCATGAGCACCGGCTTGCGGTCGGCATCGATCTCGGCACGACGAACTCGCTGGTGGCTACCGTGCGCAGCGGCGCCGCCGCCGTGCTGCCCGATGCGCAGGGGCGGCCGCTGCTCCCTTCGGTCGTGCGGTATCTGCACAGCGGCAAGGTGGAGGTCGGGTATCCCGCGCAGGCACGCCAGGCCGACGATCCGAAGAACACCATCGTCTCGGTGAAGCGCTTCATGGGCCGCGGCGTGAAGGACGTCGACCACCTGCAGAACGCGCCGTACGACTTCGTCGACGCGCCCGGCATGCTGCAGCTTCGCACCGTCGCGGGCGTCAGGAGCCCGGTCGAGGTGTCCGCCGAAATATTGAGGGTGCTGCGCGAGCGCGCCGAGCTTGCGATGGGCGGGGCGCTCAGCGGCGCGGTGATCACCGTGCCGGCGTACTTCGACGACGCGCAGCGCCAGGCGACCAAGGACGCGGGCCGGCTCGCCGGGCTGAACGTACTGCGCCTGCTGAACGAGCCGACCGCGGCGGCGATCGCCTACGGCCTGGACAACGCTTCCGAGGGCGTGTTCGCGGTCTACGACCTCGGCGGCGGCACTTTCGACCTGTCGATCCTGAGGCTCTCTAAGGGCGTGTTCGAAGTCATCGCCACGAGCGGCGACTCGATGCTCGGCGGCGACGACTTCGACCAGCGCGTGTTCTGCTGGACCGTCGAGCAGGCGAAGCTCGCGCCGCTTTCCGCCCGGGATATGCGCCTGCTCCTGGTGCGCGCGCGCGAGGCCAAGGAGTACCTCACGGTGCACGGCGAAGCCTCGATCACCGCGAAGCTCTCGAGCGGCGAGCTCGTCGAGGCTACGCTCGACACCGAGACCTTCTGCCGCATCACGCAGACGCTGGTCCACAAGACGCTGGGGCCGGTGCGCAAGGCGATCCGCGACGCGGGGCTCGCGGTCGGTGATATCCAGGGCGTCGTGATGGTCGGCGGCGCGACGCGCATGCCCCAGATCCAGCGCGCCGTGGCCGAGTTCTTCAACCGCGACCCACTGAACAATCTCGACCCGGACAAGGTTGTCGCGCTCGGCGCGGCGATGCAGGCGAACGTGCTCGCCGGCAACAAGCCGCAGGGCGAAGACTGGCTGCTGCTCGACGTGATCCCGCTTTCGCTGGGCGTGGAGACGATGGGCGGCCTGGTGGAGAAGATCATCCCGCGCAACACCACCATCCCGGCGGGCCGCGCGCAGGAGTTCACCACCTTCAAGGACGGCCAGACCGGCATGAGCTTCCACGTCGTCCAGGGTGAGCGCGAGCTGGTCTCCGACTGCCGCTCGCTCGCACGCTTCGATCTGAAGGGCATCCCGCCGATGGCCGCGGGGGCGGCGCGCGTGCGGGTCACCTACCAGGTCGACGCCGACGGCCTGCTTTCGGTCAACGCCCGCGAAAGCACCACCGGCGCCGAAGCCGCCGTGACGGTGAAGCCTTCCTACGGCCTTGCCGACGCCGATATCGAGCGCATGCTGCGCGACTCGTTCTCGCACGCGAAGGAAGACGTCCATGCGCGCGCGCTCGCGGAAGCCCGCGTCGACGCCGAGCGCCTGCTCGAGGCGACGCGCTCGGCCCTCGCCGCCGACGCCGCGCTGCTTTCGGCGGAGGATCGCGCCGCCATCGAGGGGGCCGTCGCGATGCTGCAGAAGGCGCTGGCCGGGGCCGATCATCGCCGCATCAAGCAGGCGGTTGACGAGCTCAACCGAGCAACCGGGCCCTTCGCCGAGCGGCGCATGGATGCGGGCATCCGCCGCGCGCTCGCGGGCAAGAAGATCGGCAGCCTCTGATGCCGAAATTGAAGGTGCTGCCCGGGCACGCGATCTGCCCGCAGGGGGCCGAGATCGAGGCCGAACCGGGCAAGTCGATCTGCGACACCCTGCTCGAGAACCACGTCGACATCGAGCACGCCTGCGAGAAGCAGGCGGCTTGCACCACGTGCCACGTCATCGTGCGCGAGGGCTTCGAGTCGCTCGAGCCTGCCGAGGAGAAGGAAGAGGACATGCTCGACAAGGCGTGGGGACTCGAGGCCACCTCGCGCCTGTCGTGTCAGGCGAAGATCGCGGGCGCCGACCTGGTGATCGAACTGCCCAAATACACCATCAACTACGAGCGCGAAGGCGGCGGCAAGAAATGAAGTGGACCGACACCCAGGAGATCGCGATCGGCCTCGCCGAGCAGCGCCCCGAGGTCGATCCGAAGCAGGTGCGCTTCACCGACCTCTACCAGTGGGTGATAGCGCTGCCCGGCTTCAGCGACGACCCGAAGCGCTGCGGCGAGAAGATCCTCGAGGCGATCCAGTCCGCCTGGATCGACGAAGCCTCCTAGCAGCCGACCGAGGTGCGCTCCCAGACGCCGTTGTTGCAGCGCTGCTGCGCGCCCAGCTGGCACGTGGTCGCGCCGTTGCTGTAGGTCTGCGATTCCCAGGTGCAGTTGGTCGTCGCCGTGGCGCCGGCCGCGGGGCTGCGCTCGATGGTGCGCTCCGAGATCGCCGGGGTGGTGACCACCGACGGGGCGGACGAAGGACGCTCGATTACGCGCGTGCAGGCGGGCAGGGCGACGGCAAGCGCTAGCAGTGAAAGTACGGCTCTCATGGCTTTTCCTCCTTAAGCGTGGTGAAAGAATCCCTTCATAATTGGGACCGCTTGCCCAGCCACGCAGTTCAGGCCGCAAAATTGCAGGCAGCGGCACTAAAATTGCACCCATGCGGCTGCTGATTCCCGTTCTCATCCTCGCCTCCGGAAGCGCGTTCGCCCAGGTCTACCGCTGGGTCGAGGGCGGCACGGTGCACTATTCCAACGACCCGCCGCCGGCCAACGTAAAGGCGACGAAGCTCGACATCGAGACCAAGCCCGGGCCGGCCTCGCCCGAAACGCAGGAGTGCTACACGGTGCGCTGCCAGGGCGAGCGGATGGAAGAGCGCATCGCGCGGCGCGAGCAGACCGACGCCCGCGCCGCCGCCGAGCGCGCCGCCGCGACGCCGCCGCGCCCGCATGGCCTCGACTTCCGCAACTACGTCAGGATCTCGCGCGGCATGAGCGAGGGCGAGCTGCTGGTCGTCGCCGGCTCGCCCGACTTGCTGTTCCGCGACCGCTCGTTCAAGACCTATACCTACCTGCCGACGCCGGCCGATCCCTTCACCACCACCATCGTGCTGGTGAACGGCCGCGTCAACGAGATCGACCGCGCGCGGAAGTTCTAGCGCGAGCCCCCGGCACGGCCATTGCAACGCCTCCGCTCCAGGAGGTGTCATGAAATCCAGGCACGGCGTCGAAGGCGAAGGCAGCTACAAGGGCACGAAGGACTACAACGAACGCACGCGCAAGTTCGTCGAGGCGGGCAAGGTGCGCGACGCCGCGCGCAAGAGCGCGCCAAGGAGCGAGCAGGAAAAGCAGGCGATGCAGAAAGCCGAGCGCATCGGCAAGCAGCACGCCAAGAAGTAGCGCGTCAGTGCTTCCTTAATTCTCCCCAGAGGCCGTCGAGGCGGGCGTAGCGGCCGCAACCGGTGACGTAGAAGCGGTACTGCAGGACGTTCTTCTTGTAGTAGTCCTGGTGGTATTCCTCGGCGGGATAGAAAGGCCCCGCGGCGGTGATCTCGGTCTGGATCGGCTGCCTGAAGGGCTTCATCTTCTCCCACTTCGCCTTCGACGCCTCGGCCGCCTTCTTCTGCGCATCGCTCAGGTAGAAGATCCCCGGCCGGTACTGCGAGCCCGAGTCGCAGAACTGCCGGTCCTTCACCGTCGGATCGTGGTTGACCCAGAAGACGTCGAGCAGCTTGTCGTAGCTTACCTTCGCCGGGTCGAAGCTGACCTCGACCGCCTCGGCGTGCCCGGTGCGCCCGGAGGACACCTGCTCGTAGCTCGGGTTCTTGACGCTGCCGCCGACATAGCCCGAAACGGCGGAGACGACGCCGGGCACTTTCTCGAACGCTTCCTCGGTGCACCAGAAGCAGCCGGCGGCAAAGATCGCCTTCTCCAGCTTCTGCGCCTGTGCAGGCCCCATCGCGAAGGCGAGGGCGAGAACTATCCATCTCATTTTTTCAGCTCCTTGAGCACGGCTTCGATGACCGGTTGGTCGCGCAAGCATAGCCGGACATTACGCAGCCCGGCGCCACGCGCCGCCTTGAGGTAGGCGCGCGCGCAGATATCGAGCGGCACCGCGAAGATGCCGCTGGAAACGGCCGGGAACGAGACGGTTTCCCAGCCCCGATCCTTCGCCAGGCTGAATGCGCTGGACAGGGCCTTGACTAGTTTCGCTTCCTCGTCGCCTTCGCCGTAGCGCGGGCCGACGGCATGGATCACGCCCTTGAAAGGCAGCCTGCCCGCCGTGGTGACGGCGGCGCTGCCGGTGGCGAGGGGCCCGTTCCTGACGATGCGGTCCGATTCGGCCTGCAGCTCGGGGCCGGCGGCGCGCGAGATGATCCCCGCCACGCCGCCGCCGTGCGCGAGGTGGCCGTTGGCGGCGTTGACAATGGCGTCGGCCGGCTCTTCCAGGAGGTTGCCGCGCACCACCTGGAACAGCTTTGGAAACTGGGGACCGGAGGCTACTTCTTCCGCGAGGATTTGCGGCGGCGGCGTTTTGGCACCTTTCCGCCGGCGCGGCGCGCTTCCGAGAGGCCGATCGCGATCGCCTGCTTGCGGCTCTTGACGCGCCGGCCCGAGCGGCCGCTCCTCAGCGTGCCGCGCTTGCGCTTGTGCATCGCGCGCTTGACCTTGCTGCGGGCCTTCCGTCCGTACCTGGCCATGTGGCCTCCTGCTGTTTAGTCCATCCTGTTACTCGACCTTCGCCTTCGACCGGAGGTTCCGCACCAGATCGCCGATGCGGTTCTGCACGATCTGCTGCTGCAGGCGCGGCTTGACCTCGGCGAGGGTCGGAAACTTCATCTCCCGCACGTCGTCGAGCTGGATCACATGGAAGCCGTAGCGGGTGCGCACCGGCTGCTCGGTGTACTTGCCCTTCTCGAGCTTCGCCAGCGCGTCGCCGAAGGGCTTGTCGTAGGCCGCCGGCACGTTCCAGTCGAGGTCGCCGCCGCGCTCGCGCGAGCCCGGATCCTTGGAGTTCTTCTCCGCCAGCTCGGCGAACTTGGCGCCCTTCTTCAGCTCGCTGATCAGCCCCTTGGCCTGGTCCTCGCTATCCACCAGGATATGGCGGGCGCGGTACTCCTTGTCGCCGGTCTCGGCCCTGGCGCGCTCGTACTCCTTCTGCAGCTCGGCCTCCGAGATCGGGTGCTTGCGCACCCAGTCGGAGAGGAACGCGCTGACGATGATCTCCTGGCGCGCGATGTCGACCTGGTTCTGCACCGCGGCGCTCTTGGCGATGCCGCTCTTCTGGGCTTCCTGCGCGATGATCTCGCGGTTGACCAGCTCGTCGCGCATCATGGCGCGCGTCTGCTCGTTATCCTGCGTGCCGCGGCCCCTCTGCTGCTGCATCATGAAATCCATGCGCGAGCGCGGCACGGCAACGCCGTTGACGGTGGCGATGCGATCGTCCGCGCCCTTGGCGGCCGGCTTCGCCGCCGGCTTCGCGGCGGGCTTGGTGGGCAGCGTGGCGCTGTCCTGCGCGGCCGCCACGAGGGGCAGCAGCGCCAGCGCCACAACAACGGTTTGCAGCTTCATCGATGTCCTTTCGCTTCTTCAGGTGCGCGCGCCGTGATGGCGAGCGCGTGGATGGGGTTGTGCATCAGGTTGCCGAGCGCCTGGTAGACCATGCGGTGGCGCGCGACCGCCGCCTGGCCGGCGAAGCGCGCCGAGACGATCGACACGCGCCAGTGCGTTGCGCCGCCCTCGCGATAGCCGGCGTGGCCGCGGTGCTGCTCGCTCTCGTCGTGGAGCTCGAGCTCGAGCGGCTCGAGGCTCGCGAGCCGGCTGCGGATGTCGGACTCGACGCTCAGGTCTTGTCCTCCATGTAGCGCGCGAGCACCAGCGACTGCGCGATCACGAACAGGAACATGAGGCCGGTGGCGCCGAACACCTTGAACGTCGCCCAGACCTTCTCGGAATAGTTGAACGCGACGTAGAGGTTGGCGACGCCCATGAAGGCGAAGAACGCGACCCAGGTCCAGTTGAGCCGCGCCCAGATGCGCTCGGGGAGCTGCATCTGCTCGGCGAGCAGCGCGCGCAGCAGGTTGCGCCCGGCGAGCGCGCCGCCGGCGAGCACCGCGCCGAACAGCCAGTAGAGCACCGTCGGCTTCCACAGGATGAAGGTCTTGTCGCGCAGGTAGAGCGTCAGCCCGCCGAACACGACGATGATCGCGAGGCTCGCCCACAGCAGGGTGTGCACCTTGCGGCCGCGCGCGAGCAGCCAGCCGACCTGCAGCACGGTCGCGCCGATCGCCACCGCGGTGGCGACGAAGATGTCCCAGAGCTGGATCGCGACGAAGAACAGCAGGAGGGGTAGAAAATCGAACAGAAACTTCATTCAGGGGCCGGATTCTACTAGGCTTTGGATGACACCCATGGACGGCAAATTATCGCCCGGGCTCGGGATCGTGGTGCTGGTCGGCGTGGCGAGCGCGTTCGCTTCCAACCACCTCTGCGCGCGCATCGCCTTCGACCACGGCGCGAGCGTCGCCACGGCGGTGAGCGTGCGCGCGACTTTCACGGCGCTCGCGCTGCTCGCGCTGATGCGGCTGCAGCGCATTCCGCTTGCGATCCCGCGCGGATTGCGCGGCAAGACGCTGCTCGCCGGCATCCTCATCGCCACGCAAAGCTACTGCCTCTATTCGGCGGTAGCGCTCATCCCGCCGGCACTCGCGCTGCTCGTGTTCCAGACCTCGCCGATGCTCTACGTGCTGCTCACCTGGGCGCTCGGCAGGGAGGCGCCGCGCTGGAGCGCGCTCGCGCCGATGCTGCTCGCCCTCGTCGGGCTGTCGCTCGCCCTCAACGTGAGCACGGCGGATCGGATGGCGGTCGGCGTGGCCTGGGCGTTCGCCAGCGGCTGCAGCATGACCGTCGTCTACTACCTCAACGCGAACGCGCTCAAGTCGCTCGACGGCCGCCTGCGCACTTTCGCCATGACCGCGGTGACCGCGGTGCTGGTGGTCGCGCTCGCCACCGCGGTCGGGGCGCAGGCGCTGCCCCGGGACGGCGCCGGATTTGCCGGCCTCGCGCTGCTCGCCGGGTTCTACTGCGTGGCGATGCTCTCGCTCTTCTTCGTGCTGCCGCGCATTCCGACGACCACCACCGCGGCGCTCAACTTCGAGCCGATCGCGCTGCTCGCGCTCGGCTGGCTCGTGCTCGGATTCACCGTGACGCCGGTGCAGCTCGTCGGCGCGGTGCTGACCGTGAGCGCGATCGCCTGGCTGGGCGCGTCCAGGCGCGGATGACCTAAAGGGCTATGACTTCGGGGGCCCCGGAGTAGAGCTTCTCCACCAGCGCCGCGCGCCGCTCCAGCACCGCGCGCTGGTTCATGTAGCCCTTGTCGGTGATCTCGTTGGCGTCGATCGACGGCGGCTCGCTCATCACCAGCAGGCGGCGCGGGTGCGTCGAGCTTCCTCCCTCGGCCGATACCTTTTTCAATGCATTCGAAAGTGCCGAGCGCAGATCTGCCGCGGCCACGTTCTTGGCGGCCGGGCTGAGAAATACCAGCGCGCCGATCTCGTCGCGGTCGTGGCCGGTGATGACCGCGTCCTGGATCAGCGGGTCGCCCGCGGCGATCAGCTTCACGCGCACGGCGCCGGCATGCACCCAGGTCCCGGTGGTGAGCTTGAAGTCCTCGGCGACGCGGCCGTCGAAGACGACGCCCTTGGCAGGATCGGCTGCATCAGCGAGCTTCACCGCGTCGCCGATGCGGTAGAAGCCTTCCTCGTCGAACGCCGCCTTGGTCAGGTCGGGGCGCTTGTGGTAGCCCGGCATCACGTTCGGCCCGCGCACGCGCACCTCGTGCTTCCCCGCCGCGGGCACGAGCTTCAGCTCGCAGCCGGCGACCGGCAGGCCGATCACGCCCGGACGCTCCATGGGGAAATGGACCGACGTCGCGAGCGGCGAGGTCTCGGTCGATCCCCAGGCGGAGAGCATGGCGAGGCGGGGCCCGCCGAGCTTCTTCAGGCGATCCCACAAGTTCTGCGGCAGCGCTGCGGCGGCGTAGAACAGGACGTCGAGCTCGCGGAAGAAGTTGGCGCGCAGCCTCTCGTCTTTCTCGAGATAGGGCAGCAGCAGGTCGTAGCCGCGCGGCACGTTGAAGTAAATCGTCGGCGAGATCTCGGCGAGGTTCTTCACCGTGGTCTCTACCAGTCCCGGCACCGGCTTGCCGCCGTCCACGTGGAGCGTGCCGCCGTTGCGCAGCACGAGGTTGAAGTTGTGGCTGCCGCCGAAGGTATGGTTCCACGGCAGCCAGTCGACCACCACCGGGGGGCGGTCCTCGACGAACGGCCAGGCCTGCGCGAGCTGCCGCTGGTTCGCGCACAGCATGCCGTGCGTGTTGACCACGCCCTTGGGCAGGCCGGTCGAGCCCGAGGTGAACAGGATCTTGGCGGTCGTTTCCGGCCGCACCCTGGCGTGCTCCCGCTCCTGGGTCGAGCCGGGATTCACCTCGAGCATTTCCGCGACCGATGCCGATTTCGCGCCCACTGCCTCGAGCGCGGGCTGGAACTTCCCGGCGTCGGCGGCGAACACGAGGCCGGGCTGGAGCAGCTCGAAGATGTATTTCAGCTTGCCGAAGTCCCTGGACATCAGCGAATAGGCGGGCGAAATCGGCGCGACCGGGATGCCGACGTGCATTGCGCCGAGCGCGAGCAGGGCGTGATCCACGCCGTTGTCGGAAAGGATCGCCACCGGCCGGTCCGGCCCCAGCCCGCGCTCGAGCAGCGCCTGGGCGATGCGCCGCACCGCGCCATGGGTTTCACGGTAGGTGAGCCGGCGCCAGGCGCCGGAGGGAACCCTTTCGGCCAGGAAGACTCTTTCGGGGGCGCGCTCGGACCACTGGACCAGCCACTCCGTGACGCAGCGCGCGTAGGGCTTGAGCTTGTCGGGGGAGCGGAGGTAGATATTGCCGCCGCGCTTTTCCATCTCGACCCGCGCAGGAGCGAGCCGCAATTTCGATTGCATAATGGAACCTATTATGAGCGATACCTCCGTCAGCGAGTCCTTCGTCACCGAGATCTCCGGCCTGCCGCGCGACATCGCAGGCTTCCGCCGCACGATGGACCGCTACGCGGTGTGCGTGATCCGCAACCCGAAGCCGGTCAGCGACGCCGAGCACGTCGAGTTCAGCCGCAAGCTCGGGCCGCTCTTGCCGATGAAGATGCTCACCATGGTGGGCAAGTCGAAGTCGCGCTTCGCGTTTCCCGAGCTCATCGACATCGGCAACATCGACGCCGAAGGGCGGCTCCTGCCCGACGACGATAGGCGCCGCGCCTATAACCGCGGCAACCTGCTCTGGCATACCGACGCCTCCTACGACCAGCAGCGCGGCCTCTACTCGCTGCTCTCGTGCCACTCGGTGCCGCCGGGGGGCGCCGACACCGAGTTCGCCGACATGCGGGCGGCCTATGAAGCGCTCCCCGAATCGCTGAAGGCAAAAATCGGAAACCTGGTCGCGGAGCATTCCATCTGGCATTCGCGCGCCCTCGCGGGCATGACCGACGTCAGCGACCAGGAGAAGGCGGCGCGCCCGGCGGCGCGCCACCCGCTCGTATCCCGCCACGCCGGCTCGGGACGCAAGGTGCTCTACATCGCCTCGCACGCCTCGCACATCGTCGGCATGCCGGTGGAAGAGGGGCGCAAGCTGATCCGCGAGCTGCTCGACGCGGCCACCCGGCCGCAGTTCATCTACCGCCACAAGTGGCGCGTCGGCGACCTCGTGGTGTGGGACAACACCCAGACCATGCACCGTGGCACGCCCTTCGACGACACGCGCTACCCGCGCGACATGCGCCGCACCACGGTGATCGAGGAAGCCGCGGCTTGAAGGTGCGCCGCATCGCCGGCGCGCTGGGAGCCGAGATCGAAGGACTGGACCTTCGCCGGCTCTCCGATTCCCAGGTCACTGAACTGCGGCAGGCGTGGCTCGAGCATCTGGTCGTCTTTTTCCGCGACCAGCCGCTGACGCCGGCGGAATTCATGGCCTTCGCGAAGCGCATCGGCAAGCCGATCGAGTACCCGTTCGTCAAGGGCATCGCGGGGTTCCCCGAGATCATCGAGGTGAAGAAGCTCGAGCACGAGCGCATCAACTTCGGCGGCGTGTGGCACTCCGACACGACCTACCTCGAGGTGCCGCCGATGGCGTCGATGCTGCTCGCGCGCGAGGTACCGTCCAGCGGCGGCGACACGCTGTTCGCCAACATGTATCTCGCGTACGAGGCCCTGAGCGAGGGCATGAAGCGGATGCTCGAGGGCCTTTACGGCGTGAACGACTCGTCGAAGGCGAACGTCACGCGCACCCGCGAGGACCGCATCAAGAGCGACGGCGGCGACGCCGTCGGCAAGGCGCTCGTCGCCGAGCACCCCGTGGTCCGCACCCATCCCGAGACCGGCCGCAAGGCGCTGTACGTGAATTTCGCGCATACCGCGCGTTTCAGGGGCATGACCGACGAGGAGAGCGCGCCGCTCCTCAACTTCCTCTTCCAGCACCAGGTGAGGCCCGAGTTCACCTGCCGCTTCGCCTGGCAGGTCGGCTCGCTCGCGCTCTGGGACAACCGCTGCGCGCAGCACAACCCGGTCAACGACTACCACGGCCAGCGGCGGGTGATGCACCGCATCACGCTCGCCGGTGACCGGCCGCGCTAATTCGGGGTCAGGTTCGTAATTATTTTTTGCCGGCCACCGAGCCGCAGGCGACGACGCTGCGCGAATGGCGCTCGCGCATTTCCTCGAAGAGCTTGCGCACGGCGGGATCGCCGATGCGCGGCAGCGCCTGCTCGAACTCGCGCATCGCCCACTTCAAGCCCCGGATCAGGAAGGCGATCCGTTCCTTCTTGTCCTGGATCGCGGCGGCGTTCTGGAAAAACTCGCCGGTGGCGTGGCTGTAGGCGCGGCCGCGCTTCTTGAGCTGCTCGCCGATGAGCGCGCAGTTGTGCGCCTCGTCCTCGTGGATGCGCCGCAGCGCCTTCCACTCGACACCGTTGCGCGGCCAGTCGTCCATGAAGACGACGAGCGCCCTCGCGCCCGCGCGCTCGGCCTCGAGCATGCGGTTGAGGAAGGCGTCCAGCTCCTCGTTACTGAAGCTTGACGTACTCGTGCTCCAGGGTCAGGTTGTTGATGCCGCGCTCGGGCGGCGCGATCCAGCCCGCCATTTTCCCGGGCTCGATGACCTTCTGCATGAGTGAGCGCACAAAGGCCTGGTCGTCCGCGGACGGAATCCACTCGTGCAGGCGGCTTTCATATTCGGGCCGCTCGAGGGAAGCGCCTTGTGGATCGACGGCCGCGCCGGCCCATGGGCCGATCGAGCGGCGGAAGCGCGAGGAGGGCAGGGTGAGGCGCAACGCGTGGCCGGCGCGCTCGATCATGCGGTTCCAGCGCTTGAGGCCGATCTCGCAGTCCTTGAGGTAGGACTCGCGCATCACCTCGTTCAGCGCGTTCAGCATCGGCACTTCCTGCTCGCCTTCCGGGGTCAGCAGCTTGAAGGTCTTGTCGCGCAGGACGTGGTCTTCATAAGTCGTTTCATCCGGCCGGCCCTTCATGCCGCTCGCGAAGTTGGCCGCCGAGTTGGAGGAGATCTCCGAGCCGAAGAGATCGAGTGAGCTCGAGCACCAGAAGTTGAGGTACTTCTGCACCGTGGGCAGGTCGATCGCGCCGTGCGCGCGGATGCGCGCCGGATCGTCGCTGCCGAGCTCCTTCATCACTTCCAGCGTGCGCTTCACCACCCGGCTGATGCCGGTCTCGCCGACGAACATGTGGTGCGCTTCCTCGGTGAGCATGAAGCGGCAGGTGCGCGACAGGGGATCGAAGGCGCTCTCGGCGAAGCTCTTCAGCTGGTACTTGCCGTCCCGGTCGGTGAAGTAGGTGAAGCAGAAGAGCGACAGCCAGTCGCGCATCGGCTCGTTGAAGGTGGTGAGGATGCGCGGCTTGTCGGCGTCGCCCGAATGGCGCGCGAGCAGCTCTTCCGCCTCCTCGCGGCCGTCGCGGCCGAAGTAGGCGTGCAGGAGATACACCATCGCCCAGAGGTGGCGGCCTTCCTCGACGTTGATCTGGAACAGGTTGCGCAGGTCGTAGAGCGACGGGCAGGTGTGGCCGAGCATGCGCTGCTGCTCGACCGATGCGGGCTCGGTGTCGCCCTGGGTGACGATCAGGCGGCGTAGCGTCGAGCGGTACTCGCCCGGCACCTGCTGCCAGACCGGCTGGCCCATCGCGTCGCCGAAGCCGATCTTGCGCTCAGGCTGCGGGTCGGCGAGGAAGATGCCCCAGCGGTAGTCGGGCATTTTCAGCGCGCCGTAGTGCGCCCAGCCCTGCGCGTCGACCGAGATCGCGGTGCGCAGGTAGACGTCGGCCGACTCGAAGTCGGTCGGGCCCATCTCGTGCCACCACTGCAGGAAGTGCGGCTGCCAGTGCTCGAGCGCGCGCTGCAGCGTGCGGTCGTTCGCGAGGTTGACGTTGTTCGGGATCTTCTCCGAGTAATTGATGGCGCTCATACGCGCTCCCAGTTGAATTTCGCCTTGGCGCCGGTGCCGTAGACCTTGAGCGCGCCCTGCTCGCCGACCGCGTTCGGTCGGTTGAAGATCCAGTTCTGCCAGGCGGTGAGCCGCCCGAAGACGCGCGTCAGCATCGTCTCCGGCCCGGCGAAGCGCAGGCTCGCCTCCATGCCGGTGAGCGCGTCGGGCGAGAGGCTCGCGCGCTCCTCGATCGCGATGCGCACCTCGTCGTCCCAGTCGATGTCGTCGGGAGTGGAGGTGACCAGGCCGAGGTCCCGCGCTTTGGCGGTTTCCAGAGCGGTATTCAAATCCATGGCCGGAACCTCGCCGCAGTAGTGGGCGTGGAGCCGCGGGAAGCCGCTGGCCATCGGATAGGCGCCGTAATTGAGCGGTGAAAGGGCGATCTGCGGGCCGTCGTCGACGTCCAGCATGTAGCTGCGGTCGGCGGCGAGCACGAGCTCCATCAGCGTGCCGGCGAAGCACGAGCCCTTCTCGATGATCGCGAAGATCGAGCGCGACGACACGTCGAGCCTCGACAGGGTGCGGCGCAGGAAGCCGATCGTCTCGCGCACGAACCAGTCGTCCTTGTGCTTTTGCAGCTCGGCGTCCATCTCCAGCGCTTTGCGCGGCTCGCCCTGTGACTTCAGCAGCCACAGGCCGATGTCGAGCTGGTTGCTGCGCAAGTCGAGGATCGCGCGGTCGAGCTCGCGCGCAAGGCGCAGCGGGTACCAGTCGGCGCTGCGCTCGAGCTTCACCGCCTCGGGGCCTTTCACCGTCAGGGTCGCCATGCGCATGCCGGGCTCGATCTCGACGGCGACGATGCGGTTGGCGCCGAGCGGCGTCAGCGCGATGCCCTGGCCGCCGGGACGATCGGACTGCTTCGCCAGCTCTAGCGCGCGCGCCTTGATCGCATCGGCGAACTGCTGCGGCTTGGCGAGATGATCGATGAGGCGCCACTGCTTGGCGCGGTCGGCGCGCACGCCCTCGGCGGTAGTGCAGAAGACGTCGGCGAGGTCGCGGCGCACCTTTCTTTTGTCAACTAGCCTCGTCAATCCGCCGGTCCCGGGGAGGACGCCCAGCAGTGGCACCTCGGGAAGCGAGACGGTCGAAGAGCGGTCGTCGACCATCGCGATCTCGTCGCAGGCGAGCGCGAGCTCAAAGCCGCCGCCGGCGCAGGTGCCGTTGAGGGCGGCGAGGAATTTCAGCCCCGAGTGCTGGCTCGAGTCCTCGATGCCGTTGCGGGTCTCGTTGGTGAACTTGCAGAAGTTCACCTTGGACGCGTGGCTTGAGTGGCCGAGCATGTAGATGTTGGCGCCGGAGCAGAACATGCGGCTCTTGCCGCTCGTGACCACCACCGTCTTCACCTCCGGGTGCTCGAAGCGGATGCGGTTGAGCGCGTCCTGCAGCTCGATGTCGACGCCGAGGTCGTAGCTGTTCAATTTGAGCTTGTAGCCCGGCTCGAGACCCTTGTCCTCGTCGACGTCGAGCGCGAGCGTGGCCACCGGGCCGTCGAAGGAGAGCTTCCAGTGGTTGTAGCGCGACGGGTCGGTCTCGAAGTCGATCATGCGATTGCCTTTTTCAGTTCCGCGAGGCTCTGCCGCGCGGTTTTTCCCGAGGTATCGACGCTTGCTTCGGCGCGCCGGTAGAGGCGGTCGCGGTCGGCGAGCAGCTTCCTGATTTCGTCCAGAGCCGCCGAGCGTCCCTTGAACGGACGCAGGTCGCCCTGCGCAATCACGCGCTGCATATGCTCTTCCGGCGAGGCCTTCAGCCACACGCAGCGGCAGCGCTCAAGCAGGAGCTCGTAGGTGCCGGGATCGGTGACCAGGCTGCCACCGGTGGCGATCACCGCGCGCGGCTGCTCGGCCAGCACCCGCTCGAGCGCGCGGCGCTCGAAGCGCCGGAACGCGTCCTGGCCGTAGATCGAGAACATCTCCGCCAGGCCGGCGCCGGCTTCGCGCTCGACCTCGTGGTCGAGCTCGATGAACGGAATTTTCATGTCGGACGCGAGCTTGGCGCCGAGGGTCGACTTGCCGGCGCCGCGCAGGCCGAGGAGGGCGACCGGCTTTTCGCTCGGCTCGGCTTCGCGCACCAGCGATTCGACCGGCACGTGCATCGCATGCGCCAGCCGCCGCAGGAGCAGCACCGAGATGTTGCCCTCGCCCGCCTCGAGCTGCGCGAGGTAGCGCTCCGACACGCCGGAGGCGGCGGCAAGCTGCTTGCGGGTCATGCCGTGCTGCGCGCGCCAGCCGCGCACGCGCGCGCCGAGCTGCGCCAGGTAGGCGCTGTCCTGCTGAGCCGGGGTGAGCGGGGCGTTCATGAACTATAGTGCTTGACCGTAATTCTAGGATGCAATATAGTTTTAAGTCAATGCGCATCACCATCCTCGTCGGCACCATGACCGGCACGGCGCAGTTGTGCGCGCAGGAGATGGAGCTCGCGCTCGACGATGGCGAGACGAAGGTCGAGGCGCTGCTGATGGACGGGCTGGACAGCTCCGTGTTCCAGCGGGAAGGCGTGTTCCTGATCTGCACCTCGACCTACGGGCAGGGCGACGTGCCCGACAACGCGCGCGCGCTCTACGAGGACCTGCAGCAGAAGCGGCCCGACCTATCGCGCGTGCGCTACGGCGTCTTCGGCCTGGGCGACCGCACCTACGCCGAGACCTTCAACTACGGCGGGAAGCGTTTCGACGACATCCTCTCGGAGCTGGGGGCGACACGCGTCGGCGAGCGCCACAAGCACGACGCCTCGAGCGGCGTGCTGCCCGAGGAGACCGCGGTGCAGTGGTGCCAGGACTGGCTCGCGCTGGTCAGGCAGGGGACCCCCGAAGCGGCCTAGGCACGGAACGGGCGCGCTCTTTGCACGTTCCAAGCGTGATGCGCGTCCTGAAATGGACCGGCGGCTTGCTGCTGGTGCTTTTTGCAGCCCTGCTGCTTTTCGTCGTCTTCGGGTTACACACCCTGCGGGGCCCGATCACGCGGGCCGTCAGCACCGCCACAGGGCGAGAGCTCGTGATCGAGGGCGAGCTGAAGCCGGTCTGGAGCTGGGTGCACCCGCGCTTTCGCGCCGGAAAGGTCAGCTTCGCCAACCCCGACTGGGCGAGCGAGGAGCTGATGTTCCAGGCCGAGGCGGTGGAGGGAAGCATCGAGATCCTGCCCCTCCTCGTCGGCCGCGTCGTCGTGCCCGAAGTGCACCTGGTGCATCCGGTGGTCAACCTCGAGCTGGACGAGGCAGGCCGCAAGAACTGGATCATGGACCGCGACCAGAAGGAGAAGAAGGACAGCGGCTCGCGCATCCACATCAAGCGACTCACGCTCGACAGCGGGCAGCTCAGCTACCTGGAGCCCGGGCGCGGCATGGACATCCACGCCGAGCTCTCCACCGACCGCTCGGGCGTCGCCTTCGACGCGAAGGGCAAGTACAAGGACATGGCGGCGCACGCCCAGGGTCACGGCGGCCAGGTGCTCGGGCTCAAGGACAGCGGCACGCCGTTCCCGATCGATGCCACGGGGAAGATCGGCGACACCACGTTCAAGCTGAAGGGCACGGTGACCAACATGGTGCAGCTCTCGGCTTTCGACCTGGCGATCGACGTGCAGGGCAAGACCATGGCCGACCTCTACGACGTGATCGGCATCGCCTTCCCGGAGACGAGCGACTACCGCACGCAGGGACGCCTGGTGCGCGGCGACCACAGGGTGCGCTATGAGAAATTCACCGCCGCCGTGGGCAAGAGCGACCTCGCCGGCACGCTGCAGTTCGACACCGGCGGCAAGCGCGCCTTCATGCAGGGAGAGCTTTCCGCCAGGACGCTGGAGCTCGGCGACCTGGGCGCGGTGGTCGGCACCAACCAGCCGCGCAAGTCCGGCGTGCTGCCCGACATGCCGTTCGACGCCGAGCGCTGGGCGAGCGTCGACGCCGACGTCAGGATCAAGGCGGGCAGCATCGAGCGCCCGAAACAGCTGCCGCTCGAGCACCTGGTAACGCGCATCCAGATGCGCGACAAGGTGCTGACCCTCGACCCGTTCGAGTTCGGCATGGCGGGCGGCAAGGTCGCGGGCACCGTCAAGATGGACGGGCAGAAAGACCCGATCGCGGGCAGCACGCGCCTGCGCGTGAAGGACCTTGAGCTGCCGAAGCTCTTCCCGACGATCAAGGAAGGCCAGGCGTCGATGGGCGACATCAACGGCCTGATCGAGCTCGACGGCACCGGCGCGTCGGTGGGCCAGATGCTCGGCTCGGCCAACGGCAAGGTGGGCCTGTTCCTCGACGGCGGCAAGATCAGCCGCTTCATGATGGAGCTCGCCGCGCTCGACATCTGGGGCGTGGCGCGCGTCAAGCTCAAGGGCGACCAGCCGGTCGAGATCCGCTGCGCCATCGCCGACTTCGCGGTCAAGGACGGCCTGATGCGCACCAATGCGTTCGTCTTCGACACCGAGATCGTCAACATCAACGGTGCCGGCACCGTCAATCTGAAGACCGAGGCCCTGGACCTGACCCTCAAGCCCGAGCCCAAGGATCGCAGCATCGCCTCGCTCAACAGCCCGCTCTACATCCGCGGCACGTTCGGCGCGCCGAAGGTCAGCGCCGACTACAAGCGCATGACGGTCAAAGGCGTCGGCGCGCTCGTGATGGGCGTTCTCAACCCGCTACTCGCGGTGCTGCCGCTGATGCAGGAAGGCAAGGGCAAGGACAGTCCGTGCGCGCAGCTGATCGCGCACGCCACGGATCCCAAGGCGCGCTCCAAGCCGCCGGTCGATCCCTCCGGCGCCGGCGCGAGCGCGGCGCCGAAGCGCCGCGAGGGGCAAAAGCTCCCTAAGACCGACTAGCTACTTCTTCAGCCCGATCAGCTGCATCACGCGCGCGAGCGCGACGTCCTCTTTCGCGATCAGCTCGCCGAACTCCGGCGCCGGCATGAAGGCCGGCCGCACCCCGAGGTGGGCGCTGCCTTTGACGAAGTCCGCGCTTTCCGCCGTGGCGCGGATGGCGCGCTCGAGCGCCGCGATCACCGCCGGCGGGGTCCCCTTCGGCGCCGCAATGCCGCGCCAGGCGTCGAAGGCGACGTCGAATCCCTGCTCGCGCGCGGTCGGCACCTCCGGAAATGCCGGGTCGCGAGCCGTGGTCAGCGCCGCGAGCAGGCGAACCTGCCCCTGCTTCACCGGACCGGCGAGCGCCGCCGGGAACTGCACGATCGCATCGACGTGCCCGCCGAGCAGGCTCGGGATCACCTGCGCCGCCGCGAACGGCACCTCGTTCGCCTCGGCGCCCGCCGCGTGCATGAGCGTCGCGAGCGAGATGTGCGTATGGCTGCCGACGCCCGAATGGCCGATCGAGATCTCCTTGGGCTTGGCCTTGGCCTCGTCCATCAACTGCTTGAGATTCGCCCAGCGCGAGTCCGCGCGCACCGCGACCACCACCGACTCGACCAGCACGCGCGCGACGGGATCGAACGCGCGGTAGTCGAAAGACAGCTGGCCCGAGTGGTAGGTAGTCGAGATCGAGTTCGAATTCCACACCAGCGAATAACCGTCGGGCTTCTGGCCGGCGACGTGCTTGTAGCCGATCGCGCCGCCCGCGCCGGGGCGGTTGACCACCAGCACGCGCTGGCCGAGCTGCGCCGACATGCCGTCGGCGAGCATGCGCGCGGTGACGTCCGCGGAGCTGCCGGCGGGGAAGAGCACCGTGATTTCGACCGGACCGCGCTGCGGGAAATCCTGGCCGTGGACGGAGAAAGCAAGCAGTGCGAGCAGGGTGGGCCAGATTCTCATTTCAGGATCTCCTTCACTTCCACGCGCCGCCCTTCGCGCGCGGAGCGGATGCCGGCGAGGATCACCGCCAGCGATTCGGTGCTCTTCTCGCCGTCCATCTCCGGCTCCGCCTCGCCGCGCGCCGCGCGCGCGAACTCCTCGAGCTCTTCGACGATCGTGTCGTTGGCGGGGCACGCGACCGGCTCGGCGCGGGTGCCGCCGCGCCTGAGCACGCGCAGCCCGCCGTGCATGTCGTAATAGGCGGTCGATTCCTTGCCGTAGACGTTCATCAGGTAGTACTCCGACGCCGAGGCGTAGCTCGCGTTCAATGTCGAGAGCGCGCCGCTTTCGTGCTCGAGCACCAGGCTCGCGACGTCGGGGTTCTCGCCCGGCAGCACCAGGCGCACGAAGCGCCCGCTCACCGCCTTCACCGGGCCGAGCAGGTACTCGAGCACGTCGCTGTAGTGAATCCCGATCTGCAGCATCACCCCGCCGGGCATGCCCTCGGCGCTATAGCGCCAGGAGTCGAGGTCGATCTTGCCCAGCCGGTCGCGGCTGATGTTCGCCTCGGCATTCACCAGCTTTCCGAACTTGCCGGCATCGATTTCGCCCTTGACCCAGCGGAAATGGCTTTCTCTGCGTCTCTGATACCCCAGCGCGAGCACCACCTTCGCGCGCCGGCATGCCCCGGTGAGGGCGCGCGCATCGGCGATGGTGTTGGCGATCGGCTTGTCGAGGAACACGTGCTTGCCCGCGCGCGCCGCGGCGACGGTGGTCTCGAGGTGCGCCGAGTTGGGCGTGGTGTTGACGATCGCCTTGATCTTCCGGTCTGAAAGCATTTCTTCATACGACGCCGCCGGCCTGCAGCCGTATTTGGCGGCGAACTTGCGGCGCTTCTCTTCGGAGCGGCTGTAGCACGCGGCGATGGTGAGCTTGCCCGAGCGCCCGATGGCATCGGCAAGCACGTCCGACCACCAGCCCATGCCGACGCAGCCGACCTGCAGGGCCGTCATTCCACGCGGGCGCCGATCGACTCGATCGCCGCGCGCGCCACCTCCTCGTCGAACTCGAAGGTGCCTCCGGCGATGCCGATGCCGCCGACGCACTCCCCGCCGAACAGCACCGGAAAGCCGCCCTCCATCGCGGTGAAGCGCTCGGTTCCCGCGGCGAGCGCGAGGCCGAGGGCGTGCACGACGTCGAGCGCCTGGCCCTGGGCGCCGCGCGGGCCGGTCGGACGCCGGTTTGATGCGGCGCAAACCGCCTTCGCCAGCGCCGAGTGCACCGAGTGGAAGCGCCCGCCGTCCATGCGCTCGACGAGGATGATGTGGCCGCCGCTGTCGACGATCGCGACCACGATCGAGATGCCGGCCTTCTCCGCCCGCGCCATGGCGCTCGCCATCATCTTTTTCGCCCCCGCCAGGGTGAGCCGCTTGCTCTCTGCAGCGTACATGCCTCCTCCTGCGTTATATATTAGTGCATGCCTGTTTCGCATATTGAGCACTTCCTGGTCGCGGCCGACGACATCGACGCGACGCGCGACTGGTACGCGCGCGTGCTCGGCATGAGGAGCGGGCCGCATCCCGATTTCGGCTTTCCGGTGCACTGGATGTACCTCGGCGAGCTCGACGTGGTGCACATCGGCCCGAGCGCCAAGAGCGCGGGCGAGATCCAGAAGAAATACCTCGGCCGCACGTCGGGAAAAAGCGCGCAGGGCGAGGACGCGGGCACCGGCGCGATCGACCACGTCGCCTTCCGCGCCACGGGGCTGCGGCAGATGCTCGAGCATCTGCGCGCCGAACGCATTGCCTTCTCGCAGAGAAGGGCAAACGGGCAGGCGCTGTTCCAGCTGTTCTTCTACGATCCCAACGGGATCAAGGTCGAGCTCAACTACGACGCCGCCGAGGCCGAGGGCATCGCGCCCGAGCTGATGGCGTCCGAACTCATCGCAGGGAGCGCCAAATGAAGATCTATTACCACCCCGTGTCCACCACCAGCCGGCCGGTGTTGCTGTTCGTGCAGGAAAACAAGCTGCCGGTCGAGCTCCAGGTCGTCGATCTCATGAAGGGCGAGCACATGCAGCCGGCGTACGCCGCGGTCAACCCGAGCAAGCTGGTGCCGGTGCTCGAGGACGGCGAGTTCCGGCTGACCGAGAGCTCGGCGATCCTCAAGTACCTCGCCGAGAAGTTCAATTCGCCCACCTATCCGAAGGATCTGCGCGAGCGTGCTCGCGTCAACGAGCGCATGGACTGGATCAACACCCAGCTCTGCCGCGACCTGGCCTATGGGCTGGTCTATCCGCAGATCTTCCCCTTCCACAAGCGGCCGACCGACGAGCAGCAGAAAGGCCAGCTCGCCTGGGCCAAGGAGCGCGCCAAGGGCTGGATGAAGATCCTCGACGAGAGCCTGATCGGCTCGAAGCAGAAGTACCTGTGCGGAGAGCAGATCACCATCGCCGACTATTTCGCCTCGTCGTTTGTGAGCCTGGCCGAGTTCATCCGCGCCGACTTCTCCGCCTATCCGAACCTGAAGCGCTGGTACGAGCGCATGAAAGCCCTCAAGACCTGGGACAAGACGCACGAGGTGTTCTACGGGTTCGCCGGCTCGATGAAGGACGCGAAGTTCGAAGCGGTGTGACCGATTGAGCGAATACAACGCCGCCGTCGACCTGATCGAGCGCAACCTCGCCGCCGGCCGCGGCGGCAAGGTCGCCTTCGTCGACGACTCGGGCACGATGACCTACGCGCAGCTCGCGGAGCGCGTCGATCGCTTCGTCAATGTTCTTCATTCCCTGAATATCAGGAGAGAAGAACGCATCGCCATCGCGGTCCTCGACACCTGCGACTGGCCGGCGCTGTTCCTCGGCGCGATCAAGGCGGGCGTCGTGCCGGTGGCGCTGAACACGCTGCTCACGCCGGCGGACTACGAATACCAGCTGCGCGACAGCCGCGCGCAGGCGCTTTTCGTGTCCGAGGCGATCGCCAGGAGCTTCGAGGGCATGCAGAAGAAGTGCCCGGCGCTCGCGCACATCGTCACCACCGGGCTGCAGCTCAACGACCTGCTGTTCAAGGCCTCGCCCAAGGCCAAGGCGGCGCCGACCGCGCGCGACGACATGTGCTTCTGGCTCTACTCGTCAGGCTCGACCGGCGCCCCCAAGGGTACCGTGCACCTGCACTCGCACCTCGTCGCTACCGCCGAGCTCTATGCGAAGCCGGTGCTCGGCATCCGCGAGTCCGACGTAGCGTTCTCGGCGGCGAAGCTCTTTTTCGCCTACGGCCTGGGCAACGCGCTCACCTTCCCGATGTCGGTCGGCGCAACTGCGATACTGATGGCCGAGCGGCCGACGCCCGACGCGGTGTTCAGGCGGCTCACGGAGCGCAAGCCGACCCTCTTCTACGGCGTCCCGACGCTCTATGCAGCGCTCCTGGCCTCACCTGCGTTCCCCAAGAAAGCGGATTTGAATCTCCGAATCTGCACCAGCGCCGGCGAAGCGTTACCCAAGAACCTCGGCGAGCGCTGGACCGAGCGCACCGGCACCGAGATCCTCGATGGCATCGGCTCGACGGAGATGCTGCACATCTTCATCTCCAACCGGCCGGGCGAAGTGCGCTACGGCACCACCGGCAGGCCCGTGCCCGGCTACAGCGTTCGCCTGGTCGACGACCAGGGCAACGTGATCACCAAGCCCGGAGAGCTGGGCGAGCTGCAGATCAGCGGCCCGACCTCGGCGATCATGTACTGGAGCCAGCGCGAGAAGACCAAGAACACCTTCCAGGGGCCGTGGACGCGCAGCGGCGACAAGTACAGCTTCGACGCCGACGGCTACTACACCTACGGCGGACGCTCCGACGACATGCTGAAGGTGAGCGGCATCTACGTCTCGCCGGTCGAGGTCGAGGCGGCGCTGATCACGCACGAGGCGGTGCTCGAGGCCGCGGTGGTCGGCGCGACCGACGATCAGCAGCTCGTCAAGCCGAAGGCTTACATCGTGCTGAAGCAGGGGCATTCGGCATCCGATACGCTGAGATCCGCTCTCCAGCAGCACGTCAAGGACAAGCTCGCGCCCTACAAGTATCCGCGCTGGATCGAGTTCCTTCCGGAGCTGCCCAAGACCGCGACCGGCAAGATCCAGCGCTTCAAGCTGCGCGCCTGAATGGGCGCGCGCAGAGCGGTGCTATGCTTGGACGATGAAGTTGGCGAGGCTCGCGATCCTGTCGTTCGCCGCCGTTGCGCTGGCAGCGGTCGCGCTCGATAGCGAGGCGGGCGGTCGCAGCGCCGGCGGCGCGCGCGGCGGCGGGCACCACGGCACGGGCAGTCACCCCCATCACCACGGCCACCCGGTGCGCGGCTTTTACATATGGCCGGGCACTTACTGGTGGCCGGGGTACTACTACCCGGCGATGGTCGTGCCGGTGACCGAGCCGTACTGGTATTACTGCGCCGAGTCCGCCGCCTACTATCCCCACGTGCAGGAATGTCCCAGCGGCTGGCAGCCGGTGCGTCCGGCGACCCCGCCTCCCTTAGGCTGATCAATGGCTACCAAACCCGAGCCCGCCTCCGAAATCAAGATCGACCCGAACGGGCTGTACCTGGAAGAGATCTTCACCGACCGGCGCGTCGGAACGATCCGGCGCATGACGCCGGTCAAGAAAGACGGCACGCGCGATCCCGCCAAGGCGGTGCTCTACGTCGGCGAGACGCAGGTCCTCACGCCCGCGGGCGCGCTGCCGATCGGCTTCGAGATCGGCGCCGGCTCGCTCGAGGAAGCGGCCGAGAAGTTCGGCCAGCTCGCGCGCGAGGCGATCGAGCGCACGGTGAAGGAGCTGCAGGAGCTGCGCCGCCAGGCCGCATCCCAGATCGTCGTGCCGCAGGGACCTCTGCCGCCGATGGGCGGCGCCGGCGGCGGCGGCAAAATTCAAATGCCTTAGGCGCTAGTCGCCTATACTTTCTTCATAAGTTTTGGGGAGGGGCTTATGAGGATTGCGCAATCGTACGTCTGTCTTTGCCTTCTGCTTTTATTGGCAAGCTGTAGTCTTCCGAAGAAGTTGTGGTCGCCCGCGCAGGCAGTCGCCACGAGCCCTACCGAGCAACAGCGCGCCGAAGAAGAGATGCGGGCCATGGTCGCAAAAGCGGTTCAAGCGCAGGCCGGACCTGCATTGGATCCGATTCGTGACAAGGTTTATCTCGGCCCCGACGTTCGCCAAACGTCGTTAGCCCTAATGGCATTGCAGACCAAGCCCACGGAACCCGAAAAGAAGGCGCTTGAGGTTTGGCACGAACTCTTCATGGGAGTGCTCGGGCCCGATATGGACCGTTGGCTGCGAGCATATATGCCTTGGGGAACACCGGTCTGGGAGTTGCAAAAAGCGGCGTCTTCATCACTTCTCGCAGAACTCTACGGAGGGTCGATCACATATGGAGAGTTCAATAGGCGACGGCTCCAGATCGCAGCTAATGCGCTGAACGCTATGCAGGAGCGTACTGAAGAGATTCGGAAGGACGCGAGACAACAGGTGTATGCGCAGCAGGTTCTCGATACCCAACGCTCAATCGCGGGAAGTGCGGCTCTTCAAAACTACTACGGTTTTCTAAACCAACAACGACTCATAAATCAGCAGTTCATGCCCGCGAGAGTGACTCCGTTCACCTGTACCCGGCTCGGAAACACTATGAATTGCTATTAGGGACAGAGTTAGGGACAGTGCCGGTATGAGTACCGCAGCCGAGGTCCGGACATGGATCGCAGAATCTCGGAGAGTCGTCGCACTGACTGGTGCGGGTATCTCGACCGACTCCGGCATCCCGGACTTCCGCGGGCCGCAGGGCGTGTGGACCCGGAATCCGCACGCCGAGAAGATGTCGAACATCCACTACTACCTCGCCGACCGCGAGGTGCGCAAAGCCTCGTGGCAGAGCCGGCTGAACAGCCCCGCGTGGAACGCGCAGCCCAATGCCGGGCACCTGGCCCTGGTTCAGCTGGAGCGAGAGAAGAAGCTGCACGCGCTGATCACCCAGAACATCGACGAGCTGCACCAGCTCGCGGGCAACTCGCCCGAGCGGGTGATCGAGGTGCACGGCAGCATGCGCCGCTTCATGTGCTGGGGCTGCGGCAAGCGCGGGCCGATGCAGAAGGTGCTCGCGCGCGTGCGCGCCGGCGAGGAAGATCCCGCGTGCCGCGACTGCGGCGGCATCCTGAAGAGCGACACCATCTCGTTCGGCCAGCAGCTCGTGCCCGAGGTGATCGACCGCGCGATGCAGGCGGCGGGCGAGGCCGACCTCTTCATCGCCATCGGCACCAGCCTGCAGGTCTACCCGATCGCCGGCGCCTTCGACATCGCGCGCTCGGCAGGGGCACGCACCGTGATCGTCAACGCCGAGCCCACGCCTTTCGACGACACGGCGGACGCCGTGCTGTCGGGATCGATCAGCGAGCTGCTGCCGCAGATCGTCACAGCCCGAGAAAGCGCTTCGCGTTCTCTGCAGTAACCGCCCTGAGGGTCGCCTCGTCCAGCAGCGCCGCCTCGAGCGTCTTCATCGGATGGTTGTCGCCCATCGCGTAGGGATAGTCGGTGCCGACGAGCACCTGCGAAGCGCCGAAAGTGCCGATGACGAAGCGCACCGCCGCCGGATCGAACACCAGCTGGTCGTAGTAGAAGCGCCTCGCCGCGGCCGCGGGCGATTCCTTCAGCGACTCGCGCGCCTTGGGCACGTGCGTCCACGCGTGCACCAGGCGCGGCAGCAGGATCGACATCACCCCGCCGCCGTGGCTGAAGGCGATCCTCAGCTTCGGATGGCGCTCGGCAATGCCGCCGGTGATCATCGAGGCGCAGGCGAGGCCGATGTCGCCCGGGAAGCACACCGCCTGCTCGATGAACGCGCCGACGATGCGCTCCTGGCCCGCCGGGCGCAGCGCGTGCACGAAGATCGCCGCGCCCAGGCGCTCTGCCTCGGCGAAGAACGGCTCGAAGCGCGGGTCGCCGATCGAGGTGCCGTTGACGTGGCTCGCGATTTCCGCGCCTGAAAACCCCAATTGCCGCACATACTGGAGTTCCTTTATTGCTTCGTCCGTGTCCTGCAGCGGCACGGCGCCGAGGCCGACCATGCGCTCCGGCGCGCGCGTCACCATTTCCGCAATCTGGTCGTTGAGATAGCGGATCAGGACCTTGGCGTCGTCGAGCGGCAGCCAGTAGGAGAGCAATTCCGGCATCGGCGAGATCGCCTGGCGCGTGACGCGCATGCCGGCCATGTCCTCGATGCGCCGCG
>Ga0075424_100000065_pt1 | contig 58785 bp, 68 predicted proteins | sample SoiMethybrSBSTD3_FD_75301 | JGI IMG/M metagenome (GOLD analysis project Ga0075424, IMG submission 75301) | Bulk soil microbial communities from a Populus tree surrounding site in Tennessee, USA - Soil MetaG P. TD hybrid SBSTD3 | ecosystem: Environmental > Terrestrial > Soil > Tree plantation...
AACATGCACAAGAGAGTGTACGACTCGGTCGTTGCGAGGCGGGTGTTTCACCTGCCGAATGACACGATTCGTGAGTATACCGATGACGACACGTACGTCGAACGTCCGGGTATCGTCACCACGATGGCACTCGCTGGGTACATTGAACTTGGTGATGAGGTAAGTCCACCGCAAGCGAACGGTGAAACGTGGCAGGTGTACGTGGAAACTGATCTCGGTCGCGAGATCACGAAGCCGTGATGTGTATCTGCCTGTTTACATTTCGCATTAATCTTGGTATGATTAACTAGTAAGAGACCAAACGACCAAGGAGGAATGAAGTGGATCTCACGTACGTGGGCATGTCGGACGAGGGTTACGAGCAGTTCCACCTGCTCGCTGACGGCAATCGACCGGTGCTCAACGTCATGATCGACGCGACCGACGCCATCTGGGTCTCTGCACTTGACGACGGCGTGGCCATCAACGTCCCCCAGCGGACGAAGGGAGTCGTACATCGACACACCGACGCGTACCTTGAGGCGGAGGGAATCGACTCATCGCACGTCTGCCTGGGGGCGGTGGCGTCGTACGTCGTACCGCGTGCCGTCACTCTCATGGCCCGCGTGTACTGCCCCGTTCAGACACAGGAGGTTAGTGAGTGACGCAGCGGACGAGCTCTGCGGTAGGATTCATCAAGCTCGTGATGGTTGTTGGCGTGATTGGTTTACTCGCGGTTGCGTACAACGCGATGACGCACAACGACGAGGGTCGCGTGACGGTGAGTGCATATCTCGAGTACAAGCCAGTCGACCGTGATGTTGTAGCCAGCTGGAAGCTCGGCTTTGACGTCAATCACGACACCATTCATCACTCGCCGTTCGGCACCGCCGGTGCGGCACACGTAGGCGACACGATATTTTTCGTAGGTGTTCCTGTAAAGGGTGTCGCTGAGATGACTGTGACGCTTAGTGTGCGGGGTAAGGCCGTCCGAATCTGCGATCGGGTTGAAGTTGAAATGAGTCAGTGCACTTGGACGGTGACGTGATGCCATCTTGGGACGACAGCATGCCTGGTGGCGGAGGCAAGGGCGGGTGGTGGATACTTCTCGGCTTCATCGCAGTCGGGTTGCTGCTCGCATTCATTTGTAACGCTCTCGGCGGGTTCGAGTTGCTCGACAATATCATGGGGGAGCGTAATAAGTGACCCATCCGACGCAACCCGCTGGAGTACCTAGGCCGGGAACGACGGTCCATGTGCCTGTACCGAACATACCTACAGAGCAGGGCGCGACTAACTGGGCGATCCAGAGCGGCAAGTTGATCGGTGCCGTTCTGATGGTTGTGCTCGTAATGTGGTTTCTCAAGTTTCTCTTCGCGAGCGTGCAGGTTCGGATCATCGCCACCGGCATCATCTTCTTGTTCATCGGCTACATGATCTGGGGGAGATAGATTCAACGTCGCACTGTGAGAAAAATCTCAGAAACTTGGGATTTTTCTCACAGTGTGGTGTCTAATTTACTTAATTCCTGATACAATTATCTTATAAAGAAAAAGAAAAATGAAGAGGGAGTTGAGATGGTAGTTTTCGAGGCAATCCAGCTGCTCACGTCGCACTACACACGACTTGTTCGCACCATCTTCTGTGATTACTTTAGGAGGAATGAGAAATGATCGTTGCAACCTCGTTCGGAATGTTCATGCCCGCACTACGTCCTGCGAAGTCGATTCCGCCAGGTGACAACCGCACACTGCAGGTCCGCTCACGGCGTAAGATCGATCTCGACCGGCTTCGCGCGCTCTACCTGCCCGACCTCGGGCCGACCATCCAGCTACCGAAGACCGACTACCAGTACCGTGCGTACTGCACACTCGCGCAGTGGGGCGAGGCACTCGCACTCATGGCACTCGACATCAACTACACGAAGTTCAAGGACACCCCACTCGACTACTTCAAGGACTCGGCGCTTTCGTACGCGTACTCACGCATCTGGTCCGCCGCGCTCGACGCGTTCCCGGAGGGTTCCGTCTACCGGTCGTGGCAGCGGTCGCGGACGAACGCACCGGCTGCCACACGTACGTGGCGTGGCAGCGCACCGATTCGCACCTGGTGGGATGACGCTGCGCACTCACAGCCGACGCACGCCAGCTACCGAGACACCGATCACGTTCTTGGTCACGTTTTTCCCGACCGCGAGCCGACGGCAATGGAGTTGCAAGAGATTGCCGATGAGCTCGAGCGTGATGAGCGAGAGTCACGACACAAGAACATGCTCGATGACCACTACGAGAGTATGCATACCGGTCCGGTCGTTCACAACGGTCGTGTCGACCACTCACGGTGCGAGCACGCACAGAGCAAGAACGCGCGGGAGCGGTGCCGCCGACGCCTGCGTAAGGCGGGGCAGCTGTGAAGATTCCACATGAGGACGCGGAGCGACTCGCGCGAGCGAAGCTGGTCGCTCCCGAGCTTCGCAAGCTTACCGACGTGCAGTGGACGTCGTTCTACGTCATCGAGACGGCGTACCGGCATGACCTGCTGGATCGCTACGAGAGCATGGTGCGCGCGACGGTACACGCTCTCCAGGTCTCCGAGGAACTCGTTCGTTACATCATTCAGCCGCCACGTTAGGCAATGAAGTCACAAGATCGAGAAGTTGCACCGTGGTCTCTTGACTTGATAGAGTTTACTAGTCAACGCCGGTCAGATCCTAGGCAAGATGTCGGCTGCGACTCGGTAGGTAGCAGGGGAAGCGATAATGTCTGGTAGCTCGGACATCGTGGGAATTCGGTTGGAAAAAGCGAGTTAAGCCACTCGCCAAACGCCGATCCTGACTGCCGAATGAAAGATCGTTTTCTCTACCCGGGTACGTGGAGGACGCCGTACGCGGTGCGGCCTTCTGTGAAGCGGTTGATCCGGGTAGAGGAAACGATCGTACAGCGGGATAGAGCAGGTCGGTAGCTCGCTGGGCCCATAACCCAGAGGTCACCAGTTCGAATCTGGTTCCCGCTACACAAGCCTTTACCGCGCCAGGGACGAGAGACCGAGCGGACCAGGTCACCGCTCGGTCTCTTTTTATGCGTGATACCTGTTTACATTAGCTCAATGTCTTGATATGATTAACGTATGGAGCTAATTGGAATCGTTCTCATCGTTGCACTCATGCTGGTCGCAATCTGGATCTTTGGGAGGGCACTCTGATGAGTAAGTTCTGGAAGTCACTTACGGTTAGTCTCGCGTTTGGTCTCGTGGGTGCGCTTATCGTACTCGCCCTCCCAACGCTGGTAGAGTGGGTACGTGTATTGCCGAGTGTGATCTTGGGATGGTTCTGATGGATGACTTCGTTTTCGACTGGAACGCACCGTCATCAATTTGGCTTCGCTGTGAAACTTGCGGTGAAAAGCTATGGATCGATCACGGGCAGTCACTTGATTCACTGCGCATGCAGGTTGATGATCATAAGCACAGTGATGAGCGTGAGGAGCGATGAAGGCTAACTCCGTTCTCACCGTTCGTGCGGTGGAGCTTCCTCTGCTGGAACGTACCGCGAAGAAACTTACCGAGTGGGGACACGAGGTCGATGTTCGCCTGGGAGTGTATGACAACGCCGTTCTCGTCACGACCGCACTTCCGCGAACGCTCCACAAGGCGAAGACCGCCGACAATGAGACGAAGCTCCTGGGTATGTGGGAGCCGGGTAAGAAGATCTCGTACTCGTCAAAGTAGAAGAAGGAGAAATGAGATGAGCGCAGATAACTGGGCATACTGCAAGCGGTGCACTGAGATCGAACTTGAGAAGTTCGCAGAGCGTGAAGCTGCGATCGCCGCGTCATACGGTGTTGTCACCGTGGAAGAGTTCGACTCGACACGACGCATGCTCGATCAAGATAAGCAGCGTTTTGAGCGGCGTCAGCCAACGTTCCGCGAGGACTACGAGATCTATGGCGCTACGGATGGGCTTATCATCGTTGACTACTCTGGTAGCTGTACGAAGTGCGGTCTTAACGTAAGCTTTAAGACAGAGCATCCAGTTACGTACTAAGGGAGTTCGATCATAACCGTACAAATGGAACAACGCACCGCCATCCAGCACACTGGGTGGCGGTGTTTCGTTTGCACACCTAGTGATACGCCGCACGGAGTAGCGGAATGTTGTACCGTAACTGTTGGGAGGGGTGGAGATCGTGGAAGCCGTACCGATCTGGTTGGTGATCGTGCTTGTCTGTCTCGCAACGCACCGCGTCACGAGGTTTGTGACGCGGGACGCGTTTCCGCTCGTGGCGGGTCCACGCCGCTGGATCGAAAACCGCTGGGACCCGTTCGATGACGCCACGTGGACGAAGTGGCGTGGACTGAACCGTAAACAGCGGCGAGAACTCGTTCACCAGATACGTGAGCAGGGTTCGAACATTGGCTGGCCCAACGTGTTTGGACGTTCGCTCGCGTACCTGGTCACCTGCGACTGGTGCACCTCAATCTGGGTGGGAGCGGGACTCATCGCCGTGACTCGCTGGTGGCTTGGCTGGGACTGGTTGCTCGCCGCGCTGGTGTGGCTTACCGCGAGCACGGTGACCGGACTCATCGCGCAGAGGGAGCCGGAGTGAGAGACATCACGTATCACTGCCAGGGACCAGATTGCGTGACGCACATTGTGTCTGCCGCTCGTCGCGCACCGGTCCGTGGTTTCATCGAGGTACGTGAGAACGTGGGCGATGAGATTGTCGTGCATGACTTCTGCTGCTGGGACTGTGTGATGAAGTTTGCCGCGAAGATAGACGCACCACTGGAACTCGACGTCGAGGTGTGATGTGACAGATCGTCGCCGCATGACGAAACCCGTGTCGACTTCATTCAACGCGCTGGTCGCCAGTGCGGCTCGCTACACGGGAACTGGGCTCGATCATCTCATCCAGAACCGTGAGTGGCAGCGTGAGGGTTGGGACTTCTACCACGCCATGGGTGAGTTCTGGTACGGCGTTACCTGGAAGTCGAACGCGCTGTCTCGGGTGCGTCTGGTGGCCGCTAAACTTCAACCTGGTGGTGGCGAGCCAGAGATCCTGGGTGAGGACGCGACCGGCGATGACAAGATCGTAGTCGACGCGGTCGAGCGTCTCTGTGGTGGTGTAGGTGGTCAGTCCGCGATGATCAAGGACATGTCCATCCAGCTGGAGGTGCCGGGCGAGGGATGGCTCGTCGGTGAGCAGCGCGAGCTCGGTAACGGTCAGCTTTCCGAGCCAGAGTGGAGTGTTAAGTCCGCCGATGAGATTAGGCGGCGAAACTTTAGCGAGACGAAGAGTCGGTCACTTCGCGGTGGACCACCGCGGCAAGAGTCAGCGTTCGAGATCCAGGTGGAAGAGGGTCGCTGGCGACCACTAGGTGTCAACTCACTGGTGTGTCGCATCTGGCAACCCGACGCGCAGTACTCGTGGAAGTCGATGAGTGCGACACTTCCCGCACTTCCTATCCTGCGTGAACTTGACCTCTACAACCGACGCATCATCGCCGAGATGATCTCGCGGTTGGCGTCGAACGGGTTGCTCATCTACCCGGAGGAGGCGGTCTTCCCGACGCGTCCTGAGTTCAAGGACGCACCTGACCCGTTTATCGAGGAGCTCATTGACGCCGCGAGCAAGGCCATCAAGAACCCAGGTTCCGCGGCGGCCGCGATTCCGATGCCGGTCAAGGTTCCAGCCGCACTCGCTGACAAGTTTGTTCACCTAAAGTTCTCCGACGTCCTTGATCCTAAGCTCATCGAGGCGCGTGACCGTGCGATTCGCCGCCTAGCCGTCACACTCGACATGCCGGAGGAAGTTCTCACCGGTGTGCAAAATGTTAATCACTGGACGGCGTGGCAGATCGACGAGTCCGGTATCAAGATTCACATCTCACCGATGGCCGAGGTTATCTGTCACGGTCTGACGGTAGGTTACCTCCGACCGACGCTCGAGGCGCAGAGTGTTCCGACGCAGGCATCCGACGGCTCGCGCTACCTGATCTGGTACGACGCGTCTGAGTTGACGACGAAGCCAGATCTCGCGGCCAACGCCGAGGAGGCACACCAGTCAGGGACCATCAACGACACGGCGTATCGGCGTGAGAAGGGCTTCTCTGAGGATGACGCCCCGACGGATGATGAGCTGAAGACGCAGCTTCTTCGCGCGCTTGTGCTGCAGGGTGGCGCCGACGCGGCACCCGCACTTCTCGAACTTACCGGTGTCGATCTCGCACCCGAGCCTCCTCCAGTTCAGGCTCCGGGTGCGCAGGGTCCAGCGGGTGGTGGCACACCACCCCGCGTATCCACCCCCGCACCCGCGCAGGGGCCACCACCCGCTGGACCGAATCCACCCATGAACGGAAAGGTTCCCGCACCCACCACCGCGACTGTGAGCGCATGATGGTGAGCAACGAGCTACACGCGGTTATCTCGGACGGTAAGGCAACCGTTGTTTCAGGTGTGCTCGAACTCGGTAAGAACATTTGGATCTCTGCTAGCGGTGAGTTCACGGTAGACGATGTGGTCACCACGACTGCACTACACGGGTTCAACTTTGATCCTCATCAACCACGTGACGCAGAGGGTCAGTGGACGAAAAACCCGGTGAGCAGCGTTAAAGACTTCCTTAAGAAGCTGAAGAACGCACGCGTAGGTGACAAGGCGTACGGCATCGTTGCGAGTACGGATGAGTTCGGTGCGAAGGGTCCAGGCGGCTACGGTGAGCATCACTCTGACACGGTTCAGGGATTCCCGAGTGTCGTAGGTGACTACCAGGTGGATGGTTTTCGCATTAACGGTGATCTTCGCACGGGTGGTGACAAGAAGTGGCACACTACCTCCGAGGGATGGGTGCAGGGCTGGCGACCGGTCACCGATGCGTTCGATGAGGCAATGGGGAAGAAACGTTCCAAGCTTAAGAGTGACATCATCGTGGAGCGTGGCATCCAGGACCCAACTGCCGTGTGGAACGGTGGCTGGTCGTCAAGTGACAATGTTGGCTTGACGTGGATCGATAAGGGATACGCGTCGACGACGACAGATGCGAGTGTTGCCACGCACTTTTCGTCTAAGGCGCACGAGGGCGTGATTACTGGTCAACCGGTGATCATGCGTATCGTTGTACCCAAGGGTACACCCGCACTTAGGTTCGGTGAGAACGGTACACACGCTCAGTACAACTGGGAACGTGAGGTTCTTCTACCGCGAAGTTCACGCTACCGTGTCATGGTGGATCACGGTGTGGACGAGAACGGTATTCATCGCCTTGATGTGGAACTTATCTCACACAGTGAGGGTTTGACGGCTGCGGTTGTGTCTACGAACACCGAGGCAAAGTCGCAGCAGACGAAGCAGAAAGACCTACCTAAGACACCTCCGTTCATCGACGTAGGACCGCTCGTTGAGATCATTGATGAGCCTGAGCATATCGTTGCCGCGGTGAACGCAGAGTTCAACGCGATGCACCCACGCGGCAAGGACGGCAAGTTCATCACGAAGGGTCACGTAGGCGCGGAAGTTTTCGACGTCATTTCTGATGCTATAAGTGACATCGGTAACATCACTTACCAAGACTTGCTTACGACGGAGAAAGACAACTTCATCGCACAGGTGAACAACTTCGACCTCGGCACATGGCACAACTTTACCGATGACCAGAAGAGCGTTCTCACGAAGGCCGTCGAGGACGCGCTGGACGACGGCATCCCGGGTAGTGCCACCGCGATGGCACACCTCGAAGAGCTCGATAACACCGACGTCAACGTCGAAGATGTCGCACCGAATGAGCTGCTCTTCGAACCTGACGTGCCACTCCCACCTGCTCCGAAATCAACACTTAAGTCTGAACCTAGTGATGTGACATCGCCACCGTCAATGACGACGGGTAAAGCTACACCCATTAAGATGACGCACGCACTCATCCACGCCAAGCACGGTAAGGGTGAGGTCATTGCGCAGACGAATGATGGCAAGGTTCGTGTTACGTGGAACGGTGACGCGTACGAGGTTGGCTTTAAGCACGGTGGACCAACCGAGACGCTTAAGAAGTCGCAGCTTTACGCATACCTGGCGAAGAACTTTCCAAATGAGCAGTGGAACGCTCCTGGTAAGCAGAATGTTGAGGTAAGCGCACCATCCGTCACCGAGGCACTGCCCTCAGCACCGAGTGTGCCACATCCGGTCGCGCCAAAACACCAGGCTGACGTCATTGACATGGCTGGTTGGAAGCAGATCGGTGGGCAGACTGGTTCGAACAAGGGAGGTCTCTTCGAGGCGCCGAACGGCGACAGGTACTACGTTAAGTCAATGAAGTCGGCGAAACACGCTAAAAATGAGGTGCTTGCTGCGAATCTTTACAAGATGGCGGGCATCGACGTCCCCGAGGTGCGACACGGTGAGAATCACCCACTTGGTTGGGGCAACGCTATCGCGTCAAAGATCGTGCCAAACGCAAAGACCGACCCGGGTAAGCTGAAGAATGATGTCGTCTTCAAGGCAAAGGTGCAGCAGGGTTTCGCGACCGACGCGTGGCTCGCAAACTGGGACACTATGGGACTTACGCTCGACAATGTCGTTGACTCGGACGGTAAGCCGTGGCGCATCGACTTTGGTGGTTCGCTGGAGTATCGCGCGCAGGGAACACCGAAGGGTGAGGCGTTCGGCTACGTTCCGGTTGAGCTGCAGACACTACGTGACGCAAAGCTGAACCCGTCATCGGCGGCCGTCTTTGGTGGTATGTCGAACGGGCAGATCCGCGAGTCGGCGAAGATGCTGCTGCCAATCACAGATGAAAAAATTCGGCAGGCCGTCAAGGACCAGGGACTTCCCGACTCGCTCGCGGACAAGCTGATCGCACGTCGTAGCTACATTCTCGATGAGTATAATCTTCAAACGAATAACATCGATACCTCCGCATTGCCTGAGATTGCAGAGCCACCTAACCTCGAGGCACTGCAAATTAAGAAAGACGCCGCGGCGGCTCTGAATGCTGGTAAGATCACCGAGGCTGAGTTCGACAAGATTCACAACTGGATCGAGCAAGGATTGCTCAAAGATGCGCAGTTCGACCTAGACGCGTTTTCAAAGGGCAAGTTTGTTGCCGAGGCTGATCTCAGTCCACTTGAGTCGCTTGATGACATCGCAGCAAAGTTCGCGGTGCCACACTCGTCTGAGCAAGTCATTACGAACTGGCCGGGTGTCACAGGTAAGAAGTATGAAGAGGGTGACGTCGTCGCGCTCGCGACCGACGGCATGTCTCGCATTACGAAGGGTCCAGGCGAGTCGTTTGTTATCGAAACGAAGCCGATAGGTGCCCTGTCTCCTGACGAGCCATGGAAGGTCGATGACGTCGTCGACTTTCCGGATCAGGTACCTGGGTGGGCGGCTGCGTACTCAGACACGTGGATCGTTCCGTCACTTGCCACGAAGTCGGTAGTTGGTAAGCCGATCAACGTCCCGCAGATTCTTGAATCCGCGGTGAGTGCGAGTCCGGGTAAGTTGCTAGCTACCGGTACGGCGTCGACATTCCCCAACGCAGAGTATCGTGTCATTAAGAACGCCACTGGTGAAGTTTCATTCCAATACCGTTTGAAGGGTGGTGACGGCACCTGGAAGATTCCACAACAAAAGGGTCTCTTCGAACTTACAAACATGATTGGTATCGAGTGGGTGACGCCTGGTAAGACGAATGTCGTAGAAGTCACACCTACGGTGTCAACACCATCGATACCTGAACCGGCTACACACAAAGTCGGCATCGCGCACCTTAGTCCGACGCAGAAGCACAACTTCTACATGACGTTCAAAGATGAAAAAGTCTCGCCGTCGTGGAGTGGTGCGAAGATCTACACGAGTTTGCAGGCCGCAAAGTTGAAGATGTCAGGTGATTCTGACATCGCACAGCTCACCGATGAGCAGATGCTCGAAGTTGTCGATAACCAGCTTATGCACTTGAAGTACTACGGATACCCTCCCGCTGGAGTTGATACACATCCATTTGCCACGAAGGTGCTCGAGTGGCTTAAAACTCCGAACGGCAAGAAGGCCGCACTCGCTGTGAAGTCGGGAAGTATCCCGACTTCGTCGCCGGTGAAGTCTCCTGCGCTTAAGATTGCGACGCCTCTTAAGCAAATTAATCTCGGTACCGCTGGAACTGCACACATTTCGGCGAATGATAAAGAAGGCATCTACTCTCTCTTTAAGAGTCAGTCGTACGGTAAGTACCTTAAGGACTCGCCGGCCGACATCTACTACAGCGCGTATCATCTCTCGCAAAACGCAACATTCAAGAAAAAGCACGGTGATAACATTTCAGCGATGCAGGTCCTGCAGATCGTTGATGAGGAGAACGCGAAGAAGTTTGGTTCAGGTGCCGCGACGCCGCCTGACTTCTCATTCGTACACAAGGTTGAGAAGTGGCTCAACACGCCGAACGGCCAGAAGTACGGTAATGATGTTCAGAACGACACATACGTTCCGGGATCGACCAACTCATCCGGTGCTAAACTTCCCACGAAGAAACTCGCTAAGAAGGCGAAGAAGACTTCATACGGTAGCTACGGCGGTGGTTACAGCTCACCGTCATACGTTCACGCCGCTGATAAGCCGCATTCTGAAAAGATTACGGCACCGACGTTTAACGTACCGTACGACGCAAGTAAACCAGAGAGCGCATTCAAAGTTATCTCGACGACGAGTGCGTCGACGATGTGGCAGAAGCAGACGGCCGGCAACGAACCAACAAGTGCACAGATTAGTGCGTTGAAGTCGTACACCGGCTCCGGTTACGTTGCGATGAACAACTACCTACGTGGCCAGTCGGGTGCGTCACAAGACACGCATAACAAGGTCAACGCGGTGCAGGCGATGATGCGTCCATCGACACAAGACATCATACTGCACCGTGGTAACGGTTGGTTTGCCGGTTGGAACAGCTACGAGCAGGCACTTAGTAACGTTGGGAAGACCATGCACCAGCAGGGTTTCTTCTCGACGAGTGTGGGTGGCAAGGAAGCGTTTTCCGGTAAGTCGATCCAGTTTGTCGTCGAGGCACCGGCCGGAACACCCATGCTCTGGGCGAAGAAGTACTCACACTTCTCAACTGAAAATGAGATGCTACTCGCCGCAGGTCTTCGCTACAAGGTTATTTCCGTCACGAAGCCTAAGCCGGGTACGTACGGAACGCAGGCAGTTGTTCGTCTTCGTGTCATCGGAGAGGATGAACCATCATGACGACACCTCTTCGATTCGATGACCCAAACCTCGTCTTTGTCTTTGACGGTGAGGAGTTAGGTCGACTTGAGGTAGGTGACAAGGGTTTCTCCGACGCGGAGGCGCTCGCGTTTCTACGTGGAGAGATTGGGCAGAACGCGATCGTGGCTAGTGATGAACCGCAGACGGGTGCCATGATTGCGCTCGTTCCAGACGCGGATACGATCCAGCGACTTGCAGTTCCAGGTGGTGAGGCGCCGGAAGACCTGCACATGACGATCTGCTACCTCGGTGAAGCGGCGAAGATCGTACCAATGCGACGTGATCACATCATTGACTCGATGAAGTTTGCGTCGCAGGAGATTCCGGTCGTAGAGGCCTCCGCATTTGGCGTCGCGGAGTGGAACCCAAATGACCCAGAGAAGCAAACATCGCTGGTGTATAACATCGGTGGCGGTGAAGTCGATGACGCGTATGAGATGCTGTATGACATCATACGTGGGTTGATGGGTGACCAGCTTCCGGAACAGTATGAACCGTACGTAGCACACGTGTGTGCCGCATATAGCAATGACATAACACTTCTTAACACTATGGTGCAAAATCTCGGCTACGTTCGCTTTGATAGGCTGCGTGTTGCATTCGCAGGCGACGTGACGGACTTCGACCTGTATAATGGTGAGCAACCGGATGTCACACCGGGAGATGACGAAATGAGTGATGAATACTCGCTCACCGCTGATGGCTTGGATGAGTACTACGCCGTGACGTTTGCCAACGCGCTCGACCGCGAGTCACGCATGCGTGCCGCGAAATCCGGTAAGGCGATGCCTGACGGTTCATATCCGATTCGCAACGTGGGTGAACTTCAGAAGGCGATCCAGGCGTACGGTCGTGCAAGTGACAAGGCCGCGACGAAACGCTGGATCATGCGTCGCGCTCGCGAACTTAACCGTGTAGATCTCATTCCCGACAACTGGACGGCCGCGGCCGGAACGGACGTAGAGACGTTCGCGCAGAAGAAGGAAAGTGACGTCAACCTGCCGGGTGGCAGCCATAACCTACGTAACTACTGGGTGCGTGGTGAGGGTGCCGTCAAGATTGGGTGGGGAACAGACGGCTCGTTTGCTCGCTGTGTTGCTCTGCTTGGGAAGCATGTGACGCGACCGCAGGGTCTCTGCGCCGAGTATCATCACGCAGCTACCGGTGAGTGGCCAACCGAGCACGGTAAGAAGGGAATCCCATCTAGCGTGGATATCGCGGTGACCGCCGACGGCACGGAGACGGCCGATGCAACGCAGATCGATAGCGACGGCTGGTGGGAGGGTATCCTCGCCGTCGAGGACGTAGAGACGGGTGACCAGCGGAAGTTCTCGGCAGGTTCGTTGACGTGGCCTGATCCGGCATCGGTGACGGTTCCGCTTATGTGGACGCCGCAGTCCGAGGGTGCACACAAGGGTGCCGTCGTAGCAGGCAACGTAAGTGAGATCTGGCGTGACCATGTTGACCAGCGAATCATTCGTGGGCGTGGCCGGTTCGACCTTGGTGGTGAGTACGGCCGTGAGGCACATCGACTCACCAAGGAAGGCATGCTCTCTGGCATCAGCGTTGATCCTGACCAGGTAACCGACGCGAATGTTGAGCTCATCTATCCAGCGAAGTTCGACGGCGACCAAACACTCGTGAAGCCTGAGCTGACCGTGTACCACGCTGGACGTATCCGCGGCGCAACACTGCTTCCGTTCCCTGCATTCGTTGAAGCAAAGCTTGTTCTCACTAACGCTCCTGAAACCGCTGTCACCGCTGACGGTGCTCACTACGTCGCGGCGATCGAGGAACCGTGGTCGGTCGTTCAGCACGAGATCGCTCTCGGCACCGAGATGCCACTTGAAACCGCACTCGGTGCGTTCGCGCACGTGCACGCTGACATTGATGCTGAGACTGTGTCACGCACTGCCTGCCGACTTCTTCATCACTCGGTGTTCGCCGACGGTGCGGTAGGTGACCCAAACGTCACCGCGTGTCAACGCGCGATCGCGCAACTCAATTCGGGACGGTCATTTGGTCTCGATGGTCGCGCACGGCGTGAGACGTACGAGCATCTCGCGGCTCACCTACGAGCGGCAGGTATTGAGCCTGACGCGTATGTAAGTGATGATCCGATCGTCGCGTGTGGCGACGTTCAACATCCGAAGAAGGAATGGTTTGACAACCCAGGCCTCACCGGTCCGTCACCGCTCACCGTAACAGATGACGGTCGCGTCTTTGGTCATGCGGCGTTGTGGAACTCGTGTCATACCTCGTTCGCTGGATCGTGCACCGCACCGCCGTACGAGGCAGACTACTCATACTTTACGACGGGTGAGGTCGTCTGCGATGACGGAAGTCGCGTCGCCGCTGGACAGATCACACTCGGTACGTCTCACGCTCCGACGAGTGGGGTGACTCTCAATGCGGCGATTGATCACTACGGCAACACGGGGACGGCGGTCGCAGACGTTGCGGCTGGGATGGATGACCATGGAATCTGGGTTGCTGGCGCTGTACGTCCTGGCACCAGCGGCGAACATCTTCATGCCCTCCGCGCTTCTGCCCTGTCTGGTGACTGGCGCCGGATTGGTGGCTCTCTCCGTATGGTTGCTCTCCTTGCCGTCAACGTACCCGGGTTCCCCATCCCACGCACTGCGGCGTTCGTTGCCAACACGCGACAGCTCAGTCTCGTGGCAGCGGGTATCGTCGATGAGAAAGCCGTGATGAGCGCGGAGGTTGACTCACTCGCCGCGATGATCGGACGAAAGCGAAAGAAGAAGTCTATGTCGCCGAGCACAACGTACTGCAACTCCGACGTTGAGGCTCTAGCGGTGTCGATTGGTCGTGACCCACTGTCGTTGCTTCGACAGCAAGTTCTAGGATAGGGAAAACAATGGCATGTGGTTGTGGTAAGACGCGCTCTGAGACGATGACGACAAACATGGCGCAGGCGCTTCTCGACCAACAGGAAGCGCAACAGCGCGAGCAGGAAGCGATGATTGCCTCCGCAGCGCGTGCATCCGGTAACGCCGACTCAAATAGTACGGCGCAACGCTTCGCGGCGTAGTTTCACACGGTTTGCTATCCGCGGTAGTGATCCAATATTATGGCCAACAAGGCGTCACTGGACCGCATCACACCAGGCAGTGAGGTACATTCATGGCGAAGAAGGATGAGGGAGTCGTCTTCCCTGAGGACATCACCTCCCTGTCGAATGAAGAGATCGATGATCTCGAGCAGAAGGCAGTCGCTGAGTTCGACTCGCTTTCTCAAGGTGATGTCGATGCGGAAGGTCTCGAAAACCTTCGCACGCTCGCCACGGGCATCCAATCTCTACGTGAGACGCGCACCACGCGTACGCAGGAAGCCGAGGCTCGCGCCGCCGAGCAGAAGTCACTCATCGAGGGCGTGAACGCGGGTCGGCAGAACGGTGATGGAACTGAAGATGGCGGCAGTGACGGTGGTTCTACCGAGCCTGCTGCACCGAGTGATTCCGCTGGTGCACCTGTCGCGGTAACCGCGGGTGGCGCCACTACGAAACCTCGTGAGAGCGGTACTCGCGGTCTCAACAAGCCACTCTCGCTGGCAGAGATCACGCAGAAGCAGGGTTCGCAGAAGGTTCCTGAGCGTCGCTCCGAGTCGGTGCTCGTCGCATCCGCCGACATTCCAAACTTCGCGGTCGGCTCGCGACTGAATGACATGAACGCGCTCGTCGCTGCAATGCAGTCACGTGCACGTGCGCTCCCGATCCAGGCTCGCGGCGACGACACCTCACGCTACCCGATCGCGTCTCTCCAGCGGGAATACCGTTACACGCTGGATATGATGGCCGATCCGAGTGAGGTCGACGCCGTACTTCAGGCCGCCACCGACGTCGACGCTCTCGTAGCGGCCGGTGGCTGGTGCTCGCCGAGTGAGATCTCGTATGACTTCTTCAACATCGTCTGCGTGGATGGTACGCTGGATCTGCCGACCGTCGGCATCAACCGTGGTGGCATGCGATGGCCGACGTCCGCCTCGTTCGGTGATCTCGTGGGAAACGCTGCGATGTGGTCGTGGAATGAGACACAGGACATCGCGGCCGCGACGGGTACCGCACAGTCCGGTACGAAGACCTGCGCGCGTGTTCCGTGTCCGTCGTTCAACGAGGCGCGACTCGCCTGCGACGGTCTCTGTCTCACGGTTGGTAACCTCACCGAGGATGCCTACCCAGAGCTGATCGCAAACCACACTCGCTTGCTGTTCGCTGCGAACGCTCACAAGATTAACGGTAAGCGCATCGCGCAGCTGGTCGCGGCATCGACGGCCGTCACGGGTGACGGTAACGCCACCGGTGCCGGTGTGGTCGCGCCGGTTCTCGGGTCGCTGTCGCTGCAGGCGATCGACTACCGTGATAAGTTTGCGATGTGTGACGGCGCGATTCTCGAGGTGCTGCTCCCACGCTGGATTCGCGGTGCGATGCGTTCCGATCTGCGGAAGCGCATGGGTGGCGGCATGGAGATGCTCGAGGTTGCCGACGCGCGTCTGATGTCGATGTTCGACGCCGAGGGTCTTCGTGTTCAGTGGGTTAACGACTGGCAGGTTCGCGCCGCCGGCTTCCCGGGTAACAGCACCGCGATCACCGCGTGGCCGACGCAGGTGCGAGCGCTCATGTACGCGCCGGGTACGTTCGTGCTCGGGCAGGGTCTGCGGCTTGATCTTGGTCTGATCCGTGACTCGGTGATGAACGCGACAAACGATCACACCGCTGAGTGGATGGAGGAGTGCTGGCTCATCGCGCAGGTTGGTCACGAGTCGCGCAACATCCTCGTCAACATCTGCCCGGATGGCACGACCGGTGCGGCTGACCTCACGGCCTGCGGCGTCTAAGACGTGTCTTCATACGACATTCACGACTGACGAGGAGGTTGCGAGATGGTTCTCTCAAATCTTCCTCGTCAGTATATGGATGACCCGATCGACCGACAGACGAAGCCGTACGGGCTTTTTGACGTCATACCTCCTACGACGCCACCTGGAAGTCACTGGCTCGCTGGTGTTGAGTATCAGCCACTCTGCGGTGGTGGCGGCACGACAATTGACTTCTGCGTCACCGGTTCCGCGCCAGCGAGCAAGGTCGAAACCGGTGACCGAACGATGCGTGGTGCGCAGCCGTTTACCGTATACGCCGAGATCGACTGTTCACCGCAGGCAGATGTCTGGGACACGCAGATCGCACGTGTCACTCGTATGCTTATGGAGAATGAGCAGTTCATCGCCGAGAAGGCGCTCTGGGACGGTAGGGCTGCGAATCTTGACATCGTTTACCCACACCTCGCGGCGAACACGGCGGTCGTCGACACTCGCAACGCGTTTGCGGTGACGCTACAGACCGCGGCGGTGCAGGTCTCTGGTTCGAACCCAGCCGCTCCGGCGCGTGCGCTTGGTCTGCTCGAGCAGGCGGGCTACCAGTGCTACACCGCGGGTATGGGTCTCATTCACGCGCCGCTCATCGCGATACCGTCACTCGTGAACCAAGGTATGCTTTACCGTGATGGTTCACAGCTTCGCACAATTAATGGCAGCACGATCGTAGCGGGCGCCGGTTACCAGAACACGGGTCCGGACGGAACCGCCGCACCAGCGAACACCGCGTGGCTCTACTTCACGGGACAGATGTTCATTTATCGAGGTGCGATCCGAACGTTCCAGCGTGAAGAGTCGCTGGATCGGAACGTGAACACATTGAAGGCGATCGCTGAGCGAACTTACGTCATGGGTTGGGACTGCTGTCACTTCGCGGTTCTGGTCAGTATCTAGGTGAGGGTTGAGAGATGGCTGATCGCCAGGTAGCGCCGATCAAGGCGAGGGTAATTCGTCTTGTGAAGCTCGACACGTGTGGCAACCCGGTCACCGGATCGTCCAGCGCGATGCTCGTAATGAAGGGTTTCACGCAGGTTCAGGTCTCGCCTGACTATGAAGAGGGCGAGGAGTTCCTCACCAAGCTTGCCGACGGTAGCGCGTGTGTGAACCAGAAAGACGCGGCGTTCCTAAAGCGGATGGGCATCGAGGCACACTTCTGCATCTTGAGTCCTGACGCGGTGAGCATCATGACCGGTGAGACTGAGATCTTTACGGGCTCCGGCACGGTTACCGGCACGGGCATGATGTTCGGTACCGATCCACTCACCGCGCGATTCTCACTGGAGTTGTGGCAGCCGGTCTCTGGTCTCGGCGCGTGTGACGCAAGTGGGTTGCCGCAGTACGTCTACTGGGCGTGGCCGAACGTGACGAACACGAAGCTTAATGACTTCACGTTCGAGAACGGTGTGTTTGACTTCGTCATTGCCGGTGAGTCAGATGGCGCCGGTCTCTTGTGGGGCGATGGGCCGGGTGCGACGTCGTGGCTACCCGCTGGAGTTACCGTGCCGCAGGGTAAGCATGCCCTCTTCAACGTCACAACGACCACACCTCCTGCGATTACCGCGGGAGCGGTAACGCTCGCGTAGTCCTAGGAGGGGTGAGTTGGTTCTTCAAACTGGACCGTGTACCCCCTGGGACGCTATCTGGCCGCAGTCTTGCGACTTGAGTACCGCCACACCGGCGACTACCGGCTACGCGCTCCAGGCAGCCACAGAGGTACTTTGGTCGCTCTCTGGTCAACGTTTTGGGCTCTGCACGGTTACCCTACGGCCGTGTCGGCGTGAGTGCTCAGAGGTGCCCTGGCCGGGTGGTCAGTGGCCTGCGACGTGGCCAGGGCAGACGTATCCGTTACCTGTGTGGATAAACGGAGAGTGGCTCAATCTCACGTGTGGCGTATGTCTTCAAGGCTGCTCATGTGCGACGATTTCCGAGGCCGTACTTCCCGCACCGGTGTATGACATCATACAGGTGAAGCTTGACGGTTCGCCGATGGTGACGGGTTCATACCGCGTTGATGACTATCGACTGCTCGTTCGCACCGATGGTGACACGTGGCCAACGTGCAACAACTTGGCACTCGCAGACACAGAGGTGGGAACGTGGTCCGTTACCGCACGGTTTGGTGAGGTACCTACGACGCTCGCGAGTATCGCGGTTGGAGAACTCGCGTGTGAGTTCACCAAGGCTCTCACAGGTGCGGAGTGCCAGCTTCCCTACACCGTTACGTCACTCGTACGACAAGGTGTCTCACTTACGTTCGACAACCCAAGTGAAGAACTAAAGAACGGGTTCACCGGTCTAAGGTTCGTTGACATGTTCATTAACACGTACAACCCAGGCGGTCTCAGGTCACGCTCACGTGTCTACGACATCGACGGTCCTGGGTTCCGACTCACAGGAACGTAAGCGAGGGAACCTATGCCGTTTAATGACGCGTCTAAGAACGTAATGCTTGACGCGCTGGATGAGTCAGCGACGCAGATCACGCACGTGGGTGTGAACACGCTCGTAACCGCGCCACCAACCGACACCACACCGGGTACCGGAACGAACGCGGCCGCCACCGAGGCGACGGGTGGCACACCCGCGTACGCGCGGCAGGCCGTCACGTGGGCTGCCGCCGCGTCAGGCGTTAAACAGAACTCGGGCACGCTGACGTTCGATGTACCGGCTGGAACGTACGGATTCTTCACGTACTGGAACGCGAGTACCGGTAACACGAGCAACTACCGAGGTTACGCGCCGTTCGGTGGTGCTGCCGCAATCAAGGGTTTCGGCACGGTCGACTCAGCGGATGTCACCGCGAATACGATCACGTCGAACGCACATGGTCTCGTAAACACCGACCGAGTGATCTTGTTTAATGTGTTTGCCGAGTCGATTCCAGCGGGTATCACCGAGGGTGCGGCGTATTTCGTCGTAGGTGCTACGACCGACACGTTCCAAATCTCGCTTACTTCGGGTGGTGCCGCGGTCGACATCACAGGACAAGGTGAGGTGTTCTTCCAGAAGGTGATTCCCGAAGTTTTCGGTGCGCAGGGTCAAATCACCGTAGCGGCCAACGCACTCACTCTCGATGCGACGGCGATGTGAGGTGATCGTATGAGTATGAAGATTGTTACGCCACTTTCACCGATTCACGTCGTCGATGGCGCGCCATTTGCGTCATTCACCACATTCCAGGACATTAGTCCGTCACCGCAACTTATCATTCCACAACAGTGGATGGAAGTTGGACTTGATATCGACATCGAGGCGTGGGGTGAATTCAGCAACACTGGCACACCAACACTGGCACTCGGCTTCTGGTTCAACGGCGCGGCTGGTGCGGCACCTACTTCGATCCTGGCACAGAACGCTCTCACCACTACGGTGACCGGTGCGACGGCTTGGCCGTGGCGTGCTCGCTACACCGGGACACTTCGTGCGGTTGCCAGTGGTGCATCAGGTGGTTCGTGGAATGGTCAGGGTGAGGTGATGGTGGGTGGCTCGCTTACCGCGTGGGCTACGGGTTTCCCTGCTCCGATTCCGACAACGGCCGCCGCTCGGACCGTCGCCTGTGACGTTACCGCCGCACGTGCGATTGGTGTGGGTGCGGCGTGGGGTACCTCGAACGCGTCGAACACCATCAAGGTGAATGGACTTCGGTGTAAGATTAATACGGGGCCGTGATTCCGGGCCGCACGCATAGGCTGGTGAATCATGCCAATTACGATTAAGAGTCTTACCACCGGCATAAACAACGGCAGCTCAGCGACAGTTTCAGTTACGACGTCAGAGTCGCCGGCCGCAACGGCGGTCGGCGACTTTGTCTTGCTCGTGCACATGAATGACTTCTACACACTCGCAAACATGGTCGCACCGACGACCACCGGTAGCCCAACGATCACTTCGATTCGTGACGTAGACGGTGGCACAAATCTCGCTCACATTAAATCTTGGTGGTATCAAGCCAACACCGGTGGCGCGCAGACGGCGCAGACCACCGAGACGGGAAGTCATGATGAAGAGAAGTCGCTTACCGCACTCGTACTCGGTGGTGTCGACTTAACCGGTAACCCGATTGATGATTCATCAGGTGTTACTGGAACATCCGATCCACAGGATGCGTCTGCCGTTAGCCCAACGAACACAGACTCGTTCGTTGTCATCTGTAACACATCTGGTGGCGGTGCTAACGCAGGTGGTTACACGGTTGGTTCAGGTGCCACCGAGCAGGCTGAGATTAGCAACGGTGGTCAATCAGGCGTCATTGCAACGAAGCAACTTTCCGCGTCAGGATCCACTGGCACGTTTTCGGTCGATGTCGGTACGGCTACACCGTTCGCATCCATTACGATTGCGATCAAGACTTCAAGTGGTATCGGTCCAACATCTGACCTACTTCACGCACTTCCACCACACATTCTTGAAGAAATTCTTCGAACGTGGATCGACTACACGTCCGATGTAGCCACTACGCAGGTTACCGCGGAGACAGGTCTCGCCACGGTAGGTCTCGCGTCTACGGCGACGGCGGTACACGTCGCACCGCGAACCGGTGGAGCGTTCGCCGGAGTTAGTTCATCCAGTACGGCGAAGAAGGTTGTCGCGCAGACCGGTGTATGCACGGTTGGCGCCACGTCGCGCGCGACGGCACTTAAGAAAACGGCGCAAGTTGGTACGTCCAGCGTAGGTCTCTCTGACACGTCGACCGACAAGAAGGTCGCTGTCGAGACTGGTCGCAGTGCGGCTGGAGCTGCGAGCACGAGTGTCGACGCTAAGATCGCAGCCGTTGCCGGACGCGCGACCGTTGGGTTCACAGACCTAGGCACCGAGATTAAGAAAATCGCGCAGACGGGTCTCGTCACCGTTGGGTTTGATGCGTTGCACTCGGGTGCAACGGCACGGCAGGTTGCAGCGACGTGTTTCGTGGGTGCAAGTAGTCTCGCGGTGAACAAGAAGGTGGCGGTACCCGCTGGATTGGTCACCGTTGGGTTCACTAGTCGAGGTGTCGCGGCGCGGCGAACTGACCAGTCGGGTAGAATCATAGTAGGTACCGCATCAAGTGGTCGTGCGAGTAAGACTGTATCCCTGGGCGGCAGGGTCTACGGTTCGGTGCTTAGCACGGGAAGTGTAGGTCTACCACCACCGGAGCCGACTCTCATGACTGTGTTATATGACATCGCGACGATACTTCGCGACTACACCCGGAATGGCCTCGCTTCGACGATCGCCGGCGTTCCAGCGAACATGCGGATCTGCATCGTACCCGGGTTGCAGGCATGGGATGAGTGCTCGTGTGGTGCTTTGATTATCTCGGTGCCTCGCATCTACGGTTCACGATCATTCCCACAAGAGGGTTTCACAAACGACCAGGACCCGTGTGGCCTACCGTACATCGTTGCCGACTACACAATTACCATTCTTCGTTGCGCACCTATGCCTAAGTCGCCGAACCAACTTCCTACGTGTGATGAGCTTGACCAAGCCGCGCAGATCTGGTTCGATGACGCCGATGCGATTCGACGCGCTATCGCGGCAGCGGTACAGACGATGAAAAATGATGACACAATTCTCGATTACACACTACGTGATCAACCAGCTGTAGGACCTAGTGGTGGCTGCGTAGGTTCTGAGTATCACCTGTTTATAGGTGTCAGGAACGTGTGGGGTCCATGCTGATGGGACACGTTAAGATTCATCATACATACAATCCAGCGCGGATGCATGCTATCTTGCAGAATCCGACAGGTGGGGTAGCGAATGACATGATGAAGCGCGGCATACGTGTGCAGGCGCGTGCACGCATTAACCTCCAGCGACCACCACGTCGTGTCGATACGGGAAAGTTAATCTCGAGCATCCAGATCCGGATCTTCATGTTTCGTGGTTATCCCGCCGTGCGAGTGGGTTCCGATCTTGACTACGCGATCTACGTGCATGAGGGTACCGGCATCTACGGTCCACGTCATCATTTAATTCTTCCGAAGCACGGTAAGTTTCTCGTTTTTAAGGGTAAAGATGGTCACACCGTCTTCGCACGTTCGGTCAAGGGCATGCCACCTAACCCATTTCTCGCTGATGCACTCGCTGCGGCAGCGTACTGATGTCGACATATAGGTCGTGGTTGATATGTATCCGGTGTGTTGTACGGTGGCTCTGGACCGGACAACTAGCCGAGGGGTGGAAGAGTCGAGTGGCTGAGCACGTAGAGATCAAAAGTTTCGAGCTGAACATTGAGCCAATCCCGTTTAAGCTCAATAGTAGGTCTGATGACACGTTTTACGCGGTGCCGGACTTACCGCTTAGTATGATTCAAAGTTTGTCGAAGTTCCGTAACATCACGAAGAGCACCGACGAGTTCGACGAGAGCACGTTGCTCACCATTTTCGAGGAGCTGCTCACCCCCGCGGCGTTCGAGCTTCTTAAGATGCGTGTTAAAGAGAAGACCTTTGGTGTGAAGGCGATGATGACGGTTATTCCCTGGCTGCTGGAGCAGTATGGACTCCGCCCTACCCAGCCGTCATCGCCCTCGTTGACTGGGTCGGGCGACGACGGAACTGGTACGAGTTCGACGGATGGTGCGCTGGTCGAGGTGTCGATCCCCTTCGACTCTCAGCAGCTCGCGCCCTCAACCTGATTCAGCATTTCATCACGAGTCATATGAGTGATGACAAGGAGATTCGAAAGCTTGTCGACAGTCTCACTGGACCGCTACTCACTGATGAACGTCGTCAGCGAGCAATCGCTATGCGTGATCCAAGTGAACCACCGATGCCGTCTTGGTGGGATGATGATGATGCTGACGAGTCGAACATGCTCGCTGCGAGGCAACTCGGCGTGGGTTAGGTGACGAGATGACTGGTCCGATCGATCGCGCTGAAGTTGAAATCGTACCTGATGTAAGCAACTTTGACCGTGAAGTTAAGCGTGATCTCGATCGGACATTCGCTGCGGTAGAGCGTAAACTTGATGATGTGGTCGACTCCATCGAAGATGGGTTCGACCGCATGATCAAGATTCTCGACATTCACTTTGAGAACTTACAGCACTCCGTTGATCACGTCTTTGGCAACATACAAGATGACGCGCGTGGAGCGGCTCGAACGATCGCAGTTGACATTGAGGAAGGTACCTTAGTCGCTAAGCACGCAATCGATGATCTCGCAGATAACGCACGTCATGACTTTAACCGTATTGAGCGAGATGCGCGTGGTGCGCGTGGCGGCATCGCTGGAATGTTCTCGTCGCTTTTTTCGTCGATCGGGCAGGGCGCAACGGCCGCGGTTGGCGGCTTGTCACAGGTTGGTGGTATTCTTGGACGTCTTGGTAACGTAGGCGACGTCATCATTGCGGTGTTGAAGATTACCGCGATTAGTGCACTTGTTCCCGTCATTTTCGGTTTGAGTGGTGCGTTACTGCAACTACTCGGCATTCTCGCCTTGATTCCGGCGGCGGTTGGTTTCGTCATCGCCGCAATTGCGCCACTTATTCTCGCATTTCACGGTCTCACTGATGCGATTAGCGCTGGACTAAGTGGTGACGTTAAGAAGTTTAATGAGGCACTTAAGGGGCTCGCTGAACCCGCACAGGTTGTCGTTAAGGAAATAGTTGGACTTAAGAAAGCATTTGACGAGATACGAAAAGGTGTTCAAACCGCGTTTTTCGCACCACTGATCGGTCAATTTAAAGCGCTCACTACGAATTTCTTACCCACGATGCGTGGAGATCTTGAGATCGTGGCAGATGCGCTTGGTCGATTTGCCGCGATGTTCCTTGAGCTTCTTCGCGCGCCTGATGTCATCAACGCGATTAATGATCTCTTTAAGTCGACTGCACGCATTATAAATCAACTCGCACCGATACTTATCAACTTTTTTGGGACATTTTTCGGTGCGATGGAACACGGGTTACCGTTCCTCGAACGCGCATTCGCCGCGCTTGGTACCGGCATTCAGAAGTTTATTGACTTTCTTAGTCGTGCGCTCGCGTCTGGTGACTTCGAGAAGTGGCTCGAAGATGCGTTCACAGTCATCAAAGACTTGCTTAATTTGCTTCGCGCAGTGGGTAACCTTATTAGTGCGATGTTCGGCGACATGGGTGAGGCCGGTCAGGGCTTCATCAAGACGCTTACCGACATGGTTAATAAGCTTGCTGACTTCTTCCGCACCGATGACGGTAAGAAGTTTCTCGAGAACATGAAGGACGCGTTGAAGACGGTGGGCGCGGGTGTCATTGCGCTTGGTGTCATCATCGCGAACTTCGCACGGTTCATCAACGGGTTCGTTGCGTTCATAAAAGGCATTGGACCGTTCTTCGCAGGTGTGTGGAACTCCATCGCAAGTACGGCGATGTCGGCGTGGAACGCGGTCACCAACGCGATTTCGACGGCGTGGAATGCGATTGTGAGTTTCGTATCTGCCATACCCGGTACGATCGCGAACTTCTTTACTAGCTTGCCAGGTACACTGCGTGACATCGCTACGAAGGCGTTCGACGCGTTCTTCTTCGCGATCGGCTTTGGAATGGGTAAGGTCTTTCAGTTTCTCATGTCGATACCGGGCATCACCGCCGCTATCTTCAACGACTGGTGGACGCAGGCGAAAAACATCGTTGTGAACGGTGTCACCGCGGTTGCAAACTTCGTGTCGACGTTACCAGAACGTGTCGCTACGTTTGCCGCACTCACGTGGGCACGCGCAAAGTCTCTTTTTCAGCAGGGAATTAATGCGATCGTTTCGTTTGTAAGCCAGCTTGGTCCACGCGCTGCCGCCGCAGCTTCGACGCTTCCTGGGCAAATATTTAACGCAATTAAGGGATTTCTAAGCACCGCATTTAGCTTTGGTCAGAGTATCATCGACGGCATGATTAACGGTATTAAGAGTGCAGCCGGGCGTCTCGTAAGTACCGCGAAACGTGCTGTGGAAGACGCAATTAACGGCGCAAAAAAGGCGCTTGGCATCGGGTCACCCTCTAAGGAGTTTGCGAAACTCGGTGTTCAGTCCATGCAGGGATACGCGGTAGGTTTCCGCACCGAGTCAGATGCCATCGCTGACCGCATCACTAACTCGATTCGCATGCCACTCGACACGTTTAATCGAACGAATGTGACGAATGTGACGAATAACCAGCCGGCAACGAATGCGGGTGGGTTTAACGGTACGGTGCTTGTACAGATCGGTGACCAACAGATCGAGCGTGCAACGGTTCGTGTTATTAGCGGCAATCCTCAGGAGGTTGCATTGGCCGCCGAGGCCGGTGCGCTCACACTGTTAAGGCGGAGGTGAGGATATGTCGCTTGGCTTTACCACAGCGCGTCAAGGTAGTCCTAACGTTTGTAGTGATCCATACGCACCGTCATTTTGGTTAGGTAAGCCAGGCTCGCTCACACAACTTCGCGTACCAGGCGCCGGCTATCCACGAACATTGAATGACGAAGTTGCCGTACGCGACCTGCTGGACGGAAGATCGGTAGATCGGTCACCGTATGGGTCCAGAACGTGGCAGCTTGATCACGAATGGCTACAGCCTGACGCAGCAACCGTGATGTACGAGTACGCAACTCGTCAGCGTGGCTTCGGTCCGTTTGTGTTCATTGACCCGCATGCTAAGAATCTTCTATCACCTAATCAGGCGTCCGGTACGGACGCGCTACATACAACCGAAGGCTTTGCAGTTACGGGCACGGGGGAGGTACTCAGTAGCTCTACTGCGTGGTTTCAGCAGGGTGAGCGATCGCTAGCGTGGCAGATATCGCCACCGGTCACTGGAAGTGGTGGCATTCTACGTGTCGTTACGCCGACTGGTCTCTACGGTTGGTGCGTTCCACCTGGTACATCCGTTGCGTTTAGTGGATATGTACGGCAAGGTAACGCCGCGGACATCAGTGTTGACATCACGCCACGTATTGCGTTTATGAATGGTGCCGGTCAGGTTCAGTCGTACGTAAGTGCGCCTGTCATTACGACGGTGACTGGTTCCGCGCAAGCGTTTTGCCTGCTCACGACTGTGCCAACCGGAACGGGTGGTGTCTACCTCGAGCCGCAGTTTAGTGTCACCGGTTCATCAGTGGCGGGAACTGCGATCATCATGCTGGATCAGCTGCAGCTCGAGACAGGACTCACAGCGGGTGCGGCATTGTTAGCGTGTAGTGTGTGGGAGTATGGGCAAGGACAACCACTCGTATCAGTCGCGGTGTCAAATGAAGTCGTACCACGTGTGCGACGATCGACACTTACGTTTACCGTGATAGAGGTGACGTAGTGCGAAATGTCTCAAGTGCGACACGTGCGGCGATTGATGCACATGAACGCGTTATTAAACATCAAGTGCTTGTCGACTATGATAATGACGGTACGATCGTTGACAACACGGGTGTCGTCATTGACCCATTGGATAATCTTTCACATCGTATTGCGCGTGTTACGACGCATCAATCACTCGAGTCATCACTTCCTCCGGCGGTACGTGTCGTTCCAGGTCACGCAGTTGCCGAGCTTGACGTCTCGCTTCAACGTGGTAACATCGTACACTTCGGTGTCAACGCGTTCTACCGAAACATCACAACGAACACATCAGGTAACACTCGCACGAACCAGATTTCCGTCGCGCGACCAAGCAACGTCGTAGGCGACGTGGTGCTCGTAAGTATAATGATGCCAGAGACTGCGCAAGATCTTGGGTTACCTGCGGGAACAAATGTTACGTGGCGAGTACTCACATACCGTGGTGATGGACTTTTAACCGAGGGTGGCCGTGTCGAGGGACTACTTCTCCTGCGACGTGTCGGCTACGGTGAACCAGATACATATACATTCACACCGAAAAATGACACAGTTGCGTGGACGATTGCGGCGGTCGCAATCGGTGGTGCGAACATCGCGGGTGTTACCGACCTGTCTCAGAAGGGTCAGGACGACAACACCACAGCGTACACAACCGTAACCACACCACCGTTGACAGTCGACATACCGAACTCGACGGTGGTGTCGTTTTTTGGTGCGGCTGTTCAAGTGTCAGGCGGTGTCGGGTGGACGCCACTCGACGGTGACGTAGAGCGTGCTGACTTCATGTCTGCACAGTTTCCTGTGAACTACAACGTCGTGCAGTCAGTTATGACACACGACTCGGTGGCTAGAAGTGTTAATCTTAAACGTGCAACATTGTCCGTACCTGCTACCGGTACTCTCGCATTTGCGGTCACACTCGCACCACTTCTCGCGGGTGATGAGTCGCAGCACGCCGCGTGGACGTTTAGTGAACTTAACCAGGACAGTCCTTACGCTGGTAAGATTCGGACAGGTCGACGTACTACGTGGAAAGTCGGCGTCTATAGCGAGAGTGGGCTCGAGTATGTACCGGTGTTCACCGGTTTAAGTCTCGACAGTGGTGCACAATCGAAGGTGCGTAGCGCGCGTGTCTCGGCGCTTGACAACCGTGAGACGTTTCGTGAACCACCTGATATACCGCTTACTGTGGCTGAGAGTCCAGTTCCGGGATTTTTGACTGGACTACCCAACTACCCAGGACTTGAGAGTACGTGGGTTATCTCTTACCTGTTCTCATGGGGACTTTACGCACCGTCTAGCACGCGTCTACTTCCTGAACAGCAGGGACCACGTAACGGTGTAGGCTACTTCGCCGCTCCGGCAATGCGTACGAACAACTCTACGTACCTGTGGGTACCGTGTCACGGATCGCTCGCACCGTTTATTGGCACCATTGAACACGCTTACGTGCAGAGTGCGACGACCGCGCGAACGCGTTGTACGTTCGCGGTTGGGCCATACGTCGCAGGTACATCGCCCGCTCCGTCAAATGGTCTCATACAGGGTGGCTGGTTTACCGCAGGTGGTTCAGGTGGGGCGGCGATGCCGTGGTCTGCCGATACTGGGCAGATTGCGGGACGCATCGAGTTTTTTGCGCGACTCTCACCGTCTGTGACCGGTGGAACCGTAACGATTGGGGCAGTTGAGTCACTACTTACACCTACCGCGAAGTTCTTCTACGCAGATATCACATCAGCTGGTGTGTTTCGCGCACGACTCGCCTTCGATGGCGGTATCACGCGGACAATTACGGGTCCATCAGTTCCAACTGACAACCTGTGGCACTTCTACGGTGTGCATGTTGACTCACGCACCGGTGTCGCCACATTTCGAATTGACGCAACATCGACTGATGTTGCGTTTGCTACGTGGGCGAATAGCACGCCCCCGAATGCGACATCCGCCGATGCGTTGATGACGTTGACGAACGGTGCGCAGATCGCAGACATCTTACTGTCTGGTGGGATGCGACCACCGAATCAATCGACGGGATCAAACGCGTTTCTCGCTTCGACTGCTCTGTGGGCTAATCAGTTCACACCTACTGCGTTCATTGCAAAGAGTGAGAACATTCTCGACGTACTTCCTGTTCTTACCGAATATGCAGATGTATGGGATGTCGTCTCTGCGGTTGCCGAGGCCGAGTTCGCCGCGGCATACTGGGATGCGGATGGTTATCCACATTATCGCACCGCGCGATCAAACGTAACGCCTGCGGGACAAATCATCCAGCAAGCTATTACCGCTCGTGCCTCGCTGGAAGATCTTTCGTACTCGAGCGGCATTGCGCAGGTGGCTAACTACGTCACAGTTGCGTATTCACCGGTTGGGTTTGTCGTTAATGGTGTTGTGTGGCAGGCGAATGGTCAGCTGCTCATCGGTTCAGGCGACACTGTCGTCATCACCATCTCACTTCCGGGGAACGTGCTTTCGCTGAGTGGAAGCGGCACGTTCGTTGGTAACACTTCACCTGATGGTAGTGGTTCACCGTATTTTAACTTTAACACATCACTTTCCCTCGGTGCGTCAAGTAACGTCATTATCATCCAGATCGATAACTTAGGTAACGCGTTTTGGCTCACAAGTGGTCAAGTTATCGCAACGTACATCACACCACTTGATACGCCCGCACCGGTGTTATCGCAGAATCGTGACTCAATTCGTACATATCGGACACAGCCACTGCAGGTTTCGACGTCACCGTGGCGACAACGCGCAGACGCCGCTGGAATGATCGCGGAGCAGCTGCAGTCTGACCTGCGGACTCCACATCCGGTGTTCGATAGTATGCCGGTGAAAGGCGATCCGACACGTGAACTTGGCGACATGGTGACGGTACAGGACACTCACGGTATTGGCGTGAATGGGCAGTTTCGTATTACGAGTATACGCAATGAAGGATCCCCTGACGGTGGGTTCTCACAAGAACTAGTACTTCGTGATGCACGCGCGGTTATTGCACGTTGGAATGTAAACAGTTGGGATGACGGTTCGGTGTGGGGAGTAGTGAGCTAAATGCCAAGAATCGTCATTGGCCCACCTGGGTCAATTCTCGACTGGGATAACTGGGGTAAGCCAGTAACCGACGCCATCAACGAACACGATGCGACACTTAGCACTCTCACAGGTGTGTGGGCTGCGTGGACACCTACGTTGACAAATCTCACACTCGGTAACGGCTCGGTTGAAGCGCGCTATAACCAGGTGGGTAAGACCGTTGACTACACATTTCGATTTACGCTCGGTTCAACGTCAGCGGTTGGCTCAAACCCACAATTCACTCTTCCGGTAGCGTCACGGGCAGGTTCAACGTTGATGGTGCTTGGAGATGTCATTTTCACTGACACAGGTACAACGAACCGGCGAGGGTACGCGCAGCTTAACGCTGGATCCACACTCGACATTATTGCGTTTTCAACGACTGGCACGTCCGTTGCCGTTTCGGCGACATCACCACATACGTGGGCCGCGACCGATGTGCTCACTGTTGTTGGACGATATGAAGCTGCGTAGATTTTGTAGTGAACCTTGTTAGAATTCAGTCGTGAGGATCTCAACGTATGCGGTAATTTTGACGCATAATCGTCACGAACTGCTTAAGCAGAGTGTCGCAGCGATCTCACCACAGGTAAATCATCTCTGGGTAATTGACAACGCAAGTAACCCACCCGTGAGTGTTGACCCACGATACACGCTTTTGAGTGACTCACGGCAGCCGCCTAATCTTGCAGAGCTGTGGAATTTTGCACTTGATGAGATTACGAAGCGCGCGCTGGAGTGGTCAAAGGAAGCGTGGAACGTTGCGCTGCTTTGTGATGATGCGGTAGTGTATCCAAGTTGGGCAGACACCGTCGCCGATGAGATGCGACGGTGGGACGCACACGCTGCGAGCGCACACGCGTATGTTCCACTTGATGTCTCGATTCGTAAGATTGATCCTGACTCTGACCTACATAACCGCATGTGTGGTTGGGCGTTCATGCTACGAGGTGAAAGCGGACTACGCGCTGATGAACGTTTTCACTGGTGGTGGTGTGATACCGACCTCGACTGGCAGGCTCGGATGCGTGGTGGAACCGTCATCGCGCGCGGTCCAGTCGTCCCCAACACACTGCCAAACGACTTTACAGTTAACTATCCGGGGTTGAACGATCGTGCCGGTCAGGATGGATTAGAGTTCACCGCGAAGTGGGGATGGCGACCGTGGTGATTGGGTACGGTGTTTGCGTCGGATCGTGGGAGCGGTTCCAACGATACGTCACGCCACGCGTTGGTTCGCATGTCATCGCCGTATCTGGTTACACATCCATTGCGGTCGCTTACAACATGATTCTTAACATGTATCGAGATCGTGAATTCTCGGCAGTTGTGTTACTACATGATGACCTCGAGATCATAGATCCAGACGCCGAAGAAAAGTTTATGCTCGCCGCCGCTGATGGAGCTGACGTCGCACTCGTAGGTGTGGCGGGTGGTCGTGGTGAGGGATCACTTGCGTGGTGGAACTGGGAAACCGTAGGGCATCAGCGTGTTGACTCTGGTGTGCTTGACTTTGGTGAGCGTGAGGGTGATGTTGACGCCATCGAGGGCAGCGTTATGATGTTTTCACGCTGGGCGATTGAGAATCTGCGATTCGACACGCAGTATCCGGGCTTTCACGGTTATGATGAAATCTGCAGGACTGCGCGCGTGTTAGGAAAACGTGTTGTCGTCGCAGACGTAGACACGCATCACCACGTGCAGCTTGGTTTTAAGTCGCAAGAAAGCGAACGTCAGTGGCAAGAGTGTGAGAGACTCTATCGAATGAAGTGGGGCTATGAAAAGAACGACGTGTAGTGCGTGTGGTGGCGCAGATCTCGATATGTTTCTTGACTTGGGTGAGAGCCCAATCGCTGATGCTTACACAGCGAGTCAAGATGATGTGTCACCCACGTATCCTCTTCAGGTAGCGGTCTGCTCGAAGTGTCTACTCGTGCAGCTTCTCGAGGTCGTTGACGCAGAGACGCTCTTTGGTACTGGTTACTCGTTTTACTCCAGCGCGAGTAAGCCGTTGTCAGAGTATCATTGTAACTACGCGGCTGATGTCATCGACGACTACTCGTCACTCGCGATGCGTGGTGTTGTCGAGATCGGTTGTAATGATGGCGATATGCTTCGTCATTTTCAAGGCTTTTCGCACATTGGTGTCGACCCAGCGATCGGTCCAACGGATGTCGCACGTAAGCGTGGACTGAACGTCATAACGAAGTCATTTGGTCTCAACGTGGCGCATAGCATTCGTGATCAGCGCGGTAGGCAGGGACTCATCATTGCGAATCACGTACTCGCGCACGTGGCAGACGTGGCAGACATCCTCGCTGGAATTAACGCACTGCTTGTGGATGACGGTGTCGCGTTTATCGAGGTGCAGTATTTACCCGACCTGCTCGTCAACAACGCATTCGATCTCGTGTATCATGAGCACCGTAACTTCTTCTCACTTACATCACTCCAGCAGGCCGCGATTCGGCATAACTTACACGTCATTGGTGCGCAGCTGACAAACCGGCAAGGTGGTTCACTCCGCGTCACGCTCGCGAAACAATCACATGTAAGTGGTGCGGTGAATAGACTTCTTAAGTCTGAGCATTGGCTTACGAGTTTTTCAGCGTATGATGGTATGCAAGGTCGCGCCGAGCGAATTCGTAGACGTCTTATAGACATACTCAATGAACTGCCTGGGCAGGTTGCCGGGTACGGCGCACCTGCGAAGGCCACGACGTTGCTTAACTTTTGCGGCATCACGCATAATGATCTCGATTACGTCATCGACAGTACACCGGCGAAGCAGGGTCGTTTTATCCCAGGCACCGGTATTCAAATCGTAAAGCCTACCGATTGGCTTGAGCGACCACCACCAAACGTGTACTTGCTCTTAGCGTGGAACTACGCGCGTGAAATCATTCAACGTAATTCTCCTGGATTTAGTGAACGTGATGGTCGTTGGGTCATTCCAATTCCAGCACCGGTGGTGATCTAGGTGTTACGAGTCAATCTCGGCTGCGGTGAGCAATACGCTTCCGGTTGGGTAAACGTTGATCACGCGGGAATGCCGCATACGAAGGATCTTACACTTGACCTACGTGGTCCACTACCGTGGCACGGTGAGATAGATTTAATGTACGCAGGACACCTACTGGAACATCTCTTCATTGATGAAGTCATCGTACTACTCATGCGCATGCGTGAGGCACTTCACCCAACTGGTGAACTTATGATCGTTGGTCCCGATGTGCTTATCGCGCAGGGACTCGAGATATCGCAGACACTCGAGGTACCGTTGGAGCAGATACGTCACGGTGCCGGTCGCTGGGAAGGTGACGTACACCGCTGGGAGTGTACAAGTTTCGCGATTCTTCGACTGCTACAGGTGACTGGATGGAGAGATATTAAGAATGTCGGAATTGCGAATGTGTCAGACGTCTGGCCCGTCGCGTTTCGTGGACCTAAATGGCAATGTGCGGTAAGTGCACGTAGGGGTGGTGAGCCGTTTCATGGCTTTATCTAGTGGCATAACCGTTGCGATTCCAGCGATTCCACCGCGGGTAGGCAACCTGCTAGACAACGCGGTGATGTCTGTGAAGGCGCAGACGCTTCAACCGGTAGGCGGCATTTCCGTCGCGCTGGACGTTAACCGTGAGGGTGCGGGTAGTACACGGCAGCGTGCACTCGACGCAGTGCGCACCGAGTGGGTTGCGTTTCTCGACGATGACGACACGTGGTACCCTATGCATCTCGAAACGCTGTGGCAACTCATATGCGATCACTACGCGGACTACGCATACTCTTGGTTTGACGGTAACAACCCGTTTCCAATGCACCGTGGTCGTCAGATGAATCCCGCTGAACCGCATCACACAACGATGACTGTGCTCGTGCGAACCGAAATCGCGAGGCAAGCTGGATTCATTCAGCCGGACGGGCCACTTCACCAGGACTGGGCGGGTGAGGATTGGCAATTCACATTGCGATGCATTGCTCTCGGTGCAAAGTTTGTTGGAACCGGTGATGTGACGTGGACGTACAACGTTCACGGTGCGAACACGTCCGGTCTGCCGAGGTGGTGAGATGGATGTAACCGTTCTCATACCTACTCACGTTCAGCGTATGGACAACGGTATGCTCACACGCGCGTTGAAGAGTGTAAGCGTTCAGACCGTTAAGCCACGTGAAGTTCTTGTCGTCGTTGACACGTTTCGTGAGGGTTCGGCCGCGACGCGTAACCGTGGACTGCAGAGTGTGTCGACCGAGTGGGTCGCGTTTCTCGACTCGGATGATGAGTTTCTGCCGTATCACCTTGAGCAGTATGACGTCTCGATTGCCCTAGATGACCGAGTAGACGTCGTCTACACCGGCTGTGTGGTACGCAACCAGGTCGGTGACAACGTGCCACTCCGTGAAGAGTGGGGTCGCTACGGGCAGCCGTTCGACGCCGACGTGCTACGACAGATGTCATATATTCCGGTGACAAGCATCGTACGTACCGGACTCGCACAGATGGCGGGTTTCGCACGGCCGGAAGGTTCACCGTATGATGACTGGGGATTCTACCTTAACCTTCTTAACCTAGACGCGAGATTTCGTCACGTTCCGGCAATCACGTGGATTTGGCATCATCACGGAATGAACACGTCAGGTAGCCCATATAACGGCGATGCAGCTGGAGGATGAAAATGGCTATTGATCGTAAGTACGGCCGAGTGACGCTTGAGCGCAGTACGATTGGTGAAGATGAACCAGTCGTCGTCTTTCGCGCACGTGATGCGTTACTTCCGAAATTACTTAAGATTTATCGAATTCTGTGTGAACTTGCTGGTTCACCACAGCATCATCTTGACGCGATTCATGACTCGGCAATGCAGGTGAAAGAGTGGCAAGCTGCTCATCAAACGCAGGTACCACAAAGTGAGTCGCTACGACCGTGAAAATTATTGTGTGGCCCGCTGACACGCAGGGATGTGGTCGCTACCGGCTCATCTGGCCCGCTGAGCAGGTGAAGGCGCAGGGTCTTAACGTTACGATCATTCCGCCAAATGAACGTCACAATATGTTCAGTGGTGTCGTTGAAGATGGGCACGTCAAGGATGTCCGTATTCCTGACGCCGATGTGATGATTTTCCAGCGGGTAACACATAAGTATCTCGCGCAGGCAATTCCACTTATCCGTGATCGTGGTGTCGCGTGTGTCGTTGACATGGATGATGATCTCGAGTGTATTCATCCAAAGAACCCTGCGTGGGCAATGTTGCACCCAAAGTCGTGGGGTAACGAACTTATCGCAAGTCACTCGTGGGAGTGGGCTAGGTATGCATGTCAACACGCCACAGTCGTTACCACCTCCAGTGATGCTTTGCGAGAACGATATGCCGCTCACGGTCGAGGTGTCGTCCTCCGAAACTGCATACCCGAGAGTTTTCTTCGCATCAAGCATGTGGACTCTAATGTGGTCGGTTGGGGTGGATCCATACACTCGCACCCGGACGATGTCTTGGAGCTTGGTACCGCGATTATGCGACTAGTAAACGAGGGGATGCCATTTCACGTCGTTGGTCCATCGACTGGGTTACGTGATGCATTTCGACTTCGTGAGGAGCCGACACATAGCGGTAATGTGCAGATCGATGACTGGCCGAGTGAACTTGCACGACTTGGTGTAGGCATCGCGCCACTCGCTGATTCACGGTTCAACGCGGCAAAGTCATGGCTTAAGCCGTTGGAATACGCGAGTGTGGGTGTGCCTTGTGTGATGTCAAATCGACGTGAATACCGCGAGATCGCGAAGCACGGTATCGGCACTCTCGTTGAAAAGCATAAGGAGTGGTACACACAGCTTAAGAAGTTCGCAACCGACACGGACTACCGTGTGTTGCGTTCCGAGATCGCACGCGAGGCAGCGTCGAAGCTCACGTATGAACTTAACGGATGGCGTTGGGCTGAGGTTTGGGCCGACGCTCTCACGCAGCAGCGCAAACGGTCATCTAGCGTCTTTAGTAAGGCGTAGCGGAGAGTTCGACCTCCCGCGGTAGATACCAATAGACCACCTCCGTTCGTGCAACCAGGATGACCTGGAAGACGAGACGGAGGTGATATTGATCTTTTAGGCGTTACTTGCTGCAAGTTGGGTCATTTGGAACGACCGCAACTGCCGCGTACGCCGAGTCGCCATGGTACGCAACGTAGATCCGGTTACCGTGATCGCACTTTGTGGCGACGTTCGAGAAACCGTCCGGCATGTTCACGACTTCGGCCGCACCCGTGTTTTGTCCAGACACATTAGCGTCGTTGTATGGCTCAACGAACTTTCCGCAGCCAGTGAGTGTGATAGCGAGTGCGGTGCCAACGAGTGTGAGTTTTACGGTACGTTTCACTTTTCTTCTCCTATGATCGAGCTAAAGTTTCCACGTCAAACCACAACTTATGCAAAGTTCAGTTACTTCGTTGATCATTAGTATGTCATAGCTGTTACAGCCAACACATCTAACGCGGTGAATACCGCGGCGCATTTGTTCTCGTTGGAACGGAGTGGTATCACCCCAAATTCCAAACTTCTCATCGTTGTCGAGTGCCCACTGAAGACATTCACGTTGGATGATACATGCGCGACAGAAACTTGACTGTATAGGATTCGGTATCTTATCCCACTTCTCGACCTCGAAGAAAAGATCAGGGCCAAGTTCACGTTTCTTGAGTTCATCCTGGTGACACGCTCGCTGATCCCAGCGTGGAAGCCTACCGACGACCTTCTTGACCATGTGCCACCGCCGATGAGATGATCTGCTTGCTGGTGTCCACGCCGGTCAATACATTTAAGATCTGCGTGAGAAGCGTACCATTCGCACGCGTGGCATACATGATGGCTTGCTGGATGTACCACTGGTTGCGCGACACGTGAGCTTGCCAGATTGGGTCAGGTGGTGTTCCACGTGAGCCGTTGCACTTACCGTCCGCGATGCCGTCGACGTATTCATTGAACTGTTCTTCAGACAGTGAACGACGCTCGCTAGGTGTAAGTCGGTTATGTGCCTCACTACGCGCCTTGCGTCGAATCTGTTCCTTGCGCGCGTCAGCGAGCCGCTCATGCTCGCGCGCCTTCAAGATATATTGGTCCGCAAGCTCTCGATAATCAAGAACCACGTCTTTCCTCCTCATCGGTTTGCTGCCGGTTTAAGATATACAGTATCCTGTGTCTATGTCACTGTAAATAGGAAGTAGGAGAATCTCGTAAGATTCTCCTACCACCGTGTGATAACTTTACTCGTCGAACGCGAACCCGCGTGCCTCCGACTCTGTGTCCGCTGGACGAGTGTCCGTGTCGGACTCGCGAGTCCTTGACTCATCAGCGGTGTCAACCGCAGATTCACTCGCGTTGTCGATCGCGTTTGACTGACCAACGTCCTCGGTGTCAGGACGCTCGACGTCATCGACAACATCCTGCGTTGGATCATAGTTTTGATGCATGGTTCCCTCCCTTCTCACTGTGTCGCACCGCGAAGCAAGTACACCGCGGTCTTGTTGATAGCCTTGTGTGTTGGTCCTTGAAGTGCGTTGAGAAAGCGCGACTCCGGTGAGCCACCGGAACGGCCCCACTCGAAGTACTCACTCACTGCGTTGACGAGTCCCCAGCCTGTACCGTCCCAGCCGACCGTCGGCGACTTGTGCATCTTCTGAATGATCAAGTCGATAACGTCGTCCTTCTTAGGACGATTTGTGATCACGTGACCGAGCACGTAGCGTGCCTTCTCATCAGTGACCTTCACCGCGACGAGACGCTTGGCGAGCTCATTAAACCGAGCGGTGTACGCACCGAGGTTGGCGAGTGACTTCTCGGCTTCGGCGAGCTTCGCCTTCATCGTCGTGGTGTGACGTACCGACCAGCGGTGAGGAACATTCGCAGTGAAGGATGCGAGTGTCAGCTGGTTCATGCACAGTCCGCGAAGTGGCATCGCCATGACCTCGACGGCGCGCGTCAAGTCGTGCGACGTGCGAAGTGCGAGGAAGATCTCGTGTGGGTCCTTACCATCTAGAATGTCAAGCTGCATGTCGTCGGGTGCGCGTACGACCATGAATCCTTGCTTACCGCCCTTGAGCGCGCCAGCGGCGACGTAGCGCGCCGCGTTTGTCGGACTTGCTGCGACCGTGTCCATGAAGTCGAATGCCTCGTGATACTGGAGCACTGGGTAACCAGCGCTTACGACGGCGAGTGGGTCCAGCGTGTCGTCACGGACGACGACCTTGCGATTCGTCATGTTACGAAGACATTCAGGAAGAACGTTTTCAACTTCCTGACCGTTTTCAGGATTGATAGCCTTGTCACACGTGAAATACACGTCGTGTAGTGAAACGGTGAAGTTGAGTCCGCCGAGTTTTGCCGCATCGGCCGCCGTAACCGCGCCGTCTACGATCTTGCCGAGCTTCATCCACGGGACCACCCGGTCCGTGAACTGGACGCTCTTCCCGCCCTCGACGAGCTCTACGCTCTGTGTCATGTCACTCCTCCTTCGTCGTTTGGTCGTTACTCTTCAACGACATCATTTTTGTCGTCGTATTTTTGGTCAACGATAAAGCCCAAACCAAACTCCCACTCACCAAGATCCATGCTCCACTTTTCGCCCCACCCACTACCTTGTGCACTGAGCTGTGGCGTGTTATCGTGTGCTTTCTCGATGATGACCTCACGTAGATCTTCAAGTGTCAGTTCTTCGACGATTTTGTCAACTTCTACCGATACTCGCTCAAGATCTGCTTGTGACAACTCAACGGAAACATTCGCAGATGCAATTGTCTGGAAGTAAACACTGAATGTACGTTTCATCACTTTCTCCTTCGTCGTTTAGTCGTTCGCAGTCTCGACGGGATTTGAACCCGCAGTCTCTCGGTTGAGAGCCGAGTGAGTTGCCGTTACTCCACGAGACCAAATCTGAAGACAGTGTACGCAGCTTGCTTCCACGCACAGGACTTGCTTTCCTTTGGGTATCTCTCCCGCTCTGTCTTCAGTAAGTCAATTATATCACGGTAATGTGATGATGTAAACAGGACGTAAGTGGGCGCCCGACCCGTTGGCGTGTTGGGGGATAGGTCGGGCGCCCAGGTGGGAGACGACCCGTTCAAAAATCGTCTCAACCACGGTGTTACGGATTAGATGTGACTCCGTTGTGTGAAATCGCCGGTGCGAGCCCAACACCAAGTGGCGTCAACGCTGCGAGCGCAAGCTCAACGATTTCGCGCTGCGTGATGCCACCTACGATCGAAATCACCAAGACGTTGAGAACAGCGAGAACGACGGCGACGCCGGTCTTCATCCACGGCCACTCGACCGTTAGTGGTACGAGATACACTTGCACCGCGAGACTTATCGCAATGAAAACGTGCACCCACTCTTCAGATGAAATATGACCGTCGTTCAGGTAGTCGTAAAGCGCGATCAAACCCGCGGCAATCACCGCGACGATAGGTTTACCGTACTTAATCATTATCGTCACCTCTCACACTTGAGATCTCTCTCAAGTTTTGCCATGTCTCTTACGAATTTTCTCCCCGTTTCTGTCTGTGGTGGCTGCTGCTTGTATGTGTCATTGAGTGTTATGACGATTGAGCAGAAACGCTGCGTTGACTTCGTTGCCACATAGTTCGCGTAGAGAAGTGACGCACCGGTAAGCATTAGCATCGATACAAAGAGTGCGACGAGTGAGTACCACTGTGCGCGGTTGAAGTGACTTCCCTGCTGCACATGAAACGGTGGCACGTCATCTCCTCATGCATTGGACTACTACAAGGATGAGGCCTGCGACTGTGAAGAATCCTGAGATTCTGACGATGAACTTTCGGTAGCTGATTTCCCACGCAGCGAGAGTAGACCGAGCGCTCCAGGAATGCCTAGAAATGTCGTATATACGAGAAGAAGTTCGATGTTTACTTGACCAGTTACCTGCTGGAAAATGATGCCACCCAAACCCACGACGAGGCATCCGACGTCGCGCGTCACGGTAATTATTGCTTGAACCTTCACGCACAGCCTACTCTTTCCTTTTACCCGACATATGGGTTACGTGAAGATTTACGAGTCTTCGGCGAGGTTGGCACCCTCCTCAGCAGCGCTTACGAGCTCCTCATGCGTCACACCGGCACCTGACTCGGCACCTTCCCTGGCGGCGTCGGAGATGGCTTGCAACTCTTCTTCCGTTAGGCCAGCCTTAGCCATCAACGCGTTAAGCACAGTCGCAAGCTTATTCTCTTCGTTCGGTACCGGCAGCGTGTATCCGGGTGGTGCGACGACGATCGGACGCATGTTGACAATCGCATCAATACGTGAGGCCATCTGAAGCTCATTCGGATCATCGAGAAATGCCACGTCTCCTCCAGCAATTCGTAGTGCGAGTTGTACGATGGTGGGTTTCTGGTCAATGATCGGTTTACCGGGACAAAACTGGTGCCCCCAGTTCACACCTGACTCGTACCCCATCGAGTGATGCCCAAGACCAGGTACACCCACCTTACCGGTTACCTGTAGTGGAATTCCGTGTTCGCGATGTGCGCGCTCCAGTAACAGTGCGGATGCCGCTACCTGCTGCGGTGTTAGCTGTGACCCAGTAAACCCTTCATTCTCAATTGAGATCGAGTATGGATTTCCCCGAATCTGTGTCCATGCCTGCCGACTTGTGTCGACCATCTGCGCGATGCGACCGTCTTTCGCCACAATGAAGTGACTACTGACGTTGCTCGTTGGGTTTTTCTGCCACGCAATCGTGCCGAGGTAACTTCCGTCAGCGATGTGTTCGACAACATATAAGTGATCAACGATTGGATTGCTTGCGTGAGGTGGCGGTCCTACCCACTGGGCAATGTCAGTCCAGATACCCATGATCACCTCCTTATGGTTTGGATTTTACCAGAAACACACTGGGCGACCAGCGGATGCTGATCGCCCGATATGTGAACGTGCTTAGATCGCGACCGGAGTCTCTGCCGGTGCCTCGGCGGCCGGCGCCGTGCCCTGCTTCCAGACGTATCCGGTCTTGCCGGCTACCTTCGTCTTGTGAATCCGGCCATCACGCCGCAGCCGGTACAGCGATAGGTATGCCTTGTTCGACTCGACGCCGATCGCCGTTGCGAGCTCATCCTTCGTCAGACCGTCGCCGGCGAGCGCGTTGAACGCCTGCTCATCCTGCTGGATCGTGGCGTCCGGTCGCGGCCGACCCTTCTTCGCGGCCTCGGTCGACTCGGCGGTCGCCTCAGGCGTGGGTTCAGTCATCTTGATCTTTCCTCCTGTGGTTGGTGACAGATTTCTCTTTAACGCGTTCCGCACGAGCGGTGTCAAGTCTGATTGTATCAAGCTTTGCTTATGTCCGTTCGTCACATCGATGACGAACTCGCGATCTCCAAGCTGAGTACCGCCGAAGTCTCCAGGTCGTCCATGGAGCGCCTCACTGATCCAGTACCCGATCCACCGACCGCAGTCCACCGTAATACCCTTACCGTGCGTGGCAGCTAGCCCAGGTGTGTCCTTGAGCGGAGCGAGTAGCCAGTCGTCTGGAAAACCAAGGATCCTAGCCGCTTCACGATGCGTGATCGTCCGATTTAAGGTTGGGTGCACCACAGTGTAGAGACTGCCGCCAGTGATAACACGCGCTGGCTCATCACCTTTCCAGCGGATTGGGGTGGTGTAACCCATGAACCAGTCATTCGCTACGTGCTTAGCTTCGGTCGCTGCCCATGATGTTGGCAGTCGTCCGAACTTGTCAAAGTAACGTTTTGCCACCGTAGCGAGATGATCGCCTGGGTACCAATCAACGGCAGCCAGGAGGTCAGCCACTCTTCGAGTGAGCGGGTTATCGACAGCACGGTGCCCGTCAACGTGCGACGTTGCGGAGCGACGAGCTTCAGCCCACGGATGTGGCCACTGAGTATCATAAGGCTGAGGTTGCCAAGATTGCGGGAGACCCGCAAGGTCACCGATGACGTCCATAAGCAGCGGCAGTCGAGTTGGGTGTACGTAAGAAACTCCGAATGGGATACGGCTCGCAACCCAGAAGTATCGCTTACGAAATGCTCCACCTCCGACGGCGTACGCATTATGAAGGACGTGGTAAAGGTCCCATCGTTCATTCGTTGCTCCTTCGAGGTGTGAACGTAGCGCGCGCATCGTAGGAAGTCCGTCTCTGTGAGTAAACGCCTGCTGGACGGACTCGAAGACGACGACCTGAGGCATCACACGTGACGCGTAGTCGACCAGCGCGTACGTACATGAGAGGACGGGTGACGCGCCGCCTCGAAAATGCTTCGCGGACATAGCGGACCAGCCACTACACGGTGGGTTACCGAATACCACGTCGGCGTCCACCACGCTCCACTCGTGAGGCGCACTGGTTTCAGTCTGCCACGAATGACCCAGTAGGTGCCGGTTGACCTCACAGTTAGCGACACCAAAGCCGCCCTTCATCTCACGCTTTCCTACGAGCTTGAAACCCGCCTGCACCATTCCAAGCGTGAACCCACCGGCATATCCCTGACAGTCAACCGCGCGAAACATAAACTAAACTGTATCAGGATGATGCCTCACGAAATGACTTACCCGCGTCACACGTGCAAGGCTGACCGTTATATACGTAGTTTGGCACGTTGATGACGCCGGTTCCCGCACAGTTTATGCAAGATCTATGCGAGTTGATGGTTCCACATGAACATGTCCAGCTAAGCGTTCCACTACTTACTTCTGCGTCTTCACGTGCTCGCTTACACGAGCGACACTTCGTAGAGACGCCATCGTACGTACCGCTGTCTTGACGCTTATGATTCACTTCGAGTTTTGCGGTGTGCGTTGCGAACATTGCCGCGGCGATCTCAGCAGGTTTCGCGTTTGGCATCGCTGCAAACCACATATTCATGATGAACTGAAACGCGTCACCAAGCTCACTGATGAACGGTAAGAGTTGAACGCTTGGTGGTTTCGTGGTCCACGTCTTCCACGAGATTTCACCAAGTGCCTCAGCGAGCTCGATCGTCGTTGCGATATACATTTCCTTGATGTACTCAACACGTTCATCATCGGTCATTCGACCAAATTCATGACCAAGTTTGTGCTGAAGCTTGAGTTGGTTCGTAAGCATCATTTCTAACGAGTCCATTACGCATTCCTCAACGCTCGCGCGACACCCTCTTCGAGTGTCACCTTTGGTTCATAATATTCGTACATGCGGCTTGGGTCACCAACTCGGTTCATGACACCCATGGGTGCCGTCTTGTCGACGAGATATCTCTGCTCAGATGCGGAGTAGCCCGCAACGTTCATCATCATGTCAACGAGATCACCCATCGCCGTTGCCTGACCTGTACAGAGGTTGACTGGTTCATCTGTCGCCGCATCGACGACAGCGAGTGCGCCCTTAACGACGTCACTAATGTGAATCCAGTCGCGTGTCTGAGATGAACTGCCCCAGATCTTTACGGGAGACTCACCGTTTCGTATCCGCTGGACGAACGCTCCGAACGGCCAATTGGGCGACTGGTCCTCACCGTAGCCGGAGAACGGTCGCACTACGGTGACTGGAATGTCACACGCACGTGCAGCGTGAGCCATGCGTTCACCGGTAAGTTTCGTCCAGCCGTAGTTACCGTCAGGTAGCTCAGGGAAGTCGAGATCTATCTCATCCTCAGTGAGTTTGACGACACGATCAAGATTCTGAACCTCGATGGGGTAGGCCGCACTCGATGAGATGTAGAGAACGTGGTACTGCCGCGTACGAATAGCCCAGTTGAACATCGCCGAGTCGAGCTGCATGTCCTGTACGAACGTCCCAGGAATGTTATCGATCGCGGAGCGATACGGCGCCGTCGCCGCGGCGTGTACTACGAGGTCGAAACGTCGGTCACTGTGCTTGAATGTCACGAGTGCGTCGCCACCGTCGACGAGGTCAACGTCAACGACCGCATACCCACGGTCAACAAGCTCACGGTGCATGTGACGTCCGACGAAACCTGATGAACCGGTAATGAGTGCGGACTTCATCCCCAGATCCTCTCCTCGATAAGTCGAAGGTAACGCTTCTCTTTCATTGCACGGTTGAAGTGCGCACGCTGTAGGTGAACAAGATCGAGCCAGAGACTGCGGTCTTCATTCACCGCGCGGATGTTCGACTCAAGATGAAGCGGTGTTTTCACACGCAACCAGCGGTGAAGCTCAGGCGGTGCGTCATCAAGGATGTTATCTTGATCATCATAATCTGGATGGAAGAAGCAGACCGTACCACCTGCGAATGCCTCCCATGGCTTCGCGGTGGCCCAGCCACTCCCACTAGATGGTGTTGTGAACGTTGCACGCACAGAGTGCAACTTTGGGTAGTACTGGTTCCACGGTGCGGGATCAATGTCAAGCTGTAATGCTTCCTGCGACACATCTGACCACGTTCCGTGAATGAATGACGGTGCCCACATGGTTGTGTAGAGAGGTAGTACCCATTTCTTCATCACGTTAACACGCTTCTTTTCATCACCGATACCCTGTGCACGCGCCTCGTTGATGAACATACCAAACGCATCGCGGTTTTCCCACGTGTCATTGAACGAGATGAGGTCACCAAACGGTGTCCCAGGAGCGAGACCGTTGATCTCGAGACGTGCGTAGATGTTGTCTACGACAGACACCCAGCGGTATGGATTTTGCATGTCACTAACGCCGTGCCAATTGGCATCTGGATGTGTAATGTCACCGTAACGTTCATGTGTGATGTTGTTTGTGAAGTTATACTGCGTAAGAATGGGATTCTTAAGTGGCCACTTTAGGTCACGCATCTTGTGACGGTTGCGAGCATCCGCGTTGAGATATACTTCCTCACGCGTGAACGGATCCTTATCGCGCCACGCGTTGAGACCTTGAAAAACGAACGCGCAGTAGAACGAGTATGAGTCATGTGGTTTCGTGAGCTGACCCGAGCCGTTCGTCATGGGTATCGGTGAGTTTGATGAACCGTGCTGACCAACCCACCAGACGTGGCTGTCCATATACTCAAAGACGGGCTGCGTGAGTGACTCGTAGAGCTTCAAGAGTTGCTTATGCTGGTTGATCGTCATGTTACCCTTGATGCCGTTCGCAGTCATGTACGCGCGAAGCATGGGTTGCCACCTAGACCACATGTTGATGACGTTTGGTGGGAGTCCCACTTCTTCCGGGTCTTCACCGCTGTTGCGGCCGAGGAGGTAGAACAGATCATCTGGGTGACGAAGCGCGAGTTCCTTCACGACCGCGACGCACTCGACGTCACCGCCGAGGTTACCGCACTTATCCAGCGTGAGTGGCATCGATCGACCGAGCTTACCGTACCCGATTTTCACTTTACACCTACCGTCTCCAAGTCAGCGAACCACGCGTAAAATGAGTCACGTGTCTGCAGTGGCAGCCACGGGCAGCGTGCGAGTACCTCATTTACAGCGTGAATCATAGCTTGCGTTGGAGTGATGTCACCATGGAAGCGTACATTACGAAGTACTTGTACGAGTTCCTCTGTGTGTCGCATGCCGAACAACTCTGCGTCGAGGTCAGCGAGTAGGCTGTGTGCGTTGCGTTCCTGCTTGATCGGTGGGTCACCGTAGTATACCGCCCAGCCGAGGTGATCCATGACACAGCGCGCGAGGTATGAGCACCAGATATCATCATAGCGTCCGACGCCTGGCCACTGAAACAGCAACGGTGCGAGCGAACCACGGATGAGTGTGGCCTCAGAGTTGAACGGTGCCCACGTGCCAGGTGCGAGTCGAATGTCAGTGGAGATGAACTCCACTTGTGGATTATGACAGATACGTTCCACTGCATCGACATCTGGGTCGCCTATGATGAGCATCTCAGCGACGCCGACCGCGTACTCTTCATTTGGAGTGGGTAGATGCTGTGCGTGACGTTGTGGTATTGGTATACCACGATGAACGGTGGGTGGGTAGTTTTGTGATCCGGGATTCCACCACTCTGTGTTACTCGAAAACGTCTTATGAAGTCGCTCACACCGATCAATGATCGCGCTAAGCTGACGATCCATAGTAGGAAATCCATCATCATTAACGGTAATGACCCAGTCAGGTTTGAGAGTGATTGCCTCGAGAAGAGCGATGTTTCGCCGTTGGATGGAGTTCCAACCGATAACCTCTGAGCTCGCCCATTTTCGCTGGCCGTCGGGCGAGAGGTACTCTGCGCAGACGCCGTACGAGTTGCGCAATCCGGTAATGAGGTCACCTAGTTGCACGTGTGGAGTCTTGAGGTCACCGGCGATGATGATGACGTCATCCTCGGTGAGACACCCAGCCCACTCGGTAAGGTTGTGCGGTACGTTAATCGTTGTCGTAATAAGCGCCTTCATTCACTCATCCTTCGTCATAGGGGAGGGACGATCGAGCCTCCACTGAGCACCGTGAACCGGTAACCTCGCCGATCGTCCCTCAAAACCTAACTCTATCAGAACGGCAGAGGTGGCGGACCACCTGTGTTCGACTGTGACGTTGGTGCGGCGGCGGTCGGTGCCGGAGTCGGGGTTGGAGCGGCCGGTGCGGGCGGCGTACCACCCGCTGGAGCCGTCGGGATGGGCGGGCCGGTTACCGTACCCGGAGCCATCGGTCCACCACCGGGGAGGTCTGGCAGGATGTTCTTGACTTCATTGCGATCGACTCCCTGCCACGTACGGTGGCCGAGCTGCATACGACCCATGCGACCGATGAGTGCCTTTGCAGCGATCTCCAGACCGGGTAGACCAGGCGGCAGCTGTGACCAGTAACTCGCGTCGAGACCCATCGTCGCCATGCTACGAAAGAAGATAGCGAGTGCCATCTGACTGTCTACTGTGAGCACGAAGTTTTGTAGGATCTTACGTCCTGCGTGCGCGCCTTCGCGGATCTTCAACTTGGCGACGATCATAGGCGCACCGGTTGACGCCGTCGCCGACCGTGCGTCATCAACGATGAATGGATACTCACCATCTGGTACCGGCTTGAGAGCGTCTGCCGATCCTTGGATGAGCTCGGCCCATGTAATTTCAGTCACGTGGTTACCTCCGTACGTTCGATCTCCGCGAAGATCTTCTTCATCATGTCTTCGATGCTTGGGTTCGTCAGGCAGTCACCGAGAACTCCCTGTACTCGCTCACCTGTCTCAAACTGTGGATGTGAGCCGATCCACAACCGATTCACTCGTTTCGTCTTTCCTCCGTTCTCATCTTCATCATAGTCTGGGTAGAGATAGCCGCAGATGTCTACCCAGTATGGCAGTGATACGTTGATTTGTCCCTGCATGTATGGGCGCCACTTACCTTGTGACTCACGTGTTTCACCGATGAACACGGCGCAACGTACCGGACCGGGCATGATGGTGAGGTCGCGGTAGCCACGGATGACGGCATCCATCTTACGGAGTAGGTCATCCCAGTCAGTCCACTCCGTCTTGCGATCACCTACGAGGTTCTGCTTACAGCGTCGCTGCATCTCGGTGATAGAGTCGAGGACGACTGACTGAAAATCGTGCTGTCCTGTGACGAGCCACATGTACACCTGCTGGATCGTTTGCCAGTCGGTGACGTTTACGATACACGCTTCCCACTTCGTGTCTTCAGTGTGACGTGGAATCGGGTCTTTCATTGGATCCCAGTGAACCTTGGGAATCTTAATGAACCGCCACGAACCTTCCGCATCAAGTACGAGAATTGGTCGTGGTGCGGTGGAAGATAGCGTTGATTTACCGATCTTCGCAGCTGCGTGAATGAGAAGTGAGAGAACCTCACCCTTGCTTGGTGTCACTAGTCGCTACTCCTTCGTCATATCTCTGTGATAGTAACTAAGTGGGTCACCTTGTGCGAAGTACTCTCGAATCATATCACCAACTCTCGAGCCATCGTCGAAGAGTGGGCAGACGTTGATGAAGTCACAGTCCCACGAGCAGTCACCGGTGGGATGTGGGTAGACGATGACACTCGGGTGAGCCATGCTCGCGGTGAGTGCCTGCTCGGTGATGAGCATGTCGCTGATGATACCTTGCAGCTTCAGCGTGTACGACTGAAGTTCGTGATGATTGTGACGAACCTCGGTGCGTTGGTAGAACGGTGGGTTTGCCTTCGCGGTTCGCTTCACGCGACGAAGCATGTTGTAGAGCGCGCCGTCACAGCGTTCATCCGAATCTTCCAGCGACAAAAACTCGATGAGATGGTAGTGCAGCATCTGTGGGTCCATATGCAGTGTTCGCGTCTTACGTACGAAGTCACCAACCGTTTTGTGATCAATGAAGAGCTTGACGTTGTCACTCACCCGCTCGACGCGTGCATCAAGCTTACCGATGAGATACACGGGCAATGTCTCGCCCGTGACGGGAAAGCGAACTTGAATGTATCGCTCGCTAGCGAGAGTACGGATGTTGGCGTCGGCACCGGTCTCTTCGAGCCACTGGACGTAGCCAGAGATCATCGCGCGCTCGAGGTCGGCATCCTTGTGAAAGTCAGTCGCAACTCCCGGAGGTACCTCGCTCGTACCACCGTAGTGATCAACGAGAAGATGCCAGTCGGTAATGATCTCTTCTTCGAGCGCGTCACGTGAGTCGGTACGTTCGCTGTCTTCGGTTACGTACCACTTGGCGAGTGCGCGATGCACACGGTCACCAATGGCGCGTACACCAGTGGGTGACTCAAGCTTGGGTCGTAGACCGAGATACCACGCGAGCCACCACTTTCGCCGGCAGCGAAGAAACGTTTGCACCTCACTGTTCGAAACTAGCCGAGCCGACGCCGTAAGTGTTGCAGTAACCTGTGCACGATCATCGTAGTGAACGAAGGACGGCGGTGTCGCCCCCGTGATCTCATTAGTCATCATCCCCCCAAGAATATTGAAAGTGCGTCGTTCACGACGTGCGCATTGAATGCTTGTAAGTTACTTACATTCGTCATTGGCACGCCGAGGTTGCTGTTCATAATGAGTGTTTCAAAGTTATCGAGATCGCCTGTGTTCTTACCGGCCGCGATGAGTGTCGCGCGGTCACGGTTGATTTCCTCGAGACGACGCATCTTATCAAGAAGACGATGAAGCTGTACTTCCTCAACAGTTCCTGTTGTGATGATGTCAATGATCTGTACCGACTCGTGACGTTCCGAGCCAATACGATACACTCGTTTCTCTGCCTGCGCGTTGTCGATCATGGACCACGAACGTTGAAGACGAATCATCGTGTCAGCCGCGGTCATCGTAAGTCCGGTTCCACCTGCCTTGAGCGTGAAGAGTAGCGCCTGGCTCTTACCATCTTGGAGGTTGTCGAGAGCGGTTTTACGTTCATACTGGTCAACCTCGCCTGTGATAAGTCCGTGCTTCACACCGATCTTAGCGAGTCGCGCCGACGCGAGATTAATGAGCTTACGCGACTCGGCGCAGACGACGAATTGACGCTTACCGAGCTCGGTAATGATCTCAACGAGTTCATCAATCTTAGGACTTGGCTCACGCAGCGTCACCATCCAGCCGGCGATGTCATTAGGATCACCATCGGGTGGGATACCTACGGTGCAATACGATGAAGCGAGCTGAAGTAGTCGAATCTGCGCGGCGAGACTATTTGGTGCGACGAGAATCGTACCGTCATCGAGACGTGTCACGAGTCGCCTGTGAACTTCATCATAAGCCTTGCGTTGCTGTGGCGTCATCTCAACGGTGCGTGTAGACCGAATGAGTGGTGGCAGCTGGTCAAGCACGAGCGTGGCGGGCATGCGACGAAACCTTGGGTCGAGAATCTTAAAGAACTCATCTCGTGTCGCTGGATTCACTCCGACGACATCAAGTCCACCGTACTCGTTCCACGCTTGGAGGCAGTAGCGATCGACGAACTTAGACTTCGTCGGATACTCCACCTGCGAGACGAAGTGCATGATCGACCATAGATCGCTCGGATCATTAGCAACTGGTGTACCTGTGAGAGCCCATCGACGACGTACGCTGTCATTCCGTCCGAGAGCCCAACAGGCACGGGTTTGCTTTGCCTTCGGATCCTTGATTCGATGTGCCTCATCGACGATGACAGTCTGAAAAGGTATCGTGTTGAGTTCACGTTGATGCACCTCACATGAAGTCGCCTTAAGTTGCGGATCACCCCACTTCGTGTCGCACTGCTTACAGCGTCGAAGTGCAATTGACCCAAAACCGGCGAGTCGCGATAAACGCGGTGTCGACTCATAGTTTACGATGACTAATGCCTTCGAGTCTGCAGCGGCCGCGGCAAGTATCTTCTTACGCTGTACTCCGGGAATAATGACATACGTGTTTGCTTCAGGAAACCACTTTACCGCTTCGTCAGCCCAAACGGTCTTCACAGAGTTGGGACAAATGACAAGTGCAGGAAGTACACTGTCCTGACGCTGAAGTGATGCGAGAACTTGAATTGTCTTACCGGTACCCATGTCATCACCGAGAAGTCCCGACTTTGCAATCTCTTGAAAAAGAACTCCTACCCGCTGAAATGGATAAAGTCGATCATCGTTAAGATTCTCTGTCTCAGTTAGTAAGCGAATATTCATCGACGGCTCGACACGACTTTTATACTCATTCCACGACCACTGCGTAAGTTCAGGTCCTACGACGAGTGTATCGCGAAACACGCCACGAAGTTGACAGCACGCTGCCCAGGTAAGTGGTACCGTCCAGCGCTTATCACTTGCGTGCCACCGCGAACCGGGAATAGACTTAATGAGTTCTTTCTCATTCCACGTTGTATCGACGGCGATGGTGCCTTCCCAGATCTCAGCGGTAGGCATAAGTATCCTTCTTCATTGGTCATTTGATCAAAATCAAATTATATACGATCGAGAAGCTCTAAGTAGCGCTCTGGGTCGTGAGTCAGCAACGCGTGGCAAATATGCCGTGCGGCGTCATTAGCGTGACCGTCCTTCGTACGTGTGTACCAACCAAGCTTACGAAGTGTCGCGTCGGTAACCTTCTTAGCACTTGCTCTATCTTGTAACGCAAATGTTACCTTGCATCGTGTGGTGATGTACCGAAGAGCACCGAGTGTGTACATAGCTTCAAGCTGCTGCGTTAACACTTTCTTAGCGCTTGGGTCATAACGTTCGCCTACGACGAGATCTATTGCGTTTAACTTACTGTGACGCTCGACCATTTCGATGGCTTGAAACGGTGACATCTCAAGTGAGTCAAACGCGCCGTCGATCCAGAACCCAACACCACACCACTCACCTGGGTCAACCGAGATGATTCTCATGCGTCATACGCTCGCTTCTGCCCCCAGCTCTCACCAACGGAGACACTCGCTGTGATCGGTACCGAGAGAAGTTTCTCGTCATTCATTACCTGCTGGAGTGCGTGTGCCGCGTCACGGATGTGCTCGGCAGGTACGTCGAGGATAACCTCATCGTGAACGGGTAAACACATCCACTCACCAAGTCCAGCGGCGTCGAGCTCGAGAAGCTTCATCTTGAACATCTCGGCGGCGAGACCCTGGATCAGGTAGTTGACGAGTGCGTACTCCTTGCCATCATCAGATGGATGACGCCGACGGGTGAGAGGGCTACGAACATATCCCACACCCTCGCTGGACTTACGATCAAGTGCTGTCCGCTGGACGAGGTTCTGAAAGCTGCGTACCATTGGGAACGATGCATCAAAAGCATGCATCGCCGCGGCTGCTTGCTCTTCCGACACGCCAGCAGTAAGCGCCAACTTAGCGATCCCGGCGCCGTAAATCTTACCGTAACCGACGTTCTTAGTGATTTGGCGACGAGCATCTTTCTTCTCGATCGTATCGTCCCGAAAGACCTGACGTGCCAGATTAACGAAGAAGTCACCAGCTGAGAGAAATGCATCTTTCATGCCCTTGTCTTGGCACAGGTGAGCGAGACCACGCATTTCGATCTGGTCGAAGTCGCAAAACATCATAAGCCCGCCAGACTCGCGGTAGCGGGTTGTGAACCCAGTTCGTACGGTCGTAGCCGCAGGCTTAGCCTCTGAGATGCGAGGAAGGTTTTGAAGGTTTGGATCTGACATCGACATGCGGCTCGTACGTGCACCGAGCGGGTTGATGGACGGATGAAGAAGATCATCTGCGTCATGCTGTGTGAACATATGGAGTAGGTATGTTGATGCGATCTTCTGTAGTTGACGCCGTTGGAGTACCGCCTCAGCGAGTGGGTGCTGAATCGACTCAAGAACATCTGAGTCCAGCGAGAGCGCGCCACCCTTCGTACGTTTCGTGAACTCAACACCGTCCCGCTTGAGAACCTCAATGACAGCTTGGTTCGAACCTGGACTCACGTTGTATGTGTTCTTACACCAAGCTTCAACCTTGTCGCAGTAGTGTGTGAACTGCTCGAACTTTGTTCGTGCAAAGTTCGCATCGACGTGAACACCGTTGCGTTGCATACGCTGGATAACCCACTGCACCGCGCGTTCGAGTTCATACGCAACCATCACGTCATCACTGATGAGACGTGGCCACGCTTCCTGCTTGAGACGTTTCGTAAGCACTGGATCGAGTGCGGCGTACTGCCAGTACGCACCGAACGTCACGGGAACTGACGCCCACGTCCAGCCGCCACGTGAACCGATCGCGGTGTCCAGTGCCTGCTGCATGCCGGCCGCTCGTGCGTCGATGTATCGTGCGGAGAGGTTCTTCAGTGCGGTGGAGTACGTCGGTTCGAGGATGTGAAACATCGGGCGGGTGTCGTGAATCTTATTACGTGGTATGACGACACCCTCACGGTCGAGGAAGTCGGTGTCGAAGATCGCGTTGTGGAAGTCGTAGTCACCATCCCACTTACGCACGAGTTCCTCGAAGACACCACCCCACCGTTCCCACGGTATCGACCATCCGGTCATTTCGTCACCGACCTGCACCATGCGCAGCTTATCGGTGCGAGTATTGAGACCGGTCGTCTCCGTGTCGCAGCCGATACTGTCCTCGTGACCACGCTCACTGAGCCACGTCATAAGTTCAGAGGCCTCGGCGACCGAGTCAATGAGATGTAGGTTGACGCCTTCGAGAGTCACTAACGCTCCCAACGTGGAGGTCGTTCGATTGGACACACGGCGCAGAGTGTCGACTCAGGTTCATCGAGAAGTCGAAACATACGTGATGTCGCGCCGCAACGCCATCGCACGATGGCACCGCGGTAGCTGCCGTGGCGCCAGAGTAGGTAAACTTCGTCAACGATGTGAGTGAGGTAACCACGTCCACTTGTGGTGCGACCGTACGGTAGGTTATGCTCTCCTAACGTGATGAGAAACTGTTCGTAGCGCATCGGAAACGTTCGCCGTGGTTCACCGATACGTCGTCGCTTACGTGATGCAAATGACGCAGCCCAATGCATCTGGGTCGACCATGACATCGGTATGCGATGCGTCACGTAAGATCTACCTTTAATCCACACTGCTCGAGAAATTCGTATGATTTGTCGGAGTTACGATGCGCAAACTCAGCCTTGACGAGTACGACAACACGCTTAAGTCCTGAGTTTGCGGTGAGTTTCGCGCAGTTCCAGCAGATGTTGCTCGTGACGTAGATCGTACCACCCTCGCGGACCGAGCGTTCACACACAGAGAGCGCGTTGGCCTCAGCGTGAAGTGCGGGACAGTCGGAGTAATCTTTCTCGAGTTGCGCGTATTCTGGCGTGAAACCCATTTGCCGTGCAACTTCATCAGTGAGCTCGACCGGATGACTGCGTGACTGTGGATGTACGAGCCATGTCTTACCGTCGCGAAACTCGATTTCATACGAATGATCATTTCGTGGCATTACCCAACCGAGCTGACGTTTTACCTGCCCGCGAAGACACCAGTCACTACACGGTTGCTCGTTGTGGCAAAATCCAGCGGGTGGTCCGTTATATCCCGTCGCCACGATGCGCTGCTGCGGTGAGACGATGACGGCACCGACCTGGTCACGTACACAGAGTGAACGCTTAGCGACGGCACCCGCGACGGCGAGCCACGTCTCATCCCAACTTGGGCGGGTGAAGCTGGTCACGGTACCACCTCTCACTCTGGGTTAGCGTCTTGATATCTGCTGTGTCGTCTAAGACGTGACGCGCAGTCTGTGAGATAGGTGCGAATGATTGGCCGAGGCTACCGAAACCTCGTGGCTGGAAGATGTCATCATAATCTTGCTTAGGAGGTTCGGTATCCATGTTGATGAACATCGTCGCTTTTGGTATGTCTCGCTCGTAGAGGTGGAGTGACCAGACGGTGTGGTAGTAGTAGCCGACGTCGCACGCGAGAGCGTTAGCGAGTGACAGCTGGAGCTGCGTGAACTGGAAGATGTCGTACGGTAGACCGAGCCACACGTCATTCGATCGCATGAGTGTGTTCATCTCGAGCTTGCCATCACGTGTGAAGAAGTTGAGCGCGACGGTGCATGGGTAGTCGTGCGCACCGTCGAGGTTGTCAAGCCACGGGTCCCAGAGTGTCACGACGGCCTGACGAGTATCGGGATCTACACGCAGCTTACGCTCGACGCAGAGCATCTGGCCACCAATGCGTGCACCGTACGCACCGTGGAAGTGCCCGTTCTTTTCGACGTACTTCTCAAACTGCGGTGCGATGCGAAGCACGGTCTTTGGGCGAGACACGGCGCCGATGAGCTGCGCGGCCTCCACCGCGCCGATCGCCGGGTTGAGGTTGCGACCGACGCCGAGTGGCATCGCCTTGCGTGGGTTGAAGAGCGTGATCGTCGTTGCTCCGAGGTCGCGTGTTGGCAGACCACGCGGTGACCTACGTGTCGACACACTCAACACACGGCGAACGACGCTGACGTAGTCGCGCGCGTCTTCCATGAAGATGCTACGCATCACAGCACCTTCTCGAGCTTCGACACACGCCACACTGATGCATCACCGGCCGCGAGCCAGGCGACGAAGTGCTCCCACGTCCAGCCGTTTTCGATGTCAGTGAAGTCCGGACCAATGAACGTACGCTTTGCCTGCACACGACCGGTCAGGTAGAAGCGACCACGCGCCTTCACGCACGCGTAGGTGTATGAACCACCACCAGACGGGTACGTCATCATAATTTTCAGGATGTCGCCGTTGCGGAACGGGTCGTCACCGTAAGCGGTGCGAGTGTTAATGCGACGATCGAGTTCGTCGAGCTCTCGCTGCTTAGCCTCACGCTCACGCTCGAGTTCTGCCATTGTCTTCACTTCTCTTCTCCTTCGTCGTTTGCGATGACTACGATCGATACTATCACAAGTAAGATCATGCTCATGATGCTGCAGAGACACGCATCAGGCCAGCTCATCGCATCGCTGCCTTAATGAGCCGTCCGTATGACTTGAACTCTTGATGATGGAACCGGCGCATGTACTGCGGATGAGGTATCGCCTGCGGTTCGACGGCATCTACCATCCGCCAGGCACGTTCGGCGTTACGTCCTAGGGTTACAACGGGGGGACGTTGCAACATCTGCCAGAGTGCGTTGAGGTCGCAGGTTTCGAACTCGTTCGCATTCGCGATCCCGACACGCATGTGATCGACTTCACCGGCGATGAACGCGCCAAGCATCCAGTGACCTGACGTCGCGCGATGTGGTACGAACGGCCACGGCAGTGAGTTGTCGTTGCGACGATCACCGAGGAGCAGCACAGCTGGTTCCTTAGGTCCGACGTACCGGCCGGGAAACGGTGATGTGTATGTGACGTCAAACGTGCCATCAGTTGGAAAACCGTTAGGCCACGTCTCCCAGTGAGCCTTGTCCACGACGTAGTGAAAGTAGGCACCACGGATACTTGCGAGTAGCTCACGCTTGACGAGGTCATCCGGGTTCTGGTCCCAGCGCGACTCAAGTGTTTCTACTGGTGCGCTGAGGTGAACGAAGTGACAGCCGAGTGACGTCATCACCATCTCGATGTAGTTCGCCTGACGCACGGTGAGCTTCGACTCGCCGCGAAGAAGTGGTCCGTAAATGAGCTCACCCACGTGCCAGCGATCAAGAATCATGATACGCTCATGATGCTCAACGAGATCAACGAACGGTTCGAGATACTCCGCGATCGGATCCAGCTGGATGGGCCCACGCTTTAGTACGGTAACTTGTGTGTTGAAGAACATAAAACACATGGATCCGAGTTGGTGAGCGAGTGTTGTCTTACCCGCGCCGTCCGGACCCTCGAGGCAGATAATCACCGTCGTCTCCTGCCACTCACCAGAAATATCAGAATGAACGCACCACCGATGAAGAAACCGATGATTATTTCGCCTACATTGGGTAGGTTAAAGAAATGAACGAGCACGTACGTAACCGCGAGTGCTAGTGCGACGAGCACAGCGAGACGCAGGAGATTCACTTTAAATCTACCCCCGTGTGGCACATACTTACAAGTAAGATGATGGCGAGTAGTGTCACTGCGAAGATGATAAGTGTGTCTTTTCTCACGTTGCACGCACCGGAAGTGGCATGTTCGCAAAGAAGTGTGCGCCGTAGCTCGGCGCGTAGAGCGGAAGCTCGGTGGTGTTCGTCGTTAGCAGTGCGATACGTGAGTTACCAATGACCGGTCGCCAGTCCCGCTGGACGATCGTACGTGTTGGGTTGTCGTGTGCGTGTTTACCGAGTGGACCAGTGTACGGCTTGCGATCGTCGACTACGATAAGTTTAAACGGCTCGCGTTGAGGAGGCTGCAGCGCGTAGACGTCATCCCACGTGAGGTCGTAGTAACCAACGACGGTGTCGGCGCTGTCACCGTGTCGACGAATGACGTGCATGAGCTGCGCCACGGTAGCGACGGGAAGTTCAAGATCAGTCGACCTTCGATCGCGTATGACAGTTGCGATGATGAACGCTAGACACGCGAGCACACCGAGTACAGACGGTCCAGCGATGAGATACGTGAAGATGTCGTTCACTGTCTCCTCCTATTTTGTCTGCCGCCAGAGGGGTGGGCAGGACTCGAACCTGCAACCGATTCGCTTTCGCGAGTGATTTCATCGTACATATCGATGCCGCTCTCCCACATTGAGCTACCACCCCGCGCCGGTGAGGCCACGTGGATTGGCTACCGGTCGTAGCCCCACCGCGTCTAGTTCCCCGTGTGTCTACTCTACTACTTGAGTGAGTCTCGTAGCTGATCCCACTTACGTGCCTTGTCGCGAAGCTCAGTAAGCTCTTCCCGCGTGACTTGCGTTTCGTTGACGCTGTCCGTTACGAGGTTGCACGCATCACGAATGAGCTCGTACGCCTGCGAGAGTGTCGTCACGAGTCGTTGTACGCTCGAAGTTTCGGTGGGGAGTGTCGCGACTGGTTTGGGCGACGGTGTAGGTACCGGCACAGTTGTCGTAGGCGGCGGCTGTCGATGCCGTGTCACCTTGAGTGTGCGACAGTGTTTGTTATAGACGTTGCTTGTCACGGTTGACGTCCACGCGACGCCACGCACTGTGGTAAAACCGCGACGATTCAACGCATCGGCGGCGCGCTCCATGAAGTTACGTCCACCGCCGTCGTTCATCGCGTCGTAGACTGCCTGCGCAACGGCTCGTAGCACACGTGGTTCATACGCGGTATGTGACCTGTTGGCGTCGTGTGATGCGGTGTGTGCCATCGCAGAGAGAAGTACGTCCCACGTCTTTCCACAGAACTTCTCGTTTACCGTCTTCGTGCAAGTGAACATCGTAGCGCCGTCGATGTGAAGTTCGTCTTCAACGAGGATCTCAACGATGTTTGCGAACGCGACGACGCGTCCCTTGAGTTTGGGATTCGGGTGCTCACCCATCGCTTGCTGTGTGCTTACGATTGGAAGTGACTTACCATTAGGGTAAACGAGATGCGTAAGTGCGACGTCCGCGATGGGACGTTCGATCGGTGTGGTTGGCATACGCACATCCTCTCATTCTTCGTTGTTCATTACTATGATCATACCAGGAGATAGGATCAATGTAAAATCAGCTGTCGGTGTCTGGCACACAACGTAGACAGAGTATCGCACGCCAAGACTCGTTTGTGAAGACGCGTGACCACGCGCGCGTGTCGCAACTACAGAGTGTCAAGTGGGATGAACCCGAGACGAGTTTGTGCTGCAATGTCGCTCGACCTGCGGCGTTGCGAGCTAAGACGTATGCCTCGCGAAGAACCATAACTCATTCACTTCCTTGATCGTTTTCATCGTTTCTCGTTAGTGCTCATCCATGAACTGAACCTCGAGGATCGCCGACGTCGAAAGTACGCGCCACCGGCCCATGTAGTCGTTGAACACCAGCTGCGGTGCGAGGTATGGGTTGAGTGGTGTAGCGATGTTAACGATCTTCGACGCTATAATCATCTTTTGATTCGCGTAGTGGTCACGGAAAATGATTCGCGCGGGACCGTCGATGTATTTCGTGAGCATACGAATGCGTACATCACGTTGGATGCGTCGAATCTGGATACGTTTCTCGCTCGTGCTCATCTACACCACGGCCCGGTCTACGTACGCACGGCGAACACTCTCATCGAGCTCGGCGGCGCGTGCGAGAGCGCGAGCCGCGGGACCGGGGAGGAAAACCTCGCCGTCACGGGGTCGAACGGTGAGAACCTCGACGATCTCGTAGCCGCCGCTTACCCACAACGTGCGACACTTCGTGAACTCATTAGGCACGATCGATAACCCAAGCGTGTGTACGAGGTAGTGTGAACAGTCACCGGTTTCGACTGATGTAAACTTAAAGATGCGTACCTCATTCCAGCGACACGCGGAGCAGCGTTGACTCTTACTCGCGAACTCACGGCCACCATCGACGTGATCACGGTGGTGCTCGACGCGTGAGCTACCGTAGCCGATGAGCTGCGCGCGTCCGCGAATCACGCCGTCACGCGACTGGATCACGACATCCTGGATCTCGTGACTTGGCATCCGCGTTAGCGCGTCGTTGGTGTGCGACATATTGACGTACACGTACGTTCACTTCCCTTCGTTGAGTCATTGGTCGTTTCTCGTTGGTGAGTCTACGGTATCAAGTTTACCGTCGTGATGACACCGGTAAATCATAGCACTGGGTGATCAAGTTGCGATATCAGGTTGATAAAATACAGGTATGAGTGACGATCGCTACAAGATGCTGCTCAGGATTCCGCGAGACATGGCCGCGGAGATGTTCGAGGAGGCTCGTCGCAACGGTATCGGACGCACTGCGATGATCACGACACTCATGCGTGAGGCACTCGACGCTCGAAAGGCGCGACGTACGTCGCTGCTGACGTTGGAAGCTGAGCTCGCGAAACATCACTAGGCCCGGGCCGCTCTTCAGTCGGTCCGGGCCTAGCTTGTCCCCATCGGCAGCAAATCGATCAGGGAGGGTACTCGGTGTCAGATCAGATAGTACCAGAAATCGACAGAGATGAAAACTCACA
>Ga0075424_100000066_pt1 | contig 58751 bp, 50 predicted proteins | sample SoiMethybrSBSTD3_FD_75301 | JGI IMG/M metagenome (GOLD analysis project Ga0075424, IMG submission 75301) | Bulk soil microbial communities from a Populus tree surrounding site in Tennessee, USA - Soil MetaG P. TD hybrid SBSTD3 | ecosystem: Environmental > Terrestrial > Soil > Tree plantation...
CGACCCGCTTCACGACGGTCTACTCGACGGCGGTCGGAGGCTCGGTCTACGGCATCGGCGCGGCCCGCATGGACGCGGACGGGAGCCCGGACGTCGTGGTGGCGCTCAAGACCGGCAACAACACCGGGAAGTGCGAGTTCTGGCACAACAACGGCACCATGACCGGCTCCCTCACGAGGCAGGACGAGATCACGACCGCCGGCCCGGCGACCGCACTCGCCCTCGGACCCCTCGTCTACAACAGCAGCAACAACGACATCGTGGTCGGCACCGCCGGCGCCGGAGGCGGCACGCCTCCCGCCGTCGAGGCCTTCTTCTGCAACCCGACGGCCGCGTCCGGCAACATCATCCCGGCCGCCCAGAGCTGGTCGGACGCGAACGCCGGCGGTTCCGTGAACGCGGTCGCCATCGGCAAGCTCGAGTGCTCGCAGGATCACCTGGATCAGGATCCGGTTCCGGACATCGTGGCCGGAACCTCCACCGGAGCGAGCACGGGAGACATCGTCATCTACTTGAACCCGTACTCGTCGACGGTTTACCCGTAACCCGGAAGGAGACGAACGCGATGCGGATCGTGAACGGCGGGACGATGGATCCCGCGGGGCAGGACAGGGGCGCCCGGAGTGGGGACTCGGGGAACGTCATGGTGGTCGCGCTTCTGGTGCTGCTCGTGCTCACGACGGCCGGCGTCGCGTACGTGGCGGTGACCAAGTCGGAGAAACAGATCGCGGGGAACTCGATGATCGCCACGCAGGCGCTCTACGCCGCGGAGGCGGGCATCACCGAGGGCCTGCATCGGATGTCCTTCCCGTCCGAGTCGTTGAACTACATCGGACCGACGGCCACTCCCGTGGCGGGCTGGGGACGGTACATCGTGATCGCGCCCGGACGCAGCGTGCTCGATCCGGACGGGCCGGCGCTCGAGCACGATGGCTTGGACAACAACGAGAACGGGCTGATCGACGAGCCCGGCGAGCGTTACCCCGAGGTTCTGACCAAGCAGACGGTGAATGCCAGCGCGCTCCGCTATCCGTACGTTCGCGTGGAATACAAGACGCAGGGCGGGAATCTCGTCCTCTTCGGGGATGCCGACGATGATCCTTCGACCCCGCCGGTGGAGAACTTCCTCAAAGGCACGCCGGTGCTCCGGATCACGGCGCGCGGGCGCCAGGGCAACGCCGACAAGACGCTCGAGGCGGAGGCGGTCCGCTTCCCTCTGATTCAGGTCAACAGCGCCATCTGGGCCGGAGGCCCTCTGGGATTCGACGGCAACGGGTTCATCGTGGACGGACACGACCACGCGGCGACTCCGCCTCTGGACACCATCCCAGGCGCGGCCCCGGTGCGGGGCATCCTCAGCCTGGGTCCGTCGACCGACGTCACCGCCAACCTGAGCAGCAATCAGCAGGACAACGTCACCGGCACGGGCGGCGACAACAGCGTGCAGCAGTCGGCGTTCACGTACGACTTCAATAAGCTCTGGTCTCAGTTCTCCGGAATGGCGGACAACTCGTACAACGGGAACCAGTCCTGGAGTGGCTCCAGCTCGGGCTACGGCTCGCTCGACGATCCCAAGGTCACCGTGGTCAACGGAAACCTCCAGATCACCGGAGGCTGGACCGGCGGCGGCGTGCTGATCGTGAACGGGAACCTGGACATGCGCGGCGCCTCGCAGTTCGCGGGCGTCGTGATCTGCATGGGGGACGTCGACTTCGCGGGCGGTGGACCCTCGGATCAGGCGCACGTCGTGGGCGGACTCATCTATCAAGGCACCATGGTGAATGCCTCGAGGCTCCACGGATCTTCGGACATCTATTATTCGACGCAGGCCGTGAACGCGGCGAACATGGTCGGACGCTACACGCTCTCCTGGTGGCGGGAGCGTTAACCCCTAAGGGGTGATCGGTATGAGACTCGACATCAAAGGCAACGCGATGATCATCGCGCTCCTGGTCCTCTTCCTCCTCACGTCGCTCGGCATCTCGTACGTCGCGGTGACGAAGGGGGACAAGCAGATCGCGGGGAACCAGGCGACCTCCGCCCAGGCGTTCTCGAACGCCGAGGCGGGCATCAGCGAGGCCATGGCCCGCATGTCCGATCCATCGGATGCCGCCAACTACATCGGAGAAGCGGTCGGAACGGTGAGCCCGGGCTGGGGCAAGTACATCGTGACCGATCCCGGCAATTCCGGGCTCGATCCTCAGTTCAACGTGACCCTGACGGACGGGTTGAACAACGACCTCGACGCCTCGACCGACGAGGCCAGCGAGCACTATCCCGAGACCGGCTCCAAGCAGGCTTTCATGGCGCTGGCGAGCCGCCTCGACTATCCGTGGGTCAAGGTCCGGTACAAGATGAACGCGGCGAACCAGGTGCTCCTTTTCGGAGACCACGACAACAACCCCACGACCCCCCCGCGCGAGAACACCACGGTGGGCCAGCCGGAGCTGATCATCACGGCGGCCGGACGTCGAGGTGTCGGAAACAAGACGGTGACGGTGGAAGCCGTCAAGTGGCCGCTGCCTCCGATGCCGGGCGCCGTCTACGCCGAAGGGAACATGAACTTCAACGGCAACTCGTTCTACATCGACGGGCACGATCATCAGCCGACGGCTCCGTACGACACGATCTCCGGCGCCGCGCCGCTCCCCGGCATCTCGTCCCCGAACAACGCGGGGCCGATCGCGGGCGCGCTCTCGGCCCAGCAGCTGGACAACGTCGAGGGATCCGGCGGGGATCCGAGCGTGCGGACCTCACCCGTCAACCTCGACATCCCGGCGATCGCGGCCCAGTGGGCCCAGCTCGCGGACCTGAACTACGCGGGGAACCTGAACAACCCGGACATGTCGACCTGGGGCGTCATCGGAGACTTGAAAGTCGTGCACGTGGCGGGAGATCTCAGCATCCAGGGTAATGGAGACGGCGCCGGCGTGCTGATCGTGGACGGCGATCTCCACCTAGGCGGAACGCTCAACTACAACGGCATCATCATCGTGCTCGGCAATTGCGACATCCAGGGCGGTGGTAACGCCAAGAACATCGTGGGTGGATTGATGGTGCAAGGGACCCTGACCGGTACGACCAACGTGGCGGGTAACGTCAAGGTCATGTATTCGAGCGCGATGATCAGCCAGCTCTACGCGCTGACGCGCTACGAGATCTCGTCCTGGATCGATCAGTAGCCTACTGGTAGATCCAGTAGTGAAAGGGAGCGAAGTCCCCGCCGTCCTTGGGCTGCTCGCGTCGGAGCTCGATCCAGGGCCGCTCCTTCCGGATCGAGCTTCCCGGAATCCGGAACGAGGGCTCGACCCACACCGTCTCCGAGCGGGCGATGGTCCAGACGCCGACCGGCGTCCCATCCACCTTCACCGTGAGCCGGTTCGAGTACCAGGCGTCGGTGCGCATGATCAGCACCGCGTCCGTCCCCGGTGAGACCGCCATCCGGAACCGATCCCACCCGAAGACCTTCCGGCCCGCGTCGGTGACGGGGCGCGTGGGCCGGTCGGCATAGACGTATTGCCGGAGCACGTCCCGAGGCAAGAACGTGGCCCGATCCTTCCAGTCCCCCTTCTTCGCGTCGTATTCGTAGGCGAACGATTTCCAGCCGTGCCGCGCCTCGTCTTCGATCCACGCGAGGTCGAACGTGTCCCGCAGCCTCTTCCCCATGACCTCCGGATGGGGGAGCACGATGGAGTCGGCCGGGACGACGTCGATCCACTCGGCGGGATACACGACCTTGTCGTCCTGGCCGCAGATCGTGTTGAAGCCCAGGTGCGCCCGGAACGCCTCGGGGCCCAGCACTCCGCTCGACTGCAGGTAGGGAAACCATTCCGGATAGATCGCGAAATAGGTGGGAATACGGGAGCGCGGCAGTCGCCGCAGCTTTTCGAACATGCATCCGATGCCCGAGCGGTAGGTCCTGGCGAACCCCGCCGTGGTCAGCCCCAGCATGTCCACGGTCGACCGGTTTCCGTAGTAGGCGATGCCGCCCGCGTCGTTGATCCCCACCACCGCGGTCGCCGGAAGATTCCGATCGATCCACCGCCCCACCTTCACCTGCTGGTGGAGGATGTTCTCGCAGTTGTGCGCGTAGAACTGGATGACCCGGCCGTAGACCTCGGTCGAGATGGGGGCCCACGCCACGAGCGGAGCGGCGATGGTCAGCGCGGCGAGCGGCGCCCCCAGCGCGCGCGGCAGCCGGTCCCAGAGGAAGGTCGCCGTCCAGGCGATGCCCGCGCCCAGGCAGGCGAGGAGCACCGGGTAGAAGCCCTGCTGGTAGCGGTAGAAATGCACCGACCACGCGACCGGGAGCGAATCGACGACGATGGCGACGGGCAGGAGCAGGAAGACGATCCGCCCGTCGGCGCCCGGCCGTCGGCGGGGCAGCATCGAGAACACGGCGAAGAGGAGGAGCGCGATGGCGGTGGGGATCCAGTAGCGTGGAACCATGGTGGGGCCCGGGCCCGCCTCGAGCCAGGTGAGGTAGCTCATCACGATCGAGAGCCACACCTTGGGGGAGTCGACGAAGAACTTCCACCGGACATCCGGATGGGGCTCCGCGAGGATCGACTTGGCCTGGGAGCTCGTGGATTCGAAGGCTCCCGAGACGGCGAGGTTCACGAGGAAGGGAAACGCCGCCGCGAGGAAGGGGAGCGCGAGCGCAGGGGTCCAGAACCGGGGAAGCGCGCCGTTTCGAACCGCGCGCAGCCGGTCCCACGCCATCGCGATCCCGAACACGCCGCTCAAGACCGCGCCCTCGGGCCGTGACGCCGCCAGAACGAAGAGCATCCAGCGGGTTCGCCGGAAGGCCGCCGCTTCCCGCTCCTCGAGATAGAGCCAGAAGGTCGCGAGGAGGACCGAGGCATAGAGGCCGATCTCCATGCCGCTCATGTACCCCCAGAGGAGATGGGGGCTCGACAGGAAGAGCGCCAGGGCCAGGAGCATGCCCAGCGTGCCGGCGAGGGCACGGCCCACGCGCGCCATCAGGAGCGCGCTCGCGAGGAGCGCCAGCGCCCCGAGGGCGAGCGACCAGGCGATCGCGAACGTCGGGCCGAGGCGCGTGAGGTGCGGCGGCAACAGGAGAAAGGGCCACAGCAAGCTGGTTGCGCCGGTCGTGGGCGCGTTGCCCGGCGTGTAGACGAAGGGATGGCCCCGCGCGATGGCGCGCGCGTACTGGAGGTAGATGAAGCTGTCGTCGAGCGGGAGCGAGAGCTCGCCGCCGGTGACGAGCCGTTCCGCGTGGAGGAGGCGGCCGAGCTGATAGGAGAACCAGCCCACCGAGACGAGCCCGAGGAGGACCATCGGTCTCCGCCGCACGAATAGGACGAGCTTCTGGATCACCGACGCTTCTGGGGCACGCGCGCCGGTTTCGAGCCGGGGACCTCCCGGGCCATCGAGGCCGCCGACTCGCGCACCCGATAGAGCGGCAGGTTCGGATCTCCGACCGCCTCGGTCCGGAACACCGAGACGAGCCCCGGATCCTCCCGCGTGAGATAGACGGGCCGCTTCCGGATGTTGCGCGCGATGAGGCGGTTCATCATGAGATCCAGGTTTCCCGGGTAGGGGGGCACCGCGAGCGTCGGGTAGTACCTGGCCAGATGATGCAGGTACCAGGGCCAGACCAGGAGGTATTTGTACGCCACGATCAGCCCGGGGTGGCTCTCCTTGAAATCGGTCGCCTTGTAGAACCAGAGCGAGAAGGTGCGGCCGTCGTACTCGCTCAGGATGAGCGCGTTCGGCTCCACGGCCTTGAGATTCCGCTGCGCGTAGAGGTACGGCGTGAGGTCGCCGGAGGCGTCCACGCGCCTCCAGTTCCCCGCGAAGCCCAGGACCACCGCCATGACGAGGAGCGCCGTGGCGACCAGGCGGATGGGTCGGCTCGGCGCGATCCGCTCCCAGATCATGGCCCATCCCGTCCCGGCGAGGGCGGCCAGGATGAGTCCCGCCGGCATCCAGTACCCCACGTCGTCCGAGATGGTGTAGACGGACAGAAGCGCCACCGAGGCGAGCAGCGCCACCCAGACGGCCGCCGAGCCCGCGGGGCGACGGACGGCCGTGACCGCAGCACCGATGACCAGGATCAGGAGTCCCCAGCCGAAGTCCATCCACCACCTTCCGGGCACGAGATGCCGGACGGCCCCCAGTAGATTACGAGCGAAGAAGTTGCGGGCGTACTGCGCCCCGCTCAGGACCCACCAGAGCTGCCGGGGTGAGGACGGGGCTCCCCAGGAGAACTCCGGGTTTCGGGCCGCCCGGACGGGCAGATAGAGGTCCAGGGTCAACCCCCAGACGATCAGAAGAGGCAAAAGAACCGCCGTCACGAGGCCGATCTTACGGGAGCGAGCGAGCCGCCACGTCACGAAGAGAAGCGCCGGCGCCGCCGCGAGCAGGAGCAGGTGATTGGTGAGCCCGAAGCCGAAGAGGTATGCCGCGAGCAGGAGTCGTCGCGGGTCCCCTTCGCGCTCGGCCTCGACGAGGAGCCAGAGGATCACGCCGAGGAACGCGGCGTTCAGCGTGTAGACCTCGGCCAGCACGCTCTGGCTCCACGCGCCCCGCGAGGAGGCGTAGAGAAGAGCGCACGCGGCCGCGCAGAGCGCGGCGCCTGAGCCGCGGGTGGAGTCGGGGAGGAGCGCCCACGCGAGGCGCGCGGCGGCATAGACGCTCAGGGCGCCGGCGACGGCGGCCACCAGGTTGATGCGAAACGCGGTCGATCCGAACGGCACCAGCGTCGCGATGCGGCCGAGCAGAACGAAGAGGGGGTAACCGGTCGGATGGGGAATGCCGAGGGTGGCCGAGGCCGCGAGGAGATCGCCCGAGTCCTCCCCGAGGTTCACCCATGCGACGGTCGGGGAGAGCGTGAGGGCGTAGGCCCAGAGCGCTGCGAGGGCGGTGGCCCAGGCGGCACCCTGGACGCTTCGAGGCATGGCCGCAACGTATAGCAAGCGCGTCGCGTGGGGTCAACGACACCCGCGGCGCGTCGCGCAGCTCGCGCTCGAGCGTCACCGGCGCGCTTTGCGCCGTCGACAGGAAAGACGGCTGAGAGATGACCGCTCGTGCGCGATGCAATGCGACGAGGGTGGTGTATGGCAAAGCGCGTCGAAGCGCCAGTGACCGCGTAAGCTGTTATGCGTAAAGAGCTTACGTTGCAGGGGGAACGGTCCGTGGCATGGAACTTGCTCGATGTGGTTCACGCGAACCGCTGCGATCAGGACGGCGGTGCGCGCCCAACACATCACAACCTAAGCGGGGCGGATCATGTTCGGTAAGAAGAAGAGCACGGTGGGGCTCGACATCGGGTCCAGCTCGATCAAGGTTGTCGAGATCGCGCACGACCGCTCCGGCGACCGTCTCGTGAACTTCGGAATCTCCGAACCGCTCTCCGAAGCCATCGTGGACGGAGAGATCATGGACCGCCAGCTGGTGCACGAGGCGATCGCCAATCTCATCGAGTCCCGCCAGATCCGGAACCGCGTGGTGGTGACCGCGGTCTCGGGCCGTGCCGTCATCGTGAAGAAGATCCTCATGGATCGCCTGAGCGAGGAAGACGCCAAGGAAGCGATCCAGTGGGAAGCCGAGCAGCACGTTCCGTACGACATCAACGACGTCTCGCTGGACTTCCAGATCATCAATCCGAACGTGGACCAGAAGAAGATGCAGGTGCTCCTGGTCGCCGCGAAGAAGGACATGATCCAGAATCACGCGGACATCATCCGCGAGGCGGGTCTGACGCCGGTGATCATCGACGTGGACTCCTTCGCGATCCAGAACTGCGTCGAGGTGAACTACGACCTGAGACCCGACGAGGTGGTCGCGCTCGTGAACATCGGAGCCGAGATCACCAACGTGAACATCGTCGAGGACCAGGTGCCGCACTTCACGAAGGACCTCTCGGTGGGCAGCAACGCGTTCGTCGAGGGCATCCAGCGGCGCTACAACGTCAGCCAGCCCGAAGCCATGAGCGCGCTCCGCGGACGCGGCAGCTCCTCGATCGACGTGGCGCCGATCATCCAGGCCGCGTGCGAGGACCTCTCGGTGCAGCTGGACCGCGCGATCGCCTATCTCAAGTCCTCCGGCGAGGCCGAGCGTGTCGACCGGATCCTCCTCTCGGGAGGCTCGGCCCGCGTGCCGGGACTCCAGGAATTCCTGGGCAACCGGCACCAGGTGCCCTGTGACGTGGTGAATCCGCTGCAGAAGCTCGGCTACGACCCGTCTCTGTTCCAGGGCGAGCCGGTAGAGAGCGTGGCCCCCGCGCTTACGGTCGCGATCGGCCTCGCGCTCCGATAGGGGGGACGGAACCCATGATTCGCATCAACCTGCTGCCCCGCGAGGCGCGCCAGACCCGGCGGAAGATCCAGTTTCCCAAGATCGGATCGCTCATGCCGGTGCTCGTGCTCGGGATCGTGATCGCCCTCTTCGCGGCGATTTCGGTCTTCCAGACGCTTCAGATCGGGCGCCTCAAGGCGGACATCGCGCGCGCGGAGCAGGAGTCGGAGAAGCTCCGGCCGCAGATCCAGACGATCCAGGAGCTCACGCTGAAGCGCGAGGAGCTCACGCGCCGGCTGAACGTGATCCAGGACCTGGACAAGACGCGCCTCCAGCGCGTGATGCTCGTCGATGAGCTGAGCCGCTGCGTGCCCGAGCACCTCTGGCTCACGAGCTACGAGGAGACGGGGGGCAACAAGGTCCAGATCGAGGGCGTGACATTCTCGAATCTGCTCGTGGCCGATTTCATGACCCGCCTCGAAGCGAGCCCCCTCTACGGCAGCGTGGACCTGCTCGTCGCGGAGAAGGGCCAGATCGATCAACGCAACGTGGTGAAGTTCAAGGTCACCGCGTTGATGACCTTGTAGCTCGAAGCGGACGCGGGGGAGGACGATGGACCTCAAGGATCCAAAAACCCAGAAGCTGATCCTGATGGGCGCAGGCATCGCCGTCCTGGTCTACTTCTTCTTGATCGCCGACTACGTCCCCTTCAACTTCCCAGCGCGGAACAAGGAGATCAGCGCGTTGAAGGACGACTACACCAAGAAGATGAGCGAGCTCACCAAGGCGCAGCAGCTCGTGAACCGCCTGCCCGAGCTCAAGAAGGAGTTCGAGCTCCTGAACCAGCGCTGGACGGTGGCTCAGGAGCTTCTGCCCTCCCAGAAGGAGGTCGCGAGCCTGCTCCGCAAGGTGACCATCGCCGGGCAGGAGTCCGGCGTTCACTTCCTGTTGTTCAAGCCTGGCGATCCGAAGCCGTCGACGTACTTCACGGAGAATCCGGTCCAGGTCTCGGTGACGGGCGGGTTCCATCGCGCCGGCGCCTTCCTGGGCGAGATCTCGGATCTGAGCCGGTTGGTGAACGTCTCGCAGCTCAAGTTGAAGGGATTCGACAAAGGCGACCTCGACGAGACCGTGCAAGCGGATTTCGTCGCGACCGCGTACACGCTGGCCGAGGGGAACCCCAATGAGCCTGCCAAGCAGCCTGGCGCTGTCACAAAGTAAGTTCTTCCAGAGCCGTCTCGGGATCCTGCTTCTCGCTCTGGTGGGGCTCGCGATTGCGGGCGGCATCCTGCTGCTTCGCCGCCAGGAGCCCGCGGCTCCCGTGCTGCCGACGCCCAAGACCTCGCCCGCGGCCCAGGCGCTGCCCAAGGTCAAGCCCGCGCCCGTGAAGCTCGTGACGTACGGACCGCCCGCGCCCGTGTGGGCCCGGACCGACATCCAGTATGGGCCGCCCGCGCCGCCGGAATTCCTGACGAGCGTCACGGCGCCCGCGCCTGGCTCGAAGGCGACGGCGCCCGCGCCGACGACGCTGGCGCCCGGCGAGGCTCCGGCCTCGACCGCGGCGACCCTGCTCACCCAGGCGCCCGGTGTCGCGGTCCCGACCGTTCCCGGCGCGCCGGCGACGGCGGTGGGGGCGGCCGCGGGCGAGATTCCGAAATCGGTCGACGCGAGCGTGCTCTTCGCGCGCGAGCACTACGAATACATCGGAGGCGGACGCCGCGACCCGTTCCAGTCGCTTCTCGACGGGAGATTCCAGACCCACTCGGCGGATGGCAACCTGGTGGACGTGGGGGACATTCATCTCGTCGGCATCATGTGGGGATCCTCGGACAAATTCGCGCTCGTGGAAGACAGCCGGGGACATGGGTACGTGCTTCGCGTGGGAGATCCCGTCCTGAACGGGTACATCTCGGGCATCAGCAAGCAAGAGCTGCAGGTCGTCCAGAACGCGTTCGGCGAGTCCCAGACGCTGTCGATCCGCTTGCAAACGAAAGAGGGTGAGAAGAATGCGACTCGAAACTAGCTTGGCGCACACGGGCCGCGTCTGCGGCCGCGTCGCGGCGCTGGGAGCGGCGCTCCTCCTGACCGCGTCCTCGGCGTTCGCGGCAACCGTCAAGAGCGTCTCGTTGAAGGACGCCGGCACCGCGACGCAAGTCGTCATCGAGGGCGACGCTCCGCTCAACTATCACGACTTCACCCTCGAGTCACCCGACCGGATCGTGGTGGATTGCCCGGGCACGCAGCTCTCGTTCAGCGAGCGCTCGTGGAACGGCAAGGAAGGCTCCGCCATCAAGGCGGTGCGCGCGACCGAGACCGGCTGGGGCAAGGAAGCCGGCACGCGGATCGTGGTGGATCTGTCGCAGCCTTCCTCCTACGCGCTGAGCAGCGTCGGGAACAACCTCGTCCTCGCCGTCGAGACCCCGGCGCCGGAAGCGTCGAAGAAGCAGGAGGACGCCGGCGGTGACGACTACGACCAAATGCGCCCGACCGACGGACGCCGGATGTCGCTGGACGTGCAGGGGGCGGACATCCAGACCGTGCTGCGCAGCCTGGCCGAGTTCAGCGGCAAGAACATCGTGGCGAGCAAGGAGGTCAAGGGAGAGGTGACCCTGAGGCTCCGGAACGTGCCCTGGCGGCACGCGCTCGACATCGTGCTCAAGTCGCAGGCCCTCGGCATGGTGGAGACCGGCCAGACGATCGTCATCTCGAACCTGGACACGCTCCGCAAGGAAGAGCTGGAGCGCCGGTCCGCCGAGCGGAACCAGGAGGAGCTCCTCCCGCTCGAGACGCGGATCATCCCGGTGAACTACGCCGCCGCGAAGGAAATGTCGAAGTCGGTGGAGAAGACCATGACCAAGCGCGGCCACATCGAGGTGGACGACCGGTCCAACTCCCTCATCGTGACCGACATCTCGGACAAGCTCGACCAGGTCGACGCGATGGTTCGGAACCTCGACACGCGGACGCCGCAGGTCGAGATCGTGGCGCGCCTCGTGGACGTGGACCAGTCCGCCACGCGCGATCTCGGCATCACGTGGGGCGTGCACAGCCTGGATCTCTTCGACGCGGGCGTCGGCGAGGACGTGGACATCAACGCGGCCGACGTGACCAATCCGGCGGGCATCATCAAGCTGGGAACGATCAAGCACTTCGGGACCATCGACGCTACGCTGCAGGCGCTCGAGAGCCAGAACAAGGCGAACATCATCTCGAATCCGCGCATCACGACCGTGAACAACCGTGAGGCATCGGTGGTGGTCGGCAAGCAGATCCCGCTCATCGTCCAGGACTTCGCGGGCAACGCGGTGACCCAGATGACCACCATCGGCATCAAGCTCAACGTCACGCCGCACATCAACACCGGCAACCGGATCACGATGGACGTGCATCCGGAGGTCTCGGACCTCGCGTCCCAGGCGACGGTGCAGGGCGGGATCATCATCAACACCACCATGGCGGACACGCGGGTCATGGTGAACGACGGCGAGACGGCGGTCATCGGCGGTCTGATCCGGAGCAACGAGAGCACGACGAAGCGCGGCGTTCCGGTCCTCATGGACGTTCCGCTCCTCGGCAATCTCTTCCGCTCCAACTCGACGACCCATCAGAAGCGGGAGCTCCTGATCTTCGTGACGCCGAAGATCCTCGGGGAGGCGACGGCGCCTCGAGGGTAGGTGCACCCCGCGCCGCTTTCGCGGGCGGCGCAGGACAGGTATACTTCGGGGTCCTTCCCCAAGAAGGACCCCGTTTTCTTTGGCTTCGAGGTGCGCCTCTGGTCACGCACATCGCCCTGATCGGACTTCCGGGGGCCGGCAAGAGCACGGTGGCCCTGCTCTTGGCGCGCCGGCTGGAATGGGCCTCCACCGACCTGGATCGGGAGATCGAGCGCCACGCGGGCAAGGCGCTGGCGGGGATCTTCGAGGAGGAGGGGGAGGAGCGGTTCCGCGATCTCGAGTCGCGCGCGCTCGCGGAAGCGCTGGACGGGAAGGAGCCGGTCGTGGTGGCGTGCGGCGGAGGCGTCCTGGGCCGCGAGGAAAACCGGCGACTCCTTCGCGCCCACGCGCACGTGGTCTGGCTCACGGTGGATCCGGAGGAGGCCGCGGCGCGCCTCGGGGAGGAATCGAGCGCCCGGCCGCTCCTGCGCGCGGGACCGGTGGCGGAGCTGCTGGGCGAGCTCCTCAACCGACGCGAGCGGGCCTACGCCGCGGCCGCGAACGCCACGGTGGACACGGGGGGCTCGCCTCCCGAGGAAGTCGCCGAGCGGATCGCGTCGATGGTGGCGCGGCTTCGGGCCTGATGGGATCCGTCCGGATCGTCGGCGGAGCGCTTCGAGGGCGCCGCCTCACCGTCCCGGACCGAGGCGTGCGCCCGACCTCGGACCGGACGCGCGAGGCGATCTTCGACGTGCTGGGGCCGGCCGGGGTCCGGGACGCGCGCGTGCTCGACCTCTACGCCGGGACGGGCGCGCTCGGGATCGAAGCGCTGAGCCGGGGAGCGCGGGAGGCGTCGTTCCTCGAGGGGGCCCGCGCGGTGGCGCGGGCGCTGCGGGAGAATCTGGCGCGCCTCGGACTCGGGGACCGAGCCCTGGTCCACGAGGCGGACCTGTCCCGGATCGAGCTCCCCGCGGGAGTCGAGGGGCCGTTCGACCTCGTCTTCCTCGATCCGCCGTACGCGGGGGTCGAAGGTCCGAGGTGGCTCGAGCGCCTGGGATCTCTTCGCTGGCCCGAACCGGGCGCGGTCGTGGTATACGAGCGTCGGAAGGGCGCCGTGGCGCCCCCGGCGGCGGGGCTCTACCTCGCGACGGAGCGGACGTATTCGGAGACCACGGTCACGTTCTATCGCGCGGAAGCGGCGCGCGAAGGCAGGGGAGGCGCATGAAACGCGCGGTGTTCGCCGGGACGTTCGATCCCGTGACGAACGGGCACTTGGATCTGATGCAGCGGGCGCTCCGGATGTTCGACCATCTCACGGTCGCGGTGGCGGAGCGGATCGAGAAGGGCGTCGTGTTCACGCAGGACGAGCGGGTCGCCATGATCCGCGAGGCGGTGTCGGACCTCGACCGGATCTCGGTCGAGCCCTTCTCGGGACTCCTCGTGGACTTCGCCCGGGAGCGGAAGATCCACGTGCTCGTGCGCGGGGTCCGATTCGTGTCCGACTTCGAGTACGAGTTCCAGATGGCGCTGATGAACCGAAGGCTCTCGGACGAGATCGAGACGGTGTTCCTGATGCCCAGCGAGACCTACACCTACGTGAACGCGTCCCTCGTGAAGGAGATCGCCCGCTACGGCGGCGCGATCGACGGTCTCGTTCCGCCTCACGTGGCGGCGGCGCTCCGGAAGCGCGTGGGCGCGTCCGTGGCGGGAAAGAAATGAAACCCTCCCGCGTCTCCTCGCGCGTCCAGGCGCTGAAGCCTTCCGAGACCCTGGCGCTCGGCGCCCGCGCCAGGGAGCTCCGCGCGCAGGGACATTCGGTCATCTCCTTCGCGGCCGGGGAGCCCGACTTCGACACGCCCGAGGACGTCCGGGAGGCCGGCGTCGCGGCGATCCGCGCGGGCCACACCCGTTACACCGCGGTCGGCGGTGTGCCCGAGCTTCGTGCCGCGATCTCCGAAAACCTGAAGCGCGAGAACGGCCTCGAGTACGGCCCCGCGCAGATCGTGGTCTCGAACGGAGCGAAGCACGCGATCTGGAACGCGTTCCTCACGCTGCTCGAGCCCGGGGACGAGGTGCTCTGCCCGGTGCCGTACTGGGTCACCTTCCCGGAGCTGGTGCGCCTCGTGGGGGGCGAGCCCAAGCTCGTGCCCGCGAAGCCGGGCAGCATGAAGATCGGGCCCGAGGAGCTGACGCGGGCCATCACGAAGCGCTCGAAGGTGCTCGTCCTGAACAGCCCCAACAATCCGTCGGGCGCGGTCTATTCGCGGGGGGAGCTCGAGACGATCGGCGAGATCGTGCGACGGCACGGGCTCTACGTGCTTTCCGACGAGATCTACGAGCAGCTCGTCTTCGGGGACGCGCGCCACGTGAGCATCGCCTCGCTCGACCCCGATCTGCGCGACCGCACCATCGTCATCGGCGGCGTCTCGAAGACCTGGGCCATGACGGGATGGCGGATCGGATTCGCGGCCGCGCCCCGGGATCTGGCCGAGGGGATGGAGCGCCTGCAGGGGCAATCGACCTCCAATCCCGCCTCGGTGTCCCAGTTCGCGGCGATCCGCGCCTTCACGGGGCCGCGGGATTCCGTGCGCTCGATGCGCGATTGCTTCGAGCGGCGGCGCGACTACGTGGTGCAGCGGCTCCAGGCGATGAAGGGCGTCCGCCTCGTCCCGCCCGAGGGAGCGTTCTACGCCTTCCCCGACCTCGGCGAGCGGATCCGCGCGGCGCGAAACGGCGTCTCCGATTCCGCGACGCTGAGCGATTTCCTCATCGACGAGGCGCGGATCGTGTGCGTTCCCGGATCCGCGTTCGGCATGGAGGGGCACCTTCGAATCTCGTACGCCATCGGCGACCGCGACATCGAAGAAGGCTTGAATCGGCTCGAGGTCGCGCTGGATCGAATGTAGGGAGGAGGGTGTGGATGCCGACGTACGAGTACGAATGCCAGAAGTGCGGGCACCGTTTCGAAGTGTTCCAGTCGATGAGCGAGGCGCCGCGGAAGCGATGTCCCAAGTGCCGTGGCAAGGTGCGCCGACTCGTCGGCGGCGGCGCCGGGATCGTCTTCAAGGGCTCCGGATTCTACACGACCGACTATCGGTCGAGCTCGTATAAGGAACAGAAGCGCAAGGAGTCCGGCGAGCCGGCTCAACCAAAGGGTGAATCCAAGGGCGGCGGCTCCAAGAAGCAGAAGGACTCGGGCTCCTAACGCTTTTTCTTTGACTCACTTCCTCCCGCTTTGCTAGCTTGCCGACGCGCGAGCGACGCCTCCCGCCGTCTCCCGACACCGGTCCTCAATCTCCTCGGTCGGAGGGCCGCATCTCATGTGAAATCATCGTATTACGAACAAATCTTCAATCGAGATCGAGAGGGAATCGATGTCGTACCAGGTGACGCTGATTCCGGGCGATGGGACCGGGCCCGAGATCACGCGCGCCACCCGCCGCGTGCTCGAGGCCACGGGCGTGAAGTTCTCGTGGGACGTGCAGGAGGCGGGCATCGACGTCTTCGAGAAGGAAGGCACTCCGCTGCCCGCGCGCGTCCTCGATTCCTTGCGCCACACGAAGGTCGGGCTCAAGGGTCCGATCACCACACCCGTCGGCACCGGATTCCGCAGCGTCAACGTCGCGCTCCGGAAAGAGCTCGACCTCTACTCCTGCGTGCGTCCCTGCAAGACCTATCCCGGCGTGCGGTCGCGCTACGACAACATCGACCTCGTCATCGTCCGGGAGAACACCGAGGACCTCTACGCGGGAATCGAGTTCGAGCGGAACGGGCACGGCGCGAAGGCGCTCCGCGAGCTCATCCATTCCGAGTCCAACCGCGACATTCCGGACGACGCCGGCATCTCGATCAAGCCGATCAGCGTCCACGCGACCGAGCGCATCACGCGCTACGCGATGGACTACGCCATGCGGAACCGGCGCCGGAAAGTCACCGCGGTGCACAAGGCCAACATCATGAAGTACTCCGACGGGCTCTTTCTCGAGACCGCCCGCAAGACCGCGAAGGAGTTCCCCGACATCGCGTTCGAGGACCGGATCGTGGACAACATGTGCATGCAGCTGGTCCAGACGCCCGAGAACTACGACGTGCTCGTGCTGCCGAATCTCTACGGCGACATCGTCTCGGATCTCGCGGCGGGGCTGATCGGCGGGCTGGGGGTCGCGCCCGGGGCGAACATCGGCGACGAGACCGCGCTCTTCGAGCCCACGCACGGGAGCGCGCCGCGCTACGCCGGCCAGGACAAGGTGAATCCCTTCGCGATGATCCTGAGCGGAATGCTGATGCTGCGCCATCTCGGGGAGCGTGACGCGGCCGACCGGCTGGAGCGGGCCGTGGCGGGGGTGATCCGGGAGGGCCGAGCGGTGACCTACGACATGAAGCCGGCCCGCGACGATCCGACCGCGGTCGGCACCCAGGCCACCGCGGACGCCGTGATCGAAGCGCTCGGATAGGGAGGCGCGATGCTCGCCGATCGGGCCACGATCGACGTCGTCGCGGGCCGCGGCGGCTCGGGATCGGTGAGCTTTCGCCGCGAGAAGTACGTTCCGAAGGGAGGGCCGGACGGAGGGGACGGAGGCGACGGAGGGAGCGTCATCCTCGTGGTGAACGAGCACCTGCGCACCCTGCTCGACTTTCAGTTCCGCGCGCGCTTCGAGGCGGCGTCGGGAGCGCACGGCTCGGGGAACAAGAAGAGCGGACGGTCGGGGGAGGACCTGGTGGTGGCGGTCCCGCCCGGCACGCTCGTGATGGACGCGGAATCGGGCCACGTGCTGGCGGACCTGGTCGAGCCCGCCGCCCGATTCGTGGCGGCACGGGGCGGACGCGGCGGCCGGGGAAACGCCCGGTTCGCGTCTCCGACCCGGCAGGCTCCGCGGAAGGCCCAGCCGGGACGCCCGGGCGAGGAGCGGAGGCTTGCCTTGGAGCTCCGGCTCATCGCGGACGTGGGCATCGTGGGATTTCCGAACGTCGGAAAGTCGACGCTGCTCTCTCGCGTGAGCGCGGCGCGGCCGAAGATCGCGGACTATCCCTTCACCACGCTCGAGCCGCATCTCGGGCTCGTCCGGGTGCGGGAAGAGCAGAGCTTCGTGATGGCGGACCTGCCCGGCTTGATCGAGGGCGCCCATGAGGGGAAGGGGCTGGGCCACGAGTTCCTGCGTCACATCCAGCGGACGCGGACCATCTTGATCCTGATCGACGCCGCTTCGGAGGACCCGGCGGGGGATCGGGACAAACTGAGCCGGGAACTCAGAGCGTACAGCGAGGATTTAACGAGAAAGCCGACGGTCATCGCCATGAGTCGGTCCGATCTGCGAACGGTTGACGCGCGCGGCGGAGCGGGGGCGCCGTTCCCGCTCGAGGGCGCGCGCTGGGGAGGATGGATTTCGGGGGTCACGGGCGAGGGAGTCGAGTCTCTGCTCGACGTGATCTGGGATGTGCTGATCGCGGCCGGCGGCACCACGCCGGCCAGGAGCGGGTTCGAGGGCGACCGGGGTGTCGCCGGTACGGAGGAGCGAGAGCCATGGTAGCGAAGGATGTCGCGCGGCTCTGGGAAGAGCTGAGGCACCGGGATCCCGAGGAGAAGCTCGGGTGGATCACGCAGCTGGCGCAAAACCCCACGGAGGAGTCGGTCGAGGTGCTCCTCGACGTCCTGCAACAAGAGAGCTGGTTTCTGAGGGACCAGGCGGCCCGTGTGCTCGCCACGATGGGTGAGCCGGTGCTCGAGCCGCTGGTGGAATACCTGGGATCGGGCCTCTGGTACACCCGGGCATCCGCGGTGTCGGCGCTGGGGCGCATGGGCAACCCGCGCGCGGCGGCGCCGCTCGTCGGAATGCTGAGCGACCCCAATCGCACGGTCCGGGATGCCGTCTGGGACGCGCTCTTGCTTCTCTGTCGGAACGAGCTCGCCACGCGTGAGCTGGCGGCCGCCTTCGACGCCCTCCCCGAGAAGGCGCGTCGGTTCGCGCTGGACGGGCTGGTCGAGCGCGATTCCGAAGCGGCGGGTCTCGTGATGCAGCAGATGGAGGACACCCCCGCGGCAACGGAGGCGCCTTCCGCGCCCGCAGAGGCGCACCTCGAGTGGAAGGACGTGGTCCCAGGCGAGGGCGAAGCCAAGCAGGCGGCACGCTGACAGGTCGGTCGCTCCACGCGGGTGATCCGGAATACCCGGCGCGCCTGCGCGATCTGTCGTCGCCTCCGGACCCCGTGTTCCTCGCGGGCCCCTGGCGGCATGACGGGCCCATCGTCGCGATCGTCGGGACCCGGGACCCCACCGAGGATGGGATCGACGTCACCCGCGATCTCGCGCGGGTGCTCGTCGAGCGTGGCGCGGCGATCGTGAGCGGCCTCGCTCGCGGCATCGACGCCGCGGCGCACGAGGCGGCCCTCGAGGCCGGGGGCGTGAGCGGCGCCGTCCTCGGAACGCCGCTCGAGCGGGCTTACCCCAGGCGGCACGCGGCGCTCCAGTCGAAGCTCTCCGGTTCTCTGGGGCTCATGAGCGAGATCCCACCCGAAGGCCACGCATCGCCGAACACCTTCGCCGCGCGAAACCGGATGCTCGCCGCCATGGCGGACGCGGTCGTCGTCGTTCAGGGGCGCCACGGGAGCGGTGCCCTGATCACCGCGGCGGCCGCGCTCCAGCTGGGGAGACCGGTCGGAGCCGTGCCCTGGGATTCCCGGGAGCCGCTGGCGGAGGCCCCCCACGGGCTGATCCACCGGGGAGATGCGACTCTGATCCGTGGCGCGGAGGACGTGATGTGTCTGATCCGCCGGGAGGAGACGCCCTCACCCGACGAAGGCCTGACGACGTCGCGCGTTCCTTCCTTCGACTCGACGACGCTCCCGCTCCACGAGGCCGCTCTCTATCGAGCGCTTCGCGATCGGCCCCGCTCGCTGGATCTCCTCGCCGAGACCGCCTCGCTCACGGTGCCCGAGCTCTCCATCGCGCTCCTGGCGCTCGAGCTGAAAGGGCTCGCGTCTCGCGAGCCCGGAGGTCTCGCCCGGCGCGCTCGTCCGCGTCCCTAGCCGTGGGGCGCTCCCCGCTCCGACCCCTCCGGCAGAAGCTCGAGGTGGCTCTTCTCCGCTCGCTGGGGCTTCTGGCGCGAACGCTCCCTTTCTCCTGGACGAGCGGCCTCGGAGAAGGAATCGGAATCCTCGCGTTCCATCTCCTCGCCCGCCGGCGCCGGATCGCCATCGAGAACATCACGAAGGCGCTCGGCCCCGAGGTCGACGGCGTTCCCGCGCGCGATCTCGCGCGGCGCGCGTTCGCTCAGATCGGGCGCTCGTTCCTGGAATTCCTGGCGCTCCCGCGCCTCGGCGCGGAGGGGCTGAGGAGCCGGGTCGCGCTGGAGGGATTCGAGCCGGTGTTCGAGTGGGCGCGGACCGGGCAGGGCGCGATCCTGATCACCGGGCATTTCGGAAACTGGGAGCTGCTCGGAGCGGCGGTGCGAGCCCGGGGCGCGCCGGTGCAGTACCTCCTGCCGCCCCAGTCGAACGAGGGGAGCGACGCCTACTTCGATCGGATCCGCGCCGAGCTGGGCATCCCGGCGGTGAAGATCGGATACGGCATGCGGGGCGCCCTCCTCGCGCTCCGATCCGGCGCCTTCCTGGGCATGCTTCCGGACCAGGACGCGCGGCGCGTGGGCATCCACGTGCCCTTCTTCGGTCGTCCCGCCTCCACGCACACCGGGCCGGCGAGGCTGGCCGTTCGGACGCGCTCTCCGATCGCGATCGCGCTGATCGAGCGCGAGCCGGGTGTTCGGTTCCGCGCCCGGGTGCTCGCCGTCATCGCGCCCGATCCCGGATCCGGGGAATCGCCCGAGATCGAGCGGATCACGCGCCTCATCAACGAGACCCTCGAAGCGGCGGTGCGCCGCCGGCCCGACCACTGGTACTGGATCCACCGGCGCTGGAAGACGCCGCCTACGTCGTGAAGCCGATGTCCTTCGCGGGCGTGTCGAACGTCTTGATCTTCCCGAACTGCTCCTCGTACTTCTTCACGTTCGTCTCGAGCGCGGCGAGCAACGACCTCACGTTCGGCGGCGTCATCACCACGCGCGCGAAGACCTTGCTCTTGGGGCTTCCCGGCAGGATCCGCGCGAAGTCCATCACGAACTCCGACAGGGAGTGGCTGATCACCACGAAGTTCGAGTAGATCCCCTCCGCTTCCTTCTCGCCCAGCTCCATGTTGATGGAGGTGGGCTGCGACTGTGGCTTCGTGTCCATCCGTAACCCTCCAGTTTCCAAGAGGTTGCTTCGTCAACGCCCGTCTCAAGATATCGCCTAACCTGCCGTAAATCAATCTGATAGGGCGGCGTGTGCCGACGGGCTCAGCACCACTCCTCGGAGGGCTTGCGATGGGAACGAAGCGGGCGGGGTCGGCGCGGATCGAAGAGCAGATCGTCGTCGCCTGGAAGCGGTACGCGGAGCGGAAGGCCCAGGGCCTGCACCGCATCGCCGAAGGCGCCTGCTACATGGAGGCGCGGCCGTGCCCCTTCGAGCCCCGTCCCGACTTCGAGTCGCGGTTCACCCAGGACTGCGTCCACTGCTCCCGCCTCCAGAGCGCCGCCGACGAGCTGAAGCCGTCGCTCGAGGGGTCGCCCGGAATCGCGCCCACCCTGGGGCTGCTCTTCCATCTCCTCGAGGAGGAGTCCCGGGCGGTCCGTCGCGAGCACGAGGACGGCCTCGAGGGGGAGGCGGAGCGCTACCGAAGCGCGGGGTTCCTCTTCCGCTCGATCCCGCTCATGCACGTCGCCCTCACGCACGACCGCATCGCGAGGCTCCTGCTCTGCGCGATCGGCGGCGCGTTCGCGCAGGAGGTCGACACGATGCTCCTGTTCCGGATCGTCTCGGAGGGGACGGCGCTCGAGCTCATGGACGCCTTCCGCCAGGGCGACCGCACGGATCCCGACGCGCCGATGCGCACGCCGCCCGACCTCGACACCTTCGAGTCCGGGGGAGGATTCGACGGCGACGTCTTCTCGCCCCTGCACGACGAGACGCTCCCGCTCGAGCCGGACCGCGATCTTCTGGCCGACGCGGTCTTCGACGGCCGCTCCTCCATGGTCTCGAGCCCGCAGCGTGAGCTTCGGCTTCCCGAGCGCGTGGTCGAGTCGCTCCCCGACGGAGCCCTCGCCATCCTCCCGGTCTTCGGACGCGAGAAGGTGCTGGGCGTCCTGATCGTCGCCCAGGCGGCGGGCTATTCCGGGTGGACGGCGGACCAGCTCGAGCTCCTGGGCGCGATCGCCGCGCAGGCCGGAATCGCCTTCGAGGGGAACACGGTCCTCGACGTGGTGCGCCGCCGCGGCGCGGCGGTTCGCTCCGCGATCGATTTCAGCCGGATCGCCGGTCAGCCCTCTCGTCCCGACGTGCGCGCCGAGCAGGCGCTCCGCGCCCTCCTCTACTCCTCGCAGGCAGGGGGCGGAGTCGCGTGGGCGCGGACGGAGGATGGAGCGCTGGAGCTGGCGCACGTCCACGCGGTGGATCCCGGCTCCACCCAGGATCTTTCGTCGCTCGGAGCCTGGTTTCAGCAGTGGTTCGAGGCGGACCCCAAGGCGATCGTCGCGGATCGCGTGAGCGAGGATCCGCGGTTCTCCGGAACCTTGCCCGAGGACTGGCGCTGCCTGCTGGCGGCTCCGGTCCGGAGCGGCGAGAAGATCTCGGGGGTGCTCCTGGTCTTCAACAAGGTGGGGGGCACCCAGGACGATCCGCTCTCCTTCGACGCCGAGGACGCCCGGATCGCGGAGCTGATCGCGGCGATCTCCTCGCTCTCGGACACGCGCTTCTCGCAGGAGGAGACGCTCCGCGTCAAGGATCGCCGTCTGCACGAGGTGGAGGCCCAGCTGCGGCACGCGGAGAAGCTCGCCGTGGTCGGGGAGCGCGGCGTGCAGGTCGCGCAGGACGTCCGGAATCCGGTGGCCGCGATCACGGGATTCGCGAAGCGGGTCTTGAAATCGCTGCCGGCGAAGGATCCCAACCGCGAGTACCTCGAGATCATCCTGCGGGAGACGGAGCGCCTGGAGCGGGTGCTGAGCGAGCAGGTGGCGCTGGCGCAGATGACGCGGCCGCGCCTCAAGCTCGAGAACCTGAACGCGCTCGTGCAGGACGTGCTCCAGTCTCAGGCGGAGGATCTGGTGCGCCGTCGCGTGCGCCTCCTGAAGCGGCTGTCGCCCGACGTCCCGGCGCTCCTCCTTGATAACGAGAAGATGCGCCAGGTGCTGGTGAATGTGCTGAGCTACGCGCTCCACTCCGTGCCGAGCGGAGGGCGTGTCCGGGTCGAGACGCGCGCCGCGCAGGGCGCGGTGCAGGCGGAGATCGCCCACGACGGTCCCAAGATGGCGGGGGAGGTGCTCGACCGTCTCTTCGTTCCCTTCTCCACGTCGCGCCGCTACGGCGCGGGCGTGGGGCTCGCGATGGCCTACCAGATCGTCCGCGAGCACGGAGGGGAGATCCGCGCCCGCAGCGAGGGGGACTGGAGCAGCATCGTGACCATCTACCTGCCCACCCGGGAGAACGATGATCGCCGGAAGCGTCCGGACCGGCGCGACGTGCGCCCCGACCGGCGCCGCCGGCTGGCCTAGACCCGGCGGGTCGTTGACCCTATTCCAGCGCCATGGTAAGGTTCCCGTCCGGCGCGACCCTAGCTCAGTTGGTAGAGCACCACGCTGAAAACGTGGGTGTCCGCAGTTCGATTCTGCGGGGTCGCACCATTTCTATTCGTGAGGATTCCCTCCCACGGCAGAGCTTCGCGTCTCTCGAATTCCAAGCTGGTGTAGCTCAGCTGGTAGAGCACGTCACTCGTAATGACGGGGTCACCGGTTCGATTCCGGTCACCAGCTCCATTCCTGGTCCTTGGCCCGTGACCGGTCCCAAGCCAAGGAGGCTTCGTTGAACGCTTCGACCGGCGACCCGCTCCACGGACTCATGGTCAGCGCCTCGGGCGTGCGCGGGATCGTGGGGCAGACCCTCACCCCCGAGGTCGTGCTGCGGGTGGCGGGGGCCCACGCCTCCTTCCTCGATCCCGGTCCCGTCGTCGTCGGCCGCGACACGCGCCCCAGCGGCGCGTGGGTGCTGCGCCTGACCGAGGCGGCGCTCCTGGCCTCCGGGCACGACGTGATCGACGTGGGCATCGCGCCCACCCCGACGATCCTCTACGCGATCCGCCACCATCGCGCCTCGGGCGGCATCGCGATCACCGCCAGCCACAATCCCGCGCCGTGGAACGCGCTCAAGCTCTTCGGCCCCGGCGGAACCTTTCTCACGCCGGCGCAGTCGGAAGAGGTGGCGCGGCGCGCGAGGCAGGGACGCGCCTCCTGGGTGACCCACGCGGAGGTCGGGGCGATCCGGGAGGACGCCGAGGCGATCCGGCGGCATCGGGACGCCATCCTCGCGCTTCCCGCTCTCGACGTGGCCGGGATCCGGGAACGCCGGTTTCGCGTCGTGGTGGACGCCACGAACGGCGCGGGCTCGATCGCGACGCCGGCTCTCTTGGAAGCGCTCGGCTGCGAGGTGGAGCGGCTCTACTGCGAGCCCGACGGGAAGTTTCCGCGCGTGGCCGAGCCGCTTCCCGAAAATCTCGGGGCGCTCGGGGAGCGCGTCCGGGCGACGAAGGCGGCGATCGGGTTCGCGAACGATCCCGACGCCGACCGGCTCGCCATCGTGGACGAGCGTGGCGAGCCCATCGGGGAGGAGCGGACGCTCCAGATCGCGGTGGATTGGGCTCTGGCCCGCACTCCTGGACCCGTGGCGGTGAACGCCTCGACCTCGATCGGGGTCGAGATCATCGCGAGGCGGTACGGCGCCACGGTCGCGCGGACCAAGATCGGGGAAGCCCACGTCGCGCAGAAGCTGATCGAGATCGGAGGCGTGATCGGCGGCGAGGGGAACGGGGGCGTCATCTACCCCGCGCTGCACGCCACCCGGGACGGCCTCCTCGCGGCCTCGATCGCGCTCGATTGGCTGGCCCGGGACTTGCGTCCGTTGAGCTCTCGCGTGACCGAGCTCCCACCCGTGACCATGGTCAAGCGGAAGCTCGATCTCCGTCTGGAAGACATGGATTCACTGCAGGATGCGCTGACCCGAGCCTTTCCGGACGGGGAGCGCAATGTGCTGGACGGGCTCAAGTACCTCTGGGAAGATTGCTGGGTTCAGGTTCGCGCATCGGGAACGGAGCCCATCGTGCGGATTCTCGCGGAAGCTCGGACCCGGGAGCAGGCGGAATCGCTCGCCCAGCGGGCCGCGGAAGCGGTCGAACGCTCCCAGTCACACGCCCGGGCCCGCTAGAGGGGAGGACGACATGTGCGGCATCGTGGGATACGTCGGCTCACAGGAGTCCCTCCCGATCCTGCTCGAGGGGCTGAGGCGCCTCGAATACCGGGGGTATGACTCCGCCGGCGTCGCGGTCCTGAACGGCCAGGGTCTCGTCGTCCAGAAGGCGGCCGGAAAGATCGCCGTCCTGGAAGGGCTCCTCGACAAGACGCGCCCCAAAGGATCCCTCGGGATCGCGCACACCCGCTGGGCCACGCACGGCGAGCCCAACACCGTGAACGCCCACCCCCACGTGGACTGCAAGCAGAACATCGCCGTTGCCCACAACGGGATCATCGAGAACTACGCGACGCTCAAGAAGGCGCTCGCGCAGGAAGGCCATCGCTTCACCACCGACACCGACACGGAAGTGATCGCCCACCTGATCGAGAAGTACTTCGAAGGGAATCTCGAGCGCGCGGTGGCCGCCGCGCTGAAGCACCTGACCGGCACCTACGGCATCGCGGTCATCGCCCGCGACGATCCCGGAAAGATCGTGGGCGCGCGTCACGGGAGCCCGCTCGTCGTGGGCATCTGCGACGACTCCGAGTACATCCTGGCTTCCGACGTGTCCGCCATCATCCGCCACACGAACCAGGTCGTCTACCTGGACGACGGCGAGATGGTGGTGCTGACCCCGGCGGGCATCCACACGACCACGGTTCGCGAGGAGACCGTGGCGAAGCGCGTCGAGACCGTGGACTGGGATCTCGACATGATCGAGAAGGCCGGATTCCCGCACTTCATGCTGAAGGAGATCTTCGAGCAGCCGCAGTCGCTCCGGAACACGCTCCGCGGCCGCCTCATGGTGGAAGAGGGAACCGCGCGGCTGGGCGGGCTCAACATGTCCCCGGCCGAGCTGCGCGCCATCACCCGCGTCATCATCACGGCGTGCGGCACCTCCTGGCACGCCGGGATGATCGGCGAGTACCTGATCGAGGAGCTGGCGCGGATCCCGGTCGAGGTGGAGTACGCCTCGGAGTTCCGCTATCGGAACCCCATCCTCGAGCCCGGGACGCTCGTGATCGCCATCAGCCAATCCGGCGAGACCGCCGACACGCTGGCCGCCATGCGCGAGGCGAAGCGCCGCGGTGCCCGCGTGCTGGGTTTCTGCAACGTGGTCGGGAGCACGATCGCGCGCGAGTCGGACGGCGGCGTGTACATCCACGCGGGTCCCGAGATCGGCGTGGCCTCCACGAAGGCCTTCACCTCCCAGGTCGCCTCCCTGGCGCTCCTCACGCTCTACCTGGGACGCCTGGGCGAGCTCTCGTCGGAGCTCGGCTCGGAGCTGGCGCGGGAGCTGGAGGTGATTCCGGAGAAGATCGAGAAGATCCTCGCGGGAGCGGAGAAGGTGAGGACCATCGCGAAGGCCTACGCGCACCACAACAACTTCCTCTACCTGGGACGCGGGTACAACTTCCCGGTGGCGCTGGAAGGAGCGCTGAAGCTCAAGGAGATCTCCTACATCCACGCCGAGGGCTACCCCGCCGCGGAGATGAAGCACGGGCCGATCGCGCTGATCGACCAGAACATGCCGGTCGTGTTCATCTGCACGCAGGACTCCGCCTACGAGAAAGTCCTGAGCAACATGGAAGAGGTGCGCGCCCGCTGCGGCAAGATCATCGTGATCGCCTCCGAAGGGGACGATCACGTCGCGACCAAGGCCGACCAGGTCATCTACATCCCGCGCTCGATGGGTCCGCTGACGCCCCTGCTCTCGGTCGTGCCGCTGCAGCTCCTCTCGTACTACATCGCGGTCGAGCGCGGGTGCGACGTGGACCAGCCGCGGAATCTCGCGAAGAGCGTCACCGTCGAGTGAGCGCGGACTCGAAGACCACCCTCCAGACGCCGCACGCCCCGGCGGCCATCGGTCCCTACGCGCAGGGACGCACGGGCTCCCTCTCGGGACGCTGGATCGTCTCCTCCGGGCAGGTGGGCCTCGACCCCGCGTCGGGGCAGCTCGTCCCCGGCGGCGTCCAGGCCGAGACCGAGCGCGCGCTGAAGAACCTCGAGGCGGTCCTGAGCGCGGGAGACGCGTCCCTGCAGGACGTGATCAAGACGACGGTCTTCCTGGCCGACATGGCCGACTTCCAGGCGATGAACGAGGTCTACGCGCGCTTCTTCCCGGAGGCGAAGCCGGCGCGCAGCACCGTCGCCGTGCGCGGATTGCCGAAGGACGCTCGGGTCGAGATCGAGGTGTGGGCGATCGTCCCGTGAATCACACGCGTCAGGACATCCTCCGCCTCACCGAGCAGGTCCAGTGCGCCGGCTGAGCCGCGAAGATCGGTCCGGAGGACCTGCGACGCATTCTCGAAGCCCTGCCGCGCCTGCCGCGCTCGAAGCGGCTCCTCGTGAGCCCCGATTCGTGGGACGACGCCGGCGTGTACCGGATCTCCGCGAGGCTGGCCATCGCCCAGACCGTGGATTTCATCACGCCGGTCGTGGACGACCCCTACGACTACGGCGCGATCGCGGCCGCGAATTCCCTGAGCGACGTCTACGCGATGGGGGCGACGCCGACCGTCGCGCTCTCGATCATCTGCTTCCCCTCCGAGACCGGGGATCTGGACGTGCTCGGCCGGATCGTCCGCGGGGGCGCGGAGCAGCTCCGGGCGGCGGGGGTCACCCTGCTCGGAGGGCATTCGGTGCGCGACCCGGAGATCAAGTTCGGATACGCGGTGACCGGGGAGGTGGATCCGAAGCGGATCGTGACGATCGGCGGCGCCCGTCGCGGCGATCTTCTCGTGCTGACGAAGCCGGTCGGGACCGGGATCCTCGCCACCGCGCTGAAGCGCGGGGTGCTTCCTCGGAGCGGGATCGAGGCCATGACCGCCTCGATGAAGACCCTGAATCGCGCCGCGTCCCTCGCGATGCGGGGCATCGCCCACGCGGCGACGGACGTCACGGGGTTCGGTCTCCTGGGGCACGCGCGCAACATGGCCCGCGCGAGCCGGAAGACGCTCCACCTCTGGAGCGCGGCCGTGCCGCTCCTTCCGGGCGCGCTGGATCTGGTGGCCCAGGGGATCGCCTCCGCGGGCCTCAAGTCGAACCGCGACGGGATCTCCTCCGAGGTCCTGTGGGCGGATGGTGTTCCCGAGCCGATGCGGGACGTGCTCTTCGACCCGCAGACCTCCGGCGGGCTCCTGATGGCGATCCCGGCGTCGAAGGCGGACGCCTTCCTGAGCCGGCTCCGGAGGAAGAAGATCGAGGGAACCGTGATCGGGGAGGTGCGGGCCCAGGGACGCCGCCCTCTCGAGGTGGACGCGTGAGGACCGGGGACGGATGGGTTCTGGTGGATCCCGGAGACTTCAAATCTCTATGTCGGGCGCTAATACCGTCCGAGGTGGGTTCGATTCCCACACGTTCCCGCCATCGCCTCCAGGGAGGGCGTCATGCATGGTTTCATTCACTCGCTCGTCAGTCTGAATTGGGGCGACCCGCGCGTTCTCGGCGTTCTGGTGGCCCTGGTCATCGTCGCCCTCGCGCGCAAGTGGTCCTTCGTCATCCTGATCGTCCTGGTCGTGACCCTGGCCGAAGGGCTGCAGTATCTCCTCCGGCACTCGTCGCTGGGACATGATTTCACGCATGGAGTCGTCATCGGGGTCTATGGATTCGGCGGCCTTCTCCTTCTCTTCCTCGCGATCGCGCACGCCTTCACGAAGGAGTGAGCGTGTCCTCGCCGCCGTGTTCCTCCTCTTCCTCGCGGGGCTCGCGGTCCCCGCCTCGGCCCAGCCCACGGTGGGACGAAAGCCCGCGCGCGCGGACTCGCTGCCGCACCGGGCGAAGCCCTTCACGGTGATGCTCCGCTCGGCCGCGGTCCCGGGATGGGGCCAGGTCACCAACCACAAGTACCTGAAAGCCGTCGCGGTCGTGGGGGTGGAGGGACTGCTGGTCTACGGGGCGCTGCGCGAGTGGAAGCACGAGAACGACGCCGTGGACCGCCAGACCGCGATCCTGGCCGCCGGAGGAGACCCGGAAGGTCCGGACTATCTGCTCGCGGAGCAGGACAAGAACTCCCACCGGAACCGGAAGATCAGCTGGATCTGGTGGGGGATCGCCGCCCATCTCCTCTCGATGGCGGACGCGTACGTGGACGCCCATCTCGCCACCTTCGACGCCGACTTCGGGCCGCCCCAGTCGGTCCTGGATCCGGGGGAGAAGCCCCGCCTGACGCTCGCCATCCGGTCCCGGTTCTAGGGCCGCCGTCATGATCCCGCGCTCCCTCGTCCGGAACTTCTGCATCATCGCGCACATCGACCATGGGAAGTCGACCCTGGCGGATCGTCTGCTCGAGATCACGAACACGATCCCTCGCGGCAAGATGAAGGAACAGGTTCTGGACAACATGGACCTGGAGCGCGAGAAGGGGATCACCATCAAGTCGCACGCGATCGCGATGGAATACCGCGCGAAGGACGGACGGACCTACCAGCTCAACCTCATCGATACGCCGGGGCACGTCGACTTCACGTACGAGGTCTCCCGGAGCCTGGCCGCGTGCGAGGGCGCGATCCTGGTCGTGGACGCCTCGCAGGGGATCGAGGCCCAGACCCTCTCGAATCTCTTCCTGGCCCTGGACCAGAAGCTCACGATCGTCCCGGTGCTGAACAAGATCGACCTCCCGGCGGCCCATGCCGACGACGTATCCCTCGACATGGCGCATCTCCTCCACGTCGAGCCCGAGGACGTCATCCGCGTGTCGGCCAAGGAAGGGTTGAACGTCGAGGAGGTGCTCGAGGCGGTCATCCGCCAGGTTCCGCCTCCCGACGACTGGAGCGGCGGGTCGCTCCAGGCCCTGATCTTCGATTCCATGTTCGACCAGTTCCGCGGCGTCATCGTCTACGTGCGCATCGTGCGCGGGAAGATCCGCGCGGGCGGCTCGATCCGGTTTCACTCGACGGGGAAGACCTACGAGGTCCTGGAGGCCGGCGTGCTCCGCCTCGGCCTCGAGCCGCGGGACGAGCTGGCCGCGGGAGACGTGGGCTACGTCATCGCGAACGTGAAGGTGGTGGCCGATGCCAAGGTGGGGGACACGATCACCGACGCGGCGGACGAGGCGGCGGAGGCGCTGCCCGGCTACCGGCCGGTCAAGCCGATGGTCTTCTCGGGGCTCTATCCCATCGACGCCGAGAGCTACGAAGGGCTCAAGGAGTCCCTGGCCAAGCTCCAGCTGAACGACGCCTCGCTCACGTTCGAGCCCGAGACCTCGCTCGCCCTGGGGTTCGGCTTTCGATGCGGATTCCTGGGTCTCCTCCACATGGAGATCATCCAGGAGCGGCTGACCCGGGAGTACGGCGTGAACCTGATCGCCACCGTGCCGAGCGTGGAGTATCGCGTGACCAAGACGAACGGGGAGACCGTGCTGGTCGAGAATCCGGCGCTCCTTCCCCCGGCGACGCACATCGAGCAGATCGAGGAGCCGTACGTCCGCGCGCAGGTCGTGGTTCCCGCCGACTACGTGGGCAACATCATGAGCCTGGCGCAGGACCGACGTGGGATCTTCATCGGGATGGAGTTCCCGGACGAGGCCCGCGCGCACATCACCTACGAGCTTCCGCTCGCGGAGATCGTGCTCGATTTCTACGACCGGCTGAAGTCGATCAGCCGGGGCTACGCGTCCCTGGACTACGAGTTCTCGGGCCTGAAGCCCGCCGAGCTGGTGCGCATGGACCTGCTCCTGAACGGCGACCCGGTCGATGCCCTCTCGGTGATCGTGCACCGGGAGAAGGCCTACGAGTGGGGGCGCAACGTGGCGGAGAAGCTCAAGGAGCTGATCCCGCGCCAGATGTTCCCGATCGCGATCCAGGCGACCATCGGCAACCAGGTCATCGCGCGCGAGACGATTCCGGCCATGCGCAAGAACGTGCTCGCCAAGTGCTACGGCGGAGACATCACGAGGAAGCGGAAGCTGCTCGAGAAACAACGAGAGGGCAAGAAGCGTATGAAACAAGTCGGGACCGTGCGGATCCCGCAGGAGGCGTTCCTCGCGGTCCTCCGCGTGGAGCGTTAGAACGATTTGGGAGGTGATCGAATGGAGGGCGCGAGAGTAGCCGCGAAAACGAGTACCCGTCGCGCGGCCCGCACCAAGTCCACCCTGCGCGAATACGTCGAGGCGGTCGTCCTCGCGGTTCTGCTCACGGTGGTGATCCGCGGGCTCGTGGTTCAGGCGTTTCGCATCCCGACCGGGTCCATGGAGAACACCCTCCTGGTCGGGGATTTCCTGTTCGTGAACAAGCTCGTCTACGGCTCCGAGATCGACATCGGTGCGGCGGGGCACCGCATCATCTACTACCGGTTCCCGGCCATCCGGAAGCCGCAGCGGGGGGACGTCATCGTCTTCCGCTATCCGGACGATCCCAGCCGGGACTTCATCAAGCGCTGCGTCGCGGTGGAGGGTCAGACCGTGGAGATCCGGGACAAGGTGCTCTACGTGGACGGCAAGGCCCAGGTCGAGCCCTACGTCATCCACTCGGACGACAAGGTCATTCCCAAGGAGATCAATCAGCGCGACAACTTCGGACCCACGGTCGTCCCCAGGGGACACCTCTTCATGATGGGAGACAACCGCGACAACAGCCACGACTCGCGGTTCTGGGGGCCGCTGCCGCTCGATCTCGTGAAGGGGAAGGCGATGATCCTCTACTGGTCCTGGGACGCGGAGCGGAACGCGCCCCGCTGGAACCGCCTCTTCCACCCGGTGCGCTGACCTTGGAATACGGCCTCTACGTCCACCTTCCGTACTGTCGCAGCATCTGTCCGTACTGCGACTTCGTGAAGGGGCCCCTTCATCGCGCGGAGCCCGCGCGCCTCCTGGACGGGCTCGAGCGCGAGGGAGAGCTGGCGTTGCGGGCGGGCGGCGCGGCCTGGTGCCGGCCCCGAACGGTCTACATCGGAGGCGGGACGCCCACGGCGCTCGACGCTGCCTCGCTGCGGCGCTTCCTCGCGTGGATCGGGCGCGCCTGGGACCTCGGGCGCGTGCGGGAATTCACCGTCGAGGCCAATCCGGAAGGGCTGGACGCGGGCAAGCTCGCCATCCTCCTCGAGGGTGGCGTGAATCGACTGAGCCTGGGCGTCCAGTCGCTCGAGCACCTCGCCCTCCGCGCGCTCGGCCGGATCCACACCGCGGAGCGGGCGCTGGAGGCCCTCGCGCTCGCGCGGCGCGAGGGATTCCGGAACGTCTCGGTGGATCTCATGTACGGCGTGCCGGGAGAGAGCGCGGCGGGATTCCGCGACACGGTGAGCCGGCTCGTGGCGCTCCGCGTGCCGCACCTCTCCGCGTATCCGTTGCAGCTCGAGGAGGGGACTCCGCTCCACGCGAAGGCCGCCCGCGGCGCGGTCTCGATCCCGGGCGAAGAGGACGTGCTCGCCCGGTACGAGGACCTGACCTCGATCCTGGCGCGCGCGGGCTACCGGCACTACGAGGTCTCGAACTTCGCGCTCCCGGGATTCCATTCCCGCCACAACGAGGGATACTGGACGCGACGTCCCTACCTGGGACTCGGCCCGGGCGCCCACTCCTTCGACGGCACGGCTCGCTGGGGCAACGACGCTTCCATCGCGCGATGGTTCGAGCGGGTCGAATCGGGCGAGCTGCCGCGGGAGGACACACGCGCGATCGCCGCGGACGAGGCAGTCGAGGAGGGGATCTTCCTCGGGCTCCGGCGCTCGCGCGGGCTCCGCGTGAGCCGGCATCTCCGCCGCATGCGCGCCTCCGCCGTGGGCTCCTGGAAGGAGTGGGGGCGCGCGGCCGAGGCGCTCACGGCGCGGCCCAAAGGCCGGGTGCGGCCCACGGAGCGCGGGCTCTTCCTGGCCCACGATCTCGCGGCCGAGCTCCTGGCGCGCGCGGACGCGGCCCTGCCCTAACGCGGTCCTACGTCCGGGCGGTCGTCTCCGGGGCTTCCGACGCCGGTCCGCGTGATCTCCCCGAGAAGCTTGAGCAGCGCTTCGGGGCTGACCGGCTTGACGAGATGATGGTCGAACCCCGCCTCGCGCGACAGCTCGCGGTCCCCGTCCTGCCCCCATCCCGTCAGGGCGATCAGCACCGCCTTCGACCCCCAGGGTCGCTTCCGGATCTCGCGCGCGACGTCGTGTCCGTTCATCTTCGGAAGACCGATGTCCAGGAGCGCGATCTCGAACTCCGTGGAATCCGCGAGCTCGACCGCGGTCTCCCCGTCGCGCGCCGTGCGCGCCGTGGCCCCCGCGTGCTCGAGCAGGATGGCGAGCGACGTCGCGGCGTCCTCGTTGTCGTCGACCACGAGCACGCGGAGCCCCTCGAGGTGGGGACGCTCCGGCGTCCCTGCCGGGACGGGACGCGACGCTTCGGGCCGGCTCGTCGCGAGCGGCAAGCGCACGCGGAATTCGCTCCCTCGGTCGGTCCCCTCGCTGTGCGCGGTCACGGTCCCGCCGTGGAGCTCGACCAGGTGCCGCACGAGAGCCAGCCCGATGCCCAGGCCTCCCTGGGTGCGCTCGAGCTCCTCCGTCTGGAAGAACATCTCGAAGAGGTGCGGCCGCTGATCGGGTGCCAGTCCGACGCCCGTGTCGGAGACGCGGAGGAGCACGTCCGCGCCCTCGCGCTCCGCGGACAGCGTGATGACCCCGCCGGGCGGCGTGTATTTAGCGGCGTTCGTGAGCAGGTTCAGGAGCACCTGAGCCAGACGCACCGGATCCGCGTCCAGGACGAGCGGCTCGTTCGGAAGCCGGACCCGGAGCTCGTGACTCTGTCCTTCGATCATCGGGCGTCCGCCCTCGATCGCGCTCGCGACGATCTCCGTCAGCGCGACCCGCTCCTTCCGGAGCTCCAGCTTCCCGTAGGAGATCCGGCTCACGTCCATGAGGTCCTCGATGAGCCGGGAGAGATAGCTCACCTGTCGCTCGATCACCGACTCCGCCCACTGAACCTCGGGATCGGGGCTCCGCTTCATGCGGAGGAGCTGCACGGCGTTCCGCACCGGCGCGAGCGGATTTCGAAGCTCGTGCGCGAGCGTCGCGAGGAACCGGTTCTTGCGGCGGTCCGCGTCCTCCAGGCCCCGCACCAGCCTTCCCTGGATCTCCGACCGGACGCGCTCGCCCAGACGCTCCTGCCGGGAGACGATGCCTCCGGTCCACCAGATCAGCGCGGCGAAGGCGAAGATGAAGGTCAGCACCAGCAGCGCGCGGCCGAACTCCAGGTCGTAGAGCCCCGCCCGCTCCCCGAGAACCCGGAGCGACATGAGAAAGATCGGAAGGAGGAGGGCCGCGGGGAGGAGGCGCCGGACCAGGAGCGACCCGCTGTCCTCGCCGACCATCCGGAGCATGAATCCCGCCTCGGGGCGCGCGAGGAGCACGGCCGCCCCCAGCAGGAAGATCGCGACGGACGTCGGGAGCGCGATGCTGCTCACGCTCGCGATCCCGTAGAGCTGGTGGACCTGGAAGAGGTAGCCCAGGATCGAGATCAGAGACCCGAACATGGCGAGGAGCGCGAGGGTCTGGAACGGCGCGCGGCCGCGGCGCGTGCGCCAGTCCAGGAGAAGGAGGGCGACGCCGACGACGATGAAGCAGGTCGAGGCCGGCGGTCCCATCCGATTCGGGCTCGCGGTGAGGGGGGCGCCCGGGGGCTCCTGGAACAGGACCTGGTCGATCCCGAGATCCACGTGGAAGAGATGCTCGGAAAGGGTCGCGGTTCCGACGCCCATCACGAGGAGCGCGCAGAGCCACGCGGGAATCCGGCGCAGCCAGCCCGGGCGCTCCCCGATGAGGAAGAGAATCGAGGCGCCGGCGAGGAGAAGGCACACGGACGTGTTCGCCTTCATGGTGATGCTCGCGCCGAATCCGCCCTTCAGGAGGTCGTTCGCGGTGACCCAGCCGATCAGCGCGGTGAGGCCGATGAGGGCCGCCAGGCCGGCGCACACGGCGCTCGCGCGGCGAAATTGTCGGACGACGACGGGATCGCTTGCCAAGGACTCCTCGGATCTCGAACCGGGCCACGAATGAGGTCATGATAGACGATTCCCGGGAATCGGGTGGGTTGCCTTGACAACGGCGCTCCCCTCTTGGTAGCGTTCCCCTCGTTAGCACTTGAGGCCGAAGAGTGCCAACGCCCGAACCCCTATGCTCCGACCCAATCTCAACGAGCGGCAGTGCCGAATCTTGAAGTTCGTCGTGGAGAGCCACGTCCGCAAGGCGGAACCGGTGGGGTCCCAGTACGTCCGCGTGGCCTATCATTTGAGCATCTCTCCGGCGACGATTCGAAGCGCCATGAAGCGGCTCGAGGAAGAGGGCCTGCTGGACCACCCCCACACGTCGGCCGGACGGGTTCCCACCGAAGCGGGCTACCGGTATTACGTGGACGGCCTCATGGAGCCCGAGCCGATCGCTCCGGCGACGCGTCGCGCGCTCGACCGCGACATAAGACAATGGGGCGGCGCCGCGGTGGACGTGCAGAACCTCGCGGTCCAGCTTCTCGCCAGGAGCTCCCGCCAGCTCGCGATGCTCACCGTTCCGCCTTCCGGTGACTTCCCGGAGCGGCGCCTGCGTCTCGGCGGAGCGGAGAACATCGCGGCGCAGCCCGAGTTCCAGACGGCCGATCGTCTTCGGGCGCTCGTGGCCCTGCTCGCGCAGCCCGAGCCCCTGACGCGGGCGCTCGACTCGTTCCTGGACTCCGGCTCGGCGCGGATCACGATCGGCCGGGAGCTGGGGGAGGGCGCGATGCGCGCGTGCTCGCTCGTCGGCACGGGAGTCGCATCGAGTCACATCCGAGGCTCGCTCGGCGTGCTCGGGCCGGTGCGGATGCCGTACCCTCGATTGCTGTCGCTCGTGTCCTACGTGGGGGAGAGGCTGGCGGAGTTCGCATGACGCGTAAGAAGGATTCCAAGGAGCAGGAGTCCGGCGTGATCTCGGACGAGGCGGAGAGCCGGACCGAAGACGCGGCGCGCCTGAGCGAGGAGCTGGAGCGCGCCCGGACCCGCGAGGACGAGCTCCTGCGCGCGGTGGCCGAGCTGACCAACGTGAACCGGCGCCGGAAGCAGGACATGGATCAGGTCGTCCTCTTCGCGCAGGAGTCCCTGGTGCGCGACCTCCTCCCGGTGCTCGACGATCTGGACCGGGCCATCGCGGCCTCGAAGTCGCGGGAGGAGGATGCCTTCCATTCCGGCCTGCGCCTGATCCGGGACCGGCTCTGGCAGGTCCTCGAGAAGGAAGGGCTGGAGCCCATCGCCGCGAAGGGATCTCCGTTCGACCCCGAGCTCCATGACGCCGTGGCGCAACAGCCGGCGGAAGGTCAGCCGGCCGGCACCATCCTCGAGGCCACGATTCCGGGGTACCGCTTCCGCGGCCGCGTGCTGCGGCACGCGCAGGTCGTCGTGGCCGGCCCGCGAGAGGAGCGGGGCTCCTGACCACGACCCGCGACTACTACGAGATCCTCGGCGTTCCCAAGACCGCGACCGAGGACGAGATCAAGAAAGCCTACCGACAGCTCGCCATGAAGTATCACCCCGATCGAAACCCGGGGGACAAGAAGGCCGAGGAGACCTTCAAGGAGGTCGCCGAGGCCTACGAGGTTCTGCACGATCCGGAGAAGCGCGCTCGCTACGACCGGTTCGGCCGCGGCGTAGGGGCGCCCTTCCAGGGCGGAGGCGGGGGATTCACGGATGCGGAGGGCTTCGACCTCGCGGACGCGCTTCGCGCGTTCATGCGTGACTTCGGCGGAATGGGGGGAGGCTTCGGCGGCGATGTCTTCGAGACGGGCGGCGGCCGAAGAGCGGGCCGCAACGAGCGGCGCGGCCGGAATCTCGAGATCCGCCTTCCGCTCTCGCTCGAAGAGGTCGCGGCGGGCGCCGAGAAGGTGATCAAGATCCGCCGCATGGTCTCGTGCACCACGTGCGGCGGCTCCGGCGCGAAGCCGGGCACCAAGACGAAGACGTGCCCCGTCTGCAACGGATCGGGACAGGTGCGCTCGGTGCAGCGCTCGGTCTTCGGCCAGCTCATCAGCGTGACCACCTGTGACCGCTGCCACGGGGAAGGGACCATCGTGGAATCGCCCTGTCCCACCTGCAGCGGCGAGGGTCGCATCCGCCAGCAGGAGGAGATCACGATCCGCGTCCCTCCGGGCGCGATGGAAGGAAACTACATCCCGCTCCGCGGCATGGGAGACGCGGGCATCCGCGGCGGGCCCCCGGGCGACCTCATCGCGCACATCGAGGAGATCCCGCACACGCTGTTCGCGCGGGAAGGCGAGGACATCATCATGGAGCTTCCCGTCAGCTTCGCGCGCGCGGCGCTCGGAGGGAAGATCGAAGTGCCCACGCTGGGGGGCCGCGCCAAGGTGACGATCCCGCAGGGCATCCAATCGGGTCAGGTGCTCCGCCTGCGCGGAAAGGGACTCAAGAGCCTCCAGCGCTCCGGCACCGGAGATCAGCTCATCCGCGTCACCGTGCACACGCCGCCCAAGCTCTCGGATCGCGCGAAGAAGCTCGTCATGGAGCTGGAATCCCTGCCGGACTCCGCCGCGCCTCCGCCGCACCGGCCGGATCGGAGCTCCGGCTGAGTTGGAGAAGCCCAGGCTCCCGGACACGCCCTTCTGGGTGGAGCCCGAGTCCGTCGATCCGCACCGTCTCAAGCTGACTCCCGACGAATCGCATCACCTCCTGCACGTCCATCGCGCGAAGCCCGGCACTCCGTTCGAGGCCATCGACGGGAACGGCATCCTCTACGAGTGCGTCCTCGAGTCGGTCGAGCGCCGCGCGGCGGTGGGAAGGATCGTGGGCCGGCGCGAGGGCGCGGGGGAGCTGCCGCGGCCGATCGAGATGATCGTGGGCCTTCCGGAGTGGCGCGGCGTGGAGCAGGTCGTGGAGCACGCGGTGCCCCTCGGCGTGACCTCCCTCGATTTCGCTTCGTGCGAGCGCAGCGTGCGCGGAGCTCTCGGGCCGCAGCGGGTGGCCCGCCTGATCCGTATCGCCCGGGCCGCCCTCAAGCAATCCAGGCGGACCCGGCTGCCCTCGATCACCTCGTCGCGGACGGTCCAGGCGGCCCTGGGCGTGCTCGGATCGGGCGAGCGGTTCATGGCCGATCCGGCCGGGACCCCCTTCACCGCAGGCGCGATCGGAGCCCCCCAAGCTCCAATTCAGCTTGCGGTTGGCCCACCGGGCGGGTTCTCCGACGCGGAGCGGCGAATTCTCCTGGACGGAGGGTTTTCTCCCATCTCCATGGGGCCCAGCAGGTTGACGACCGAAACGGCCGCGCTGGCCCTCGTGTCCGTAGCCCGTAATTCAATGTAAAGTGGACGCTTAGGCGCTAGTTGACAGAACCGCGCCTTCGGGGTATCTTGATTAGTGTTAGGCGTATGCTGCCCGGACAGGGTGGTACACGGAGGGACCAAGGGCCCCAAACCAGGGTTAGGAGGCGATTCATAGGATGCCCGGCATCAGGGTGAAGGAAGGAGAGTCCTTCGAGAGTGCCCTTCGCCGGTTCAAGAAGAAGTGTGAGAAGGCAGGAGTTCTCGCCGATTTGCGACGTCATCAGCACTTCGAGAAACCGAGCGAGCGGCGCAAGCGCAAGCTGAACGCCGCAAAGAGGAAGATGATGGCCCGGATGAAGGCGGAGTAGGGGAGCATCTCCGGACATCGGTACCAAAGCGGGAAATCGTGAACCGGAAGGGTGGTCCATCCGACCGCCTCTTCCGGTACTCATGAATCCCGCCTGCCCGCTTGGGCCGACCCAGCATCATCATCCGTAGCATCGAACCCGCACCTCCGGAATGAAGTCATAACGAACGCACGCACGCGCGAGCCGCAGGGGTGGCCGATTTCTCCTGAACCAGGCGCTCCGAGTCACGCGCAACAAGTCCTGGAATTCCCCGCCGTCATCGCGACGATCGCGGGGCGGACCCGTTCCGTCCCCGGCAAGGATCGTGTGCTCGCGATCCGCTGCGCCACGCGTCGGGACGATGCTCGCCTGGCGCAGGAGCTCTACCGGGACGTGATCGCGTTGCGGGGCACGCCCGACGAGCCTCCTCCCGCGGCGCCGCCCGACGTGCGCGCCCTGCTCGCCCAGCTGGACACGGAGGGGACGGTGCTCTCCGGCGAAGAGCTGTGGGAGCTTCGCCGGCTCCTCGATCAGGCGGCGCCGGCGTACGCGTGGACCCGCAAGAGCCGCGGCGTGGAGACGCCCGGGCTCTCTCGGCTCCTCGCCGACGTGGAGCCGCTTCCCGCGCTCCACCGCGAGCTGGGACGCTCGCTTTTGCCCTCGGGGGAAGTCCGCGACGACGCGAGCGCCGATCTGGCGCGCATCCGCCGCTCCATCCAGACGCTCCGCGAGCGCCTGGCGCAGAAGCTGGAGTCGATCGCCCGCGGGCTCGGCATCGGGGACACGTTCGTCACGCTGCGCGAGGGACGGTACGCGATCGCGGTGCCCGCCTCGCACCGGAAGCAGGTGCCCGGCGTGGCGCTGGGCCACTCCGGGAGCGGGGCCACGGTGTTCCTGGAGCCCCGCGAGGCCGCCGAGGGGAACAGCCAGCTCTCCGATCTCTTCGCCGACGAGATCCGCGAGGTGAGCCGGATCCTGCGCGACCTGAGCGCCCTGGCGCGCCGCGATCGGGAGGCGCTCGGGCGCGACCTGGACGCGCTCGCGCGACTGGACGCGGCGCAGGCGGTGGGAAGCTGGGCCGAGTCGGTCCACGGATCGCTGCCCTCGCTCACGGAAGAGCGCTCGCTCCTCCTCCGAGGCGCGCGGCATCCCTTGCTCGTCGAGCGCCACGCGCGCGGCGAGATGGAGGCGGCGCCGGTTCCGCTGGATCTGGAATTGGACCGCGACACGCCGCTCCTCCTCGTGACGGGCCCGAACATGGGCGGGAAGACGGTGGCGCTGAAGACGGCCGGCCTCACGGCGCTTCTCGCGATGGCGGGCCTCCCGGTTCCCGCGGCCGAGGGCACGCGGGTTCCGTGGTTCGACCACGTGGTCTGCGACATCGGCGATGAGCAGTCTTTGATGGAGGACGTGAGCACGTTCCTGTCGCATCTGCGCCGCGTCTCCGAGGCGATCTCGGTGGCGACGCCCCAGTCGCTCGTGCTCCTGGACGAGCTGGGCTCGGGGACCGATCCCACGGAGGGTGCCGCCCTGGGACAGGCGATCTTGGAGGAGCTCAGGTCCCGGCGCACCCTGTGCGTCGCGACCACGCACCACGGCGCCCTGAAATCCTTCGCGTCCGAGACCGAGGGAGCGCGGAACGCCTCCATGGCCTTCGACGAGGAGACGCTGCGTCCGCGGTTCACGCTGCTGGTCGGCGTACCGGGGCGGAGCCGGGCGATCCAGGTCGCCGAGCGCTTCGGCATGGACCGCGGGGTGCTGGACCGGGCGCGCGAGCTCCTGCCGCGCGGGGAGCGCGACCTCGGCGCGCTGATCGAGGAGCTGGGGACGCTGAAGAACGAGGTCGCGCGCGAGCGCGAGGAGCTGACCCGGACGCGGCTCCGCCTCGCGGAGCGCGAGAGTGAATTGAAGAGCGCGCTCGGGAAGCTCGAGTCCGAGAAGCGCGAGCGGAAACAGACGGAGCTGGCGGCGCGGCGGGATCTCCTGCGCACCCTCGAGAGCCAGATCGACGAGTACCGGAAGAAGCTGCGGGCCGACAAGAAGGCCTCCGCCCAGACGCTCGAGGAAGCGCGGGGGCTGGCGCGTCGCGTCGCGGAATCCATCGACGCCGACACCGAATGGACGCCGGCGCCCGATCGCGGCACGCCGGTCGAGCGGGCGGCCGCGGGGGACAAGGTCTACGTGCCCACGCTCCAGGCCGAAGGCGTCGTGCTCTCCGCGCCCGATCACGACGGACGCGTCCGCGTGAAGATCGGAGCCGCGACCACCATGCTGCCGCTGAGGCAGCTTCGCCGCGAGGCGCAGGAAACGAAATCGAAGCCGGATCGGTCCAAGGGAGAGGAGTCCCCGAAGCGCGGGGCCATCGAGATCCCCGAGGTGGCCCGCGAGATCGACGTCCGCGGCTACGAGCCCGACGACGCGATCCGCGCCGTGGAGACTTTTCTCGAGAACGCGGTGATGGGCGGCGTGGACCGCGCCAGGATCATCCATGGGAAGGGGAGGGGCATCCTGCGCGAGCGGCTGAAGCACTGGCTCAAGGATCAGCCGGTCGTGAAGGAATTCCAGCTGGGCGAGCTGCGCGAAGGCGGGACCGGCGTCACGATCGTGACTCTGGAATAGCGGGCCGATGAACCAGCGAACGGGAGAAGAAGCGCGCGAGCGGGTCCGGGACGCGACCGACATCGTCCAGCTCATCGGGGAGCGGGTCCAGCTGCGGCGCGCCGGGCGTTCGTACAAGGGGCTCTGTCCGTTTCACACGGAGAAGACGCCTTCGTTCACCGTCACGCCGGACCGGCAGATCTGGCACTGCTTCGGGTGCAGCAAGGGCGGAGACGTCTTCGCCTTCGTGATGGAGGCGGAGAAGGTCACCTTTCCCGAGGCGCTCCGGTTGCTGGCGGACCGCGCCGGGATCGAGCTTCCGAAGCAGGACCGGGGCGGACGAGATGAGGCGTTCGACAAGCTCTACCAGGCGAACGCGCTGGCCCGGGATTTCTACCGAGCCAGCTTCGCGTCGGATTCGGCGAAGAAGGCTCGCGGGTACGTGGCCTCGCGCGGCTTCGAGGAGCCGTGGCTCTCTCGCTTCGACGTGGGCTGGGCCCCCGAGGGCTGGGACGCGCTGGGGAAGGCGCTGGCGAAGCTCCTGCCGGCGGACGTCCTCGAGCAGGCGGGGCTCCTGGTCCGGCGCGGGGATGGAAGCGGCCACTACGACCGGTTCCGGAACCGGGTGCTCTTCCCGGTCGCGACCGGCTCCGGAACGATCGCGGGCTTCGGCGGACGGGCGATCGCCGAGGGGGATGAGCCCAAGTACCTGAATTCGCCCGAGACGCCCGTGTTCCGGAAGGGGCGTCTCCTGTATGGCCTCACGGTCGCGCGCGCGGGGATGCGCGAGACCGGTGAGGCGATCGTCTCGGAAGGGTACCTCGACGTGATGCGGCTCCACGCGTGCGGCTTCACGAACGCGGTCTCGACGTGCGGCACGGCCCTGACGCCGGATCAGGCGCGGCTCCTGGCCAGGCTGCACGTGAGGGTCCTCCTCCTCTACGACGGCGACGACGCCGGCGTGCGGGCGGCGGAACGCGGTCTGGATCCTCTGCTCGAGGCGGGCGTGGACGTTCGGGTCCTCCTCCTGCCGGGCGGGGAAGATCCGGATTCGTTCCTGCGCCAGGAAGGGGCGGGTCCTCTTCGCGAGAGGATGGAATCGGCCCTCGACGTGCCGAGCTTCCTCGCCGAGGCCGCGACCGGCGCGGGCGCGAATCCAACCCTCGAGGCCAGGGTTCGGAGGCTGGTCCAGCTCCTGAACCGGGTTCAGGACCCGATCCGACGGCGCCTTCTCCTACGCCGCGGGTCGGACGTGTTCGGACTCGAGGAGTCGGTCCTGATCGAGGCGGTCCAGGGGAAGGGGCGCGGCCGAAGGGTCATGGCCAAGCCGGCGGGCGTCGCCCCGGCGGCGGTCCCCGCGGCCCCATCCGGTGCTGCTCCGGAAACAGGCTCGGGCGCATCTGAAGAGGAATCCTCTCCAACCGATCCGGTGGAGCGGGAGCTGGCGGGCCGGGTACTCACGGAGGAAGGAGCGCTGGCCGAATTGATCGCCCAGGGGGGTGTTATCTGCTTCCAGCATGGAGGGTTGCGCCAGCTGCTCCAGCCCTGGATCGAGGAGGGCCATCCGCCCCGCGATGAGGAGCTGGAGCGGATGATGGCCCAGAGCCCGCTCACGCGGGCGCTCCTGACCGAGCTCTTCCTCGAGCCGGGGAAGGCGGTCGAGGTCTCCCGCCGCGAGGCCCGGGACCTGATCCTCCGGCTCGAGGAGCGGCGCCTCCGCGCGAGAAGGCACGAAGTCCGAGAGCGGCTCATGACCGCCGAAAAGAACGGGGACGACCCCTTGCGGGCGACCCTGAGCGCCGAGTGGGATGACGTGAACGCCAAGCTGCGTGAGCTTGCATCGAAACTGGAGACAAAGAGAAGTCAGGCCGCATAGGGCCAGGGCAGACCGGAAAAGGAGAGATGAACGAATGGTGAAGCGGGCGAAGACGGACCGTCTCCAGGAGCTCAAGGGGCTGGCTGGCAAGCAGCAGTACCTGCTCCACGACCAGATCGAGTCGTTCCTCGACGAGAGCGCCTCGGTGGAGGACATGGACGAGGTCTATATCGCGCTCAACGATCTCAAGGTGGACGTCTTCGACAGCCACGAGGAGGCGCAGCAGAAGCTGAAGCTCAAGCGGAAGGAAGAGAAGCGTCCGCAAGAGAAGCAGCTCTTGCAGCACCCCATGCGCTACGACGACCCCGTGCGCATGTATCTGCGCGAGATGGGGCGCGTGCCGCTCCTCGACCGCGAAGGGGAAGTCGAGATCGCGAAGCGCATCAAGGCGGGCGAGCGCCAGATCTGCACCGCGCTCTTCCGGTCCACGCCCATCATCAAGGAGCTCCTCGCGATGGGCATCCGGCTCAAGCAGAGCAAGATGCGCGTCGAGGACTTCCTCCAGATCGACTTCGGCAACTGGAACCCCGAGTACTCTCCGAAGCGGGAGCGCGCCCGGGCCTTGAAGGCCATGGAGCGCGTCCGACAGCTCCACGTGAAGCTGGTCAAGCTGCAAGAGAAGTCGACGTCCCGCGCCTCCGAGGACAAGCGGCGCGCCCACAACGAAAAGACGCGGCTCGCCGAAGAGGAGCTGCTGCGCGACCTCTACGCGCTCCAGTTCAACGCCCGTCTCATCGAGCGGCTCGCCGCGCGCATGAAGCAGCTCTCCCTGGACGTCCGTGAAGCGGAGATCGAAGTGCGCCAGATGGAGCGCCGGTACAACCGGAGCGCCGAGGAGTTCGCGGCGCTGCTCAAGCGGTCGCGCAAGAGCCGCAAGGACGCGAAGCAGGTGGAGAAGGAGGCGAAGCTCACGCTCGAGATCCTCGTGGAGTTCGAGCGGACCCAGAAGCACTGCCGCCGCAAGGTCCGGAAGGTCGAGGTCGAGGGGAAGATGACCCGCGAGCAGATCCGCGAGGTCAACACCGAGATCCGATCGGGCGAGATCGCGCGCGACAAGGCGAAGCGGGAGATGATCGAGGCCAACGTGCGTCTCGTGATCTCGATCGCCAAGCGCTACACGAACCGCGGGCTGGAATTCCTGGACCTGATCCAGGAGGGAAACTCGGGGTTGATGCGAGCGGTCGACAAGTTCGACTACCGCAAGGGCTACAAGTTCTCGACCTACGCCACCTGGTGGATCCGTCAGGCCATCACGCGCGCCATCGCCGACCAGGCGAGGACGATCCGCGTGCCGGTGCACATGATCGAGGCCATCAACAAGGTCGTGCGCACGTCGCGGCGTCTGGTGCAGGAGCTGGGACGCGAGCCCACGCCGGAAGAAGTGGCGGATAAGCTCGCGCTCCCGGTGGACAAGATCAAGAGCGTGCTCAAGGCGGCGCAGGAGCCGATCTCGCTGGACCGTCCGATCGGCGAGGACGACGATTCCAACCTGGGCGACTTCATCGAAGACACGAGCGTGGTGTCGCCGGCTCAGGCGGCCGCGTTCTCGATGCTGAAGGACGAGGTGAACGAAGTTCTGGAAACGCTCAGCAAGCGCGAGGCGAAGGTGATCCGGCTACGGTTCGGTCTGACCGACGACGGATGCCCCCGGACGCTGGAGGAAGTCGGCGCGACGTTCAACGTCACGCGCGAGCGCATACGTCAGATCGAAGCCAAGGCGCTCCGCAAGCTGCGCCACCCGACGCGGAGCCGCCGGCTCAAGGGCTACGTGGAGATGATGTGATTGACCGGACTTCGAGGCCAATGCTAGGTTGACGGGCTCGGGTCCGACTACGATCCTCGATCGACGTACGGGCCCATAGCTCAGCTGGTGAGAGCGCCCGGCTCATAACCGGGTGGTCCTTGGTTCGAGTCCAAGTGGGCCCACTACGTCACGAAAGGGAATGAATCGCTTGGTATCGGTCGCGCGGGCGGTTAGCTCAGCTGGGAGAGCGCTGGTATCACAAGCCAGAGGTCACAGGTTCAATCCCTGTACCGCCCACCACCGTGGGGGTCGAGTCTGGGACCTCCGAGCCCCGGGTCATCCCACGGGGAGCGCGCTCCGGCGTGCTCCCCGTTTTTTATTGGGTTTCGTGCGTCCTCGGGCGCAGGGCCGCATCTCAGGGTTGAGATATGCTTCCTGAGCTCGAAGCCCTCCTCCAGCTCCAGCGGTACGACGCCCAGCTGATGGAGCTGCAGCGGAAGCGGGAGGATGTCCCGCGACGCCGCGAAGCCCTGAAGGCGGCCCTGGACCAGGCGAAGCGCGAGAGCGACCAGGCCAAGAAGGCGCTGGAGCAGGTGCGGTTGGAGCGGCGCTCCCAGGAGAAGGAGATCGAGGTCGTCCAGAGTGAGGGTGTCAAGCTGGAGCGACAGCTCCTGGACGTGAAGACGAACAAGGAATACCAGGCGATGCTCTCGGAGATCGCCGCGCTCAAATCCAAGCGCTCGGATCGCGAGACCGTGGTGCTGGAGCATTTCGAGCGCGAAGAGACCCTGGTCGCGCAGGCGAAGCAGGCCGAGCAGCGGATCGCCGAGGAAGAGCGGAAGGTCAAAGCGGGCGAGGCAGATTTGGAGAAGGAGGCCGCGTCGCTCGATCAGTCGATCCACTCCATCAAGGTGGATCGCGACGCGGTGCGTCCCAAAGTCGCGGCCTCGATCCTGGCGCGCTACGACCGGCTGGCCGGGACGCGCAACGGGATCGCGGTGGCCGAGATACGGAAGGGCGCCTGCGGCGCCTGCTTCAAAGCGTTGACTCCACAAGCCGTTCAGGAGCTGCGCCGCATGGATGCCGTGCAGCAGTGCGAATCGTGCGGCCGGATCCTGATCTGGACCGAAGGGAGCGCCGCCTAGCGAGGAGATGATCCGATTCTAGCCTTCGGAGCGTTACGACACCTCTTCCCCTACCTCAAGCGACACCGCCTCCAGCTCTGGCTGGGCGGGCTCGCGGTCCTCGGCACCAATCTGTTCCAGGTGTGGGCTCCCTGGATCGTCCGCCAGGCGGTCAACCACCTCCAGCACGGAACCACGCGCGCGGTGCTGGGGCAGGATGCGCTGCTCATTCTGCTCGCGGTCGCGCTGCAGGGGCTCTTCCTGTTCCTCATGCGCATGACGCTGATCCGCTCCTCGCGGCAGATGGAGTACGAGCTCCGGAACGATCTCTACGACCACATGCAACGGCTCCACGCGTCCTATTACCGGCGCACGCGGGTCGGGGATCTCCTGTCGCGGACGACGAACGATCTGGACGCGGTGCGGAACTTCCTGGGACCCGGGATCATGTACTTCGCGAACACGCTCGTGACCTTCTGCTTCGCGGTGGTGCTGATGCTTCGGATCGACGTGCGGCTGACCCTGCTGGCCCTGATCCCGCTTCCCATCCTGTCGCTGACGGTCGCGCGGCTGGGCGGGAAGATCCATCACTACTACGAGGCGATCCAGGATCGCTTCGGGAAGATGACCGCCAAGGCGCAGGAGACCCTGGCGGGGATCCGCGTCGTGAAGGCGTACGCCGAGGAGGACGGGGAGTACAGGGCATTCAAGACGATCCATGAGGACTACACGGAGCAGAATCGCAAGATGATCCAGCTCTGGTCCGCGATGGGCCCGCTGATGGGACTCCTGGGCGGGATCGCCAACGCCGTCGTGCTGTGGGTCGGCGGGAGCGCCGTGGTCCAGGGCCGGATCTCGCTCGGCGACCTGGTGGCGTTCCAGATCTACCTCATGATGCTGCTCTGGCCGATGATCTCGCTGGGCTGGGTCTCGAATCTGTTCCAGCGCGGGGAAGCCTCGATGAAGCGGATTCGCGCCATCATGGACGAGCCCATCGAGGAGGACCTGGACGCTCCGCGGTTGCGCGCGGACGGTCGCCGGCAGGTCACGGTCGAGCTGCGCGGGGTCGGGTTCAAGTATCCGTCGTCGGATCGCTACGTGCTGCGCGGTCTGAACGTGAAGATCGAGCCCGGGGAGCGTGTGGCGATCGTGGGCCGGACCGGCGCGGGGAAGTCGACGATGCTGGCGTTGCTGGCCCGCCTGTTCGACCCCGCGGAGGGCACGGTCCTCGTGGGCGGCAAGGACGCGCGCGAGTGGACGCGGGCGGATCTGCGCCGCGTGTTCGGGATCGTTCCCCAAGAGAGCTTCCTGTTCTCGGACTCCATCCGGAAGAACGTGGCGTTCGGGTTCGACGACCCGGACGCGGCGCCCGCTCCGGACGGTCCGGTCGCGCGCGCGGGGCTGGCTTCCGACCTGCAAGACTTCTCGAAGGGACTCGACACGGTGATCGGTGAGCGCGGGATTACGCTGTCCGGCGGCCAGAAGCAGCGCGTCGCGCTGGCGCGGGCGCTCGCGCTGGAGCGGCCCGTGCTGCTCTTGGACGACGCCTTCGCGAGCGTGGACCCCGGGACCGAGGAGCAGATCTTGCAATCGCTGTTCGATCATCCGTCGCGTCCGACGCTGCTCCTGGCGACGCACCGGCGGTCCGCGTTGCTTCGGGTCGACCGGATCGTCGTGCTGGACGAGGGAAGGATCGTCGACACCGGTACGCACGCGGAGCTGATCCGCCGCGGCGGGCTGTATGCCGACCTCTACCACCGCGAGGAGATGGTGGAGGAGCTGGAGGCGCTATGACCCCTCCCTGGGGCGAAAGCCCCTCCGCCGACGAGGAACACGTCGGCGCGGTCTACGATCACGGCCTCGCCAAGCGCCTCGTCCGGTACCTCCGCCCGTACTGGAAGGAGATCGTCATCTCGGTGGTGTTGCTGCTCGGGATCTCCCTGCTGGAGGTCGCGGGCCCCTACATCACGAAGGTCGCGATCGACACCTACGTGAAGCCGGTCCACGGGGTGGGTCCGGTGCCTTCCGTCGCGGTCCGCGGGCTGATCACGCTGTCCATGCTCTACGTCCTGGTGCTGACCGTGGCGTTCGCGCTCCGCTACTGGCAGACCTACACCATGTCGATGGTCGGCCAGCGCGCCATGCAGGACTTGCGGCTGGAGATCTTCCGGCACGTCGAGACCCTGACCCCGAAGTACTTCGACAACCATCCGGTGGGTCGGATCCTGACCCGCGTCACGCAGGACGTCTCGGTGCTGAACGAGTTGTTCGCGCAGGGCGTGGTCGCGGTGATCGGGGACGTGTTCTTGCTGGCAGGCATCGTGGGCGCGATGCTCTGGCTGAACTGGAAGCTGGCGCTGGTCACGTTCACGACGGTCCCGCTGCTGGTGATCGCGACCGCTGTGTTCCGGGCCAAGGTGCGGGTCAGCTACCGGAAGGTGCGGACCCGGCTCGCGCGGATCAACGCCTACTTGCAGGAACACCTCCAGGGCGTCGAGGTGGTGAAGCTCTTCAACGTCGAGGCCAAGGAGTTCCGCGGCTTCGACAGGGCCAACAAGGACCATCTGCTGGCCCATTTCCAGAACCTCTTCTACTACGCGGTCTTCTTCCCGACCGTGGAGTTCATCGGCGCGATCGCGCTGGCGCTGATCTTGTGGTACGGCGGGCTGGGGATTCTGGGTGGGACGGTGACCTTCGGCGTTGTCGTGGCTTTCTTGCAGTACTCGGAGCGGTTCTACCAGCCGATCCGAGACCTGAGCGACAAGTACAACGTGTTCCAGGCGGCGATGGTCTCCTCGGAGCGGATCTTCGACCTGCTGGATACGAAGCCTGCCGTGGTCGAGCCGGTGTCGCCCGCTCCGATCCAGCGGCTGAAGGGCGCCGTGGAGTTCGACCATGTCTGGTTCGCGTACAAGGACGAGGACTTCGTGCTCCGCGACATCTCGTTCCGGATCGCGCCCGGCGAGAAGGTCGCGCTGGTCGGCGCCACGGGGGCGGGGAAGAGCTCGATCGCGAATCTCCTGACGCGGTTCTACGAGTTCCAGAAGGGGACGATCCGGGTCGATGGGCGGGATATCCGTGAGATCAACGGGCGCGCCTTGAGACGGCAGATCGGCCTCGTCTTGCAGGACGTGTTCCTGTTCGGGGGCACCGTGCGGGACAACCTTCGCTTCGGGGCCCGGGAGCGCAACGCGGAGGAAGCGGATCGCGCGCTGGTCGAGGTTGGCGGGGGGCGGATGATGGGGCGGCTGCCTCAGGGCCTCGAGGAAGAGGTCGGGGAGCGCGGGGTCTACTTCTCGATGGGGGAGCGGCAATTGCTGGCGTTCGCGCGGGCGCTGCACTACGACCCGTCGATCCTGATCCTGGATGAAGCCACGTCGAGCGTGGATGTCGAGACGGAGCGGATCATCCAGGAGGCGCTGCGCCGGCTGCTGGAGGGCCGGACGTCCCTGGTGATCGCGCACCGCTTGAGCACGATCCTGGACGCGGACCGGATCCTCGTCATGCACCGCGGGGAGCTGCGCGAGCAGGGGACGCACGAGGAGCTGCTGGCTCGCGGCGGGATCTACGCCCGGTTGTACGAGCTCCAGTACCAGGGGCAGAAGGCCGGCGCATCCGCGGTGTCCGATGACGATCGCCTCGAGCCACGAGTCGCCGAAATCCACAGGGCTGCCAGCGCCGAATGACCGCGCCCTTCGAGCGCGAGCTGGATCAAGCCGTGCGCGTCGCTCGAGAGGCCGGCGCCCTTCTCAAAGAGAACTTCGGGAAATCGCAGGAAGTGGAGTACAAGGGGCGGATCGATCTCGTCACCGAGATGGATCGCCGGTCCGAGGAGCTGATCATTTCGCGGTTGCGCGCGGCGTTTCCCGGGGACGGGTTCTGGGCCGAGGAGCGCGGGCGCGAGGCGGGCTCCGGCTCGAACGATCGCGTGTGGATCATCGATCCCCTGGATGGGACCGTGAACTACGCGCACGAATACCCTGTGTTCTCCGTCTCGATCGCGTTGCAGGTCGATGGGGAGCTGGTCGTCGGTGCCGTCTACAATCCGCTGCTGGACGACATGTACGCCGCTCGCAAGAGTGGCGGAGCCACCCTCAACGGCCAGCAGCGCCGCGTCACGAAGGTCGACAAGCTGGAGCAGGCGTTCCTCGCGACCGGGTTCGGCTACGACGTCGCCGCTGAGCCCGACCCCGAGAAGAACAACCTGGGCCCGTTCGGGCGATTCGTGCGGTCCGCCCAGGCTGTCCGCCGCGCCGGGTCTGCTGCCCTCGCGATCGCGAAGGTGGGCGTCGGGCGCACGGACGGCTTCTGGGAGCGCGGCCTCCATCCCTGGGACATGGCTGCTGCAATACTAGTGGTCATAGAAGGAAACGGGAAAGTATCTGACTACAAAGGATACGCTCCCGAGCTCGAACTGCGACAACTCGTGGCGTCAAACGGTACGATTCATCAACCCATGCTCCAAACGTTGGCCTAGGCTGGCAGGGTGCAAACACTGAATTCCACGTTCAGCTTCAGGCTTAAGAACTACAGATGCTTTGCGGATACACTGCCGGCGACGATAGAGGTAGGTCCCGGGTTCACCGCTCTCGTTGGCCCCAACAACTCTGGGAAATCAGCTTATCTTAAGTTTCTCTACGAGTTTCAACCGCTATGGAACGAGCTCCGGAACCCTTCTGTACTGGCGCATTTCCAAACCAACCCAACTAATCCGCGCGGAATTGCACGACCCCGTGGTCTCGTCGATGTCCTCGAGGTGCTCAGCGATTTCACTGATCGTCCATTGGGCATCGATATCCAGCTGCAAGAGGTGATCAACCGAGGGGAGCACCTAAGAGCCCTCTCACTACAAGCAGGCCCAAGCGACCCACTTTCCTGGCGCGGGCAGCTGTCCTTTTCACCTAATGCCGAGACACAGATACGCGCCGAAGGCGGTGGGTTGCTTGACCGAGTTGGGAAGCCAGTCAACATTCAGCCCTTCTTGGAGCTGTTTGAAGTTCTCCCGGCATGTTTGTTCGCGCCCGCATTTAGGAACGCCATCAATGAGGGGGCGGGCGATTACTATGGCCTAGCCATCGGCACGGGCTTGGTTGCACTGTGGAACCAATGGAAGACCGGTGACGCACGGGGGTCGAAAATCGCGATCCAAAGAATCACGGAGGATATTCGTCACATCTTTGGGTTCAAGTCCTTGGAGATAAACGCATCGGCGGATGGTAAGACTCTCGACGTAGTTGTAGCAGGCAGACCGTACCGTCTAAATGATCTTGGCTCGGGCCTAAGTCAATTCATAATCCTGTTCGCGAACGCTGCGATCAAACGACCTGCAATGATTCTCCTCGATGAACCAGAACTCAATCTTCATCCCTCGCTGCAGATCGATTTCCTAACGAGCCTCGCCTCTTATGCATCTAGCGGGGTGGTGGTGTTCGCAACGCATTCAATCGGCCTTGCGAGAGCCGTCGCGGACAGAATTTACACGTTCTCGCCGCGTCCGGAAGGAACCGCAGTCGCTCCCTTCGAGAGGACCCCCAACTACTCTGAATTTGCCGGCGAACTTAGCTTCTCGAGTTTTAGAGAGCTTGGGTTTACCCATCTCTTGATGGTCGAAGGCCCGTCGGAAGTAAAGACTGTTCAACAACTGCTTCGGCTGCTTGGGAGGGACCATCAGATTGTCGTCCTTCATCTTGGCGGAGGCTCGATGATCACCCGCGGGCGCGCCGTAGAACTAGGTGAGCTGAAGAGAATCACCGAATCGGTGTCAGTGCTTATTGATAGTGAGATATCGAGAGAGGACGGCGAGATCGATCCGAACCGCAAAGCGTTCATGGAGGACTGTAAGGCGCTTGGGTTTCGGGTTCATGCAACCAAGCGCCGAGCCTTTGAGAACTACTTGCCAGATAGTGCGATCAAGTCGGTCAAGGGCGACAAGTATCGAGCTCTCGGACCATACGAGCACCTCTCTAGTGCTAATCCGGCGTGGGCGAAGGCCGAGAACTGGTTGATAGCGCGTCGGATTTCTGAGAAAGAACTGTTAGAGACGGACGTGGGTGAGTTTCTCGCTACTATTGTTCCGCTGGCTTGATGTTCTGATTCATCCTAAATAGATTCGCCGGATCGTACTTCGCCTTCAGCTTCGCCAGCCGCTCGTGGTTCGCCCCGTACGCCCCCTTCGCCACGCGCTGCCCCTCATCCTCCGGCATGAAATTCACGTACACGCCCCCGGTCGCGAATTTCCCCGCGGCATCGAAGAGCTTCCGTGCCCAGGCGATGCACTCCTGATCCTGGGCCGCCTCCCGCCACCGCGTGTGCACGTTCATCACGAACTCCACATCCCGGTGCGGATAGGCGGTGGCGTCAGCCTTCACGCGGTTGATCGCCCCGCCCAGGTGTCCCAGGAAAACCTCGCACTCCGGTCCCGGCAGGGTATTCACGCCCTCGATCAGCACCTTGAAGAACCCGTCGTCGAGCTTCTTGAAGTCGTGCGACTTCCAGTAATTCCGCGCGCCGGGCGTCAGGAGCGGATCGAACGCCTGCTGCCAGCCCGCGAAGGGGTGCGGCCCGACCACGTCGGCGATCGGCTTGCCGATGGCCCGCAGCGGCGCGACTGCCTTCTCGGCGGCCGCCTTGTCCCCGACCGCGCACACGGCGAGCACCACGACCGCCTTGCCGTGCCACTCGGCCGGCAGGAACGGTAGAGGTGGAGCCTGGCGCAGGACCACCCACGCCGTGACCTCGTCCGGCGCTGAGGCCACGAACTTGCGATAGGCCTCCAGCACTTCCTTCACCTGCGCGAACGGGTGAACGATCAGGCCGGAGATGACCTCGGGTCCGACCGGGTGCAACCGGTACTCGAACGCCGTCACGACGCCGAAGTTCGCGCCCGCGCCGCGCACCGCCCAGAAGAGATCCGGATTCTCCTTGGCGCTCGCGTTGATCAGCTTGCCGTCGGCGGTCACGATGTCGACCGAGATCAGGTTGTCCACGGTGAGGCCGTACGTGCGGCTGATCCACCCGAACCCGCCGCCCAGCGTGAAGCCCGCGACCCCGGTCGTGGAGTTGAGCCCGAGGGGCGTGGCCAGTCCGTGAGCCTGCGCGGCCGCGTCGAATTCGGCCAGCGTGACGCCAGGCTCCACGTAGGCGGTCTTCGCCTTGGGGTCGATCGTGACCTTCTTCATGGATGAGAGGTCGATCATGAGCCCGTCGTCGCACACCGCGTTGCCCGCGATATTGTGTCCACCGCCGCGCACCGCCACGAGCAGGTTGTGTTTGCGGGCGAACTGAACGGCGTGCGCCACGTCCGACGCTTCCGCCGCGCGCACGATGACCGCGGGCTTCCGGTCGATCATTGCGTTCCAGATCGTGCGAGCCTCGTCATAGCCGGAGTCGCCGGGCAGGCAAAGCTTCCCGCGCAGGCCCTTTCTCAGCCCGTCGAGGTCCTCGGGAGAGATGGTCTGCTGCTTCCCGTCGAGCGTCTTGAGGCCGATCTGAGCCATGTTCGAGTCCTCCGCTGGGCTGGTGTGGGGGTCCATCGCCGCCCGTCGGTGGGGAGGCGTTCCCATGTACGATGCCAAAGTTACATCGTTGACGCATGGCCCGTGCGTCCGGAACACTTGCCCGAACGTCCGATCCGGTAATTCGATACGACCCGAGACGTGCCCTGTTCCTACGAGGATGAACGATGAGCGGTGACACCTTTTCGGATCACCTGCGCGCGGTCCGCCTCCGGGGGGCGGTATTCTACTACGTGGAAGGCGATCCATGGGTCGGAGCGAGCTGAGGTTGCCCCCGACCCGGTCGAGCCAGCTCCGTCCGGTCATCCTCGCCTGCTTCATCGGCACCACCATCGAGTGGTACGATTTCTTCCTCTACGGCACCGCCGCCGCGCTGGTCTTCAACAAGCTCTTCTTTCCGACCCTCGATCCTCTCGCCGGGACGCTGAGCGCGTACGCGACCTTCGCGGTCGGCTTCGTCGCGCGGCCGCTGGGCGGGATCGTGTTCGGCCACTACGGGGACCGGATCGGGCGAAAGACGATGCTCATCTGGTCGCTCGTGGTCATGGGCGCGGCGACGGCGTTGATCGGGCTCCTGCCGGGATACGCCCGGATCGGAATCTGGGCGCCGATCCTCCTCGTCCTGCTCCGCTTCGTCCAGGGCTTCGGCGTCGGCGGCGAATGGGGCGGGGCGGTGCTCCTCGCGGTCGAGCACTCGCGCGGCGAGCGCCGGGGACTGCACGGCTCCTGGCCGCAAATCGGAGTCCCGGCCGGCCTCCTCCTCTCCACCGGCCTCGTCGCGCTCCTCTCGAGCCGCCTTCCGGAGCCCGCCTTCCTCGCGTGGGGGTGGCGCGTGCCGTTCCTGCTTTCCCTGGTGCTGGTCGGGGTAGGCCTGTTCATCCGACTTCGCGTTGCGGAGTCGCCCCTGTTCCTCGAGGTTCGTGAGACCCGGCGCGAGTCACGCGCTCCCTTGCTGGACGTCTTCCGCCTCCATCCGCGCGAGGTCCTGGTCGGAACCGGCATGCGTTTCGCGCAGAACGTCCTCTTCTATCTGTACACGGTCTTCGTGCTGAGCTACGGGGAGAAGTCCCTGCACTACTCCCGCGGCACCATGCTGGGGGCCGTCATCATGGCCTCGGTGGTCGGTTTGGGATCCATCCCGCTCTGGTCCCATCTCTCCGATCGACTCGGACGGAGGCCGCTCTACCTGGCGGGCGCCCTGTTCTCGCTGGCGCTCGCGTTCCCCTTTTTCTGGATGATCGAGCGGGGACCCGGGTGGGTCATGCCCGCGATCGTGCTGGGGATGATCGGGCACGACATGATGTACGGTCCGATGGCGGCCTACTTCTCGGAGCTCTTCGGAACCCGGGTGCGATACAGCGGGGCCTCCCTGATCTACCAGCTGACCTCGGTCTTCTCGGGAGGCCTGGCTCCGTTCATCGCGACCCTGCTCCTCGCCCGGCACGGATCCACGGCCGTGGCGGGCTACGTGGCGGCGTGCTGCATGGTCACGCTCGTCGCGACCTGGTTCGCTCCGGAGACCCACCGAGTCGAGCTGGGCGGGGTCAGCTCCTCGTGAAGATTCGCTCCAGGAACCAGACCGAGCCCGTGCAGACGATTCCCCAGGACCCGAGGGCGAGGGCGCGCGGCGCGAGGCGTGGCCACCCGGCGCGCAGCGCGGCGAGGACCGGCACCACCGCGAGCACGATGCAGACCTGACCCGCCTCGACTCCAAGGTTGAACCCCAGGAGCGACCACGCGAGGGAGCCTCGTGGCAGGCCGAATTCACGGAGCACGCTCGCGAAGCCGAACCCGTGAATGAGGCCGAAAGCGAAGGCGATCCGGGTCCGCCAATCGGTGCCCGGCCGGGCCCGCACGTTCTCGAACCCCACGTAGACAACGCTCAGCGCGATCATGGGCTCGATGATCCGAGAGGGGATGCGGACCACCCCGAGCACCGCCAGGGCGAGCGTGATGCTGTGGGCCAGGGTGAACGACGTGGCGACGCGGACGACGCGCCCGAGGCTCCCTCCCAGCAGGAGCAATCCCACGATGAAGAGGACGTGGTCGGGACCGAGGAAGATGTGGTGGATGCCGGTCCCGATGAATGTCCGAAGCACGGCGAGGACGCCCTGGGGTCCGGCGGCGTAGACATCGACGCCGGGGCGCTCCGCGGTCAGTACCTCCTGGGCCAGGACCCGCCCGCGCGCGTCGTACACGTTCAGAAACGTCTCGTGCCGCTTGTTCTCGGGGAAGAGGGCGGCCCGCACGCCGATCCTCGGCGTCGGGGCGCGAAGGGGAGCGGCGAGCGTCAGGCATACGCCGCGCCGCTCCGGCCGGGGCTCGATCCGTTCGACGCGCAGGGGAAGCGCCTCTCCCGCCGCCGCGGTGACGTTCAGACGCGAGCGGATCAGGGTCGACAGGCGATCGGCGTCGCGCGCGAGGAACGGAGCCACCAGAAGGGATTCGGGCGTCGCGATCCCTAGAGCCGGAGCGGCATCGTCGCGGTGGACGGTGACGGATAGCTCGACCCGGTCGCTGCTCCAGCGCAAGTCGGCAAAGCTGTAGGAGACGTCGTGCGCCGAGGCGGCCGGCGCCGCGAGCAGCAACGCGACCAGGACCGATGCGCGAAGCGCGGACGTCATCGCTGGAAGGTCAGCGAGGCCCAGGTGCTCTCCCAGTCGGCCTCGCTTCGATCGGGGCAGGGATCCATGTGCACCGCGCTCAGGAGCCATTCCCCCGCCTGAGCCACGGGAACCGAGACTTCGCCTCGCGAGTCGGTTCGCCCCCGCCACGACACGCCGACCGAGTCCCGAGCCCCGGGATTCGTGGGCTCCCCCGAGGCTCCGAGCGGCGCGCGCCATGCCTTCACCAGCGCCCCCGCGAGGGGACGTCCTTTCCACAGAACCAGGGCCCGGAGCGCGGGATCGGGACCGGGGATCGCGAGGGGAACGATCTCGAGGGGAAGGCCCGCGATGGCGGTGGCCCGGTCGGTCGCGCTGCCCCGAAGCCACGCCTTGGCGCACCTGCGATAGCGCTCTCGACCCGGCACCAGGGCCTTCCCCCCACGGCGCGCGGCGAGCGGCCCATCGAGGCCTTCGTCCGCCAGGTACCTGTCGAACTGCGCCGCGGGCAGCTCGATCGAGGTGAACCCGGACTCGAAGGCGACCATCGCCCCCCCCGCGTCCGAGGAGGCGAAACGGGTCCACGTGACGTCGCCAAACGCGGCCGCGCGGGTGAGGTCCAGCGGGCGTGACGTTCGTGCGGAGAACCGCACGGCGTGCCCGGGGTCCCAGGGCTTCATCTCGCCCCGGAAACCGGTGCCGGCCAGCGCGCGGATCTCAATGGCTGCGCCCGGGGCCGTCACATACCGGGAAGGCGCGAGCCAGTACTCGTGCGCCTCCGCGGGGGAGCCAAGCGAGAGGAACAACACGATGGCGAGGATCGCGAAACGGGGGGTCATGCCTGCTCTACGGAGCAGGGAACGGCCTGGATGAGCTACGTGCCGATCTTCCCCACCATGACGACCGGGCCGGCCGGGGCGGTCGTCGTGGGAGCCCCGCCTTCGTTCTCCAGCGACACCGCGAATGCCGCGAGCGTGAACGGGTCGCCCGCGTTCTCGAGCCGGATCATGGCGCGGCCTTCGCGATCCGCGCGCACGAGCCCCAGACTCGAGGGTCCGCTCTTCGTGATGGCCCAGAGCTGGAAGTCCTTGCCCGAGGGCGGAACGAAATCGGTCACCGAGACGATCGCCTGACGCGTCGACGGATCGTAGGTGACGCGCGCGTGAAGCTGGGTCGCCCCGGCCTTCGCCGCGTCCTTCGTGAGCGCGAGCTCCACCACGCGCGTCTGGGGAGCCGTGGCCACGGCGGTCCACTGGCGCTCGCTGTCGAGCTCCTGGGTCAGCCGCGAGATCTCCTGGCGCGCGGCGCCCAGCTCGTGCTGCAGGCGCGTGGCCTCGCGATACTGGGTATAGCCCGCCAGCGCGATCAGGATCGCGGCGACCGCCGAGATCCACCCGAACACCGGCACGCCGCGCCGGCGGGGGAGTGGAATCGGCGCCGCGCGCCGCATGTCCCGCTTCGCGTCGGATTTCTTCCCTTCGCGGCTCCGGTCGCGTCCGTCCTCCTTGATCGTCTCCAGAACCTTCAAACGCAGGGCCGCCGGCTCCAGAAGGCGAGGCGTGGCGCCCGCGAAGGCCCAGACGCCCCGCGCGAGACGGTGGATCTCCGTCTCGCAAGCTCCACACCCTTCTTTGAGATGGCCTTCGAGCTCGGCGAGCTCCGTGTCGGACAGATTTCCGAGCACGTAACCGGAGCAGAGCTCGATATGTTCCTCGCGGTGCTGGCTCACGTCCAATCCTCTTGGGGAACGAGTTCGCTCAGACGCACGAGCGCCTGCCGTGTCCAGGACTTCACGGTGCCCAGCGGGGCGCTCAGGCGCTCCGCGATCTCACCCTGGGTCAATCCTCCGTAATAGGCCAGTTCCAGCACCTGGCGGTGCTGCGGCCCGAGCTTGTCCAGCGCGCGGCCGACCCGCTCGCTCATCTGCCGGTGGGCCGCGTTTGCCGACGCGTCCTCCGTCGGTTGCGGTGGAGGATCGGCGCCTGCCGCCTCCTCGGCGCGCTGGCGGGACCCTTCGCTCCGGATCCGGTCGATCGCGCGGCTCCTCGCCACGGTCACGAGCCAGGCTCCCACCGTGCCGCGGGCCTCGCTGTACGTCCCGGCGCCTTTCCAGATCTGGAGCCAGGCCTCCTGGAGCACCTCCTCGGCGTCGGCCGGGCGCCTCACGATGCGGAGCACGACCGAATAGAGGAGACCGTTGTGGCGGTCGTAGAGCTCCTCCAGCGCGCGGCTGTCCCCGGCGCGCATCCGATCGACGCACGCTCGATCTCGTACTTGCTCATTCATCGTGTGGATGCGTTTCCCAGGGCCTCGCCTCGTTCCAGATATACGGAGCTGGGCGGTGTTTGGATTTGCGGCCGGTAGCTTAGGGGGCGACCGGGAAACGCACAAGCCCCTTCCAGAGAGGTGCGATGAAATCGGCGCGGTCGCCTCATCCGGCTGCCGGGCTCCTCCGTAGAGGGCATGTCAGCGCTGAGACAGCCCCCCACACTTCGCACGCTCTCGAGGAGCGAGAAAGGAATGGACGCATGCTCTCCCAACGTTTCGCCCTGGCCTTCGCGATGGTGCTCGCGCTCGCCCTGTCGGGGCCGATGCTGCCCCCGACCGCGAACGCGTCGAGCCACAGCGAGGCGCCCGGCACGACGAAGGACCGCCTCGCCGACGACACCGATCTCTACGCGTGGGTGGCTTCCGACGCTCCCAGCGCCGTCACGTTCGTCGGCAACTGGGTTCCCCTCATCGAGCCGAACAGCGGGCCCAATTTCGCGAGCTTCGACGACAACGCGAGCTACTACATCAATGTCGACAACGTCGGGGATTCGCACAAGCATATCCGGTTCGAGTTCACGTTCCACACGACCCGCCAAAACGAGAACACGTTCCTCTACAACACCGGCGTCGTGACCAGCCTCAACGATCCCGATCTCAACGTGCGCCAGATGTGGACACTGACGCGCATCGACGTGGACACGAATCAGGAGACGGTTCTGGGCACGGGGCAGGTGGCCCCGTACTTCGTGGGCCCGGTCTCGATGCCGGACTACGCGGCGCTGGCGCAGTCCGCGATCCAGACGCTGCCGGGCGGCTACAAGGTGTTCGTCGGTCCGCGAGACGATCCCTTCTTCGTGGATCTGGCCGCGGTGTTCGATCTGCTCAGCATCCGGCGGCCTCCCGGGGATCGCGGCAAGGGCGTCGACGGCGTGGGCGGATACAACGTGATGAGCGTGGTGCTCCAGGCGCCGAAGAGTGTGCTCACCAAGGACGGCACGGAGCCCGATCCATCGCGAAACAACAACATCCTTGGAATCTGGGACACGGCCGAGCGCTCGCAGACCCGGACCATCAACGGGGACGGCTCGATCGGATTCTCGGGTCCGGAAGTCCAGGTGTCGCGCCTGGGCATGCCGCTCGTGAATGAAGTCGTGATCCCGCTCGGCAAGAAGGACCTCTTCAACGCCAGCGAGCCGTTCAACGACGTGGCGAATTTCGGCGCGTACGTGGTGAACCCCGAGGCCGC
>Ga0075424_100000067_pt1 | contig 58209 bp, 49 predicted proteins | sample SoiMethybrSBSTD3_FD_75301 | JGI IMG/M metagenome (GOLD analysis project Ga0075424, IMG submission 75301) | Bulk soil microbial communities from a Populus tree surrounding site in Tennessee, USA - Soil MetaG P. TD hybrid SBSTD3 | ecosystem: Environmental > Terrestrial > Soil > Tree plantation...
CCGCGGAGAAACTCCGGCACGTGCGCCATCATCGCGCGCACGACCGCGAAGGCGGGCAGCGAGCGCGGATCCAGCGCCTTCGCCTGCGACTCGGCCCGGTCGGGGTCGCCGACGGGGAGAGGCCCGCGGGAGCGGTAGACCGTTTTGTCGCATTCCCGGGCCGCGTCCAGGAATCCGGCCGCCGCGAGCTTGCGAAAGAACCACCGCAACGGAATCACCGCGCGTTCCGCGAAACCGCGCGATGCGACGAGCTCCCGCGCGGACACTCCGCGAGCCAGGGAATCGGTCAGGCCGAGCTCGTGGACGAGGCGCAGCACCGAGTCGACCGTGAACTGGTCGAAGTGCTCGGCGCACAGGACGAACTCCCGGGTAAACAGTAACCGGATGGACGGGTCGGGGATTCGAGCGAGCAGCGTGTCGACGTCTTCGGCGCTCGTGACCACGGCGCGATCTTACGACTCCGGCCGCACACGGCGCGCGGGCGTTGACAGGCCGGACCCCCCGCGCCTACGCTCGTCGGGAAGGTCTGGATGACACTGTCCCGACGCCGGCTGTGGCTCGCCGCATCCCTGCTCGGTCTCGTACTCCTCGCGGCGGCGGCGGAGCTCCTGGCCCCCCGCGTCATCCGCGACGCATACCGCGGCGAAAGCCTTCCGCGGCTCAACCGGATTCTCGAAGGTCGAGACATCCACTCGGTCGACGACTACCTCCACGCGTGGCGCACGCGTTCTCGCCGCATGCTTGCGGTGCTGGCGGGACTGTGGGCGTTCTTCGCGGCGGTGTCGCAGCCGCGCGTCGCCGGTGCGATCGACTCGTTTCTCGGGCCCGCGCCTGGAGAGCCGCCCGGACTGCCGTCGCGCGGGCGCCGCTTTCTGGTGACTTCCGTCGCGGCCCTGATCACGGCGGGATCCGTGGCCGAGATCGCGCGGGATCCGCCGTACGCCCGCGAGTACTGGCCCTTCTCGCAGTACCAGATGTATTCGGAGAGGTCGAAGGAGACGCTGACGATGCGGAGGCTGTTCGGCGTGACGGCGGGAACGCCGAGCCGCGAGATTCCCCTCGTCGAGAAGCGCTACATATTTCCGTTCGATCATTCGCGTCTCTGGACCTCGCTGGATCGGCTCGACAAGAGCCCCGACCGGGAGCGCCTGCTTTCGATCGCGCTCGCCGACTGTCTCCGGCGCTACGAGGTCCGGCGCCTCGAAGGGCGGCACGACGGTCCGCCGCTCTCGGCCCTCAGACTCTACCGGCTCCACTGGACCGCCGCCTCGTCCGCGAAGGACCGCATCGCAGATCGAGAGCTCCTCTGGGAGGTCGAGGCATCGACGCCGCCGACGCCGTCGCGCTGAATCTCCGAGCCCGCTGGCGACGCTTCTGGTTCGCGCCGGGCCGCGCCTCGGAGCTGGGCGCGTGCCGGCTCTTCTTCTACGCCCTCGTTCTCGCGACGCACTGGGGCGTGGACTACACGGCGTGGGCCCGAGTGTCGCGGGTGTTCTGGCAACCCGTGTCGTTCTTTCGCACGCTGGGCCTCGGCGTTCTGCCCCCAGCGGGTCTCGCGGCGGCGTCCGTAACCTGGAAGGTTCTTCTTCTCACGAGCGCCGCGGGATTCCTGACACGCTTCTCGACCGCGGGCGCGTTCGTCCTCGGCACGTACCTGATGGGAATGACGCACAGCTTCGGAAAAATCCACCACGACAACGGAGTGCTCGTGTTCGCGATGGGAATCCTGGCGTTGTCCCGCTGCGGAGACGGGTGGTCCGTGGACTCGCTCGTCCGCGCGGCGCGCCGGCCGCTCGCTGCGCCTCCGGCGCCGGGCGGCGAATACACGTGGCCGATCCGGATGATGTGGCTCGTGATGAGCTTCGTGTTCTTCGGCGCCGGAGTCTCGAAGCTACGCCATTCGGGGCTCGAGTGGATCACCGACAACACGCTGCAGAACATCCTTCTGCGCTCGAACGACCCCCTCGCGCACCCGGCGGCAGTTCCTCCGACGGACTGGGGTCTGTGGCTGGCAGGGGTGCCGTGGCTCTGCATGGCCGTCGGCGCGGCGTCGCTCGCTCTGGAGCTCTTCTTCCCGCTGGCCCTCTTCAGCCGCTGGGCGCGCCGGATCGTGGTTCCCGGCGTGTTCGCGGTGCAGATCGGGATCTCGGTGATCATGGGCCCGGACTTCCTCCGCCTCCTCGTCTGTTATCTTTTCTGGGTTCCCTGGAATCGTATGGGAGAGACGATCAATCGAGCGGCCGCGCGCCGGCCGCGCCACGTGCTCATCTACGACGGCGCCTGCGGGGTCTGTCGAAGGACGGTCGCCGTCCTGCGGAGGCTGGACGTTTTGGGCCGCGTCGAATTCCTCGACGCGCTTTCGGACTGGCCCCGGATCCAGGCCGCGAACCCGTCCCTGTCGCAGGAGGAGTGCCTGGCGACGATGCACGTCGTCACCGCGGACGGCCGGATCGAGAAGGGTTACGACGCCTACCGCGCGCTCTCCTGGTCGCTCCCGCTTCTGTGGCCGATCGCGCCGCTTCTCTACGCGCCCGGCGTTCCCGTCCTCGGCCGGAGGATCTACGCGGCCGTGTCGGCGCGGCGGCACCGCGCCGGGTGTCCCGTGCCGGCGGGGTCCGCAGTCCCTTGAGAGGCCTTCGCCGAATTGGGCTCTGCTTCTTCGCGGCCGCGCTCGCCGCGCCGCTCTCTTCGGCGCCGGCGCCCGGCCGTGTCGTGATCCTCGGCTTCGACGGGGTGGACCATGGCGTAGTCGAAGAGATGATGTCGCGCGGAGAGCTGCCGCACCTCTCCGAGCTCGCCAGGCGCGGCGGCTATTCGCCCCTCACGCCCACCGTGCCGGCCCAGACGCCTGTCTCATGGGCGACGTTCTCGACCGGCCTGGATCCGGGCGGGCACGAGATCTTCGACTTCCTGAAGCGTGATCCCGCCAATCGCATCCCGGCCTTCGCCGTCGCGGAAGAGACGAAGGCGCCCCTTCTCTTCGGAAAGAAGAACCCGGCCGTCTTCGGCGGGATTGCGCTGCTCGTGTTCCTGCTTCCCGGGCTTCTGTTCCTGCGTCGCCGGCGGGTCGTCGGGATCGCCCTCGCGGTACTCGGGATCGCGGCCGGTCTCGGCGCATTTCTCGCGGCGCGGGCATGGCTTCCCGACGAGCGCCCGTGGGTCAAGAACAACCGACGCGGTCCGGTGTTCTGGACGGAAGCCGGTGCGCGTCCCGCGACCGTGACGCGCATGCCCGTGACCTTTCCTCCGGAGGCGTTTTCCGACGGCCGCATGTTGTCGGGCCTGGGCGTGCCGGACCTGTCGGGACGGATCGGCAAGCCCGCCTACTACACCTCGGATCCGTTCTTTGCGCCGCGGGAAGGCAACGACTTCTCCGTGGAGATCGTGCGCCTCGAGACCAACGTCGGGCGCCAGGCCGCGCGAATCGTGGGCCCGCCCGCCAAGCCCTTCGGGCGCGAGGGCACGATCGACTTGCCGATGACGATCTCCGTCGCCGACGCCCGGGATCGCATCACGGTCGAGGCCGGAGGCGCGCGCGCCGAGCTGAAACCCGGACAATGGAGCGACTGGCTGCCCCTGAAGTTCCGCGTCAATCCGCTCGTCTCCGTCCACGGGTACGCGCGCATGCGGCTGGCTTCGGTCGAGCCGGAGATCGGCCTGTACCTCTCGCCGATCCAGTTCGACCCGGAGCATCTTCCGCCGGGGTTCGCGATCTCGTATCCGAAGGCCTTCGCGAAGGACCTCGTCGAGGGTTTCGGGCGTTACAAGACGATGGGCTGGGCCATCGACACGTGGTCGATCCAGTCCGGGACGCTGTCGGAAGAAGCCTTTCTCCAGGACGTCGCGATGACGTCGGGCCAGGAGCGCAAGATGCTCAAGGGCCTTCTCGCCGGAAAGGAGAAGCTTCTCTTTCACTATTTCGAATTCCCGGACCGGGTCGCGCACGTCTTCTGGCGCTTTCGCGATCCGCAGCATCCGGCCTACGACGCCAAGCTCGCCGCCCGCTACGGCGACGCCGTCGAGAAGTCCTATCGCGAGATGGATGCGATCGTGGGCGAGACGGCGCAGGCGCTCAAGCCCGAAGATGTCCTGATCGTCCTGTCGGACCACGGATTCGCGACGTGGCGGCGCTCGGTCAACTACAACTCGTGGCTCGTCGAGAACGGGTATCTCGTGCTGAAAGGAAGCGCGAAGCGACAGAACCTGGAGGCCCTCTTCGGCCGAGGCCAGTTCTGGGAGGCCGTGGACTGGTCGAAATCGAAGGCGTACGCCATGGGGCTCGGCGACATCTACGTCAATCTTCGGGGGCGAGAGGACGGGGGCATCGTCGCCCCGGGCGCCGAGTACGAGGCGCTGCGCGACGAGATCTCGACGCGCCTGACGGCCCTCGCGGATCCGAAGAATGGCGAGCGCGCGGTCTCGCGGGTCTTCCGGCGCGAGCAGGTCTACCGGAGGTTCGATCCGCGGCTGATCCCGGACCTGATCGTCGCCAACCGCCCGGGATACCGCGTGTCCTGGCAGAGCTCGCTGGGCGTACCCACCGCGAATGTCTTCGAGGACAACCGCGACGTCTGGAGCGGCGATCACTGCTCGCTGGACCCGGACCTCGTGCGCGGCGTCTTCTTCTCTTCGAAACCATTTCGCAAAGAGGGCATCCCGGGAATCGCCGACGTGACCGCATCGGTGCGGGATCTCGTCGGAGGCTCGCCCGTGGCCGACGCGGCGGGGAAGTCGCTGTGGTGAGGAGAGCCGTTTTCTGCTGCGCGCTGCTCGTGTGCGCGACAACGACCGTCGGGCAGGAGGCTGTTGCCCCCGCCGATACAGAGAGGCAGGCGGATCTGAACCGGCTGCAGGCGCGGATCTCGACTCTCAAGGCGAAGCTGGCCGAGAGCGAAAAGAAAGCGGCGACCCTCGCCGAGGAGCTGCCTCGCCTGGAGCTGAAGCTGGAGATCGCGACGCGGGAGGGCGAGCTCGTCGCCGCAACCCGCGAAGAATTTGCCCGGCGTCTGGCCGCGGTCACCCGCGACCGCGCCGCCGCCTCGGAGGCCTCGGCCGCATCGCGGAAGACCCTGCTGGTGCGGGCTCGGCTGCTCCAGCGCTTCGGCCGATTCGGATACTTCCGCGTTCTCCTGGAGGCGCGCGATGTGCCGACGTTTCTGGACTCCGTCGAGCGGCTCGACAACCTCGCACGGCGCGATGGCCGTCTCCTGCGACAGTTCCGCGACGCGGAGACACGCCTCCAGTCGGACCTCGCTCGCGAGCAGGCGCTGAAGGCCGAGATCGACCGCCTCTACGTGCGCAGCCGGCAGGAGGAAACGCACGTGGCGTCTCTGAAGACCGAGCGGGAGAGGCTCCTGCGACGCGAGCAGACGGAAGCGGCCTCCCGCCGCCGCGAAGTCTCGGCTCTCTCGGACAAGGCCGCTCGCTTGGAGAGACTCCTCGAGACGTTGTCGCGGCAGAGCGAGGGGGAAGAGCCGCTCGCGCCGTCGGGCGGCATCCGGCCGTGGAAGGGAGTGCTCGACTGGCCGGCGCGCGGCACCATCGTCGAGACGTTCGGGCGGCACCGACATCCCAAGTTCGACACGTGGACTGTGTCCAACGGCGTGGCGCTCTCGCTGCCGGCCGGCACGCCCGTGCGCGCGGTCTACGGCGGGAAGGCCGTGTACGCGCAGTGGCTCGCGGAGTACGGAAACATCGTCATCCTGGACCATGGGGACGGGATGCTCACGCTCTATGCCTGGCTGCAGGGCGTCTCGGTCAAGGCGGGACAGCCGGTACAGGTCGGGACCGAGGTGGGGCTCGCCGGCGTAGGCCCGGGCCGCGACGAGCCGGGCCTCTACTTCGAGGTGCGCGATCGCCAGAAGGCCAGCGACCCGATCGCCTGGTTGCGTTAGTTTTCGGGAAATTATTGAGTCTCGGGCCTGTTAAGACCGTCTGCTAGGATGGCCACGATGAAGTCCAATCGTTCCCGCCTCCTCTTCGTTGCGATTTCGCTGGGTGCGCTGGTGTCTCTGCGGGCGGCGGCCGGTCCGGAAGGCACGGGCCGGGACCCCGCGACGCGCGCTCTGTCGATCTTCTCGGAAGTCTTCTCGCTGACCCGGTCCAACTACGTCGAGCCCACGGATTCCAAGGCGCTGCTGGAGGGTGCCTACGACGGCATGTCCGATGCCCTCGATCCCTTTTCCTACTACGTTCCCGCCTCCGCACTGGCCGCTTACCGCGCTCAGGAGAGCGCGGGCGCGGCGGGTCCGGGCATCGTCTTCGCGCGTCGCGGCGGCTATCCGTACGTCGTCGCACCGCTACCGGGATCGCCGGCCGAGAAGGCGGGCATCAAGGCGGGAGACCTGATCGACTCGGTCGACGGCAAGACGCTCCGCAATGCTCCTTACTGGAAGGTCAAGGCGGCGCTGGAGGGACCCGAAGGCTCCTCGCTCGAGCTCGGAGTGTTCCGCGGCGGCGACGAGAAGAAGCTCAACATTCCGGTCACGCGTGGCCGATTCGAGCCGACGCCGGTTTCCTCGACGACGGAAAAGGACGTCCTTGTTCTCAAGATCCCTTCATTCACTCCGGCCTCGGCGGCGGCGGTCAAGAAGCAGCTCGACGAAGCGTCGAAGCGATCGGCCGCGGTCGTGCTCGATCTGCGCGGCTCGATCGGAGGAGACTCGGCCGACGCCGTTCCGGTCGCCGCGCTCTTCCTCGGAAAGGGAACCGTCGCGACTGTGCAGTCCCGTAAGGTCGCCGGGAAGCCTCTGGAAGTGGTGGCGGGCGAGCCCGCGTGGACCGGCCGCGTGGTCGTCCTGATGGACGACTCCACCGCCGGACCCGCCGAGATCCTGGCGGCGGCGCTGCACGATCGCGCCAAGGCGACCACCGTGGGCGAAACGACCGTCGGGATGGGAGTCATCCAGCGCGGGGTGCCGACCGAAGGCGGCCTGTTGTACATGACCGTCGGCCGGTACGTGTCCCCCTCGGGCCAGGTGCTCGGAGGCAAGGGACTCACTCCCGATGAGCGCGTGATCGTGTTTCCGGGCGAAGAGAGCGCCCGGGATCGAATCCTGGAACGCGGCCTCGAGATCGCCCGCTCAAACGAGTCCGCGAAGAAAGCCGCTTGACGTCGCGACCGGCGAGGCGCGACCCGACACCTTCGATCTGTAGCGCTTGACTCGCCGCGCCCGCGTCTCCCCGGCGACGGTCTTCTTCGCTCTTCTCTCCCTCGTTCTCGGCACACTTCTGTATCTGCGTTCCTGTCCGGAGAAGCCCGCGCCTCCGGCACCCGTCCGTAAGCCGACGTCCGCGGTTCCTTCGACGCGCACGCCGCGGCCGCGAGCGGCCACTTCGCCGCCGCTTCGGACTCCGGTGCTGCGCGGCACCGTCGCCCCGGGCGTCGCCGCTCCCGCCGCGATCGTGATCGACGATCTCGGCAACGAGCGCGGGCCCGCGGAGCGCATCGCGTCCTGGCCCGAGCCCGTGGCCGGCGCGGTGCTGCCGGCGGTGCGCTTCAGCGCGGAATGCGCTCGCGCGCTCGAACGCGGAGGCAAGGAGGTCCTGCTCCACCTGCCCATGGAGCCGGACCGGTACCCCGCGGTCAAGCCGGGGCCCGGCGTCATCCTGCGCTCCCAGCCGGACGAGGAGATCATGCGCACGCTCGAAGCGGATCTGGCGACGGTGCCCGGCGCCGTCGGCGTGAACAACCATATGGGGTCGGCGGCGACCTCGGATCCGCGCGTCATGAGGGCCGTAGCCGCGGTGCTCGCGCGTCGCGGTCTCTTCTTCCTCGACAGCCGCACGACCGACACGACCGTCGCCGAGCGCACGGCCGAAGAATCTTCCGTGAAGTCGGCGCACCGGCGCGTCTTTCTCGACGACGTCGCCACCGAGCCGGCGATCCGGACCCAGCTCGCCGAGCTCGTGCGGCGCGCGCGCGAAGAGGGCAGCGCGATCGCGATCGGTCATCCGTATCCCGCCACACTCTCGGTTCTCGAAGCGGATCTGCCGGGACTGGAGAAGAGGGGAGTGAAGCTGGTCAGGGTCGGCGACCTGGTGAAGTGACTCTGCGCGCGGAGCGCGCTGATCCGTTCCGAGTCAGGCCTTCCTTTTCGCTTCCTCCCAGTAACGGTCCAGCTCGGCCATTCCGACTTCCGAAACGTCCTTCCCGGCTTCGCGTGCGCGTCGCGCGACCTCGGCGAAACGGCCGCGGAATCGGCGGTTGGCCTGCCGCAACGCGCTCTCGGGATCGATCCGGCGCCGGCGCGCCAGGTTCACGACCGAGAGCAGCAGGTCGCCGATCTCGTGCGCCTCAGCCGCCGCGTCGCCTTCCGCCGCGGACCTGCGCCATTCGTCGAGCTCCTCCTCGATCTTCGCGGCGACGTCCGCGTCGCGCTCCCAATCGAAGCCCAGGTCGGCCGCGCGTAGCGTCTGGCGATACGCCGTCGAGAGAGCCGGCAGGGAGACCGGGAGCGTTCCCAGTGGGTCCTCGGAGGCGTCGGGCTGCCGTCGCTTGCGCCGCTCCCAGGCGTTCTTGACCTCGTCGGCGCTTCCCGCCGGTGTGTCGCCGAACACATGGGGGTGCCGCTCCACCATCTTGGCGTGGATGCGGTCGGCGACGTCGTCGATGGCGAACCAGCCCTTTTCTTCGGCCAGTCGGGCCAGCAGAAACACCTGAAACAGCAGGTCGCCGAGCTCGCCCTCGAGAGGCTCCGGCGCGCCCTGGTCCACCGCCTCCAGCGTTTCGTAGGTCTCTTCGAGCAGGTACGTCTTCAGGGTCTCGAAGGTCTGTTCCCTGTCCCACGGGCAGTCCCGGCGCAGCCGCGCCACGAGCTCCACGAGACTGTCGAGGGCTTCGGACACGGCCGCCATCTTATCCGGCGGGTCGGCCTTCTCCGGGGCATGGGCGGCCGCGACCGGGGCTGCTAAAATTACGCATTCCGTGACCGAAGAGGACAAGCCAATCCGTGTCGTCGACCGGCGGATGTTCACCCCGGACGGACAGCTGCGCCCGGACTTCCAGCCCGAGGAGCCGTCGCCTCCGCCGAAGGAGGCTCCTGCCCCCGGCGCCGCGCCCCCAAGTCCGCCCACGTCCGGCCCTCGCGCTCCCGAGTCTCCGGGGGCGGCGCCGGGCTCCGAGCGCGCCACGTCGCAGGGCTTCATCGGGCTCGTTTCTTTCCTCGCTTCCAACGTCTACGCGGCCCTCGGAATCGATCCCATGACCGGTGAGAGGCTTCCGCGGCGCGAGCCGTCCGCGGCGCGCCAGATGATCGACTGGCTCGGGGCGCTCGAGTCCAAGACGCGCGGGAACCTCTCTTTCGAGGAATCGAGCCTCCTTGCCAACGTGCTCGCCGAGCTGCGCCTGGCCTACGTCGAGGCCACGCGTCCTCCGGGCCGGGAGCCGCCGCGGTAAGCCGCGGATCCGTGACTCTCAACTTCCGCGTCGCGACCGCCGTCTTGCGGCTGGCAGCCGCAGGCTGGCTTCTGGCCGGAAACCTGGCGGCGCAGGACGCTCTGTCTCCGCTGCCTCCTCCGGTGACGCGGGGCCAGTACCGCGCGCAGTGGTTCGAGTTTCTGTCGGCCTTCTCGGAGAACGACCAGCCCGCCGCCAACAAGGCGCTGGAAGAAATGCTGCACGCCGGCCGCAAGGTCGGCGTCCACCGGCTGGCGGATTTCTCGCGGACCGCGGTCTTCCTCGGCCGCCGCCTGGAGAAGGAAGGGAAACCGGATCGGGCGGAGAAAGCGTACGACGCCGCGCTCGAGCTCGACGCCAGCAATCCCGATGCGCTGGCCGCGAGGCTGTCGTTTCTGACGCGGCACGGGCGCGTGTTCGAAGCCCTCCGGTTCCTGCCAACGGCGGCGGCCGACTTCTTCTCGACGCACGAAGCGCGCGTCGCGACGCTCTCGTCGCTGGGCCTGTGGGTCTGCCTGGGGATCGCGGGTATGCTGCTCGGGATCGTCCTGGCGCTGGCAGTCCGGCACGGCCCGCGGGCCGCGCACGACATCGCCGAAAAGGCCCGCCGGTCGTTCGGCCGGAGTGCAGCTCTGCCGCTGGGTCTGCTCGTCCTCGCGCTGCCGGTCTTCGTGGGCCTGGGCCCCGGTTGGCTGCTCCTCTACTGGGGCGCTCTGCTGTACTCCTACGCCGACGGCCGTGAACGCGTCGCGCTGGCGGCGGGGTTCGTCTGCCTGGCCCTGATTCCCCCGCTTCTGGCGTGGGTCACTTCGGCCAACATCGAACAGCGCTCTCCGCTGTTCGTGGCGGCCGTGGATCTGGACGAGCGCCGCGAGGACGCGAGCGCCGAGGACGGCCTGCGCCAGGCGGCTGCCGTCTTTCCCGAGGACTCGGACGTGTGGTTTCTGCTGGGGATCTTCGCCGAACGTTCCGGAGACATGCAGCGAGCGCAGCAGAACTACACGCGCGCGATGCAGGCCGATCCGACCGACTACCGTCCGATCATGAACCGCGGCAACGTGCGTTTCGCCGAGGGCGAGTACGGCGAGGCGGTGCGCGACTACATCGAGGCCGGCAAGCGCACGCGGTCGGCCGACATCTACTACAACCTGTCGCTGGCGCGGGGCGAAGCCTACGACTTCGATGGTCAAGCCACGGCCATCCAGGAGGCCCGCCAGATCTCACCCTCCCAGGTCAACGGATGGACGTCCACGCCCACGGTGTCGAGAGTCGTCCCCGCCGGCTACTCTCTGGCTCGCGCGCGAAACCGCATCGCCACCTGGAACGCCCAGCCCAAGAGCCGCCGGCTTCCGGGCCATGGAGCGGCGGCGCGCGAGTGGAAGGGCTACTTCTCGGCGTGGTCGCTGGCCCCCATCGCGGCCCTGCTTCTGGGAATCGGGATCGATCGATTCCGCCGGCGCCGCGGACTCGCGTACGAGTGCGGGCGTTGCGGGCGGGCCTTCTGCGACCGCTGCCGCCGCTTCGGGGATCCGACTCTCTACTGCATGGCATGCTCCCGAATCCTCGTTCGCAAGGAAGGTCCCGACATCGAGGAGCAGGTCTTCGAGACGCGCGCGATGCAGCGGCGACTGAAGTGGCGGCACCGCGCCAGCCGCTTCTTCTCCCTGGTGGCTCCGGGCTCGAGCGCGTTCCGCGACGGCCGCCCGATCGCCGGCGCGGTGGTGCTCTTTTTCTTTTTCACCTGCGTCGCGGCGGCCATCGTGGACGGCAGGCTCTTCGATCCCCTGACGCTTCCCGCCGAAGGCCCCTGGCGGGCGAGCGTGGTCATCGGCGCGGCCCTGGCGGCCGTGGTCTGGCTGCGGGGACAGATGACGGCGAGGAGGGCTCCGAGTGGGTCTTGAGGGCACGCTCAAGGTCTTCTCGCTGACCGACATCTTCCAGATGCTCGGTCTGCAGCGAAAGACCGGCGTGTTGAACATCGAAGGCGAAGAGGACTCGATCACGATCTCGTTCCTCGGCGGGCAGGTCGTGGCGGCGGAGTCCAAAGCGCGCCGCCTCGAGAACCGGCTCGGCAACCTCCTGCAGCGCGCCGGCTACGTCACGCAGGAGCAGCTCGACCACATCATCACGCTCCAGAAGGAGACGCAGCAGAGGATGGGCTTCCTGCTGGTGCGCGAGGGACTCATCGAGCCGCAGGAGCTGCGCGAGGCCCTCCGCCTGCAGATCGCCCGGATCGTCTACACCGCGTTTCGCTGGCCCGACGGGCGCTTCCGTTTCAGCCAGGAGGCCCGTGTCGACTATGACGCGGACCACATGGCGCCGGTCTCCATCGACACGATCCTGATGGAAGGCGCGCAGATGGTCGACGAGTGGCCGCTCTTCGAAAAGAAGGTCGGCTCACTCCAGGCCGTGTACCGGCGTGCGCCGGGAGTCGAGAACCTCAAGCTTGTCGCGGGCGAAAAAAACCCGCTCGAGGGCACGATCTCGGTCACCAAGTCCGAGGCGGAGAGCTGGCGGTGGATCGACGGACGCCGCACCGTGGGCGACATCATGGAGCGCGCGTTCCTGTCGGACTTCGAGGTCTTGAAAGGAGTCGCCGACCTTCTCGGACGCCACTTGATCGAGCGCGGCGTCGCACCGGTCGAGCCCGAGGTCGCTCCGGCTTCCGTAGCCGCGCCGGCGCCCCGAAGCGTCGGCATATCGGCGAGGGCTCTGGTTCTCTGGGTCGCGCTGTTGGTTCTGGCGGGCCTGGCCGTCTATCTGATTCCGCGAAACCCCGCCAACGTGCTCCTTCGCGGGCCCGGATCAGTTGAGGAGGGCGCGGAGCTTCGCAAGGCGATGTCGCTGAATCGGGCGGTTTCGATCGAGCGGGCCGTGCGCGTCTACTACGACTCCACGGGCAGGTACCCGCGAGGCCTCGAGGATCTGGTCGTCGCCGGAATCCTCGAGGAGGACGCCCTGCGCGATCCCTATGGGCGCTTCTACCGCTACATCCTGAGAGCCGAAGACGGCAAGTTCGGTTTGTACGGGCGCAACGCCCGGGGTCAGATCGACCTCGACCTCTCACTGGAAAGGAGCCTGGCGCCGGTTTCCGAGCTTCGGCCGGCACCGTCCCGATCGACGCAACCGCCTGACCGGCCAAGCGTTCTGGTCGTCGAGTAGCCTTCGTAAGACTTGAGTCTAATAGGCTTAGAAAAGCTCTAAATTTGAGTTGACAGTACTGGACTCATATTCTATAGTCCGTCCTCCCAACGAGCGTTTGGGAGGAGGAACATGAGCAAAATCATCGGCATCGACCTCGGCACCACGAATTCGTGCGTTGCCGTGATGGAAGGCGGCGATCCGGTCGTCATTCCGAACGCGGAAGGCAATCGCACCACGCCCTCCGTCGTGGCGTTCACGAAAACCGGCGAGAGGCTGGTGGGCCAGGTCGCCAAACGCCAGGCGGTGACGAATCCCGCCAACACGGTCTATTCGATCAAGCGCTTCATGGGCCGCAAATTTTCGGAGGTCCAGGAAGAGATCAAGATGGTTCCCTACAAGGTCATCGCCGGGCCCAACGGCGACTGCCGCATCGCCGCCGGAGGCAAGGAGTGGTCTCCGCCCGAGATCTCCGCGATGATCCTCGGCAAGCTTAAGGAAGCCGCCGAGGCGTATCTCGGTGAGAAGGTGACCCGCGCGGTCATCACGGTGCCCGCGTACTTCAACGACGCGCAGCGCCAGGCTACCAAGGACGCGGGCCAGATCGCCGGGCTGACCGTCGAGCGTCTCGTCAACGAGCCTACGGCGGCGGCGCTGGCATACGGTCTCGACAAGAAGAGCGACGAGGAGATCGGGGTCTACGACTTCGGCGGCGGCACGTTCGACATCTCGATCCTCGAAGTCGGCGAGGGCGTCGTGGAGGTCAAGGCGACCAACGGCGACACGCACCTCGGCGGCGACAACATCGACCAGCGGATCATCGACTGGATCCTGGCCGAGTTCAAGAAAGACCAGGGCGTCGATCTCTCCAAGGATCCGATGGCGATGCAGCGCCTCAAGGAGGCTGCGGAGAAGGCCAAGATCGAGCTTTCGAGCGTCGTCGAGACGGAGATCAACCTCCCGTTCATCACGGCCGACGCCTCGGGTCCCAAGCATCTGCAGCTGAAGCTGACGCGGGCGAAGCTCGACCAGCTCGTCGAGGACATCATCGATCGCTCGATTCCGCCGTGCAAGCAGGCCATGAAGGACGCCGAGGTCGAACCGAAGGACATCGACGAGGTGGTGCTGGTCGGCGGCCAGACGCGCATGCCGCGCATCCAGAAGCTCGTCAAGGACCTGTTCGGGAAGGACCCCCACCAGGGCGTTAACCCCGACGAGGTCGTCGCGGTCGGCGCGGCGATCCAGGGCGGAGTTCTGGCCGGAGACGTCAAGGACCTGCTGCTGCTCGACGTCACGCCGCTGTCGCTCGGAATCGAGACGCTGGGCGGCGTGACGACGCGCCTGATCGAGCGCAACACCACCATTCCGACCAAGAAGAGCGAGGTCTTTTCGACGGCGGGTGACAACCAGACCTCGGTCGAGATCAAGGTGCTCCAGGGCGAGCGCGAGATGGCCCGCGACAACAAGACGATCGGGGTGTTCCACCTCGTCGGCATTCCGCCGGCGCCGCGGGGCATGCCCCAGATCGAGGTGACCTTCGACATCGACGCCAACGGCATCATGAACGTCTCGGCCAAGGATCTCGGCACCGCCAAGGAGCAGAAGATCACGATCACGGCCTCGTCGGGCCTCTCCAAGGACGAGATCGACAAGATGGTCAAGGACGCGGCGTCGCACTCGGAAGAGGACCGCAAGCGCCGCGAGGAGATCGAGGCCAAGAACCGGCTCGATTCCCTGGTCTATTCCTCGGAGAAGACCTACAACGAGAACAAGGGCAAGCTCGACCCGGGCGACCAGTCGAACTTCGAGGCGGCCCTGGCGGACGCCAGGCGGGCCCTCGAGACCGGGGGCACGCAGGCCTTGAACGATGCCACCGAGAAGCTGCAGCAGGCGTCCCACAGGCTGGCCGAGGCGGTGTATCGGGGTGCGTCGCAAGCCTCCGCGGGCGGCGCGGCCTCCGGCAGCCCGGATGCGGGCGCCGGATCCAGCGCGACCGGGGGCGCCGGCAAGGAGGACGAGGTCATCGACACGGAGTACGTGGATACGGAGAAGAACTGACCGAGAGCCGTGAACCCGGTCCGGGTAGGGGCGGCCCTTGCGGCCGCCCTCCCGGATTGCGATTGATTAAACCGGGCGGGGGCAAGCCCCGCCCCTACGGCTTACACTTGAACCCATGACCGTCTTTCGCTGGAACTCGCTCCAGGACCTTTTCGCGATCCAGGAAAAGGTCAATCGCCTCTTCGAGGAGACGATTCAGCGGACCGAGTTCGCCGACGAAGGCCTCGATGCCGCGCTCTGGTCGCCGGCCGCCGACGTTTTCGAGACCCCGGAAGAGATCATCCTGAACATCGAGCTCCCCGGCGTACGTCTGGAGGACGTGCGGCTGGAGTCCGTCGACGGGAAGCTCCGCGTGTCCGGCCACCGCAGGGCCGGCGACGGCGCCGAGCCCAAGCACTTCGTGCGGATGGAGCGCATCTATGGGGCGTTCACCCGCGAGTTCCCGGTTCCGGGTTCGCTCGATCCCGCCCGCATCAAGGCGACGCTGAGGTCGGGCGTCCTCCGCGTCGTGGCCCCCAAGGCGGAGAAGGGTCAGCCGATCCCGGTTGAATCCCGGAGGGCGCGATGAAGTCCGGCGGGCGCAGCGGCGTCTTTCGGATCGGCGCGATCGCCGAGAAGTATGGGATTCATCCCCAGACCCTCCGCATGTACGAGCGTGAAGGCCTGCTGCGGCCCGCCCGCACGGAGGGCAACACCCGGCTCTACGACGCCGACACCATCGAGCGGCTCGAGATCATCCTCACGCTGACTCGCCATCTCGGCGTCAATCTGGCGGGCGTCGAGGTGATCCTCCACATGAAACACCGAATGGAGACGATGCACGGCGAGGTCCAGAAGATGCTGACCGTGTTGCGCGACGAGCTCGGGGCCCGCCGGGGCGGCTCGGAGCGCACCGTGGCGCTGGCCAAGATCCCGGGCCGCAAGTACACCATCGTCAAGTCCGAGCACCACCGGTAAAGTCCTCCTCCCGGCCCCTCTTCCGGCTATAGAATGGCCGCTTCCTATGATTTGGGAGGTTTTGTGAAAAAAGCTCTACTCGTACTCGCCGGCCTCGCCGTGGCCGTCGCGGCCCTGGCGCAGCTGACGAAGTACAAGGATTGGGACAAGTCCGCAGAGGCCTACTTCCTGACTCCGGCCGAGCGCGCTGAGTGGAAGAACGTCACCTCCGACGCGGACGCCGAGAAGTTCATCGCCCTCTACTACGCCAAGCGCGGAGGGGAGCCCTTCAAGCAGGAAGTCGCGCGACGCATCGCGGCGGCCGACCAGCAGTTCAAGTCCCCGCGCTACAAGAAGGGCTCGGATTCGGTGCGAGGACACCTCCTGGTGGTTCTCGGGCCGCCGTCGCGCCAGTCGCAATCCCGCGCACAGGAAGGCGGCGCGGACCTGCCCAGCGGCGCGTCGGTTCCGTCCATCGACGTCGGCTCCCAGGCCGACGCCAGCGCGGCGACCACGTACACCTGGACCTGGGACAAGGACCGGCTGCCCCCGGCGGCCGGCGTCTCGGAGCTGAAGGCGTCGATCATGGTGGATCCGCGTACCGGCGGGGAAGAGCTCCGGGGCGGAAACCAGGCCGAGAGGGCCATGGCGACGATCGCCGAGAAGTCGATCATCAACCCCAACGCGACACTCGCGTCGGCCGGTGCTCCGGCGGGCGCGCCTGCGGGCGCTCCGGCGCCGTCGGTGCCCTCGACGCCGGGCGGGACTGGTACGGCAGGAGCTCCGCCGGCGGCCGGCGCCGCGGCTGCAGGTGCCGCGGCCGCGGGTGCGGGAGCGGCGGGTGCGGGTGCGGCAGGCGCGGCAGCCGCTCCGGCCGCGGTCCTTCCCCTGCCGGCCGCGGCGAAGTCGGCGCTCGCGGCGAGCAAGCCGACGGCGGATGCCGGCTTCTGGTCCGGGCCGTTCCGCACGGTCAACGGTGAATCGTTCCTCGCGATCCAGTTTTATCTGCCGGCCGACAAACCGGTCAACGCGGGTGGGGCTCCGCTGAAGTACGGCGCGGTCATCACCGACGAGTCCGGCAAGGAAGTCCAGTCGGTGTGGGAGGAGGCGAAGTTTTCCGAGGTCGCCGAAGGAAGCCGCAAGGATCGCGTCTTCGACAACTCGGTCGCGCTGCCGCCCGGGAGCTACAAGGGAACGTTCGGTCTCTTCACCGACGAAGGTCAGCCGCCCGTGGCTTCGGCGTCCACGAGCTTCAAGCTCGACGCTCCGTCGACGGAGTTCGAGGTATCGCCTCTGATCCTCTCCAGCGGTCTGGTGCCCCTGACGAAGCGTCCGGCCGCGACCGATCCTTTCGTCTTCGGAACCGAGAAGCCGATCAAGGTCGAGCCCAAGGGTGACAAGCGATTCTCCAAGCAGGACAGCCTCTGGTACTTCTACGCGATCGCCAACCCGACGCTTCCGGCGGGCTCGGCTCCGGATGCGGGAGCGGCGGCCCCGGCTCCGTCGGCGACACCCGGCGCCGGCGCGGCCGCCCCGGCGGCCCCCGCGGCGGATGCTCCGAAGCCGCGCATCATGACGCGCATCAACGTGCAGCGCGACGGCCAGGACGCCTTCGCGCCGTTCACCGGTCCCGCGGACATGCAGTCGATCTCGGGCGGACACTACGGGACCGGCAGCGAGATTCCTCTGGCGTCCTTCGAGCCCGGGTACTACACGTTCGCGATCCTCGTCCGCGACCTGAACGCGGCCAAGGGATCGGCGGCCAACAAAGGTGTCGAGCGCAAGGAAGACTTCGTCGTCCTCATGCCCGACGGCAGCCTGCCACCCAAGAAGGCGGCGGCCGCGGCGCCGGCGCCCAAGCCAACGCCAAAGAAGTCGTAAGAACTAGACTGCAGACCGCAGAAAGCAGACGGCAGAGGGATTCTTCCCTCTGCCGTTTCTGCTTCTGCTTACTGCTTACTGCCGTCTGATTACTCGACCCTCACCGCCGCCTTCGCCGTGCCCATCTTCCCGGTGGCGGCGTCACGCACGTTGACCACGATCCGGTAGTTGCCCTTCTTCGTCTGAACCGTGGCGTTGTAGGAGAGCGGCGTGTCGCCGGACGCCTTGTCGGCGGGCAGCGTGAAATCGCTATCCTGCGTCGTGATCTCGCTGCGGCCGCCCTTGTCGTCGACGGCGCCGATGAAGAACTGCGTCTTCGCTACGGCCTTGTCGCCCTGTGGCACGAAGGTCAGCGCGGATGCCGGGAACGAAACGGTGATCGGCACTGCATAGAGCTTCTTGTCGCCCGCCGTCGCCGGACCCGGCTGGATTTTCGTCGGAATCCCGTTGTAGGCGAGGTCGGTCTCCATCGTCGCGCGGGCGCGCTCACGCACGAGATCGGCCTCGGGCAGAGCCTGGAAGCCCTTGCGCGAGCGGACGGTCAGTCCCGGACGAGAGACCTCGACGCTGACCTTCTCGTACTTGCCGGCAGGGACCTGCGAGAGGTTCACGCCCACCGAGTAGTAGGTCGAGACCGCTTCGTAGACGCGGCCGAGGCCCTTCTGGAAGTCGTTGGTGTTGAGCATGGCGATCCCGCCGGTCTCCACCGCCAGCTCCTGCAGGCCGTTCTGGCGGTCCTGCCGCGCCTGGAAGGACACGCGGCTGCGGCTCTCGAGCGGGTCGTCGCTGGAGGCCGTCTGGCCCTCGGCGCCGAGCCCGTTGGCGTCGATCGTGTAGAAGGTGATCTCGTTGGAGTTGGCGCGCTGGACGTTCGACGTCACGAGCTCCGGGATCTGCCGGATGTTCGTGAAGTTGAGGGACGGCGCGTTGAAAGTTCCCGAAGCGTACTGGGACATGACCCAGCCGGGCTGGTACTCGAATCCTCCCGAGACGAACATGAAGGACTTCTTGCCGGACAGCGGAGTCAGCGTCACGATTTCCTGCCGCATGGATTCGAGCAGCGTCTGGATCTCCTGGGCGTTTTCCTCGGCGTACTGGCGCACCAGCGCTCCGCGGGAGCGCGGGCGCGTCGAGTCGATCATCGATACCGTCTGGCGCTGATTCTGGAGCCGCGACATCCCGACCCGGCCCTTCTCGACCGAAGAGAGCGCAGACATCAGAGTTTCCTTGCTGGTCGTCCAGTCGACGAGGACGCGAGGCGAGCGGTCGAAGACGACAATCCGGGCCGCGTCGTCGGGCCCGAGCTTGGTCACGAAGTCGGACAGAGCGTTCAGGCTGCGGTTGCGGATGCCCGGGGAGATGAATCCGAGGTCGATGTAGATCAGGAAGTTCCGCGGCACGAACGCCTCGTTGCCTTTCTTGTAGGCCGCGAGGATCTGATCCGGCGAAGCCGTGGAGAGGTCGGGAGCGTGGATCGTTCCGCCCTCCACGCGGGTGAAATAGTCGATCGGAACGGCCTTGCCGGCGATCTTGACGGTGAAGTCCTCGCGCTTCAGGTCGGTGACCGGCTGGCCCTTGGAGTCGGTCACGTCTACGTCGAGGTCGAGGACGCGAACCTCGACGGACTCCGAGAAGACCGGTATCTGGGCTGCCGGGGGAGGGGGAGCGGGTTCCTGCGCCAGCACCGTGCCGGCGCAGAGGGTGAGAGCGGTTAGGAATCGGAGCGGTCGCATCGTTGGGTCCTTTCGTCCTTTCAGCGGGCCCGCGCGTCGGAGCCCTTCATACGGCACGCACAACGCGCCGGAGCCCAGGGGGATTCCGTGGGATGTCCTCTTTTGAGGAGATTCTCAGAAGGCGGGTAAGCGGTAAGCAGTAAGCGGTAAGCAGTAAGGCCCATCCTGCTTACTGCTTACTGCTTACTGCCGACTGCTTACTGCTTACTGGCTTCTATTCCCGAGCAGCGCCGACGGTCTCGAGACCCAGGTAGTCGAAGAGCATGTTGAGTTCCGCCGTGAGCTCGTCGGACTCGACGTCCCCTCCGGCCTCGACCGGAAGACCGCCGATCGCGCAGCCGGCGATGGCGGAGCGGGCCTTGCGCACCAGGGCGGCGGCCGCGGCGGGGTCGGTCCCGTCGTCGGAGAGGACCGCCTCGAAGTCGCGGGGAAGGCCCCAGATCTCGGCCCGGGAGCGGCCGACGGCGGGACGGTAGGTCTCCAGGACCGCTCCCCGGAACGGGCCCGCCGGCAGGTTCATTTCCCGCACGATCTCGAAGAGGTCCGCGTAGGCGATGCAGTGGAGGAGCCCCAGGGTGTAGCCGCGCTCGCGGGTGATCCCGTAGCGCTCGGCGAACCGGCCTCCCGCGATCGCGGCCGCGAGGCTGGCGCGGCGAACGGCGCGAGCGGCCGGGTCGTTTCTCGGAAGCGCCGGGAAGTCGGGCGACGAGAGCCGGTCGATGAGAACCGTCAGGGCACGGGGGCCGATGCGCGCGACCGCGTCGGGAACGGTCCCGACGGAGTTCTCGCGGTCTACCGACAGGGAATTGGCCAGGATCAGCAGGTCGAGCGACAGGTACTGGTCCAGCGCCGCCACAGGGATGACCGACTCGGGATCCACCGGCGACTTCTTCAGGAGCTCCAGCAGCAGCTCCGCCGTGTCGCTGTAGATCGGACGCATCAGGTAGTTGCGGATGAGGCGGTCCTTCAGGCGCCGCGCGAACTCGCGGAATCGCGAGGAGTGCTCCCGCCCTTCCGCTGGATCGATGTTCGCGTCCCCCATCCGCTCGAGCGCTTCCCAGAGGTTGTCCTCGATACCCTCGGGGAGAAACGGCAGGATCCAGGCGTCGGCGGCTTCCCAGTTTTCCCGGCGCTCGCGGCGAGAGAGCCGGTGCGTGTCGTCGAGCTGCTTGACGCCCTGGAACGCGAGGGCCTGTCCGCGGAGTGTCAATCCGATGCGCAGGATCGGCGTCACGCGATAGGACGGGTCGTACTCGAAATCCGCCTCGCGCCATTCGAAGATCTCGAAGAGGAGCTTGCGGGCCAGATCCTCGACCCGCAGCGACAGGCCGTCGAGCGTGTCGTGGCCCATCTCCAGGATCAGGCGCGTCAAGTTCTCCTGTGTCGTCATGTTCCGGGCCAGCAGCTCGTAGAGCGTGGCCGCCGGCATCGAGCCGCTGCGGAGGAGATGGACGCCCAGGCGGTGGCGGGGAAGAGACCCGGAGACGTAGACGATTTCGCCGTCCTTCCAGTCGAGGGTGCGACGGTCGTGTCCGCGCGTGACGATCAGCCGCCCGGAGCGGCGATTCAACTCCATCCATTGAAGAAGGTCGGCGAGGCCAAAGACCTCCAGCCTTCCCCGGAACTGATCGGTCATGGGATAGGAGGTAATTTTACCATCCGGGCTCGGGATCCGGTCCCGGGTCTCATGAAACAATCGCCCGCCGTGACGGGTGAAAAACGCCGGCCGAACCTTCCCAACACAACCACTTCCGGCATCCCGATCCAGCCGTTTTACGGCGAGCCTTCTCCGGGTACGTACCCCTTCGCCCGGGGCATCTCTGAGGACGGCTACCGCGGCCGTTTCTGGACGATGCGGCAGTACGCCGGATACGGGTCGGCGCGCGAGTCCAATCGCCGGTACCGGTACCTCCTGGAGCAGGGCCAGACCGGCCTTTCGGTGGCCTTCGACCTGCCGACCCAGATGGGGTACGACTCCGACGATCCCGCCGCCCGCGGCGAAGTCGGCAAGGTCGGAGTCGCGATTTCCTCGATCGAGGACATGCGGATCCTGACCGAAGGTCTTCCGCTGGATCGGGTCTCGGTCTCGATGACGATCAACTCCACCGCGGCGATTCTGCTCGCCCTGACGCTTGCGGTGGCTCGCGAGCGCGGCCTCGCCTGGAAAGACCTCTCCGGCACCGTCCAGAACGACCTCCTGAAGGAGTACATCGCCCGGGGCACGTACATCTTCCCGCCGCGGGCGTCGCTGAAGATCACGACGGACATCTTCGCCTTCTGCGGCGCCGAGGTCCCCCGCTGGAACACCATCTCGATTTCCGGCTACCACATCCGAGAGGCCGGATCGACCGCGGTCCAGGAAGTCGCGTTCACGCTCGCCAACGCCATCGCTTACGTCGAGGCGGCGCTCTCGAGGGGACTCGCCATCGACGAGTTCGCGCCGCGGCTCTCGTTCTTCTTCAACGCGCACTCCAACTTCTTCGAGGAGGTCGCGAAATTCCGCGCGGCCCGCGCCCTCTGGGCCGAGATCGCGCGGGACCGCTTCGGCGCGGAAGATCCGCGCTCGTGGCGGCTGCGCTTCCACGCGCAGACCGCGGGCTCGACGCTGACCGCCCAGCAACCCGACGTCAACGTCGTGCGCGTCTCCCTGCAGGCGCTCGCGGCCGTGCTGGGCGGCACGCAGTCGCTCCACACCAACTCCCGGGACGAGGCGCTTGCGCTTCCGACCGAGGAGTCGGCGCGCCTGGCGCTGCGCACCCAGCAGGTCATCGCCTACGAGAGCGGCGCGGCCGACGTCGTGGATCCTCTGGGCGGATCGCATCTGGTCGAAGCCTGGACGCGGGAGATCGAGACGCGGTCCCGCGAATTGATCCGGAAGATCGACGCGCTGGGCGGCGCGGTCGCCGCGATCGAGGCGGGCTTCTTCCAGAAGGAAATCGAGGACGCGGCCTACGCGGCGCAGCGCGAGCTCGAGGAGGGAAAGCGCGTCGTGGTCGGCGTCAATGCGTTACGCGAGGAAACGGAGACGCCGCCGCCGATACTTTCGGTGGATCCGCGCATCGAAGCCGAGCAGGTCGAGCGCCTCAAAGCGTTCCGCGCAGCGCGCGACCGCGCGAAAACCCGCGAAGTTCTGGCCCGACTCCAGTCCGACGCGCGCGAGGATCGCAACCTCATGCCCGCGATCGTCGAGGCCGTCTCGGGCAACGCGACGCTGGGCGAAATCGTTCGGACACTGAAGGAAATTTACGGCGAGCACCGCCCGGGGAACTGACGAATCCGCGGTTAAGTTTCAGTCGCGCAGTCGCTTGCACGTGTGGAAAAAGGGGCCGCATCCCTTTCGCGATCCGGGTCCGCTGCACACTCCGTTGGGCAATCCGGCTAAATTGCTGATGGCGAACGCGTTGTCCGATCGCACACAGGAGAGTGCAATTTGCTCGGTACGGGCCAGTTTTCGCGATTTTTGACCGCTTTCCGCAGGGATATCGACAGGGTTTTCCGCCGGCTCTTCGGAAAACTGATTTCGATGAAGCGGGCGTGTATTTTCACGCGATCCGTACACCGACTTTCGGGCACAGCGGCTCGACTGGACACTCTCCGCAGAGCGGCTTTCGGGCGGCGCAGATCGCGCGTCCGTGCCAGATCAGAAGGTGCGCGAAGAGCGTGCGCCGGCCCTTCGGCACCAGAGCGATCAGGTCGCGTTCGATCTTGACGGGATCCGCCTCCCGGGTGAACCCGAGGCGGCGCGAGAGGCGGGCGACGTGCGTGTCGACGACGAATCCCTCGTCCTTGCCGAAGGCGTTTCCGAGGACGACGTTGGCGGTCTTGCGTCCGACCCCGGGCAGCGCGGTCAGAGCTTCCATCGTGTCGGGCACACGTCCGCCGTGCTCGGCCGCGATCGCCGCTCCCGCGGCCCGAAGGTTCTTCGCCTTCGAGTTGAAGAAGCCCGTCGAATGGATCTCCCGCTCGAGCACGCCGCGCGGCGAGCGCGCGTAATCGGCGGCCGTCTTGTACTTCTTGAAGAGCGCCGGTGTGACCGTGTTGACCATCTTGTCCGTCGACTGCGCCGAAAGGATCGTGGCTACGAGCAGCTCCAGCGGAGTGCGATGATCCAGGGCGCACTTCGCGTCGGGATACGCAGCCTTCAGCCGGCGATAAACCGCCGACGCGCGGCGCTTTTTCTCCTCGAACGTCTCGCGGGGCTTCTTCGCCATCGTCGGGCATTCTATGTGTAGGATCTGGCCGTGAGGCGACTGGCCGCCGCGCTCCTCCTCCACCTCGCCGCCGGGTGCGCCGCGGCGCTCACGCTGACGATCCTGCACACTTCGGATCTGCACGGCCGAGTCCACCCGCACGACGTTCTCGCCGACCGCGACCTCGGGGAGGGCCTCGCCCGCGTGGCTGCGGCCGTTCGGGAGATCCGCGCCGAGGGGCATCCTGTGCTGCTGTTCGACTCGGGCGACACGATCGAGGGATCGCCCGAGCAGGCGCTGGCCTTCGCGAAGCGGATCGGCGGCCGGACGGGCAGCGATCCGATCGTGCGGGCCATGAATCGCATGGGCTACGACGCCGCCGCGGTCGGCAACCATGAGTTCGACTTCGGACGGGAGCGGCTGGAGGAGTCCCGCCACGAGGCCCGCTTTCCGTGGCTCTCGGCCAACACGCTGGGGTCTGCGGGCGAGCCTGCGCTACCGCCCTACGACGTTCGCGAGATCGAAGGAGTCCGCGTCGGAGTCCTGGGACTGGTCACACCCGGAGTCGCCCGGTGGGTGAGCCCGGAGCTCGTCGCCGGGTTGACCTTCGACGACACGGTTGCGGCCGCGAAGAGGTACGTGCCTATCCTCCGCGGGAAGGAGCGGTGCGACCTCGTCGTCGTTCTCGCGCACGAGGGCTTCGAGAAGGATCTGAAGACCGGACAGGATCGTCCCGGAGCGTCCGGCGATAACCAGGCTTACGCGCTCGCGACCGAGGTCGAAGGGATCGACTTCCTCTTGACCGGCCACGCCCATACTGTGGTGACGCCGCAGCGGCTGGGCTCGACCTGGGTTTCGCAGCCCGGGCGCTGGGGCAACGCGCTGACGCGATTCGACGCGACTCTGGAGAAAACCTCCAGCGGGGAGTGGAAGCTCGCGGACGTTCGCGGACGCAATCTCTCGATGAAGGGTATCGCGCCCGACGCCGGCGTCGTGGCGGAGATCGAGCCTGAGCACGCCGACGCGATGCGCCTGCTCGCCGAGCCGCTGGCGGTACTCCCGGCCGCGGCATCGGCGCGGAACGCGCGGACGCAGGATTCGGGGATGGTGGACTGGACGCACCGGGTGCAGCTCTCGGAGTCGGGGGCCGATCTGTCGTTCGCGTCGGTCCTCGGCTTCGAGTCGAGTCTGGAGTGGCCGGCGGGACCGCTGACGCTCCGCCAGGTCTGGCAGTTCTATCCGTACGAGAACAGCCTCGTGACGCTGAAAGCGACGGGGAAGATCGTGCGCGAGGCGCTGGAACGCTCGGCCGAATGCATGGCGGAACGGGACGAACGGCCTCGCTCCTGCGATTCGCTGGAAGGCGCCGACTACGAGATCGACCTTTCCAGGCCGGTCGGCCGGCGCGTTGTCTTTCTCCGACGCCGTGGGAAAAACGTCGCCGACGAGGAGGTGTTCACGGTCGCGCTCAACTCGCACCGGGCGTCGGGAGGCGGGGGATACCCTATGTGGAGTCGCGCGCAGAGGCTGGCCGAGAAAGGCAACCTCCGCGAGATGCTCGTCTCCGACGCCCGGGCGCAGAAGACGCTACGCCTTCCGGCGACAGGCAACTGGAAAGTGCGGGGCTCGCCGTGACGCCCTCGGAGAAGGCGGCGATCGAAGCCTTCCACCGGCTGTACTTCGACGGTCCCGCGGGCGAGGGCCGCGTCCATCACCGGACACGCTGGATGGGTGTCGAGACCCTCAAGTGCCCGCTCGACCTGTGGGCGTACCAGGAGATCCTGTTCGAGGTCGAGCCCGACTTCGTGGTCGAGACCGGCACGCACAAGGGCGGCAGCGCGCTGTTTCTGGCCGGGATGCTGGACCTGCTGGGCAGGGGCGAGATCGCGACGATCGACGTCCTTCCGGATCCGGCGCGGCCCGTTCACCCACGGATCCGTTACGTCACCGGCTCGAGCGCCGACCCGCAGGTCGTCGCGTCTGTCTTCGCGGGGCGGCGCAACGGCGAGACCTGCCTCGTCATCCTCGACTCGGACCATTCGAAGGCGCACGTCGCCCGGGAGCTCGCGGCGTTTGCTCCGCGCGTCTCGGTCGGAAGCTACCTGATCGTGGAAGACACCAATGTCAACGGCCACCCGGTTCTGCCGGATTTCGGACCCGGACCCTACGAAGCCGTGGAGGAGTTCCTCGCCTCGCACCCCGGGTTCGAGGCGGACGCCTCGCGGGAGAAATTCCTGATGACATTCAACCCGAAAGGGTTCTTGCGTCGGCTCCGCTGACCTGGGACCTGGGACCTGGGACCTGGGAAAACCTGGGACCTGGGGACCTGGGACCTGGGACCTGCGACCTGGGACCTACCTCCGAAGCGCCTTCGCGACTTCGCGGCTCGCGTTCCAGCCCGGCGCGCCGGTGACGCCGCCGCCCGGATGCGCTCCGGAGCCCGCGAGGTAAAGCCCGCGAACCGGGGTCCGGTACTGCGCCCAGTCGAGGATCGGGCGCATCGTGAAGAGCTGGTCCAGAGCGTGCTCGCCGTGGAAGACGTGCCCTCCCGTCAGCCCGTACGTCTCCTCGAGGTCCAGAGGCGTCAATACCTGGCGGGCGGTGATCATGCTCTTCAGATTCGGCGCAAACGCGGCGAGCGTTTCGACGACGGCGTCCCCGAGGGTTTCGCGCTTCCCGTTCCAGCCGCCCTTGAGTTTGTGGGGGGCAAACTGCGCGGCGATCGACATCACGTGCTTGCCGGACGGAGCGAGCTGCGGATCGGTCAGCGTGGGGATCGTGACGTCACAGTACGGGTGCGGAGAGAAATCGCCGTACTTCGCGGCGTCGTAGGCACGCTCGAGATAGTCGACGTCGGGACCGATGTGGATGCGGCCCGAAAGGGCGTTGGGACCGCCCGCCGCCTTTGCGCCATGGAATTCGGGCAGGCCGTCGAGCGCGAGGTGAACCTTGGCGAGGGCGCCGTGGGCCCGGTAGTTGCGGACCTTCTGGATGAACGCGGGATCCAGGTCCACCGGATCGACCAGGGCGAGGAGCGTGCGCTTGGGATCGGCGGTGGAGACCACGGCCCTGGCCGGGACTTCCTCGCCGGTCGTCAGCACGACGCCCGCCGCCACGCCGTCGCGCGTGGCGATGCGTGCGACATCGGCGTTGGTGCGCACTTCGGCGCCCATCGCCTTCGCCGCCGAGGCCAGAGCCTGCGTCAGGGCGCCCATGCCGCCGCGCACGAAGGACGCCGGGCCGGCCGCATTCGCGTCGGTCGCCGCCTGGAGCAACAGGCCGAGGCTCGTCCCTGCCGACCACGGGCCCGCGAAGGCGCCGTAGATCCCACGGGCAGCCACGGTCGCGCGCAGGAGCTCGGTCTCGAAGAACTCGGAGACGAGGTCCGCAACGGCCATCGGGCCCCAGCGCAGGAGCCGGAACGCATCCCGGCGGGGCAGCGCGCGGAACTTCTTTCCGACGCCCAGAAGATCCCACACGGCGCCGAGGCCCGGATCGTCCAGGTCCGGCGGCGTCATCGTCAGCAGCGGTTCGAGGACGCGCCCGATCCGCCCCAGAGTCGCGTGGAAGTCGAGGTAGCCCTTCGCGTCGTGCGACGACACGCGCTCGAGCTCCGAGGCCGTCTTGTGAGGATCGCTGTAGAGAGCGATGGCCTTCCCGTCGCCGCCCGGCGAGAGAACGCGGACCTCGGTCTGGATGAAGGATAGGCCGTGTTTCGCCAGGTCGAGCTCGGCTGCGATCGACGGAAGAAACGGGCCCGCGGCATGGAGAAGGGAGGAGACCTTGAAACCCGGAGCGAATTCCTCGGTCACGGCGACGCCGCCGACGACCGGGCGCCGCTCGAGCACGACCGGGTGGAAGCCCGCCTTCGCCAGGGAGGCGGCGGCCGTCAGCCCGTTGGGGCCCGCGCCGATCACGACGACGTCGCGCTGCGCTGCCACGTCAGGCCTTTCCGCGCTTCCAGTCTTCGAGGAGCTTGAACGCCGCGTTTCGGCCGTTCGCGCCCATGATGCCGCCGCCGGGATGCGTGGCCGATCCGCACATGTACAGCCCGCGGATCGGCGTGCGGTACTGGGCCCAGCCCGGCGCCGGACGAAGGAAGAAGAGCTGCTCGAGTGTCAGCTCGCCCTGGAAGATGTTGCCCTCCGAGAGTCCCCATTCCCGCTCGAGATCCAGCGGGGTGACCACCTGGCGATGGCGGATGATGTTCTTGAAGTTGGGCGCGTGCTCGGCGATCGTGTCGACGACGGTGTCGCCGAACTTCTCCTTCTCGGTGTCCCAGTCCCCGTCTTTCAGGTGGTAGGGCGCGTACTGGACGAAGCACGACATGACGTGCTTTCCGGGAGGTGCGACCGAGGGGTCGGTCAGGCTCGGCAGGACCATGTCGATGTAGGGGCGGCGCGAGTAGCGGCCGTACTTGGCGTCGTCGTACGCCCGCTCCATGTATTCGACGGACGGGGAAATCGAGATCGCGCCGCGCAGATGAGCCCCCGGCCCGGGAAGCGAGCGGAAGTCCGGCAGCGCGTCCAGCGCGAAGTTGACCTTGCCCGAGGAGCCGCGGAACTTGTAGCGCTTGATGTCCTCGACGAAATCGCCCGGCAGCTCCTTCTCGCCGACCATCTTCATGAAGGTCAGCCGGGGGTCCACGCTCGAGGAGACGATTCGGGCATCGATCTCCTCGCCGTTCTCCAGGACCACTCCCGTGGCCCGTCCGGCCTGCAGCTTGATCTTCGCGATCGGGGCCTTCGTCCGAATCTCCACGCCTTCCTCGCTTGCCGCCGCGGCGATGGCGTTGGAGATCGCCCCCGTGCCGCCCCGGGCGAAGCCCCACGCTCGGAACGCGCCGTCGATGTCTCCCATGTAGTGGTGCAGGAGCACGTAGGCGGTGCCGGGGGAGCGCACGCCCAGGAAGGTGCCGATGATCCCGGACGCCGACATCGTGGCCTTCAGTGGATCCGTCTCGAACCACTGGTCGAGAAAGTCCACGGCCGACATCGTCATCAGCTGGACCTGGTTGTACTTGTCCTCGCCGGAGAGGCTGCGGAAGCGCTTGCCCAGGAACAGGAGGTCCTGGAGCCCTTTCCAGTTCAGCTTCGTCGGGTCCGGCGGGGTCATTCCGAGGATCGGCTTGACGAAGCGGCCCATGTCCGCCATGGCCTTGCCGTATTCGTCGTAGGCCTCGGCGTCCACCCGGGAGTGGCGGGCGATCTCTCTGCGGGTCTTGGCGTGATCGTTGACGCGCCAGAGATGGTCGCCGTTCAACATCGGCGTGAAGGTGCCGTCGAGCGGCAGGATCTCGAGCCCGTGGCGGGGAAGGTCGAGGTCGCGGATGATCTCGGGCCGCAGCAGCGAGACGACATAAGAGCAGACCGAGAATTTGAATCCCGGAAACACTTCTTCGGTGACCGCGGCGCCGCCGAGCACGTGGCGGCGCTCGAGCACGAGCACCTTCTTCCCCGCGCGCTGGAGATACGCGGCGTGGATCAGTCCGTTGTGGCCGCCGCCGATGACGACGACGTCGAACTTCTCGCTCATTTCTCCGTGGCTCGACCTCGAATGTGACCGGGAGTTTCTCTTCGCGAACTTGACCGCGAGCGCGGGAGCATACTTATAATCGCGCGCTTCGACAAGCGCCGCGCGTCGGAAGTGACGCGAAGTCAGACGAGAGGTCGCATCGTGCCGATCGGGTCCGCCGTCCACGAAAGAACGTTTCCTCTGTGCGAGAGCCTGAACTACCGCGAGTGGTCGGGCTACTACGCCGTCTCCGCGTACGAGGCGCACCACGAGCACGAGTACAACGCCATCCGCAACGCCGCGGCGCTGATCGACATCTCCCCGCTCTTCAAGTACCGCGTGTCCGGCAAGGACGCGACGCGGCTCGTGGACCGCGTGGTGACGCGCGACCTGCGGAAAGTCTCCGTCGGCTCGGTCATCTACACGCCCTGGTGCGACGAGCGCGGCAAGACCATCGACGACGGGACGGTGTCGCGCCTGTCCGAGAACGTCTATCGCTGGACGGCCGCGGATCCCAGCCTGCGTTGGTTCCAGCAGAACGCCCGCGGCCTGGACGTCCAGATCGAGGACATCTCCGAGAAAACCGCGGCGCTCGCTCTGCAGGGCCCGACTTCGGGACGGATGCTGAAGGCGATTGCCGAGGCCGACATCGAGAACCTCAAGTACTTCAAGGTCACGACCGGCAAGATCGCCGGCGTACCCGTCGAGATCTCGCGCACCGGCTACACGGGCGACCTCGGGTACGAGATCTGGAGCTCCTGGGGAGATGCCGTGAAGGTCTGGGACGTGCTGATGGAAAAGGGCCGGGCCTTCGACGTGCACGCGGCCGGAATGCTGGCTCTCGACGTCGCGCGCATCGAGGCGGGCCTCCTCCTGATCGACGTCGACTTTTCCGGATCGAAGAAGGCCTTCATCGACCTCCAGCGCTATTCGCCGCTGGAGATGGGCCTATCCCGGCTGGTCTCCCTGGACAAGGGACGGTTCGTCGGGCAGGACGCCCTGCGCGAAGAGGCGAAGAAGGGGCCGGTCCGGGAGATCGTCGGCATGGAGATCGACTGGGACTCGATCGAGGCGATCTACGACCGGCTCTCCCTGGCGCCCCAGATCCCGGCGGCTGCCTCGCGCGTCGCCGTGCCGGTCTTCGACGGGGGCCAGCAGGTCGGCAAGGCGACGTCCACCACCTGGTCGCCGACTTTGAAGAAGATGATCGCCCTCGCCACGGTCGCCCGGGGCCACAACGAGTCGGGCTCGAGGCTCGAGATGGAGTACACGGTCGAGGCCGTCCGGCACCGCGTGTCGGCCACCGTGGTGAAGACGCCGTTTTTCAACCCGGCCCGGAAGACCGCAACGCCGATCCGGTAATGGAAGAAACCGATAGGGAGGAACCGATGCCCCCGTTCGACATGAGCCTGGTCCAGCGCGGCGCCCGCAACCGCCGCACCCCGTACTACGAGGCCACGCAGAAGTACTCGCCGAAGGCCTTCACGGTCTACAACCACATGTACTTCCCGATCCGCTTCGACACGTTCGAAAACGAGTTCCAGGCGCTCCTGCACGACGTCACGATCTGGGACGTCGCGGTCGAGCGTTGCATCGAGGTCAGCGGCCCCGACGGGTTCAAGTTCGCCCAGCTGCTGACACCCCGCAACCTCTCCAAGTGCGCCGTGGGGCAGGGCAAGTACGTCCTGATCTGCGACTCGGACGGCGGCGTCATCAACGACCCGGTCATGACCCGGATGGAAGAGAACACGTTCTGGTTCGCGCTGGCCTCCTCCGACGTGCTGCTCTTCGCGAAGGGACTCAAGAACGCGTACCCGAAGCTCAACGTGACGCTGCGCGAGCGCGACGTCGCCCCGCTGCAGGTCCAGGGACCCAAGTCCAAGAACCTCATGAGCGATCTCGTCGGCAAAGACATCCTGGACATGAAGTACTACTGGTGGAGGAAGGCCGAGATCCGCGGCGTCCCGGTGGTCATCACGCGCACCGGCTGGACGAGCGAGGTCGGCTACGAGGTCTACCTGCTCGATCCGACCAAGGGCACGGTGATCTGGGAAGCGCTCATGGAGGCGGGCAAGCCCTATGGCGTCAAGCCCACCGGCCCGTCGGACATCCGCCGCATAGAGGGCGGCATCCTCAACTGGGGCGCCGACATGACCTACGAGAACAACGCCATCGAGCTGGGCTTAGAGCGCCTGGTCGACTTCAACCTGCCCGACGACGCCTGCATCTCGATCGCCGCTTTGAAGCGCATCAAGGCGCAGGGCGTGAAGAAGAGGCTCGTCGGCGTCGTGATGGACGGGGAGGCCTTTCCGGCACTCAACAACGTGAAGTGGCCGGCGCGCCGCGAGAGCGGCGGCGAGCCGATCGGCAAGGTCACCTCGGCGATCTACTCGCCGCGACTGAAAAACAACATCGGGTTCTGCTGGGTCCCGGCCGACATGGCCAAGGACGGCACGAAGCTCAAGGTCGACAGCGAGTGGGGGCCGCGCACGGCGACGGTCACGCCGATGCCCTTCGTGGATCCCGACAAGCGGATCCCGGTGTCGTAGGACAGAGGAGCGGCGCGACGAGGCGGAGAGATCGGGGTCGGGGCGCTCGGTGAGCTTCCTCGGCCAGGCGTTGGTCGCGATCGAAAAGGCGGTCAAGGTACCGCTCTTCGGCTGCCGGATGTGCGGTCAGTGCATCTTGCACGAGACCGGTCTGGTCTGTCCGATGAATTGCCCCAAGAACCTGCGCAACGGCCCCTGCGGCGGCGTCCTCGTGGACGGAAACTGTGAGGTCTACCCGGACCGCCCCTGCGTGTGGGTGAGGGCGTGGGAGGGATCGCAGCGGCTCCCGGTGTGGAAGGACCACATCGTCCGGCTGCAGCGTCCCGTGGACTGGCGGCTCCAGGGAACCTCGTCGTGGACGAACCTGGCGAGCGGGCGTGACCGCCAAGCGCCGGTAGGGTGGAACGGCGCCGGAGCCGACGGAAGCGCCGCCACCATTCCATGAACGGCGCCGTGAGCTCGCCGCGGAGCCATCTCGAGGCGCTCCTGCGCGCGGGAGAGTTCGCCGTCACGGCGGAGATGCAGCCGACCAGCGGCGCCGATCCCGACGAGGTCCGAAGGCTCGCGGCGCCCCTCGAGGGCAAAGTCGACGCCGCGAATTGCACCGACAATCCGGCCGCGAGGCCCCACCTCTCCTCGCTCGCCGCCGGGCGGCTGGTCATCGAGGCCGGCGTCGAGCCCATCGTCCAGCTGGCCTGCCGCGATCGCAACCGACTCGCGCTGCAGGCGGATCTTCTCGGCGCGGCCGCGCTCGGCGCCCGAAACGTGCTGCTCTTGACGGGGGATCACGTCTCGGCCGGCGACCACCCCGAAGCCAAACCGATATTCGACCTCGACTCGCTGCACCTGCTGCGAGTGGCGCGCGTTCTACGGGACGAGGGAATGTATCTGTCGGGCCGCGCGCTCTCGTCGCGTCCGTCCTACTTCGTCGGCGCGGTGGAGAACCCGTTCGCCCCGCCGCACGACTTCCGCCCGATCCGCCTGGCGAAGAAGGTCGAGGCGGGCGCCGAGTTCATCCAGACCCAGCTCTGCTTCAACGTCCCGCGCTTGAAAAAGTTCATGGCGCGTGTAGAGCAGATGGGACTGCTCGAACGGCTCTTCATTCTCGTGTCCGTTTACGTCACACGCTCGGCGCGGGCGCTTCGCTACCTGCGCGATGTCGTTCCCGGAATCGACGTTCCCGACGAGTTGATGGCGCGGCTGGACGGGATTCCACCGGCCCGGCAGGCCGAGGAGGGCTTCCGGCTCGCTCTCGAGACCGTGGCGGCCGTCCGCGAGATCCGGGGGGTTTCGGGAGTCCACTTGATCTCGATCCACGGGCAGGACGCGATCCTGCGGCTGGTCGAGGCGGCGGGCTTGTTGCCTCGGCCTGTGATCGCGTCGTCAGGTGTGAGCCTCGCAAACTAGGCGCCCGTCAGTGGAGGTCGAGCCCCTCACCCTCGCCCTCTCCCTCTCACGGGGGAGAGGGTTCCATGGGAGCGCGTGCGGCGATGTATCAGCGGCACTCTTCCATTCGCGACGGATTACGCGTTCGGCGACCAGAGCTGGAGCTCTTCCTGCAGTCGCTTGTCCACGCCCTCGTGTGTCAGCGGACGGCTGCACCAGTACCCCTGCATCTCGTCGGCGCCGTACTGCTGGAGTCTCTGGAACTGCTCCTGCGTCTCGACGCCCTCCGCGATGACGGTCAACTGAGAGCCGTGGGCCATCTCGACGATGGCGCGCACGATACCCGCGTCGGCCGGGTTGGTCGGCAGGTCCGTCACGAACGAGCGGTCGATTTTCAGGGAGGTGAGCGGGAAGCTCTTCAGGTAGCTCATCGACGAGTAGCCGGTGCCAAAGTCGTCGATCGCGATGCCGACTCCCATGCTGCGCAGCAGGCTCAGGTTCGCCGAGACGATTTCCGCGCCCTCCATCGCGATCGACTCGGTGATCTCGACCTCGAGGTGATGCGGCGCGAGCCCCGAGTCTTCGAGCGCCTTCTCGACCGTCGCGACCAGGCTGCGCTCGCGGAACTGGCGCGCCGAAAAGTTCACCGAGATGCGCAGGTCCAGCCCGGTCGCGTGCCATCCCTTCAGCCGCGTGCAGGAGTCGCGCAGCACGAATTCCCCGAGGGGAAGGATCAGGCCCGTCTCTTCGGCGACCGGGATGAACGTGCCCGGCATGACGAGGCCTTTTTCCGGGTGCTCCCAGCGCACAAGGGCCTCGAATCCCACGATGCGGCCCGTGACGATCGAGATCAGGGGCTGGAAGTGGTTGACCAGCTCATTGCGCTCGAGAGCCAGGCGCAGGCCTCCCTGCAGCTCCAGGCGCTCGAGCGCCATCGCTGTCAGCTCCGGCGTGCAGAGCTGGAAGGTGTTGTTGCCGATCTGCTTGGCGCGGTGCATGGCCGTGTCGGCGCTGCGCAGCAACGCCTCGGCGTCCTGTCCGTCTTCCGGATACGTCGCCACACCGGCGCTGGCGGTCACCTCGAGGCTGCCGTGCTCGGTCTCGAAAGGCCGGCGCGTGAGCAGGAGCAGCTTCTGGGCGAAGCGCCCGATGTCCTCGTTCGGACGCAGCTCGGGCACGAGGATCAGAAACTGGTCTCCCGCGATTCGCGCGACGGTGTCCACCTCTCGCACGCCTCGCTTCAACCGAAGCGCGAGCGACTGCAGGAGGCGGTCCCCGGCGGAGTGCCCCCAGTTGTCGTTGACGAACTTGAAACCGTCGATGTCGAGAAACAGGATGGCCAGGCGACGCTTGTGCCGCCGGGCCTGGGCGAGCTCCACTTCCAGGCGTTCCATGAATCGAATACGGTTGGGCAGCCTCGTGAGCGGGTCGATGTAGGCGCGCTCCGAGACTTCCGACTCGGCCATCCGGCGTTGCGTGATGTCGAGGAGCGTTCCAACGACCGCCGGTCGGCCGCCGCTCTCGATCGCGGACTCGTGGACCTCGACCTCCACCGTGTCCCCGTTCTTGCGGATCGCCCGGAACGTGTACGGCGCCTCCGCCGGAGCTCCCTGGGAGGCCCGCCGCAGGTTCGTCCGGACACGCCTCTGATCATCCGGAGCGACGATCGCGCTGACCGACTCGAGAGCGATCAGCTCGCCCCGCGAGTAACCCAGGATCTCGGCGAGTTTGGGATTGACGTAGACGAACCGGTCACCCTGGACGAGGTAGGCGCCCACCGGGGACTGCTCGACGAGGCTCCGGAACTCGGGCTGGAAGCGGGGTACCGGAGCGGTGTCATCCCCGGCCGTTTCCTCTGGAAACGGAGCTTCGGAGGCGAAGTCGGCGGATTCGGTCAGGCGAACCTCCCGTGTTCGCGGCAAACGCTGGATTTCTTGGGCTTTGTGCCACGGAATTGTAGCACCCGCGGGCAGGTCCGGCCCCGAGACGCGCGGGTGTGCCTTTCAGGCGCAGGCCTCGCGCAAGCTCCCGCGAGGGTTCAATTTGCGGCGAAACGACGGATCGGGACGACCCCGGCGGTGTTGCGCGACACGTCCACCGCCTCGCGACGGATGTCGGCGACGGCCGGCTCGAGCAGAGCCAGGACCTGTTCCAGCTCGGAGGCCAGGGTCACCGCGCCGCGCTGCTCGGCCTCGTCCCGGCTCTCGGCCAGCCTCTTTCGGAAAAGTCGCAGGTCGTTCCAGCGTCCGAGCGCTTCCTGCGTGTCCTTCTCGCGCTCGACCTGATTGATCCAGCGGCGCAGGCCCAGCGTCGCCAGATCCTCGGCGAGATACCGGGCCTTCTTGACCGCGATGCGATGCCGGTGCAGCCCGTAGTCGTCCTTGCCTTCGATCGGCTGCGCCAGCTTCGCTTCCGCCTTGCGGCGCGCGCGCTCGAGACGGACCACGGCGCTTTCGTCGTTGCGCCGCGAAAGACGGTCGAGTCTCCGCAGGAGCCTTCGTACGACGCGGCCGTCGGCCGCCCGCAGGACGCGCCGCTCGCCGCGCATCGCGAGCTTCTCCCATCTCGCCGCGAGGGCCGTCACGGCGTCGGGCGAGAGGAAGCCGAGCTTGCCCAGCCGCGCGAGGAGCTGGCGATCGACCTGGAGCTGCCGCTGCTCGGAAAGCGAGCGCACGATCTTCTTCGCCCGGCGCGCGACGTTCTTACGTCCGAGAGCGACGGCCGTCGTGCTCACGCGGCGCAGCGTCACTCGCAGGTCGTGGAGGCCCTCGGGATCACCGCGGCGCGCCGCTTTGCGCGCGCGGTCGAGAGATCGCTCGCGCATCTTCCAGAGTTCGCCGGATTCCCGCACGGGGCGCTATTATAGGGACACGCCGAACAAAGACGACTTCACGCGCACTTCACGCCGCCTTCACGCTGTTCCGGGGGGCCAAGAGGACAATGCGCCCGCCATGCGGACCCTCGGGGCCATCGACATCGGCACCAACAGCATCAAGCTGCTCGTCGCCAACGTGGAGGACGACGGCGCCCTCGAGGTCCTCCTGCGCGAGAAGGCCATGGTCCGCCTCGGCAGCGAGACGCTCCGCACCGGGAAACTTTCCCCCGAGGCCATCGAAGCGGGGGTCTCGACGGTCGAGCACTTCGTCAAGCTGGCCGGCGGCTCGGGCGCCACGATGGTCCGGGCGGTCGCGACCTGCGCCGTCCGGGAAGCCTCCAACGCCGAGGAGTTCGTCGAGGCCGTCCGTAAGCGCACCGGCGTGCGGGTCGAGGTCATCTCGGGCGACGAGGAGGCGCGCCTCATCAACCTGGCCCTGAGGAGCGAGTTCCCCGCCCGCCAGGACCCCCTCTTCCTGATCGACATCGGAGGAGGCTCGACCGAACTGGTCATCTCCGACGGCTCCCGGGTCCTCCTGACCGAGAGCCTGCCCCTGGGCGTCGTACGGCTGGCCGACCGCCACGCCCGCAACGACCCGCCGTCGGACAAAGAGATCGCTGCCATGAAGAAGGAGGTCCGCGCCGCCGCCAAGCGCGCGGCCGAGGCCGTCCGCAAGAAGGGATTCAAGACCTGTGTGGGTTCCTCCGGCACGATTCAGTCGCTGTCGCTCGTCCACGAGGCGGCGATCCTCGGACGCGAGCCTAGCCCGACCGGCCACCGGACCCTGACGCGGGATGGTCTGAAGAAGGTCAACAAGATCCTGCGCCGCACGACCGAGAAGGAGAAGCTGCGCGTGCCGGGCCTGGATCCGCGCCGGCGCGACATCGCCGTGCCGGGAGGCCTCCTGCTGGCCTGGATTCTCAAGAGAACCGGCGCCGATGCCATCGTCGTCGGGGAGAGGGGCCTGCGTGAGGGCCTCCTGCTCGACTACGTCGCGCGACACGGGGAAGTCCGCATCGCGGTTAACCGGGACATGCGGGCCCGGAGCGTGGACCGTCTGCTGCGGCGCGGCAACGCCGAGGTGCTCCACGCCGCGCATGTCGCCCGGCTGGCGCTCGAGCTCTTCGACCAGACGCACGCCCTCCACCAGCTCACCGCGACCGAGCGAGAGTGGCTCCAGTACGGCGCCCTGCTGCACGACATCGGCTGCTATATCGGCTACTCCAAGCACCAGCGCCACTCCTACTACCTCATCACTCACGGAGACCTGACGGGCTTCTCGGCCGACGAGATCGAGGTCCTCGCCTCGCTCGCGCGGTACCACAAGGGTGGCCGGCCCAAGGCCACTCACGAAAACTGGCGACGCCTGAACCCGTATCTGCAGGCTGTGGTCGAAAAGCTCGCCGCGATTCTGCGCATTGCCGACGGCCTCGACCGCAGCCATCGCCAGATCGTCACGGGAATTTCCTGCCGGGTGCGGGCCCGCAAGATCGAGCTCGAAGCCGGCGCCCGCGCGGACTGCGAGCCCGAGCTCGACGCCGCGCGCAAGAAGGCCGACCTCTTCGAGCGCGTCTTCGACCGGTCCGTGGCGCTGCGGGCGGTGCCGGCCGGCCTCGCCGATTCGGTGCATCAGAAGGACCTGGAGATTCTTTCGGCCGAAGCGCTCTGGAACTAAGAGAACGCCGACCGAGGGGGGACATCAACGTGAAAGAGCATTTTTCGGAGCAACTCGAAGACCTGAGGCGCCAGCTGATCCTGATGGGCGGAGAGGTCGAGCGGCAGATCCACCGCGCGATCGAAGCGCTGACCGAGATGGACGCCGAGAAGGCGCGTTCGGTCATCGCGGCGGACGAGGAGATCGACCGCCTGGAGCTGCAGGTCGAAGACTCGGCCATCGCCCTGCTCGCCCTGCAGCAGCCCGTCGCCGTGGACCTGCGCTTTCTGGTCGCGGCGCTGAAGATCAACAACGATCTGGAGCGCATCGGGGACCACGCGGTCAACATCGCCGAGGGCGCCGAGCGGCTCGCCGGACAGAAGCCCTTCAAGCCGTTCATCGACATTCCCTACATGGCCGAAGTCGCGATCTCGATGCTCAAGCAGTCCCTCGACGCGTTCGTCAGCCGCGACGCCGACCTCGCCCGCCGGGTGATCAAGAAGGACGACATCCTCGACGAGAAGAACGTCTCGATCATCCGTGAGCTGTTGACTTACATCGCGGAGTACCCGGCCCTGACGACGTACTGCATCGAGTTGATCTCGATCTCCAAGAACCTGGAGCGCGTCGGCGACCTCGCGACCAACATCTGCGAGGACACGATCTTCATCGCCGAGGCCCGCTGGGTGAAGCACCACGCCACCGAATTGCCTTAGAGCCGGGTCTCAGGTTCCGGGTTTCAGGTCTCGGGTTTGCATGATCGAGCGCTATGAGGCCTGAGACGCCGTCCGGCTTCCTCTGGGGCGTAGCCACTTCCGCCTACCAGGTCGAGGGCGCCGAGGACAACGACTGGACGGAGTGGGAGGCGTCCGACCGGCTGAAGGTGCGCGGCGAGCGGTGCGGCAAGGCCTGCGGGCACCGCGAACGATGGTTGTCGGACCTGGCTCTCTTGCCGACGATCCGCGCCAACGCGTACCGATTCTCCCTTGAGCGCAGCCGCATCGAGCCCCGGCCAGGTGTTTTCTCCGAGGAAGCCCTCGCGTTCGAAGCCGCACGCGTCAAGGCCCTGGCGAGGATGGGGATCGAGCCCTGCGTCACGCTCCATCACTACACACACCCGCGGTGGTTCTGGAGCAACGGCGGCTGGGAGGATCCCAAGAGCGTGGAGGCGTTCGCGCGTTACGCGGCCAAGGCGGCTGCGGCACTCGGACCCCGCGTGCGGTGGTGGGTCACGCTCAACGAGCCGATCGTGTTCATCCTGGGAGGCTTTCTGGGGGGACAGATCCCGCCCGGCAAGCGAAACTTCGCTGCGGCGGCGCGATCGCTCGAGCATCTACTTCGGGCCCATGCGGCGGCATCGGCGGTCCTCCGCGAGGCGATCCCGGACGCGAAGATCGGCATCGCGCACAACATGCTGGAGTTCGCGCCGGACCGGATCGAGAGCGCTCTGGATCGGCGGCTGGCGCGTGAAGGCGAGAGGCTCTACAACCTATCGCTTCTCGAAGCCATCGCCACGGGCAAACTGGACTGGTCGTTTCCAGGCCAGGGCCGCATCCGCGCTCGCCTCGACGGGCTTCCTGGGGCCGACGACTACGTCGGCGTCAACTACTACAGCCGCGTGCACATCCGCTTCCGTGGAAAGCCCGGCGCGGTCGGAGAGTTCCACTACCGCGATCCCGCGTCGCGCGGCCTGACCGACACCGGCTGGGAAGTGCACCCGCACGGCTTCGACGTCGTCCTCCGACAGGCGGCTCTGGCGAGGCTCCCGATTCTCGTGACCGAAAACGGGATCGCGACGCACGACGACCGGCGGCGCCGCGATTTCCTGCGCGAGCATGCCCTGGTCCTCGCGCACCGGCGCACGGCGGGCGATGCAATCCTCGGCTACTTCCACTGGTCGCTGCTCGACAACTTCGAATGGCTGGAGGGATTTCGGCCGCGCTTCGGCCTCTACGAGGTGGATTACGCGACCTTCGCCCGCCGCCGACGTCCCTCGGCCGACGTGTTCGCGGAGCTGGGGCGCCGGTTTACGGGGGAAGAGGCCGCAGGAGCTTCCGCCGCCGCTCGAACGTGACGAACTCCGTCGCTCCCGCGTCGCGCGCGAGCGGCACCGTTTTCTCGAAACCCCATGCGACCTCGGCCGGAGCGTGCGCGTCCGAGGAAAACGTGACGGGAACGCCGGCGGAGACGAGCTTCGACAGGAGACGCGGCTCGGGGTAGGCCTCGCCGACGGGCTTGCGCAGGCCGGCCGACGAGATCTCGACCGTGCAGCCGACCTCTCGGGCGGCCGCAATCGCGGCGTTCTCGGCGGACGCACGGGGCAGGGAAGGTCGCTGCCCGTGCTTCTTGGGCAGGTCGAAGTGCGTCAGCACGTCGAAGAAACCGGTGCGCGCCGCCTTCGCGAGCAGCCGGTAGTACTCGTCGTAGAGGAGCTCGACGCCCTCGCGCGCGAACCTCACCGGCGATCGTGAGGGATCGTCGATCCAGTCTCCCGCGACCCAGTGCACCGAGCCGAGCACGAGGTCCCAGTCGGCGCGGGCGAGCCATAGCGCGAGCTCTTCTTCGCGGCCTTCGGCATAGTCCGCCTCGAGCCCCAGCCTCACGGCAATCGTTCCCGCGTACTCGCGCTGCAGCGTCATGACCTCGGCGACGTAGTCGTCGAATTGCTCCTCGCGCATCGCCAGCTTGGGATCGCGCTCGCCCTCCGGCAGAAAGTAGAGAGGAATGTGGTCCGTGATCGCGATCTCGGAGAGCCCGCGCGCGATCGCGCGCTCGACGAAATCGCGGGTGGCGCCTCCGGCGTGGCCGCACCGGAACGTATGCACGTGGTAGTCGACGAGCCCGTCCACGGCCCGGATTATGGCGCCGGGCCGGCTTCACACCGTCTTCACGTCCCTTTCCTAGGCTGGGCTGATGAGCGAGTGTGTGGCCGCCGAGGAACGCTGCGAGTGCGGGCAGGCGCCTCTGGTGGCGGAACGTTCGGTTCCGGTCTCGGGCTTCTCGGTCGCGCTTCGTCAGTCCGAAGACGTCGAGCGCTATCGATTCTGCTTCGCCCTGCGCGGGGACGTCGCGACGCCGGTGCACGTGGTCTTCTCGCGCTCCCTCCGCCGCGCGGAGGTGAAGGCCGGCGACCTGAAGGCGCTTTCCATCTCCGACGTCGATTCCCCGTGCGATGCGCAGAGACGCTGGATCGCGTGGTGGCGTGGAGGCCGCTCCGCTCCGCGCTTCACCCCGCCTCGTCGCACGGGAAACGCTCCGATCCGGGCCTGGGTCTCTTCCTAGCATCTTTACCCCTCCTTCGGCTCGATCTTCCGGCGTGCTCGCCCGGACTTTGCGCCGCCGGCCGATCCTCGAGTCGACCGCGATGCTGCTCTGTGACTTTCATATCCACACCACCTACTCGGACGGGGTCCTTCCCCTGCCGAAGGTGGTGGACCTGTTCGGGCGGTCCGGGCACGACGTCATCGCGATCACCGACCACATCGTCAACCGCGACAACGGTCTCGGCCGCATCGCGCATCGGATCCGCCACAGCCTGAACCCCGAGACCTGGAAGCGCTACGCCGAGGAGATCGATCGCGAGGCCGACCGGGCCTGGCACGCGTATGGCATGGTCGTAATCCCGGGCGCCGAGATGACCCGCAACACCGTCAACCGCGACACGTCGGTCCATGTCCTCGCCCTGGGACTCGACGAGTTCCTCGCCGCCGACGGCGACCCCATCGAGATGCTCGGCGAGATCCGGGCCCGCGGCGCCGTGTCGGTGGCGTGTCACCCGCACGAGATGAGCGAGTGGTTCGCCAATACCTGGTACCTCTGGAACCGGCGCAAGACCGTGGCGCCGCTCGTGGACCTCTGGGAGGTCGGCTGCCGGTGGGAGCTCTTCCCCGTGATCTCGCGCGCGAGCCTGCCACACATGGCCAACAGCGACTTTCATCGCCCCGAGCATCTGTACGCGTGGAAGACGCTGCTGAAGGCGGAGAAGAAACGCGAGTCGGTCCTCGCGGCGCTCCGGCGCGGCACGGGGATCGGCGTTCTGCGTCTGGTGCCCGACGAATCCACGGCCACCGCATGAGACTCGCCATCGGCCTGCTGGGCATCGGAGGGCTCGCGGCCGGAACCGCAGCGTACGCGACGTCCGCGGTGTCCCTCTGGCATCTTCGCCGCCGCCAGCGCGGAGAGCCGCAGGCGGGCTTCGCGCCGCCGGTCACGATCATCAAGCCTCTGGCCGGCGTGGACGAGGGATTGAGCGAGAACCTCGAGTCGTTCTACCGGCTCGACTACCCGACGTACGAGATCGTGTACTCGTTCGCCGGCCGGGACGATCCGGCGTATCCGATCGCCCGCGAAGTCGCCGACCGTCATCCGGCGATTCGTTCGACCTTTGTCTTCGACGAGCGGGAGCCGGGCGGCAATGCCAAGGTCAATCGCCTCACCGCCGCCCTGGGCTACGCGCGGAGCCGTCTGGTCCTCTTCTCCGACGGAAACGTGCGGGCGCGCGCCGATTTTCTCCGGCGCGCGGTTTCGTGGTTCCGCGATCCGAATGTCGGCCTCGTATCGCACCTGTTTCGCGCCTCCGGCGCGGCGACTCTCGGCTCGCGCCTCGAGGCCCTCTACTTGAACGGCTGCCTCCTGCCCGGCACGGCCCTCGTCGCCGATACGCTCGGAATCCCGTGCGTGGTCGGCAAGTCGATTCTCGTTTCGCGCCGCGCTCTCGAGGCCGCGGGTGGGATCCGCGCTCTGCGGGACTACCTCGCCGAGGACTTCGTCCTTGGCCGCGAAGTGCGCCGGGCCGGATTCGGGGTGGTGCTCTCGGCCGATGTCCTCGACACGGTGGAGGTCGGCAAGTCGCTTCGGGCCGTCTGGGCGCGGCACCGCCGCTGGTCGATGATGCGCCGCCGGCTCGCCGGCCGCCTCTACGCGGGGGAGCTCTTCGTCGGCGCCCTCCCGTGGTTCGGGCTCGCGATGATTTCTCCATCGGCTGCTCTGAGAGCCACGGCGGGTGTGCTTCTGGCGGCGCGCTGGGGAGGAGAGTTCCTGGTCAGCCGGTCGTGGGGACGGCAGCTCGACTGGCGCGACATGGCGCTCCTGCCCGTTCGGGATTTTGGCGCCGCCGCCGTGTTCGTCGCGGGTCTTCTCGGAAGGGTCGTGGCCTGGCGGGGTCGCCCGATGGTCATCGGGCGCGACACACAAATTACGCGGGGCGTCGCCTAGGAGTTAGAGAGCCGGAACGGCCTTGAGGCCCCGGCGGACGAGCTTGTCGAGCATGCTCTGCTGCGTGTCGTACTCGGCGTCGCCCGGGACGGGCCGTCGCCGCACGTAGGTGCCGTCGCTCTCGAGATCGCGCGCGCGCGTGTTGTCGGCTCGGATCGGCTCCAGGACTTCTTGGCGGATCTTCTCCTTCGCCTTCTCGTCGAGGATCGGCACCATCAGCTCGACGCGCCGGTAGAAGTTGCGGGGCATCCAGTCGGCGCTGGCGATGTAGATCTCCTGTTCGTCGCCGACGCCGAACGCGAAGGCGCGGCTGTGCTCGAGGAAGCGCCCCACGACGCTCGAGACGCGGATGTTCTCGGAGATGCCGGGAACTCCCGGACGCAGGCAGCAGATCCCGCGGACCGAGAGCTCGATCGGCACGCCGGCCTGCGACGCGCGATAGAGGGCCCGGATGACGCTGGAGTCGACCAAGGAATTCAGCTTCGCGACGATCGAGGACGGCTGTCCCTGGCGCGCCTTCTCAGTCTCCCGCTCGATGAGCGACATGACCTTTTCGTGGAGCGTCGAGGGCGCGGCGGCCAGCCTCCGGTACTTGCGCTTCTTGGAAAAACCGGTCAGGAAGTTGAAGAACTCCGAGGCGTCCTGGCCGAAGTCGGCCCGCGCCGTGAAGAGCCCGAGGTCCGTGTAGACCTTGGCGGTCAGGCGGTTGTAGTTACCGGTCCCGACGTGCACGTACCGCCGCATCGCCGCGCCCTCGCGCCGGACGACGAGCGCGATCTTGGCGTGCGTCTTCAGGTCCTCGACGCCGTAGGCCACGTGGACGCCGGCGCGCTCGAGCGCCTGCGCCCAGTGGATGTTGTTCTCTTCGTCGAATCGCGCCTTCAGCTCGACGAGCACGGCGACTTGCTTGCCGTTCTCCGCCGCCCGGGCGAGCGCGGCGACGATCGGAGAATCGGCGCCGACGCGATACAGCGTCATCTTGATCGCGAGGACGTCCTTGTCGACCGCGGCTTCTTCGAGGAAGCGCAGGACCGGCTCGAACGAGTCGTAGGGGTGATGCAGGAGAACGTCGCCCTTCCGGATCACGTCGAAGGGATTGGCAGGCGGATCGAAGATCGTGCGCGACGACGGCAGGAACGACGGGTCCTTCAGGCCGGGGAGGTCGAGCTTGAGCACCGACAGAAGGTCCGCGGCGCCGAGAGGCCCTTCCACCGCGTAGACGTCGGGCTCCTCGAGCTCGAGCTGGTTGCGGAGGAGCTCGCGCACCTGCGGCGGACAGCGCTCCTCGACTTCGAGCCGGATGGCCGCTCCGAAACGCCGTCGGCGCACGTTCTCGGTCATGCTGCGCAGCAGATCTCCGGCCTCGTCCTCCCGGATCTCGATGTCGGCGTCGCGCGTGACGCGGAAGGCCGACGCCCCCAGGATCTCCATCCCGGGGAAGAGACGCTCCAGGTGCGCCTCGACGAGCTCTTCGAGGAGGACGAACTCCTGTTCCTTGCCCGTGCCCGGGACGCGGACGAACCTCGAGAGGGACGCGGGCACCTTGACGCGGGCGAAGCCGGCGCGCTTCTCCTTCTTCTCCGAAAGCTCGACAGCTAGCGAGAGCGACAGGTTCGACACGAACGGGAAGGGGTGCGCCGGATCGAAGGCCAGAGGAGTCAGGACCGGGAAGACCACGTTTTCGAAGTAGGCGGCCAGCTCTTTCCGACGCTCGGGCTCGATCTCGCTCCAGCGGAGGATGCGGACTCCGGCTTCGGCCAGCTTCGGCTGGAGGTCGTTGCGTAGCGTTTGCATCGCCAGTCCCGCGTCCTTCTCGACGATCTCGCGGATCAAGCGCAGCTGCTCACTCGCGGAGAGACCGTCGGCCGACACCTCGGTGACCGACGCCTCGAGCTGCTCGTGCAGGCCCGAGACACGGATCATGAAGAACTCGTCGAGGTTGGAGTGGAAAATCGCGAGGAACTTGATGCGCTCGAGCAGCGGCCACTTCGGATCGAGAGCCTCCTCGAGGACCCGCCGGTTGAAGGCGAGCCAGGAGATCTCGCGATTGAAATAAAGGGACCGGTCCTCGAGACGATCATCGGGACCCGCGGACCCACCTATGAAATGAACTTCACTCATGAGCCGGACGCAGGAGGGGGAGGGTACCACTGCCGAACGCGACGGGTATGAAGTCGAGATGCCTGTCCCGGCTGGGGCCCCCGAAGGCCGCCGGGGGCGTATCCTCGGGATGGCGGACAGAGCGCGAACCCCGAAAAACAGGCATTTTTCGGGAGTGTCTTGATTTTGTCTAGATCCTAAGCTAGACAACTAGCGACATGGACCGCCGCGGCAGCCCCTCAGCCGAGCCCCGACTCACGATCGGCGCCGTCGCCCGGGCCACCGGATTGTCGGCGGACACAATTCGCGTCTGGCAGAAGCGCTACGGCTTTCCGGTGCCGCAGCGGAGACCTTCGGGCCACCGCGTCTACACCCTCGCGGACGTTCGACGGCTGCGACGGATTTCCGAAGCCCTGGCTCGCGGCCACCGTCCCGGCCAGGTCGTTCGGCTCTCCGAGCCGCGCCTCGAAGCGCTGCTGAGCGGGGCCGCTCCTGTGCGGTCGCCTGCGCCGCAGGGCGCGACGTCGTTGAAATCTCTGATGAATCTGATCCGAGCGCACGACGGCCAGGGCCTGACGTCGGCGCTGCTCTCGGATGCCGCGGCTCTGGGCCCGATCGAGTTCCTCCGGCTTCGCATCGTGCCTTTGATCGAGCTGGTGGGGGATGGATGGGAAAAGGGCGAGCTCGGAATCGCTCACGAGCATTCCTTCTCGCAGCGCATCGAGGACGTGCTTCGCATCGTGCGTCTTCCGTTCGAGCGTGACGCCGCGGGACCTCGAATCACGCTGGCCACACTCGCTGGCGAAACGCACGGGCTGGGTCTTCAGATGTGCGCCGTCGTGGCCGCGGTCGCGGGGCTCGTGCCCCACCTGCTCGGCACCGATCTGCCGATTTCCGAGATCGCATCGGCGGCGCGCGCGAGGAAGTCGGCCGCACTCGCCATCTCGATCTCGATCTCGACGGGAGGACCGGGCTCCCGGGATCAGCTCGCGGAGCTGCGCCGGGCGGTGCCTGCGGCGACGCCGATCCTCGTAGGAGGCCTCGGCGCGCGGCGCAGTCATCCGCCCGGAGGCTGCGTCATCATGGACGACCTGCAGGGCGTTTACGACTGGACGCGCCGGCTCTCCGCGTAGCCGCCCCGGGAGAGTCTCTTCACGACGAACACCGACGCGTCGTCCGGCAGCCGCTCCTGGCACGCATGCTCGGCCAGCGCGTCGAACACGGCCGAGACCAGATGCGCGGCCGGCGCGTCGCGGAGGACTCTCGCGATGCCGGCCAGCCGCTCGAGCCCGAACTCCTCGCCCTCCGGCGACGGGCACTCGGTCACGCCGTCGGTGTAGAGAAGCAGCAGCCCTCCCGTCGGAATTTCGGCGTGCCCGACTCGGTACGTCGAGGCCGCCGAGACGCCGAGCACGCGACCCGACTCCGGGAGCGTGCGGGCGCCGTCGACGCCGAGGACGAGCGGCGGCGGGTGGCCGGCGTTGATGTAGTCGAAAGCCCCGGACTCGTCGAGCTCTCCATACACCAGCGACACGAAACGCGAGGACAGCGTCGAGACGCAGAGAATCCGGTTCAAGCGCTCGATCGTGGCGTCGATCTTGAGCTGGCGGGCGGCTCCCATGCGGAGCCCCACGACGACGTCGCGGGCCTCCAGCGCCGCGGGGAGTCCGTGCCCGGACGCGTCCGCGATCATCAGGCCGAGGGCTCCCGGAGACAGAGGCTGGGCGTCGAAGACGTCGCCGCCGACGGCCTCCGCCGACTCGGAGCGCGCCGCCAGCTCGAAGCCCTGGAGCGCCGGCAGCGGATCGGGGAGGAGACTGCGCTGGATCGCGCGGGCGCGGTCGAGCATCCCGGTCCAACTCGCCTCCAGGGCCCTCTGCTGGATCGCGAGGCGCGCCATCTGCAGGAGCAGAACCTGCCCCTCGTCCGGAGCCGCGCTGAGGCGGAACGCCGCCAGCCACTCGGCGCGGGCGCCGAGGAGCCAGAAGAAGACCGGAGACGGATGCGGCGAGAAGAGAACCTGCTGCGCGGACAGGGCTTCGCGTTCGTGGGATGGAAGCGCGTCGAGCCGGGCTCGCAGCGGCGATCCGGAAGCCGGCAGCGCGTGCCACCGGGAGCCTTCGCGGAAGGCGAGGAGGGTCTCCTCGATGCCGCACTCCTCTCCGAATCGCTCGGCTGTGCGCTCGACGGCGGTCCGAAAGAAGGCCGCGGCCTCGCGGGCCGGCAGGTCGGCGTACACCGGCTCGACCAGCCGGTAGAGCCGCTTGGGCTGCTCGGCCGAAGCCGAGGCAGACGTTTCGCTCGATACGGGGATCGTCATGGAACCTCCATCCGGGAGCGCGAGAGTGCCGGATCGCAGCGGGATCGGTGTGAAGCCGCCGTGAGGGGCCGGCGAAGCGGATTCTTACGAACTCTTCACGCGACGAGCGCCGGCGCTTCACGCCTCCCAGCCAGCATGGCGTCCACTGCGTCGCACGACCCTTCCACCCGCCCCGAGCCTCTCGGGGCCTTTTTTTGAGGAGCGAGGGTAGAATCCGCGGCTCATGAAGACAGCCACGATCGCCATCGTTCTCGCCCTCGGCCTTTCCGGATGCAGATCCTCGCAGTTGACGCCGGGCGGCGCGAAGGTCGAGGTGTACGAGACCCATCACCGTTCTTCCGAGGGTCTCGCGAAGCTGCCCCAGGGTTGCCGGTATCTCGCGTCGAGCGGTCCAATCGACCAGCAGGCGCCGGAGCGGCTGGTCTACGACCCCTACCGCAAGCAGCGCAACTGGACCGCGGAACAGGGAGGCAACGTGCTGCTGCTGCGGTCGAGCGTCCTGATGCCGCTTCCCAAGACCGAGTGCCCGCCCAACGACCGCTCCTACGATTGCCAGGAGACGCTCCAGACCTGGTATCGCGTCGAGTTCGAGGCCTTCGCGTGCGACCCGCCCGCGCTGGAGACTCTGGCCGCCGTCGGCAGGGAGAACCTGCCGGACGACAAGGTCGCCTGGTGGTGGCCGTTCGGGAAGAAGAAGGCGGCGCCCGCTTCCGCTCCCGCGCCGGCCGCGGTCTCGGCGCCCGCTTCCGCGCCCGCCGCGTCCACGGCTCCGGCGCCGGCGACTCTCGCGACTGCGGGATTGACGACCGCGGAGTTGAAGTCGAGGATCCTCGACCTGATGCACGAAAGCGTCTCGACCGACGTGATCGTCGCGTACGTCAAGAGCCGACGCGTCGCGACCGCTCTCACCGCCGACGAGATCATCGACTGGAAGAAGTCGGGAATCGCCGAACCGGTGATCGAAGCCGCGATCGCGCAAGGTTCTCACTAGCCTTTTTGACGTTCACGCCGAATTTACGCGGACTTCCACGCGCGTTGACCGGCCGCGGCCAACACTCCGACCTCAATAACAGGAGGAAGGACGCTTATGAAGCAGAGGCTCGGGTATTTTTCGGCGGCGGCGGCCGTGTTCCTGATGTCCGGGGCCGCGCGCGCCCAGATTACGCCGGCGGAGGGGTACACGCCGCCCGACGACACGCCGACAGTCAAGGTGGGGGGTACGATCTTCGCGGACTACACCTGGCAGGCGGAGCCGAAGGCCGTCGATGCCGACGGAAACACGTATCACCCGAACGCCTTCAACGTCACGCGCGCCTACATCAACGTCACGGGTAGCATCTCGCACCTGATCTCTTTCCGCATCACTCCGGATGTCGTGCGGACCGGACCCGTCAACGTCAGCGGAACCCCCGTGGACGTTCCGGGCATCACTGGGACACTGACCTATCGCCTCAAGTACGCCTACGGACAGTTGAACCTCGACGACCTGGCGCATACGGACGTGCGCGCCATGGCTCAGTGGCAGGGCACGTGGTTCCGGCTCGGCATGCAGCAAACCCCCTATATCGACTTCGAAGAGAACATCTATCGATACCGGTTCGCGGGCACCGTCTTCGTCGACCGAGAGGGGTTCCTGAGCTCCTCCGATCTCGGCTTCTCGTTCCACTGGAACGCACCCGAGAACTACGGCGACATGCACATCGGTGCATACAACGGCGAGGGCTACACGCGCCCGGAGGTCAACGACCAGAAGGCGTTCATGATCCGGGCCACGCTGCGTCCGGTGCCGCAGATCGCCGCGCTCCGCGGCCTGCGGCTGACGGCCTTCTATGACAGCGACCACTATGTGCGCGACGCCAAACGCGAGCGCTTGATCGGCTTCATCTCCTACGAGAGCCCATGGGTCAACTTCGGCGGGCAGTACGTGAAAGCGAAAGACCAAACCTCCGTCACCAAAGCTTTGGTCGAAGCCGAGGGCTGGTCGGTCTGGGCCACGCCGCGCATCCCGAATTGCGGCATCGAGGCGCTGATTCGCTGGGACCGCCTCGCGCCGAACAACGATCTGGCGCCGCGGCGGCAGAGGCTGATCGCCGGCCCCGCGTACTGGTTCCCTGTCCAGAAGGGTGTTGCGGCGGCCGTCATGCTCAAGTTCGAGCAGCTCCGGTACATGGGCGCTCCGAACCAGAAACCGACCGAGGAGAGCTACGGACTTTTCACGCTCTTCAACTTCTAGTTAACGCGAAGTTCACGCGCAATTAACGCGAGAACTTCATCTTGCGAATTGAGGGGACTATGAAACCGATTCGAATCCTGCTCGCCGCCGCCTTCGCCGCCGTCGCGGCGCTGCCGGCGGCGACGGTTCAAGCCCAGAATGTCCAGATCAACGGCGCGGGCGCCACGTTCCCGTACCCGATCTACTCGAAGTGGTTTGCGGAGTACAACAAACTGCATCCCGAGGTCGAGATCAATTACCAGTCGATCGGATCCGGTGGCGGCATCCGCCAGCTGACCAACCAGACGGTCTTCTTCGGAGCGACCGACGGCCCGATGACGTCGGACCAGCAGTTCCAGGCTCCGGGCCCGATCCTGCACCTTCCGACCGTTCTCGGCGCCGTGGTGCCGATCTACAACATCCCGGGTGTGAACACGCAGCTGAAGTTCACGGGCAAGGTGCTCGCAGACATCATCCTCGGCACCATCAACAAGTGGAACGATCCGGCGATCACGGCGCTCAATCCGGGCGTGAATCTCCCGGCCACGGACATCACCGTGGCGCACCGCTCGGATGGCTCGGGCACGACGTACATCTTCGTGGACTACCTCTCCAAGGTCTCGCCAGCGTTCAAGTCGAAGGTCGGCGTGGCGACTTCGGTCAACTGGCCCGTGGGCGTCGGCGGCAAGGGCAACGAGGGCGTGGCAGGCCTCGTCAAGCAGACTCCCGGATCGATCGGATACGTCGAGCTGATCTACGCCAAACAGAACAAGATCGACTACGGCTCGGTCCAGAACATGGACGGAGAATGGGTCAGTGCGACGCTCGAGTCGGTCACGGCCGCCGCGGATGCCGCTTCGAAGGCGATGCCCAAGGACTTCCGGGTCTCGATCACAAACGCCCCGGGCAAGAATGCCTATCCGATCTCTTCGTTCACCTGGCTCCTCTTCTACGAGAGCCCGAAGGATAAGCAGCGCTCCAAGATCATGGTGGACTTCGTGAAGTGGGCGCTGACGGAGGGTCAGAAGTTCGCGTCGGATCTCGGGTATGCGCCCCTGCCGCCCGAGGTCGTTGCCCTCGAGATGGAGGCCTTGAAGAGGATCAAGGTCTAGTTCCGACCACGGAGCGATCGCATGTCCAAGTCCCCGTCCTCTCGCCGGAGCGCCGACGACCGCGGCTTCCGCCTGGGGACGGGGTTTTTCGCCCTTCTGGTCGTCCTGCTGGTGCTCGGCATCTTCATCGAGCTGTTTCGGACCTCGAATCTCTCCATCGCGAAGTTCGGCTTCCGGTTCTGGACCGGGAAAGTCTGGGACCCCGTCGCCGGAGAGTTCGGCGCGCTCCCGTTCATCTGGGGAACCCTCTATTCGTCGATCCTGGCGATGCTGATCTCCACGCCGATCGCGCTCGGGATCGCGATCTTTCTCTCGGAGCTTTCGCCGCGGCCCCTGCGGACGCCGCTCGCGTTCCTGACGGAGCTCCTGGCGGCGATCCCTTCGATCGTCTACGGGCTGTGGGGAATCTTCGTCCTGGTGCCTCTCGTGCGGAAGCTCGAGGTCCTCACGCCGGTCTGGATGAAGAAGATCCCGCTCTTCTCCGGTCCGCCTCTAGGGGTCGGGATGCTTTCGGCCGCTTTGATCCTGGCGGTGATGGTGATTCCCTTCACGTCCTCGGTGGCCCGCGAGGTACTCAAGGCCGTTCCGGCATCGCAGCGCGAGGCGGCCTACGCGCTCGGCGCGACGCGCTGGGAGGCCATCCAGGCGGCGCTGCGCTATGGAAGGACCGGAATCCTCGGCGCCGTCATGCTCGGCCTCGGGCGCGCGATCGGCGAGACGATGGCCGTGACGATGGTCATCGGGAACAATCCCCAGGTCTCGTGGTCGCTCTTCGCGCCGCAGCACACGATGGCGGCCGTCATCGCCAACGAGTTCACCGAGGCGGCCGACGACCTCTACCTTTCGGCATTGATCGAGATCGGCCTGGTTCTCTTCGTGATCACGGTCGTGATCAACGCCCTCTCGCGGTTCCTGATCTGGAGCGTGAGCCGGGAGGTCAAGGTCAAGGTCGAGCCTCCGGTCGTGCCCGTACCGGCCGAGCCCGAGGTCGCCGCATGACGGGCACGCGCGCTCGCAAGGCCTTGTCCTCCGTGGTTGTGGCGCTCTGCGCCGCGGCCGTCGGGATCGCGCTGGTCCCGCTGGCGTTCGTGTTCTTTTACGTCATTCAGCAGGGCTTCTCGTCCCTGAACTGGGACTTTTTCACCAAGATGCCGAAACCGGTCGGCGAGGCCGGCGGCGGCATGGCGAACTCGATCGTCGGGACCCTGATCCTGATCGCCGTCGCAGGTGCGATCGCCATCCCCGTCGGCGTCATCGCCGGCGTCTATCTGTCCGAGTACGGAAAGCGCCGGTTCGCGTCGCTCGTGCGTTTCACGGCGGACGTCCTGAACGGCGTGCCCTCGATCGTCATCGGCATCTTCGCCTACGGCCTGGCGGTCCTGCCGGTGAAGCACTTCTCGGCGCTCGCCGGCGGCCTCGCTCTGTCGTTCATGATGATCCCGATCATCACGCGCACGACCGAGGAGCTCCTGAACCTGGTGCCCGGCACGCTTCGCGAGGGGTCGCTCGCGCTCGGCGCGACTCGCGCGCGCTCGGCATTTTCGATCATGCTGCCGGCGGCGCTGCCGGGAATCATGACGGGCATCCTCGTGGCCCTGGCGCGCATCGCCGGAGAGACCGCGCCCCTTCTCTTCACGGCATTCAACAACCGGTTCTTCTCGACCGCCTTGAACCAGCCAATCTCGTCGCTGACGGTCCAGGTGTACACGTACGCGATCTCGCCGTACGAGGACTGGCACCGCCAGGCCTGGGCCGGCGCGCTCGTCCTCGTGTCCGTCGTGTTCCTCTTCTCGGTTCTGGCGCGAGTCGTGACCCGCCGCCTGGAAAGGATGCATCGCACATGAGCGATACGATGGCGACCGACGTGGACGCTCCGCCCCGGGCACAGATCGACGTGCCGCGGCAGACCGGCCGAGGGCCGACCGGGTCCACGACCGCGCTCCGGATGGAGACGAAGAAGCTCAACTTCTGGTACGGCCCGAAGCAGGCTCTCTACAACATCTCGCTGAGAATCCCGGAGAAGTCCGTGACGGCCTTCATCGGGCCGTCCGGATGCGGGAAGTCGACCTACCTGCGTTGCCTGAACCGCATGAACGACATCATCCCGGACACGCGCGTCGAAGGCGAGGTGCTGCTCGACGGCCGCGACATCTACGGCCCGGGCATCGACATCGTCGACCTGCGCCGCCGCGTGGGGATGGTGTTCCAGAAGTCCAATCCGTTCCCCAAATCGATCTTCGACAATGTGGCGTACGGTCCCAAGATCAACGGCCTCGCGAGGAGGTCGGAGCTTCCGGATCGCGTGGAGCAGGCCTTGCGCCGGTCGGCGCTGTGGGACGAGGTCAAGGACCGCCTCGATACGTCGGCCCTGGGACTCTCCGGCGGCCAGCAGCAGAGGCTTTGCATCGCCCGCGCGCTCGCCGTCGAACCCGAGGTCCTTCTCATGGACGAGCCCTGCTCGGCGCTCGATCCGATCGCGACCACCAAAGTCGAGGAGCTGATCTACGAGCTCAAGCGCGACTTCACGATCGTCATAGTCACGCACAACATGCAGCAGGCCGCGCGGGTCTCGGAGTCCACGGCCTTCTTCATGCTCGGCCGGCTCGTCGAGCACGACCGGACCGAGAAGATCTTCACCAATCCCGGTCAGAAGATCACGGAGGACTACATTACCGGCCGGTTCGGATAGGCCGAAGGAAGGGAAATGAAAGCAGTGGTCACCAAGGGCAAGGAGGGCGCGGCCCCGCGCGCCGAGACCCACGCGGGAGCGATGAAGCGGATCGCCCTGATCGAAGACGACGCCGACATCGCGTACACGATCCGCCTGAACCTGCGGAAAGAGAAGAAGTACCAGGTCGAGCACTACATCTCCGGGATCGCGGCGCTGGCGGCCGTGCAGGAGAAACCCTTCGACCTGGTGATCCTGGACCTGAACCTGCCCGACATCGACGGGCTGGCGCTGTGCCGGGAGCTGCGCCGCGCCGACGAGACGCGGAAGGTGCCGATCATCATGCTGACGGCCCGCGTCGAGGAGCGGGACAAGCTGCTCGGCTTCGAGATCGGCGCCGACGACTACATCACCAAGCCCTTCTCGATGCGGGAGCTCCTGGCCCGCGTCCACGCGCACCTGCGGCGCGTCGCCGCGTTCGAGACGTCCGAGGAGGAGGTCTTCCGCGACGGGATTCTCGTCGTCGACCGCGCCCGCTTCGAAGTCACGCTGGACGGCCACCGCGTCCACCTGACCAAGAAGGAATTCGACCTGCTCTGGCTCCTGATCCGCAACCGCAACCGCGTCGTCACGCGCGACGCGATCCTGGCGCGGCTCTGGGACTACGACGCGGATGTGGAGACGCGGACGGTCGACGTCCACATCCGGGCCCTGCGCCGCAAGCTCGGCGAGCAGCGGATCGAGACGGTCGTGGGCCTGGGCTACCGGTACCGCGAGGGCGCCACAAAGTAAGCTTCGTTCGATGAAGCTGCGCTCCCGCTTCACCGCGCTCTTCGCCGTCCTGGCGGCGGCGGCGGTGCTGGTCCTGATCCTGGTGTCCGACGCGACGGTTCGCCGCGCCGTGGAGGACCGCGCGGTGGAGCGCTTCCACCGGGATCTCGAGCACCTGGCCGACGACCTGGGAAGGGGCACCGTGCCCGAGTCGGCGCGGGACGCTTTCCTCCGCGATGCCGCGCGGCAGCTCCAGAGCCGGATCACGCTGATCGCCGCCGACGGCAAAGTTCTCGCCGATACGGACCTCCTTCCGCAGGATGTTCCGAGCATGGAGAACCATGCGAATCGGCCGGAGGTGCGGCAGGCGCTCACGACCGGGATGGGAGAGGCGCGCCGCGCGTCTCCGACCGAAGGGCGGCCGATGCTCTACGAGGCGCGGAGGCTGGGCAACGGTTCGGTTCTGAGGCTCGCCGTGTCCGAGGCCCACCTGATGGACGTCGAGCAGAAGTACCTCTGGACGATGCGCGCCGCCATCCTGGCGGCATGCCTGCTCCTCTTCCTGATCGGCTCGGCGGCGTCGAATCGCTTCAGCCGGCCGATCGCGGAGCTCACGCGCGGCGCCTCCGCCATCGCGGCGGGAGACTTTGCGCGCGACCTGCCGAAGGCCGGAGGCGAAGAGGTGCAGCTCCTCGGCGGCGCGGTCCAGAGAATGAAGGACTCGCTCAAGCAGGCCCTCGAGCGCGCCGAAGGGGAGAGACGGCTCGCGGCCATGGTGTTCGAGACGCTGCCCGACGGGCTCGTCGTCGTGGACGCGAGGCTCCGGGTCCTGGAGTGCAATCACCGCTTCGCTCTGATGACCGGCATTCCCTCGCCGGCCGGCCGCGGCGTCTACGAGGTCCTTCGCGAGAAAGCTCTGTACGACTGCTTCGAGGCCACCGTCCAGAACGGGGAAACCAGCGAGAAGACCGTCCATCTGCCCGACGAGCGAACCTGGCAGGTCACCGTGGCGCCGCTTCCGGGCGGCCACCGGGCCGCCGCCGTCGGCGTGCTGCGCGACGTCACGCGCCTCGAGCGCACGGAGTCGATGCGGCGCACGTTCGTCGGCGACGTTTCGCACGAGCTGCGGACGCCGATCGCTTCGATCGCCGCGGCCGCCGAGACGCTGGCTGATGGGCAACCGGACAAAGTCGAGGCCGCGGAGCTGACGGGGCTGATCCGGCGGCAGGCAGACCGGATGCGCGAGCTGATCGACGATCTGATGGACCTCGCTCAGATCGAGAGCGGCGCAGTGCCGCTGGTGCGCGAAGAGATCCCGCTCCAGGAACTGTTGTGCGAAGTGGCCGAAGACCTCGGATCGGCGGCGCGCGACCGTCGCGTCGACGTACGCGTGATCGGCGACGCCGGCGTCTGGGCGTACGGGGATCGCCGCCGCATCGGCCAGCTCGCCCGCAACCTCATGGACAATGCGATCAAGTTCTCTCCCGAGGGCGCTCCGGTGGTCGTGCGGGTGTGGCGGCAGGGAGGCAAGCCGGGGTTCTCGGTCGAAGACCTGGGCCCCGGGATCCCAAAAGCCGAGCGGGACAAGATTTTTCAGCGCTTCTACCAGGTGGACCGTTCGCGCTCGAAGGTCCGGCCAGGGTCGGGGCTGGGACTCGCCATCGTCAAGCACATCGCGCAGCTCCACGGCGCGTCGGTGGACGTCGAGGGCGAGGTCGGTCAGGGGAGTAAGTTTCTCGTCCGGTTCCCGGCCGCGGCCGCCTGAAGTCCGGGTGAAGGGGCGCGTAAGGAGCGCCTGAAGGTTGGGATAGGATGACGCCGCTTTCACGAGGCGGTCCATGCTCAACCTCCTTCCCCGGGACGAGAAATACTTCGAGCGCTTCACCGAGCTGGCCGTGCGCATCCAGGAGGCCGCGCGGATCCTCCAGCGCTTCTTCCAGGGAGAGGCGGCGCTGTCTTCGGTGTTGGTCGACGTCAAGAGGCTCGAGCACGAGTGCGACGAGATCTCCCACGAGATCCTCCGCGGCATCGACCGGACTTTCATCACGCCGATCGACCGGGAGGACATCCACCGGCTCGCGGTACGGCTCGACGACGTCATCGACCTGATCGACGGCACGGTGCGCCGCCTCGAGATCTATCGCATCTCTTCGCCGACCCCGATCTCCCGTTCTCTCTGCGAGCTCATCGTGAAGACGACGGGGGAGCTCGTCGAGGCCGTCGCGCTTCTCCGCAAGCAGAAGGGCGTCATGGAGCACTGCATCCGGATCAAGACGCTGGAGAACGAGGGAGACGTCGTCTACCACGACGCGGTCGCCTCGCTCTTCGCCAACGGCATGCCGCCGATCGAAGTCATCAAGTGGAAGGACGTGTACGACAACATGGAGCGCTGCATCGACTCCTGCGTCGCGGTGGCGCACGTCCTGGAGAGCGTCGTCCTCAAGCATTCGTGACGCGGCCGCGTCCGTACTGAGATGCAGTACGTCCTCGTCATCATCGCGGTCGCCCTCGTATTCGATTTCATCAACGGGATGCACGACTCGGCGAACTCGATCGCCACGGTCGTGTCCACCCGGGTCCTGACTCCGCTCGCCGCCGTCTTCTGGGCCGCCTTCTTCAACTTCATCGCGGCGTTCGTCTTCGGAACCGCCGTCGCCAAGACCATCGGCGCGGGACTCATCGACATCACGGCGGTCAACTCCGACGTCGTTTTCGGCGGCCTCGTGGGCGCCATCACCTGGAACCTCATCACGTGGTGGTTCGGGCTGCCTTCGTCCTCCTCACACGCGCTGATCGGGGGCTACACGGGCGCGGCGGTCGCCCGCGTGGGTTTCCGGGCAATTGTTCCGGGGGCGGCATGGGTCAAGACGCTCTCGTTCATCGTGCTGTCGCCGCTCATCGGCATGACAATGGGGTGGCTCCTGATGGTCGCGGTCTCGTGGATCTTTCGCAACACGCCGTACGGCTCGGTGGATCACTGGTTCCGCCGGGCACAGCTCGGCTCGGCGGCGGCGTTCTCGCTGTCGCACGGTACCAACGACGCGCAGAAGACGATGGGGATCATCGGCGGTCTTCTCGTCGCCAACCAGGAGCTCTTCCGGAACCCTTTGTCGGCCCTCCACTGGATGCACCTGCCGGATCTCAAGGTCGTGCCGTGGTGGATCATCCTGTCAGCCCACGCAGCCATCGGCCTCGGGACCCTGACGGGGGGCTGGCGCATCGTCCGGACGATGGGGAGCCGCATCACGAAGTTGAAGCCTTTCTCGGGCTTCTGCGCCGAGACCGGCGCCGCGGCGACCGTCATCGCGGCGTCCATATGGGGCATTCCCGTCTCGACGACGCACACGATCACCGGGGCGATCGTCGGCGTCGGCGCCGCGCAGCGGTATTCCGCGGTCCGCTGGGGCGTCGCAGGCCGCATCGTCTACGCGTGGATTCTGACGATCCCGATGGCGGCCGCGATCGGGGCGCTGGCGTACACGCTGCTCGCGCTCAAGCACTGAGAGAGAATCGCGGGATGCGAGCCGCGTGGCTGGCCGCGGGATTCTTCGCCCTGACTGCGGCCGTCCGCGCCGCCGGACCGCCGGACCCCGCCCCGTTCGACGCGGTTCTCGCCGAGCATGCCCGCGGCGGAGGTTTCGACTACCGCGGCGCGACCGGGCAGGATCGCAAACGCCTGGCGGCGTATCTCGCAAACCTCGGCGACGCCGATCCGAAAGCGTTGGCCGAAGCGGAGAAAAAAGCGTTCTTCATCAATGCCTACAACGCCATGGCCATCGCGATCGTGCTCGAGCGGTATCCGGTCAAGTCCATCCGCGACATCGACGGCGCGTTCGACAAGATCCGCCACCGGGTCGGCGGCGAGATGCTCGCGCTCGACGACATCGAGAACCGCCTGCGCGCCATGAAGGACGCGCGCATCCACTTCGCCATCGTCTGCGCTTCGAAGTCCTGCCCGCCCCTCGCGACACGCGCCTACACGGCCGCGGGCCTCGATGGCGCCCTGGATACCCAGGGCCGTGTCTTCGTCAACGATCCGTCGAAGAACCGCTTCGATCGCTCCGCCGGCCGCGTCTCTCTGTCGAAGATCTTCGACTGGAACCGGAAGGAGTTCGAGCGCGACGGCGGATCGGTCCTCAAGTACGTGGCGCGCGACGTGTCCGACCCGGCGCTCTCCCGGTGGCTATCGGAGCGCCCGCTTCCACCCGAATTCCTCGAGTACGACTGGTCGCTGAATCAGCCGTAGGGGACACGGCGTATTCCGGTCATGGACGTTCTCCAGGCGATCGGCAACACGTCTCTGGTTCGGCTGCGCAGGGTCGTCCCGCCCGGCGGTGCGGACATCCTGGTGAAGCTCGAGTGGGAGAACCCCACCGGCAGCATGAAAGATCGGATGGCCAACGCCGTGATCTCACGAGCCGAGGCGGACGGCCGGCTGAAACCGGGCGGCACCGTCGTCGAGTACACGGGCGGCAGCACCGGAGCGTCGCTGGCGCTC
>Ga0075424_100000068_pt1 | contig 57467 bp, 55 predicted proteins | sample SoiMethybrSBSTD3_FD_75301 | JGI IMG/M metagenome (GOLD analysis project Ga0075424, IMG submission 75301) | Bulk soil microbial communities from a Populus tree surrounding site in Tennessee, USA - Soil MetaG P. TD hybrid SBSTD3 | ecosystem: Environmental > Terrestrial > Soil > Tree plantation...
CCGCGGCCCTTGCGGCCGAGGCCGAGTCGCTGCCGCGGGTGCGGATGAGCGACAAGCAGACGGCCGACCTGGACATGATCGCCTCGGGGGCGCTGTCGCCGTTGACCGGGTTCATGACCAGGGCCGACTACGACGCCTCGGTCGAGGACATGCACCTCGCAAACGGGCTGCCGTGGGCGATGCCGGTGACGCTGTCGGTGTCCGATGCTCCGGCCGCTGACCGGCTGGCGCTGGAGAGCGCCGAAGGGGAGCTGCTGGCCGTGCTCGACGTGGAGGAGGTGTTCAGCGTCGACCGCGAGAACGAGGCGGCCAAGACCTACCGCACCACCGAGCAGGAGCATCCGGGCGTCGCGCAGATCTACGCCGAAGGCCCGACCCTGGTGGGCGGTGCTGTGACGGTCTTCAAGCGGCCCGACCCGGCATTTCCCACGTACCAGCTCGATCCGAAGGACACCCGCGCGGTCTTCGCCGAGCGGGGCTGGAGCCGCGTGGTCGGCTTCCAGACGCGGAACCCGGTGCACCGCGCGCACGAGTACATCCAGAAGTGCGCGCTGGAGACCGTCGACGGGCTGCTGCTGCACCCCCTGGTCGGAAAGACCAAGGGCGACGACATCCCGGCCGACGTGCGCATGCAGTGCTACGAGACGCTGCTGGAGGGCTACTACCCGGCCGACCGCACCGTGCTGGGGGTGTTCCCCGCGGCGATGCGCTACGCCGGGCCGCGCGAGGCCGTGTGGCACGCCCTCTGCCGCAAGAACTACGGCTGCTCGCATTTCATCGTCGGCCGCGACCACGCCGGCGTGGGCAGCTACTACGGCACCTACGACGCGCACCACATCTTCGATGAGTTCCAGCCGCACGAGCTGGACATCGAGCCGATGTTCTTCGACCACACGTTCTTCTGCAAGACCTGCGGGAACATGGCCTCCAACAAGACCTGCCCGCACCCCTCCGACCACCACGTGTTCCTCTCGGGCACGAAGGTGCGCGAGATGCTCGGCAACGGCGAGGTTCCGCCGGTCGAGTTCACGCGTCCCGAGGTGGCCGAGGTGCTGATCGCCGCCTACCGCGGCCAGTAGCCTGATCTGACCGGCGGGGGCCAGGCGCCGCGAGGCTCCCGGCCCTCGCTTGCGTTCTTCGCCAGCAGGCTTGTTCAGGGCACCATATGGGAGGTTCCAGGCCTCCCGTGTGCAAATCCTCCGTCAGCGCACTTGCATTCCCCACTAAACCGCTTAGACTTGTGGAGCAACTGGGCAACGGTCAACCAACGCGGGGGCACAACCAGATGGACATCAACACCGGAATGATCGCAGCGGGGCTCGCCGTCGGCATGCTGGTCGGGGCGACGGGCATGGGCGCCGGCTCGCTGATGACGCCGATCCTGATCACCGTGTTCGGCATCCCGCCGACGACCGCCGTCGGCAGCGACCTGATCTACGCCGCGATCACCAAGACCTTCGGTGCAGCCCGCCACCACCAGCTCAAGAACGTGAACACCGAGCTGGGCCTGTGGATGGGCGCAGGCAGCGTTCCCGCCGCCATCCTGGGCGTGTTCACCCTCTACGAGATCTTCCCCCGCATCGGCATCGACGTGAACAGCGTGCTGCTGAACCTGATCGGCATCGTGCTGGTGATCGTCGGCATCACGGTGGCGGCGCGCACGTTCCTCACGATCCCGCGGCTGTGGAGCTCGGACAACCTGCCCACCGACGGCCCGCTGGACACCTGGCACAAGGTGCTGGCCGTCACGATCGGCGTCGTCTTCGGCTTCATCCTGGGCCTGACCTCGGTCGGCTCGGGCGTGTTCTTCGGCCTTACCCTGGTCACCCTGTTCCCGCTGGCCGCCCGCCGCGTGGTCGGCACCGACCTGTTCCACGCGATGCTGGTGACGGTCGCCGCCGGTCTGGCCACGCTGGTGTGGGGCACCCCCAACTTCAGCGTCGTCGGCTCGATCCTGATCGGCTCGATCCCCGGCATCCTGATCGGCTCGCACTTCACCAACCGCGTCCCCGAGCGGATGCTGCGCGGCGCGATCGCGCTGGTGCTCGGCGCCTCGGGACTGAAGACGCTGGACGCCGCCCCCTACTGGTACGTGATCGGCGGCGCGGTGATCCTGGTCGTGGCCGCGGTCTACCTGGCCAAGGGCGTCAAGGCTCCCAAGCCGGCCTCCGCGTCCACGCCGGCTGAGCTGCAGCAGACGTAACGAACGCCGCAGCGGCTCACGGTGCGGCCCTACACTCTGGGCCGCACCGTGAGCCACCGCGCAGCCGCCGCCATCCCGCTGGTCCTGATCGCCCTCTGTGCCGCGGCGTTTCTGCGCGCTGAGCAGCTGAAGCTGCACCACTCGCCGGTCGCGCATCCCCACGTGCGGCAGGCGTTCTCCCCCGGCTGCACCGATCCCGGCTGCCTGCCGGCCGCCACGCTCAGCTTCACGCTGCGAAAGGCACAGGCCCTGGATCTGGCGATCGTCGACGCCAACGGCAGCGTCACCAAGACGTTGGCCGCGGGCCGCCGCTACCGGAAAGGCCCCGTCGTGCTCCACTGGGACGGCAGCACCAACTCGGGTGGGCAGGCCCCGGACGGCCGCTACCGGCTGCGCGTGACGCTCGCCGACGGCCGCGAGGTCACCATCCCCGACGCGTTCATCGTCGACACGGTGCCGCCCACCATCCGGATCGACCACGTGCGCAAGGGCCCCGCCGCGCTGGCCATCCACTACACGCGGTCGCTCGGGAACGGGTACGCGCTCCTGATCGTGCGCCAGGGCAGCCGCATCGTCCTGCAGAAGCGCGTGATCCCGCACGTCGCGCACCTGGCGTACGGCCAGGTCGCTCCCGGCCACTACCTGATCGAGATGGTGGCGGTCGACCAGGCCGGCAACCGCACCCCCAATCCGCCCTCGTTCCCGGCGACGATCCCGTGAGCGGCATCGCCCTGGGCGCCATCGTCGCGGCCGCGGGGCTCGGCCTGCAGCTGTGCGCGGGCGGGCGCAACCTGCGAACGGCCGGGTTCGCCGCGTACGTCGCGGGCGTGCTGATCCTGGCCGGCGACCTGCTGCACTCGCCGATCTCGACCATGCGGACGGACGCGGGACGGCGCCCCGCGCTGGCCGCCGCCGGCCTGCTGCTGGGGCTGATCGCGATCGGCGTGGCGGCCGTGATCGCCCACCGCAAGCCGACGCTGGCGCTGATGGCGGTGGTGGCAGCGGCGCCGGGCCGGATCCCGCTGCACGCAGGCGGGCAGCAGGCCAACCTGCTGGTGCCGCTCTACGGCGTCCTGCTCGCAATCGCGCTGGCCCACGCCTACACCCTCGCCCTCGGCCGCGAGCAGCGCCCCCAGATGGGACTGGTGGGCTGGACGATGGCGGCGCTGATCGGCTGGAGCGCGATCTCGCTGCTGTGGAGCACCGACTCCCACCAGGGCGGCGTGCAGATGCTGTTCTTCTATCTGCCGTTCGGCTACCTGGCGACCCGGATCGTGGCGCTGCGCCCAACCCTCCGCCAGCTGCGGCTGATGCTCTACACGGACGTGGCACTGGCGCTGGTGTTCGCGGCCGTGGCGTTCTGGCAGTACGAGAGCCGCCATCTGTTCTGGAACCAGAAGATCATCGTCAGCAACCAGTACGCCTCGTTCTTCCGGGTCAATTCGCTGTTCTACGACGCCAGCGTGTACGGCCGCTTCATGGCGGTCGCGATCGTGCTGCTGGCGGCGGTGGCGGTATACCGGCGGGCGACGCCGCAGCTGCTGGGGCTGATGGCGCTGCTGTTCCTGGCCCAGTACCTGTCCTACTCGCAGTCCAGCTTGATGGCGCTGGCCGCCGGTTCCCTGCTGATCGGCGCCACCATCTGGTCGCGGCGGCTGCTGGTGGGCCTCGCCGTCACGGTGGCGCTGGTCGGGGTGGCCGGGCTGCTGGTCTCGTCGCACGGCAGCTCCACCAAGCAGGTGACGAGCGGCCGCTCGGTGCTGCTCTCCGACGGCTGGCGCGTGATCAGGCACCATCCGATCGACGGCGCCGGGCTGGGTGGCTTCGCCCGCGCAGCCCTGGCCGGCAGCGCTCACCCGAACCGCACCCGCACCGCCGCCTCGCACACCACGCCGGTGACCGTGCTGGCCGAGCTGGGACCGCTGGGGCTGGCCGCCTACCTGGCGCTGATCGGCTCGATCGCATGGGCGGCGTTTCGCACCGGCCCGGACCGGCTGCTGCGGTTCGGCCTGGCCGCAGCGCTGGCCGCTGTGCTGACCAGCTCGCTCTTTTACAATGCGTACTTCGAGGATCCCGCGTCGTGGATCCTGACCGCCCTGATCGTGTCCGTGGCAGCGCTACCCAACATCCGCATCCGGCAGGCCCGCGCGTGATCGCAGCCGGCCGCCGCGCGCTGGTGCTGGCGCCACATACGGACGACGGCGAGTTCGGCTGCGGCGGCACCATCGCACGCCTGGTCGAGGCCGGTGCCGAGGTGCACTACCACGCGTTCTCGTCGGCGTCGCGCTCGCTGCCCGAGGGCTTCCCCGCCGACACGCTGGTGCACGAGGCCCGCGCCGCCACCACCGCCCTGGGCATCGATCCGGAGCGCGTCTCGATCCACGACTTCGACGTGCGCACCTTCCCGACCGTGCGGCAGGAGATCCTCGAGATCCTGGTGGCCGCGAACGCCGAGATCGCACCGGACATGGTGCTGATGCCCTCGCTCGGTGACATCCACCAGGACCACGAGACGATCGCGCGCGAGGGCATGCGCGCCTTCAAGCGCACCACGCTGCTCGGGTACGAGATCCCGTGGAACTGCTTCGCCTTCCGCCGGGAGGCCTATGTTGCGCTGGAGCCGCGGCACCTGGACGCCAAGGTGACGGCGCTCGGCCACTACCGAAGCCAGCAGCACCGCAACTACGCGAACGAGGAGTACATCCGCAACCTGGCCCGCACCCACGGGATCGAGAGCGGCCGCGAGCTGGCCGAGGTGTTCGAGGTCTACCGCTGGATCCTGTGAGCGATCCGCTCAAGATCCTGGTCACGGCCAGCGGCGCGCCCGGCTCACCGCGGCTACTGCGGGCGCTACGGGAGGGAGACGGACGCCCGGTGCGACTGGTCGGCGTGGACATGCGCGACGAGTCGGCCGGACGGTTCCTGTGCGACCGCTTCCGGCGGGTGCCGCCGGGGGCGCACCCGGGGTACCTGGAGGCGTTGCTGGAGGTGGCCGAGCAGGAGCGCGTCGATGTGGTGTTCCCGCAGTCCTCGGCCGAGGTGGGCGCGATCGCGGCCGGCGCGAAGCGCTTCGGCGTTCCGGTGTTGGTGTCCCGCCCGGACGCGATCGAGCGGGCCAGTGCCAAGTCCGAGACAGTGCGTCTGGCGGAGCGGCTGGGCATCCCCCAGCCGCGCACGATCGCGGCCGCCGATGCCGACGGCTTCCGGACTGCGGCCGCCGAGCTCGGCTACCCGCGCCGCGACGTCTGCATGAAGCCGCTCGAGGCCAAGGGCTCGCGCGGCTTTCGGGTGCTGTCGGCGGGCGCCGACCGGCGCGAGCAGCTGCTGGGCGCGCGGCCCGGCACCCTGCTGCCCCTGTCTCTCGCGGATGCCGTCGAGACCCTGGACGGCGGCGAAGGGTTTCCCGAGATGCTGGTGATGGAGCTGGTGGAGGGCGAGGAGCTGGCGGTGGACGCACTCTGCCGGGACGGCCGCACGCTGATCGCGAGCGCGAAGACGCGGGAGGCGTTCCGGGCCGGGCTGGCGATGGAGTTCCGGATCATCGACCGGCCCGACCTGCTCGAGCACTCGCGCCGGCTGGTCGAGGCGCTCGCGCTGGACTGGATCGTGAACGTCCAGTTCCTCGGCGACCGGCTGCTCGAGATCAACCCGCGCATCTCGACGCTGGTCTACCAGCCCGACCTGAACCTGCCCTGGCTGGCCGTGCGGCTGGCGCTGGGCGAGATCGATGCGGACGAGGTGGCGGCGCTGGACGGACGCACCACGATCGGGCGGCGGGTCACCCGCTACTACGACCAGGTCGAGTACTCCTAGCACGTCGCTGGGGGCCCTCCCACCACGGGATCGGCTCGCGCACGTGGCCGCGCCAGACCCGCACGCCCTCGGCGCGCAGCAGCTCCGCCTGCTCCCGCTCCCAGCCGGGCGCCAGCCGGCCGCCGGACGTGACCACGCGGTGAGCCGGCACCCCGTCCGGCGACCGCGCCATCGCCCCGCCCACGGCCCTGGCGGCTTCCGGCTTCCCCAGCCAGGCGGCGATCCGGCCGTAGCTGGCGACCGACCCGGCCGGCACCCGGCGCACCATCTCGGCCACGGACCGCTCGAACGCGCTGGTCTCGGCAACGATCCGGAATCCGGGCGGGATGTTCATCGCGGCGATCCTAGAGTGAGCGACCCTAGACTGCCCGGTGATGCGAGTCCTGATCGTCGCCTTCTACTTCCCGCCGGCCGGAGGCGGAGGCGTGCAGCGGACGCTCAAGTTCTGCAAGTTCCTGCCGGAGCACGGCGTCGAGGTGCACGTGCTGACGCCGTACGACCCGAAATGGTTCGCCCGCGACGAGCACCTGCTGGAGGCGATTCCGGCCACGACGACCGTGCACCGCTGCCGGTTCCTGGGCCCGCGCTCGGCGTCGCGCGCGGACGCACTGGAGGGCCGCTCGGGGCTCGGCCGGCTCGCTACCGAGGCCCGCTTCGTGTACCAGCGGGCGCTGATCCCCGACAAGGCAATGCCGTGGCTGGCCACCGCCGTCCCGGCCGGCATCGGCGTGGTGCGCAGGCATGGCATCGACGTGATCATGTCGACGTCGCCGCCCAGCTCGACCCACCTGGTCGCCGAGGCGATCGCGACCGCGACCAGGCGCCCGTTCGTGGCCGACTTCCGTGACTCCTGGCTGGACAACCCTCACCGGCGCTACGACAAGGCCGGCGTGCGCGCCAAGCGGGCGGTGGAGTCGCGGATGGCGGCATCCGTGGGACGGCGGGCGACGGCGCTGACGGCGGCGACCGGCTCGATCGCCCAAGAGATCGGCCACCTGCACCCGGACGCGGCGCACAAGACCACCGTGATCGAGAACGGCGCCGACTTCGACGACTTCGAGCAGCTCTGCTACCGGCCCAACGACCGCTTCACGATCGTGCACGCGGGCTCGTTCTTCGGCCGGCGCTCGCCGCGGCCGTTCCTGCAGGCGCTGGCCGGGCTGCTCGACCGCCGCTCCGATCTGAAGGGCCTCGTCCTGGCGCGCTTCATCGGCGAACTGCGGGGCGAGGACCGCACGTTCGCAGACAGCCTCGGCATCGACGGCGCATGGCGCGAGGAGGGCTTCCTGCCGTACAGCGAGTCGCTCCGGGCACAGCGCGCGGCGGACGCGCTGCTGCTGCTGATACCGCACGCGGGCGGTCGCGGCGACACGGTGCTGTCGGGCAAGGTGTTCGAATACGTGGCGGCGCGCCGCCCGATGCTGGCGGCGGTGCCACCCAACGGTGCAGCGGCCAACCTGATCCGCTCCGTCGGCGCCGGCAGCGTGGTTGACTCGGACGACGTGGTCGCGATCTCGGCCGCGCTGGAGCGGATGGTCGACGGCTGGCAGAACGGCGGCCTGGCGGACGTCGAGCAGCCCGACGAGGTGCGCGACCGGCTGTCACGCGCCGGGCGGGCCGGCGAGCTGGCGGCGGTGCTGCGACGGGTGGCCGGATGAGCACCCGCTGGCTCGACCGCCTGCTGCTGGCGACGCTGTTCGTCCAGACGATGGAGAAGATTCAGTGGCAGGGTGGAGGCCTCAGCCTGACCATCACCAACATCACCTGCCTGGCCTTCGTCGCCGCCTTCCTGCTGACCAGGTTGCACGCCCGCGACAGCGCGATGCCGTGGGTCTGCGTCACGCTCTGCGGCTTCATGCTGGCCTTCCTGGCTGTCTACCTGGCCGGCTACTTCGACCTGCAGACGCGGCAGGGCCTGTCCTTCTGGGCGAAGGGCGTGGTCACCTGGACGATCCACTTCGGCTTCCTGGTCGTGGCCACGGCCTACATCCTGCGCCGCGGCGCGGAGCTGTTCGACCGGGCGCTGCGCTGGTTCCTGTTCGGCATGGTGGCGAACGCGGCCTACGGGCTGTTGCAGCTGGCGCTGGTGGTGGGCGCCGGCATCAACCTCGACAAGCTGGTGGTGGCACCGCTGACCGCCGGCCAGGGCAAGGCCAACGGCATAAACGTCTACGGCCAGGTCGCCGGCAGCCAGAGCATCTATCGGATCAACGCCCTGACGGGCGATCCCAATCACCTGGGCGTGATGCTGTGCGTGCCGCTGCTGGTGCTGCTGCCGCGCTACCTGTCCGACCGGCGCGGGCATCGGCGACTGGGGCTGCTGCTGGTGTTCCTGCTGGCTGTGCAGGCGCTGACGCTGTCCCGCAGCGCCGCGCTGGGCGACATCGTCGGCCTGCTGGTGCTGGCGCCGACGATCCTGCCGCGGCTGCCACGGCCGCGCACGCTGCTGCTGGCGCTGGGCGTGCCGATCGCAGCGCTGCTGCTGCTGTACTCGAGCTCGAGCTTCGTCCGCACCGTGATCAGCTCGCGGACGAACGTGAACGGCAGCGGCGTGAAGACGCACTTCGAGTTCTACTCGTTGGTGGGCCCGGCGCTCGACCCGCACCCGCTGTTCGGCATGGGCTACAACACCTTCGCGGTCTTCTACCAGTTCCTGACGGGCAAGTCGGACTTCGGCCCGCACAGCTTCTGGGTGGCGACGCTGGTCGAGACCGGGGTCGTCGGGTTGGCGTTGTACCTCGTCTTCTTCGCCTGGGTGACCGCCTGCGCACTGGCCATGCGGCACGCTGCCGACCCCGACCGCAAGCTGCTGGCCAACGGTCTGGTGGCCGCCCTGGCGGGCACCGTGGCCGCGAACTTCTTCTACCTGACGATGAGCTTCGACTACTTCTACGTGGTGCTGCTGCTGGTGGTGGCCGGCTACGCCCTGTTCGCTCCGGCACGGGTGTCCCTCTCGCGCACCGTCGCCGCTCCGGCACGGGCTCGCTAGAGCCCGCCTAGGACGGCTGCCGCACGCTGTAGATCTCCCAGCCGTGGCCCGCGCCGGGCACGTGCAGCCGTTGCTCCAGCAGCGGATCCTGATCGAGCTTCGCGATCAGCCCGGGGTGATCGGCCGGGATCACCAGGACGGTGACCCCGTACTTGCGGATGATCGCCTCGCGCTCGGCCTCGGAGCTGCTCGGCTTGAGGAACGTGATCACGTCCTGCCGGCGCTGCTCCGGCAGGCTGGCCGGCTCTGCGCGCGTGCGCACCTCCGGCACCGCCACCACGTAGGCGTTGGTGTAGGCACCCAGCCGGTAGGAGCGCAGCTGGTCGGAGAGCACCACCGGCATCGAACCGCCGTGCTGGTTCACCCAGTTCACGATCGCGGCGGGCAGGGTGGTGCGCTGCACTCGCGGGTGGCCGTGCACGACGTTCGACGCAACCGTGCGCAGCGACGACGGGTCGCTCAGCATCACGGCCGCCAGCGCCACGACGAGGGTCGGCAGCACCGCCGCCTGCAACGGCGGCGCCGGCAGCGCGCGCAGCCGGCGCAGCGCGTACCAGACCGCGCCGACGACAGCCGCGATCGCGATCGGCGTGGTCGGGAAGCTGGGGGCGAAGCTCCACAGCGACTGCACCCGCTTCGGCCCGATCGCGGCCGCGGCGCCCAACAGCACCAGCGCCGGCAGGATCCAGCGCCGGTCGGCGTACATCACGACCAGCGCCGCCACCACGGCCGTCACCACCTCCCAGGGGACGGCGGTGCCGAAGCGGTGGGTCTGGCCGATGCCGAGCGTGGCATTCAGCAGCAGCGCCGGCCCGGGCGCGGCCACCAGCACCAGCACGCCCGACATGACGGCCGACGGGTAGGCGAGCGACGGCGCGCGCCAGATCAGCAGCGGCACCAGCGCCAGCAGCGCGATCAGGAACCCGGGCTCGTGAGCGAGGATGGTCTCGGCGTTGAGAGCCAGGGCGTGCCCGTGCACCATCACGAACACGTCCGAGGTGGCGTGCTGGTAGGGCCCGGCCCGGATCACCGGCTTCGGGTACCCATGCAGCGCCACCAGCCAGACGAAGCCGAAGACGGCCGTGGTGACCGCGCCGGCCAGCAGCACGGGCAGCGCGCATCGGCGCGCGTAGGCGACCACCCCCACCAGCAGCGCCAGCAGCGGCACCGCGTAGCTGACGTGGACGAGCGCAACCGAGAGCACCGTCGCCGCCAGCAGGGCGGTCAGCCGGCGGTCGCCGGGCGTGCGCAGCAGCTCGGTGATCGCCAGCACGCCGACCGGCATCAGCACCAGAAACGTGAACGGCCCCGGCCAGCTGGCCATGCCCAGGTTCGGGTGCGAGCTGACCATCCACGTCCACAGCACCAGCGCCAGCGCCGAGGTGCCGACGGCGGTGCCGCCGACGGCGCGGCCGGCAGCGAACGTCGTGAACACCAGCAGGATCACGGCCGCCGGCACCAGGTCGGGGAAGCCGGCGGTGGGGTTGATGCCGGCCACCCGCAGGGCGGCCGCCTCCACGGCGTGCAGCAGCGGGAACACGTAGCCGGCGTGGGGTTTGCCGTTGGCCAGCTCGCTGACGGAGTCCAGCGACAGATGCGGCACGGCCAGGATCTTGCGGACGCGCGCCAGGTGGAACACGGCATCGCCGGCCAGCGACTCCTGCCACTGCACCGAGAACAGGGCGGCGACCGGCACGGCGATCGCGAGCACCATCCGGTCGGGGGCGCGGATGCCGTGCGGCCGCGGGTCGCTCACCGCCAGCAGCACGATCGTCTGCAGGGCCACGATCGCCAGCACCATGTCGAAGCTGAGCCCGACCGCGAAGCCGAGCGCCAGCGCGGGCGTCCAGGCCGCCATCCCGGCCGCCGGCACGGCGCCCAGCATGCCGACGGTATCCAGGCGCCGGGACAGGCCGATGGCGCAGGCCAGCGCCCAGCCCGGCAGCACCAGGGTCGTCGCCACGGCCAGCACCAGTGCCGGCTGGGAGGGGAGCACCGCTCCTGCCGCTCGCGTGACCGCGGCCGCGACCACCACCACCAGCACTGCTCGCACGACGGCGGCAAGGTCCCTTGGCAGCACCGCGCAACTCTACCGCGGCCTGCGGCCGGGCCTGCAGGGAACGCCAATCTGCCGCTGCTACCATCGGACCGCTTTGCTGAGGCGCCACAGGAAGCTCGTGATCCTGGCCGCCGCTCTCCTGCTGCTGCTGTGCGGTGGTGCGGCGGCCGCCTACGTGATCGCAACACGACCCGTCGCGGACGTCCACAACGGGCTCAGCGAGCCGTTCACGAGCGCCGCCGAGCCGACGTCGTCCGCGCCGGCGACGAGCGGCGGCAAGAAGCAGCCCAATTACGGCGCACCCTGGCCGATGTACGGGCGAAACGCGTCCCATAACCGTGACGCCTCCGACATGACCGAGGTGGCACCGCCCTTTACGAGGGTCTGGAAGAAGCCCGGTCACGGCATCCTCGAGTACCCGCCGTCGTACGTTGACGGCGTGCTCTACCTGGCCTCCGACGCGGGCTGGGTGGGCGCCTACCACGCCCAGAGCGGCGAGCTGATCTGGTCGAAGCGGTTCGCCAAGGTGCTGAACCAGCCAGCCTACTACCGCGGCCGGGTCTACTTCGGGTCGTACGATCGCAACGTCTACGCGCTGGACGCGGCCACCGGCAAGGTGATCTGGAAGCGCAACATCGGCGAGCAGATGGAGTCACCGCCGACGCTCGCGGCGGGGCGGCTCTACATGGGCGGCCTGGACGGCAGCGTGCGCGCGCTCGACGCCCGCACAGGACGGGTGCTGTGGACGTACCACACGTCCGGCGCGGTCAAGGGCGCGATCGCGGTGTCGGGAGGGCGCCTGTTCTTCGGCGACTACGCGGGCGTCATGTACAGCCTGCGGGCCGGCAACGGCGGCCTGGTCTGGCGCACGGCCAGCAACGGGCTGTCGTCGGGCCTGCGGTCGGGCACGTTCTACTCGACCGCGAACGTGCGCTACGGCCGCGTCTACATCGGGAACACCGACGGAAAGCTGTATTCGTTCGTGGCCTCGAACGGCCGCATCGCCTGGACGCACACGATCGACGGCTGGGTCTACGGCAGCCCCGCGGTGTGGAACGGGATGGTGTTCGACACCGGGTACGACGGCAACTTCCAGGCGATGGACGCGCGCACCGGGGCGGTACGCTGGAGCACGCGGCTGCCGTACCTCACGACGTCGTCGCCGACCGTGATCGGCCGCTACGTGTACGTGGCATCGCACGGCGCCAGCGGCAAGAGCGGCAACCTGTGGGCGTTCGACCCGCGCACCGGCCGCAAGGTCTGGCATTTCCCGGACGGCTGGTACTCGACCGTCGCGACCGCCGGGCCCAAGGAGCTGGTCGTGACCGGCCCTCGCCACCTGTACCTGCTGCGTTCGCGATAGGTTTGGGGCGTGCGGCCCTTCTTCATCGTCGGCTGTGACCGGTCCGGCACCACCATGCTGCGCCTGATCCTGGACCGCAGCGACGACGTCGCGATCCCGACGGAGTCGATGTTCATCGCCGACATGGCCGCGATTCGATCACGGTTCGGCGACCTGGCAAGCGACGAGCAGTTCGACCGGCTGGCGGACACCGTGTGGCGGCATCCGAAGGTGCGGCAGTGGCGGCTGGAGGGGGCGCCGCCGCCGCGAGCGGGCCGCAGCAGCGGTGCCGCCTACCGGGCCGCCCTGGAGGCGCCCTACCTGGCCTACGCGGCGCAGCACGGAAAGCCCGGTTGGGGTGACAAGACGCCGTTCTACATCGGCCACATCGACGAGCTGCGCCGGGTGTTCCCGGATGCGCGGATCGTGAACCTGGTGCGCGACGGCCGGGACGTGGCGCTGTCGTTGCTGCGGGTGCCGTTCGGCCCTGCCAACGTGTGGGCGGCGGCGCACCAGTGGCGGGACGCCGTCGACGCCGGGGAGCGGGCCGCCGAGCGGCTGGGCGACGACCTGCTGACGGTGCGCTACGAGGACCTGGTGGCAGCTCCGGAGACGGCGATTCCGGCCGTGTGCGTGTTCCTCGAGATCGGCTACCGGTCCGAGATGCTGGCGGTCGAGGAGACGCCGCCTGAGCTGATCGCGGCCGGGCAGGAAGCATGGTTCCGGGAGCTTTACGGCGGCATCAGCGCCAACTCGGTGGGCAAGTGGCGGCGGCAGATGTCACGGTCAGACATCGCGCTGTTCGAGTCGATCGCAGGCCCCGAGCTCCAGCGCCACGGATACCAGACCGGCCTGGGCAGCAGGCCGCCGCGCGTCCCCGGCGCCGCCTACCTGGCGCACAACTGGTCGGTGAAGCTGTGGCACTTCACGGTTTTGCACCTGTGGCGCGAGCGGGGACGCGAGGTGCCCTACCTGGTGCGGCGGAGGCTGTCTAAGTGATGCGGGAGCCGGCGGCCTTGTCCCAGGTGGCGGGGACGCCGCGGCGCAGGTAGCCGGTCAGCGCGATCACCGTGGCCAGGGTCACCAGCAGGTAGTAGTGCAGCACCCGCAGCGGGCGGAAACGACCGCCGGTGGCGATCGAGAGCGCGGCCATCGCCAGCCCGGCCAGCTGCAACGCCAGCACGGCCGCGTAGATCCAGCCGTGCGTGACCAGCAGCGCGCTCGTGACCAGCAGCACGATGTGGAGCGGGCCGCTCCAGTAGCGCAGCAGGCGGTGGGAAACCAGCTCGATCCAGTAGGTCAGCCCCAGCCTGCGCAGGCCGAACATGTGCCCGCGAAACAGCATCAGCCAGGCGTGCTCGAACATGCGCACCTTGCGGCGGAACTCGTCCTCGATGTCGGTGGTCATGCTCTCGACGCCGCGCGCCTCGGGCTCGTAGACGGCCCGGTAGCCGTTCTGCACCATCAGGTACGGGAAGGACATGTCGTGGCCGAAACGGGGGTCGACCTCGCGATAGGCGTCACGGCGGACGGCGTAGATGGCGCCGTTTGAGCCCGTGATCGAGTGCAGCCGCGACTCTCGCTCGCGCAGCCACATCTCGTAGCGCCAGTAGAGGCCCTCCTGGTTGGTGCCGCCCTCCGGGTTGACCAGGCGTACGTAGCCGCAGACCATGCCGACGCGGGGGTCGGCGAACGGCTTCACGATCTGGAGCAGCGCGTCCGCGTCCCAGCGGACATTGGCGTCGCCGAAGGCCACCACCTCGCCGATGGTCTCGCGCACGGCCCGGTCCTGGGCGGCGACCTTGCCGCCGCGGTCGCAGACCAGCAGGCGCACGCCGCGGTCGGCGTAGCGGCGGACGATCTCGTGGGTGGCGTCGGTGGAGGCGTCGGAGGTGACGAGGATCTCGAGCCGGTCGCGCGGGTAGTCGAGCTTGAGGGCGTTCTCGAGCTTTGCCTCGATCACATCCTGCTCGTTGTACGCGGGGATGATCAGGCTGACCGTGGGCAGCACGTCGGCCTTGGCCACCGGCCAGGGCCGCAGGCGCGACCAGGCGGCCACGAACAGCGGGTAGCCGAGGTGCGTCCAGACCAGCGCAGCCAGCGAGGCCCAGAACAGGATCTGGAGCAGGAGGATCACGCGCGAATCATAGGATCAGCCGTCCGCGGTGACCGCCGCAGGCCGGCGGTAGGCGGGGAAGTACGCGTCGGCGGGATCGGCGCCGGCCCGCTCGCAGAGGCGGCGGTAGGCGGCCTGGTCGTGGATCGCCGAGCCCACGTAGTAGGGAGCGCGGCCGGGGCCGAACGAGCACTTGAAGCCGTGCAGAGCGTCGCCCTCGCGGAGGCCGCCGCCCAGGTTCAGGACGGCAAGGCCGCTGTCGCGGGCGATCCGCATGGCCTCGTAGATGACCAGGTTGGTGGCAGCGCTGCGGCGGCCCTCGTCGGTGGAGGCGGAGAGGAAGTAGTGCATGGCGCCGGCGCCGCACAGAAACAGGGCGGCGGCGGAGCCGGCGTCGAGCATCAGCAGGCCGTCGCCGAGCGCGTCCAGCGCCGCGAAGTAGGCGAGCGGGAACAGGTAGCCGACGGCCGCCCCGATGCCGCGCATGGCGTCGTTGTAGAGCCCCCAGAAACGCTCCAGGTCGCGACTGGCGCTGACCGTGACCCCGCGGCGGATCGCCTTTCGCAGCTTGTTACGGGCCTGGGGCACCATCCGGCGCACCAGCTCGTCGTCGTCGCCGTCCAGGTCGAGCACGATCATCTCCTGGACGCGGGTCAGGGCGACGTCGTCGCCGGCGAAGCGCTGGTTCTGGCGCACCGGGTGGAAGCGGATGAACTCGGAGACGACGCCGCGCTCGGCGCAGGCGGCACGGAAGGCCGCGCGCCAGTCGCCGGCGGCCGACGGTCCGGCGAAGCCGTAGGCGCTGGTCAGGTCGCAGCGACCGTCGGGCAGCGGGCGAACGAGGAACGGGTACAGCACGCCGTCATGGGAGAACACGGCCGGCTCCGCGTCCTCGGCCAGGGCTGCGGCGGCCAGGAACTCGGGGCGGTAGTAGGGATCGCCGTCGCCCAGGCGACGCCACTCGTCGGCGTACTCGACCGGCGACAACCAGCCGCTCACGCGGGGAACCCGTCCGGCGGCACATCTTCGACCCACTGCTCGCTCTCGTTCTCGGCGTCGAAGCCGTGGCGGAACAGAACGACCGGGACGGTTCGCAGCAGCAGGCGCAGGTCGCCGGACAGGGTGATGTCGCGGACGTACTGCTGGTCCATCTCGATCATCTGCGACCGGCGCAGGGTGTTTCGGCCGGAGACGCCGGGCAGGTGGCTGAGGCCGGGGCGGACGGCCAGCGTCTCCAGGTAGTGGCTGCGATAGCGGTCGATCAGCTCACGCGGCTTGGGTCGCGGGCCGACCAGCGACATGTCCCCGCGGATCACGTTCCAGAGCTGCGGCAGCTCGTCCAGCGAGGAGGCGCGCAGCCACTTGCCGAGCGGAGTGATGCGAGGGTCGTTGCGCTCGAACCAGAGGCCGGCGCCCTGGGTGGAGGCGCCGCGGATCATGGTGCGGAACTTGTAGATGGTGAAGTCGCGGTCGTCGCGTCCGACGCGTTGCTGGGTGAACAGGATCGGGCGGCCCTGGGTGCGCCACAGGGCGACGGCGATGACGCCCATCACGGGTGCGGTGACGACGGCCATCAGGCCGGCGCCGGTCACGTCCAGCGCTCGCTTGCCCACGCGTGTGTAGAGCCCCATGGCCGGGGATTCTACGGTTGGTCAGCCGCGGCCGGCGCGCCCACCAGCTCGCGGTAGAGCTCGATGTGGAGGCGGGCGGAGGCGTCCCAGGTGAGCGTGTCGCGGGCGCGGACCGCGCCGGCGCGGGCCTCGGCCATGGCGGTCGGGTCGTCGAGCAGCTCGCGTACGGCGGCTGCCATGGCCTCGACGTCGCCGGCGGGGACGACCCGCCCGGCGCCGAAGCGGCGCACGTTCTCGCCCAGGCCGCCGACGTCGTAGGCCACGGCCGGGACGCCCGCGCCGAGGGCGCGGAGCAGCGTGCCGGACTGGTCGAGGCCGGGCTTGTAGGGGAAGATGGCGAGGGTGGCGTCGCCATAGGCGCGGTCGACCTCGCTCTGCGGCAGGTAGCCGAGGCGCCACTCGGCCAGGTCGCCGGCGCGGCGCTGATAGCCCTCGACCGGCTCCATCGGGTCGCCCGCCACGAGCAGCCTGCCGCCCTCGACCAGGCGGGTCACCTCGATCGCGTCGTCGATGCCCTTGTAGGGGCGGATCAGGCCGAAGCAGAGCAGGGTGCGGCCGTCGTCGGTGCGAGGCGGGTCGGATCGGATGATCGGATGCGGGATGACCCGCAGCTTGTGATCGGGGACGCCCTGGGCCGCGAGCGCGTCGCGGCCCGACTCGGAGTGTGCGACCACGCGCTGGAAGCGGCGGTAGAGCGCGTCCCAGACGCCCTTCTTGGAGGAGGTGCGGCGCTGGGCGTTGTCGTGGGCGGTGTAGACAAGCGGGGCGCGGCTGCGCAGGAGCACGCGATCGACCTCGGGGATGGAGAGCCACTGGACGTGCACGACGTCCGGGTGGCGGAGCGCCAGCTGGGCCAGGCCGAACGGATGCTCGGCCACCTTCAGCGGCACGCGCAGGCGCGAGCGGCCGAACAGCCGGGCCGAGAGCGGGTAGAAGACCAGGCTGCGGCGGTAGCCCTCGGGATCCGGCATCTGCCCGAAGCGGAAGCGGGTAGTGACCAGCTCCACGTCCTCGCCCCGCGCGGCCAGGGCCGAGCACAGGTGGTGGTCGTAGTCGGGGCCGCCGAAGCCGGGTGGGTTGGCGATGACGATGCGCACCGGCGCAGGCTACCGGCCGCGACGATGCCGGTGATCCACACGCAGAAGTGCGGTTAACCCCATGGTCGCGCGGAGGCTGGACGGGGATGATGCAGGCATGGACACCATCACCGACACCCATGATCTGATCATCGTCGGCGGCGGCGCCGCGGTGGTCGAATCCGCCACGATCGCACGCCTCAACGGCCTCCACCCGCTGGTGGTGCCGATGATTCCGACCCGCCTCGACCTGCTGCACCGCCCCCTCCGCGTTTGGGACGGGGACAGGGAGCTACGCGGCCGCGCGGTCGTGATCGCCGCGGACGACGGTCCTCTCCCGGCCGTGTACCGCGACTGGCTGGCGCACGACAGATACGGCAACCTGCTCACCGAAGAGAACTCGACCCGGACCAACGTCGAGGGCGTGTTCGCAGCCGGCCGCGAGGCCGCGCGCGAAGCGCTCCGGTGGCTGGGTGCCACGGAGGCAGCGACCCAGCCGGTCGCCGCTTGAGCAGCCGCGCCGGAGGGCCGTCCACTCGGGGTCGGCGGCTCTCCGGTCAGGCTGCACATCCGTGACGCCCGCGTGACGCGTCCCGAGCGGCGCTTTCGCGCGCCCGTGTCACGGGCGGCACCAGTCCGGTGCCGGAATGCCCCGGCCGCCGCGTCGTAGTCAAACCCCGAATTTGGCCGCGACGAGCGTTCGAGCCAAATCGGTGTCACGGCTGTTGTGACATCTGTCAGGCAGGCCGCGCAAACCTGGAACGCCGGCCCGGTCGGTGTTTGACACCGTTAACGTGACGAGAGGCGGCGGCGGCTCGTTGGAGTACCGACACCCGTCGTTACGCGGCGGAGCCGGAGACGATGCTCCGGACGACGTCCAGCAGCGACGGCAGCGGCGGCGGGCCGACCCGGAGCGTGCGGGCGCCGATTGCACGGCCGGCCAGCATGTCCGACTCGGCGTCGCCGATCACCACCGATCGCCCGAACTCGATCTCCGGGAAGGCCGCGCGGGCCTGCTCGAACAGCCCTGTCCCGGGCTTGCGGCAGTCGCAGCTGTCGCGCGCGTGCGGACACACGAACACGCCGGAGATCGGCAGATGGGCCATGCGCGCGTTCACGCGGTCGACGTCGTCCACCGTCATCCGTCCCAGCGCCACGCCGCGCTGGTTGGTCACCACCACCACCATCCAGCCGTTGCCGGCCAGCATCCGCACCGCCTCTTCGGCACCGTCGAGGAACCGAAACCGCTCCGGCGTCGTGACGTAGTCGCCCTCGGGCGCCTTCTCGTTGATGGTGCCGTCACGGTCGAGGAAGGCGGCGCGACCGCTCATTCGCCGAACAGGCTGTGCTCGACAAGCTCGCAGATCGTGTGCAGCACCAGCATCGTGCCCTCCTGGATCTGCGGCGTCGGCACGGCCGGGATCGTGAGCAGGTGATGGCACAGCGGGCGCATCCGCTCCGCCCCGCCGTCGCCTGTCACGCCGATCGTGAGCAGGCCCAGCTCGCGCGCGGCCCGCAGCCCCTCCAGCACGTTCTCGGACGTACCGCTCGTGGAGAGCGCGATCGCCGCGCCGTCGCCGTTGCCGAACGCGTGCACCTGCCGGGCGAACACCCGGTCGAACCCGTAGTCGTTCGCGATCGCCGTCACCGCCGCCGTGTTGTCCGCCAGCGCCAGCGCCGGCAGGGGCGCCCGGTCGATCATGTAGCGCCCCGTGAACTCGGCCGCCAGATGCTGGGCGTCCGCAGCGCTGCCGCCGTTCCCGAAGATCAGCAGCGTGCCCCCGGCGTCGAACCGGGCGGCCAGGTCGCGGGCGGCGGCCGCGATCGCCGCGGCCGTCTCCTCACTTGCCAGAGCCTGGGCCATCGCGACATGCATCGCCAGCCGCTCGGCCGCGCGCTCAGCCATCACTCATGCTCCAGGTGGTCAGGCCCTCGGGCTCGAACGCGAACTCGGTGACCTGCCCGCCCATCCGTGTCAGCGCCTCGGCCACCCGGTGCTTCTTCTGGAACTCGCAGTAGAACAGCATGTAGCCGCCGCCGCCTGCGCCCGTCACCTTCCCGCCCAGCGCTCCGGCCCGCCGCGCCGCCGCGTACGCCTCGTCGATGAAGCCGGTGCTGATCTTGGGCGACATCCGCTTCTTCTGTTTCCAGGCCTCGTGCAGCATGTCGCCGAACTCGCGCGGCCGCCGCCGCACCAGCGCGTTCTTCATCTCCATCGCCAGCTGCTTCTGGCTGCGAAGCGCGGCCAGCGTGCCGGCCTCGCCGCCCTCGTAGCGCGCGGTCTGATCCTCGATCACGCCGTCCGAGCGGCGCGTGGCGCCGGTGTAGCAAAGCAGCATGTTGTGCTCGAGCTCGTTCACCACGTCCGCGCTCACCCGCAGCGGGTTCACGATCACGTGATCCGCGCCGAACTCGATGAAGTTGAACCCGCCGAATGTGGCCGCGTACTGATCCTGCATGCCGCCCAGCATGCCCATGTCGACCCGTTCGATGTGATGCGACATCTGGGCGATCTCGTAGTCGGTCAGCGCCAGGTTGTGGTGCTCCCGCAGCAGTCCGACCAGCGTCACCATCACCGTCGAGCTGGAGCCGAGCCCCGACCCGGGCGGGGCGTTCGAATGCAGGAAGATGTCGTAGCCGGGTGCGGCCGGATCGCCCAGCCGCCGGATCGCCGCCTTCACCAGGTCGAGCCGGCCGTCGAAGATCGGCGCCTCATCCACGTTGTAGTTCACGGCCAGCCCGAAGTCCGCGGACTCGATCCGCACCTGCCGGTCACGCCGTGGCCGCAGCAGCCCATACGCGTAGCGGGCGATGGTCGCGTTCAACACCAGCCCGCCCTCCCGCTGCGGGAACGGCGGGACGTCGGTGCCGCCGCCGGCGAAGCTGATTCGAAGGGGTGCGCGGGAGCGGATGTTCATCGGCGTTTCGCAGCGCAGCCTATCGGTAGACTTCCGCGCCGTGTCCCAGAACCCCAGCCCCGACCAGGACGGCGAGGTGCGCCTGTCCGAGTACGCCGGACGCGTCATCCGCAACTGGTACATCGTCCTGGCCACGGTCGTGGTGGCCGTGCTGCTGGTGGTGCTGCACACGGTCGGCACCGGCAAGCAGTCCCAGGCCCAGGCGACGGTGTTCCTGGGCACGCCGCTGACTCCCACAGGTGGATCGGCCCAGCTGAACTCGGTCGTGGCCAATCCCACCAGCGCCCAGGCGTACCTGCACACGGGCTCCGTGCTCGACGCCGCCGCATCCAAGGCCGGCATCAAGTCCGGCGCCGCGCTGCGCAGCCACCTCAGCGTGACCGCGCTGCAGAGCACCACCACCAAGTCCACCGGCGCCACGCCCAATATGCAGATCACGGTGCAGGGCCCCTATGACCGCACCTCCGCGCAGGCAGCGGTGCAGTCGCTTGGTGACTCGCTGATCGCCTGGGCCAACAAGTACCAGACGGCCAAGATCGACGCGCTCACGGCCCAGATCGCGACCGACAAGGCAACGATCGCCACCCTCCAGCAGACGCTGACCGCGGCCCAGAACCAGCTGAAGGCGTTGGGCGGCTCTGGCATGTCGAGCACCGACAAGGCCACCGTCTCGGCGGCGTTGCTGTCGACCATCTCCGACACCGGCTCGCGCATCGACGAGATCTCCCTGCAACTGACCCAGAACCAGCTCTTCCAGGCCAGCGCGAAGGACGTGGAGGCGGCCGGATACGTGCAGACCCCATCCGGCGGCCGCGTCACCGCGTCCAACCGCAAGAGCAGGCTGATCGTGGCCATCTTCGTGGGCCTGGTCGTGGGTGTGATCCTCGCCCTGCTGTGGGATTCCGTTCGCCGTCGCCCGCGCAAGACCGAGCCGGCGGCGGCGCCATGAGCACCCGCTCCTGCCCGGAGTGGCCGGAGCTGCTCGACCGCGCCCCCGACCTGCACTTCAAGCACTACACCGCCGACGAGCTGCAGCTGGCCGCCGACATCGTGGTCGCACTAGGGCCGGGCGTGCGCCTGTCCGAGATCGAGGTCTGCGCCGACACCCAGCGGAACGTTTTCTACGCAGCACACACCGACCCCCGTCTGGCCGATGCGCTCAGCCGCAGCTACTGGCAGGAGCTGGATAGCTGGACGGGGGAAACCGGATCCCCGTAAGCGGTTCCTTGCACACCGGGACGGGGGATACGCCGATCCCGGCCTGGATCCGATCTCTTCAGTACATGGGATCGATCGATTCCAACTCACGCTGGGGGGAACACCAGATGAGCGAGGCACAGCCCACACGGGAGCTCGCACCGGTACAGCCATCGCACGCGGACGAGGTACCCGAACACGATCCACTCGAGATCCAGCGACTGCTGGCGTGGTACTTCCACGGAGAGGATCCGCCCCGGGCCAGCGGCGGCGAGCGCGAACTTCGCGACGCGGCCTGACCGGGACGTGAAAGCGGCGGGCCGTCCTCCCTGGGGACGGCCCGCCGCGCGAAACGCTCAGAACCTGCGCGCCAGCCAGGCCTGACTCCAGGCCAGGAACGATGCCACCAGCCGCCCCGGCTGCTGGGTGGCCGGCCGCACGGTGGCAAAGTCGCGCACCGGGTCGATCCCGGCCACGTCGGCGGTGGCCAGCGTGCCCCGTTCGAGCTCCCGCTCGACGGCCAGCTGCGACAGGAAACTGACCCCAAACCCGGCCTCGACCGCGGCCTTGGCCGACTCCTGCAGGCCCAGCTCCATGGCCACGTTCAGATCACGGGGGCGCACGCCTGCGCGGCGCAGCTCCTCCTCGATCACGGTGCGGACGCCGGCCCCCGCCTGCATCAGGATCAGCGGCTCTCCCACTAACTCGTCCAGCTCGACGGTGCGGCCCGCGAAGCGGTGGCCGGCCGGTACCGCCAGCACCACGCGGTCGCGCAGGAACGGCTCGTAGGTGAGCGCGCGGTGCGGCCGCGTCGCGCCGACCACGCCCAGCTCGAGCTCTCGGGCCAGCACCCGGTCGATCACCGTCGAGGTGGCCTCGATCCGAAGCGACACCGTCACCTTCGGATGCTCCGCGCGAAACCCGCCCAGCAGCAGCGGCAACACGTGCTCGCCAAGCCCTGTGCTGGAACCCACCACCAGCGACCCGGTCAGCTCACCGTCACCGTCGGCCAGCTCGCGCTGGAACTCGTCGGACAGCGCCAGCATCCGCTGCGCGTAGCGCTGCACCATCACGCCCCGCTCGGTGAGCCGCGCGCCACGGCCGCCGCGGTCGAGCAGGGGCTCGCCGATCTCGCGCTCGAGCGCCCGTATCTGCTGGCTGACGGCCGGCTGGCTGACGCCGAGCGCCTCGGCTGCGGCCGAGAACGAGCCGCGCTCGGCGACCTCGCTCAACGTGCGCAGCTGGCGCAGATCCATAAGCAAAGCTTATCGCAGCTGGTAGAGAGGTGCCGGGCACCGTTCCATCAGCCGTGTCACCGCCGTGACGCGCATGCGCCTGTTTCGGCCGGATCCCGTCACGGCGACGTGACGCCGAGGTCACGCGTGTGACGACGGTGCCCGGCACCTCCGTTCCACCCGCGCGGCCGGCCGTCGCCGCGCGGGTCGTCGAAACACTTATGGGCGGCCGGGGTCAGCGGCGGACGAGGCCCTGGACGGCCAGGTCGATGAGACGGTCGGGGTCGCGCCGGACGCGGTGGTGTGCGGACGCGGGCTTGCGTTCCAGCACCAGATCCTCCAGCCGCTCCAACGGGCGCAACCGCTCCTCCGCGATCAGCCGTTCGTCGACCCCGCCCAGCCTCCCGGCGAAGGTCGTGTAGACCGGCGTGCCCAGCACCACCGCCTCGCGGTTCATGGTGCCTCCTGCGCTGATCACGAGATCCGCGCCCGCCACCAGGCTCTGGCCGTCCACCGCCGACTCCGGCACCAGCAGCGAGGGCAGCGCCATCGCCCGGATCCGCTGCGCCTGATCCGGCGTGCGCGGCAGCACCACCCCGCGCACCCGCTCGCTTTGGCCCAGCTGCTCGAGCAACGCGTCGAACAGCGGGTTCTCGAACCGGTGGTAGAGGGCCAGGTCGGCCGGCGGTCGCAGCACCAGCCCGAGCCGCTCGCCGTCCAGTCCCAGCGCCGCCGGCACGGTCGCGTCCGGCCGGAAGTTGGCGAGGTAGTACTCCTCCTTCAGGCCCGGGTACGTGACCAGCTTGGGCGGACGCGCGCCGTACCCGGCCACCCGCTCGGGCGGGATCGCGTCGGGCATCAGCACCCGCTGCGCCAGCCGGCAGTTGAGCCCGTGTTGCAGCCGCGCGTACTCGTAGTCGAACATGGTCGTGTTCGGCACCCGCAGCGCGCGGCACGCCATCGGCAGGTCGGTCGACCCGTGCGCCCACGCCACATCGAAGCGGCCACGCCGCCCGAACCGGGTCATCGCCGTCACCCTGCCGGCCGCGGCCTGCGCCTTGCCCAGCCGCGAGCCGCCGCCGTGATGCCCGACCACCGTGTGCTCGATGCCGTGCAGCTCCAGCAGCGAGATCGTCTGCGCGAACGCCCGTGCCGTCACCGACACGTCCCACCCGCGCGCCTGCATCCGGCGCACCAGCGGCGCGAAGATGGGCACGTGGGGCGAGTTGGTGAGGTCGATCCAGACGCGCACGGGCGTCAGCTGCTACGCCGCGGCCGAGGCCGCGCCGCGGACCGCGTTCACGACCTCGCGCTGCTGCTCCTCGACGAGCGTCGGGAACATCGGCAGCGCCAGCCCCTCGCGGGACGCCGCCTCCGTCACGGGCAGCGATCCCTCCCGGTAGCCCAGGTGCCGGAACACCGGCTGCAGGTGGTGCGGCTGGCCGTAGTACACGGCCGACGCGACTCCCGCCTCCTTCAGCCGCCGCTGCAGCTGCTCGCGGGCCGGCGTGCGCACCACGTACAGGTGGTAGATGTGCGAGCGCCCGGGAGCGACCTCGGGCAGCGACACGTGCTCGCCCAGCCCCAGCTCGCGGTACCTGGCTGCGGCCGCCATGCGGCTCTCGTTCCACCCGTCCACCTCCGGCAGGAACCGCCGCAGGATCACCGCCTGCATCTCGTCCAGCCGCGAGTTGACGCCGATCTGCTCGAACACCCGCTTGTCGCGCGACCCGTGAAACCGCAGCAGCCGCACCTTCTCGGCTATCTCCTCGCTGGAGGCGATCGCCATGCCGGCGTCGCCCATCGCCGGGAAGTTCTTGGTCGGGAAGAACGAGAACGTGGCCACGTCGCCGTAGCTGCCGGCCCGGTAGCCCTCGAACGTCGCCCCGAAGGCCTGGGCGGCGTCCTCGATCAGCGCGATCCCATGCCGGTCAGCCAGCTCACGGAACGCGCGCAGGTCGGCGGTCTGGCCGAAGATGTGGACGGGCATCACGGCCCGCGTGCGCTCCGTGATCGCCGCCTCGGCCGCGTCCGGGTCGAGGCACAGGGACACCGGGTCGATGTCGGCGAACGCCGGCGTCGCGCCGCGGCGCGCGATCGCCTCAGCGGTCGCAAAGAAGGTGTAGGCGGTGGTCACGACCTCGTCCCCCGGGCCGATGCCGAGCGCCTGCAGGCCCAGCTCGAGCGCGTCGGTGCCGTTCGCGACGGCCACCGCGTGTCCGTAGCCGACCGACGCCGCCACCTCCACCTCGAGCGCCCGCACGTTGGGGCCGAGGATGAATCGGCCGGAGTCGATCACGTCGCCGACGAGCTGCTTTATCTCGGGCAGCAGATCCTCGTACTGCGCCTTGATATCCATCAAAGGAACCGACACAAGGAGGCCGAGTCTAGACGGCCGACTGCCGCCGTCGTCGCAGTAGCCACCAGCCCGCGAGCGCCACCGCAGCCACCACCACCAGGTAGTCGAGGTAGCCCAGCCGGTGATGCCAGGTGTCCCAGTTGGCGCCCGCGGCGTCGCCGATCCAGACCAGCAGGAAGCACCACGGCAGGCAGCCCAGGAAGGTCAGCACCGAGAACCGCAGCAGCGGCATCCGCGCCACCCCGGCCGGCAGCGAGATGAACGTGCGCACCAGCGGCACCATCCGCGCGAAGAACACCACCGGCGTGCCGTAGCGCTCGAACCAGCGCTGCGCCTGGTCGATGCGCCTGGTGCTGTGGTCGTGCCGCAGGATCGCGTAGTCGACGCCGTAGGCCCCTACCCCCCAGGCGATCCACGAGCCCACGAGGTTCGCGAACGCGCCCACCAGCACCGCCTGCCAGAACACCAGATCGCCCTGCGACACCAGGTAGCCGGCGTACACCATCGTCACCTCGCTCGGGATCGGGATGCACGCGCTCTCGAGCACCATCAGTACGAACACGGCGGTCAGGCCGTGCGCCGCCACCTGGTCCTGCACCCAGTTCGCCAGCGAGGTCAGCACAGCGGGTCAGACACGCGCCACGGCGATCAGGGAGGGCATGTCGAACGTGATGTGCCCGTCGGCGCGGAGGTGCTCCAGCCGCGGTGCCAGCTCGGTGACGACGGCTGCCCGTCGCTCATCGCCGGCTGCGGCAAACGGACCGGCGGCGGGGTTCGACCCGGCGACCCCGGCGGCGAACTGCTCCGGGCCTCCGGCGAACCGGGCCCGCACCCGCTCGATCTCGATCACCACGTCGTCGTAGCCCGCCTCCTCCAGCAGCCGCCGCAGCTCGCCCGGATCGGACAGACCGTACGGCGCGCGCAGGATGTCCGCGACGTCGCGGCCGATGTGGCGGTCGATGGCCTCGGTCAGGGCATACCACCCGGCCGTGTCCGGCAGGTCGGTCCAGCACGCGACCGCCAGCCGGCCGCCCGGCGCGAGCACGCGGCGAAACTCGCGCAGCGCCGCGTCCCGGTCCGGGAAGAACTGCAGCCCCTGCTGACAGGTGACCACGGTGAAGGCCCCGTCGTCGAAGGGGAGCTCGTCGGCTGAGCCCTGCACGTAGTGGATCGGCGCGCTGCCCTCGACGGGCGGCCACGTGCGCGCCTGGGCGAGCATGCCCTCGCCCAGATCCAAGCCGGTGACGTGGCCGCCAGTGCCGCTGCGGGAGGCGATCGCGCGGGTGAGCACCCCCGTCCCGCAGGCGACGTCGAGCGCACGCTCACCGGGGCCGACCTCGACCGCATCCGCCACCGCCTCCGCCAGTGGCACGAACATGGCCGGCGCCAGATACCGCTCGTAGCTGGCCGGCGCGCCGGGGTCGTTCGCCGCCCAGTCCATGGCGCTGCTCACGACGACGCCTCCTGCTCGAGCAGCTCCAGCTGGCGGCTGAGGCCCTGCTCGATGTGCCCCCTTGCCAGCCCCGCCACCAGCCGCGGCAGCGCGACCACGGCGGTCAGCGTGACGCGGCTGCCGCTGCCGTCCGGCTCGACCACGAACTCGGTGGTGCCGTCACGGATGCCGTCCACCCGCTGCTCCACCAGGCGCCGCGGCGGCTCAAGCTCCGTCCGCCGCACCAGCATCCGCTCGCTCTTGCCCATCGCCGACACAGTGCAGGAGATCTCACCGGAGCCGAGCACCTCGACCTGCGACACCGATGTCGGCAAGGTGCGCACGTGGCGGTGGGGATCGCTGATCACGTCCCAGACGTCCTGCGGGGCGGCGGACGGCATCCGCCTCGAGACGGACGCCTTCACGACGCGGCGGCGAGCGGGAAGTCGCGCACGGTCCGGTACAGCGTGTCTCGCTGCGACGGCCGGAAGCCCGCGTTTCGGATCGTGTGCAGGAAGTCGTCGACACCCGCCCGATGGGTCGTGCCCGCGGCCGAGACCACGTTCTCCTCGATCATGATCGAGCCCATGTCGTCGGCGCCGTAGAACAGCGCCACCTGGCCGATCTTGATGCCCTGCGTCACCCACGAGCTCTGGATGTGGTCGACGTTGTCAAGGTAGATGCGGCTGACCGCCTGCATCAGCAGGTAGTCGAAGCTGGTCGGATACCACGTCACCTGCTGCGCCAGCTCCGTGTTGTCGGGCTGGAACGTCCAGCTGATGAAGGCACGGAAGCCGTGCATCTCGTCCTGCAGCTGGCGGATCCGCCGCAGGTGCTCGATCCGTTCGTCCAGCGTCTCGACGTGGCCCCACATCATGGTGGCGGTGGTGCTCATGCCCAGGCGATGGGCCGCCCGCATGATCCCCAGCCACTCGTCGGAGGTGGTCTTGATCGGCGAGATGATGGTGCGCACACGATCGACCAGGATCTCGGCGCCGCCGCCGGGCAGCGAGTCGAGTCCGGCGTCGCGCAGCCGCGACAGCGTCTCCGACGGCGTCAGCTTGGCCTTGCGCGCGATGTGCTGCACCTCGCTCGGTGACAGGGCGTGCAGGTGGATTGGATAGCGCGCCTTGATCGACCGGAACAGGTCCTCATACCAGTCGATGCCGAGCTCGGGGTTGTGGCCGCCCTGCATCAGCAGCGCCGTTCCGCCCAGCGCCAGCGTCTCCTCGATCTTCTTGTAGATCACCGGCCGCGGCAGCGTGTAGCCCTCGCGCCTGTCGCCCGGCCGTCGGTAGAAGGCGCAGAAGTTGCAGTCGGTGTAACAGATGTTCGTGTAGTTGAGGTTTCGGTCGACGATGAACGTGACCCGGTCGGCGGGCGTCCGCCGGCAGCGCAGCTCGTGGGCGACGCGTCCGATCCGCACCAGCTCACGCGATTCGAGCAGCGTGCGGGCGTCGTCGTCGGAGATGCGCTCGCCGGACAGCGCCTTGTCCAGGACCAGCTGCACCGGGCTCGTGAGGGTCGCACCGATCACCAGCCGGATGCTAGTTGAAACCCCGCGGCCGGTGAGGTCGGTAGCCTCGCGTGCTGATGTCCCTAGACGCCGCCGGAGCGATCATGCTGCTGGCCCTCCTGGCCTGGGTCTGGGTGGCCGGCAGCGCGCTGGCCCGCGACCGGCCGGCGTCCGAGCGGTTCGCGATCGGAGCGCTGGCCGCCTGCGGCCTGGCCTGGACGGCGATGGTGGCAGGTGCCCTCGGCATCGGGCTGCTGGGCAGCACCCTTGCGACGGCCGGCCTGGCGCTGGCGGCGGCTGCGGTCTGCCTGGCGCTGCGCCCGCCCCTGCGCGCGCCGCGGCCGGCGGTCGCTCCGCTCGTCACGGGCTGCGTGGCCGGACTGGTGCTGAGCGCCCCGCAGCTGGCGCTGTCACTGGGCGCGCTGCAGCCCTCGCACGGCGACCTGCTCTGGCACCTGGGCTGGATTCATCAGCTCGAGAACGGGGCCGCCACCCCGGGCGGCGTCTATGCGGGCGAGCCGAACGGCTACCCGTGGCTGTTCCATGCGCTGGTGGCATGGATCACAGGAGCGCTGCCGGGTGGGGCGGCGAGCGCGGTTTGGGCGATGCAGGGGTTCGGCCTGGCCTGTGCCGGTACCGGCATCTGGCTGCTGGCGACCGAGATCTATGACCGGCGGCGCGCCGCCACCTGGAGCGTCGGGCTGTTCCTGGCGGCAGCCTCGCTGGGGTGGGCCGCCGACGCCCACGGGTCCCGCTTCGACATGGCGACGATCGATGCCGGGCCCTTCCACGGCAGCCCGGTACCGGCCCTGACGCCGGCAACGACGTTCCTGCCGCCGATGATCCCGCGCGACCTCGGGCTGGCGCTCGTGCCGATCGTGCTGTGGCTGGCGCTGCGGGCGATGTCGGGCCGGGTGGCGCTGTGGTGGGCCGTCGGGGCCGCCGGCGGCCTCGTGTTCCTGGTCGCCCCGCCGGCCGGACTGCTGTGCGCCGCCTGGGTGGCGGTGCTCGCGGTCATGGAGCGCCGCCGCGACGCCTGGCGGGCGGCGCCGGCGGCAGCGGCCGTGGTGGCGCCGTGGCTGATCCCACTGGGGCTCGCCTACGTCCGCTATCACGGCTTCGTCCAGACCACGGAGCTCGGCGCGGGCACCCCCACCGCCGGCCAGTCGCTCGCAGCCGTGGGCCTGACGCTGCCGCTGGCGGCCGCGGGCATCGCCGTCCTGGCACGGGAGCGACGCCGAGCGCTGTCTCGTTCGCTGGCCCTGGTGGCGGTGCCGGGGCTGGCCGTCGTCGCGGGGTTGCTGGCGGCGCACGTCGACACCGGCGGCATCCCGGCCGCCCTCGTGGGCTGGCCGCGCTACATGCCGTTTCTGGTACTCGCGCTCTGCATCCCTGCCGGCGTGGGCGCGGACGCGCTGGTCATGGCCGCAGGCCGGCGCAGGCCGGCAGCCCTGGCGGCGGCGGCACTGCTGGTCTGCCTGGCGCTGGGGTCGACGGTGCTCGCCTCCGCGAGCATCTGGCGCGATCCGGTCTCGCCGCGGCTGGACTGTGGCTCGCTGCCGATCGATGCGGACACGCGCGTGGCCGTGGTTGCTCCCGAGCCCGCCGCCGACATGCTCAGCCTGCGGCTGTTCGCCCGCAGCGGTGCCCGGTTCTACTACCTGCGCACGGCGTCGGCCAACGTGCGATTCCGCAGCTGGTTGCACGACCGGATTCCCGATCTGGCCGCCCGCCGCCGCGCGATCGCGGCGACGCTGGCCGGCCGGCCGCCTCCGGCCGGCGTGGACGTCGTGCTCGCCAAGCCCGGCGTCATTGCCGCCGGTGCCGGCACGCTGGTCGCCTCGTGCTCGTTCGGCGACCGGCGCTGGGACCTGACGCGCACGGGTCCTCCGTGACATCTTCGGCCACCCCCTGACGGTACCCTCCCGTGGGTGATCCTCGCCGCTGCGACCGTCCTCGTCATCCTCGCGTGCGGTGCGATCGCCACGCTGGCGACGCTCCCGGCCGGTCACAGCTCGATCCCGGCGCGCCTGGCGGCGGTGTTCGGACTCGGGTACGCGATGGTGCTGTGGCCGGCAACCGGGCTGGCGCTGGTGCACCTGCTGCGCCCATGGTCGCTGGCGCTGTTGCTGGCGACGGTCAGCTGCCTACTGCTGGCGTGGACGCTGCGGCGAACGCCGCCTCGCGAGCTGCTGGGGGGCCTGCGGGACGAGGCCCGGGCGGGCTGGCCGGTGGTCGTGTTCGGGCTGCTGGCGGTGGCCGCCATCGCGGTCGCGCGACTCAGCATCCCCGTCGACGCCTCCGCCGGCGGCTGGAGGTACTGGAGCGACGGACTCGAGTTCGCCGACGCCGGCAGCGTCCCCTCGACGGTGCTGCAGTGGGGGGCGCTGCACGCGCCGGCGATCAGCAAGCTGGGCGCCAACTCCTTCGACGCCGGGCTCTCGTTCGTGCTCCGCGACCACCCCTTCTCGGCCATGGCGGCGGCGCTCTGGATCTCGGCGGTGGGGTTCGCCGCCGGCATGTTCGCGCTGGGCTGGGAGCTGGGCCTGCGCTGGTGCGCCGCCGCCCTGCCGCTGCTGGCCCTGACCGACCATGCGTGGCCGGGGGGCCTCGCGTTCGATGCGGACATCGTCCACAAGCTGACCTTCTTCCAGACCGAGGACAGCGGCCGCATGTGCATGCTGGCGGCGCTGGTGCTGGCCCTGCCGCTGCTGCGCGGCGACGCGGGCGCCGGCCTGCCCAGGGCAGTCGCGACGGGTGGGCTGATCGGCGCGGCCGCCCTGACGCACCTGGTGGCGGTGATCGCGATCACCCCGCTGATGGCGGGCTACGCCGTCGCTGCGGCCGTCCGCAGCGACCGCTGGCGGGCGATCGCCCGCTGGAGCATCGCCACGGCGGCAGGCGGCGTCGCGGTGGCGGCGATGGCGCTGGTGCTGGCGGGCGGCGACCTCGGGTTCCAGGGAGCGTCGGGCACGCCCTACCGGGCCGTCAACGGGCGCTATGACCCCACCGCCGCCCTGCTCGGTCTCAGGAAGACCCCGATCCCGAAGTCCCGCCGCCGCTTCTACACCCCACCGGTGACGGCCGCGCGCAACCTCTACTCGACGGCCACGGCGTTGCCGGCCCACGGCCGCACGCTGGTGCTGCCACTGCTGGCTCTGGGGCTGCTGGGCCTGGCGGCGGTGCTACTGGGAGGCCGGCCGGAGCGGCTGGCCGTGGCGGCGGCGCTGTTCGCGCTGGCCTCGCTGTACGCGATCGAGCTGCTGTTCTCGGCTCGGTATGCCTACTACGTGCCGGCGACCTTCGGCGACCGGCGCGTGTTCGAGTACGCCGGCCTGCCGCTGCTGGTGCTGGGGGCGGCCGGCGTGAACGCCCTGTTCGGCCGCACCCGGCAGCTGCGGCCGCGGCTGCCCGCCGTCTGTGCGGGCGCGCTGCCGCTGCTGATCGTCGCCGGCATCGGCTGGAACGGGCTGACCGCGGGCGTGCACGGAGGGCCGGCGGTGTCCTCCATGATCGAGGCGGCACGGGTCGGAACGCCCTGCAACACCCGGCTGCTGACACCCACGAGGACGCGCGGGTCGTTCCAGGCGCTGACCGGGCGCGCCAGCATGCAGGAGGGCCTGATGGTGTTCCTGCGGCCGGCCCTGCTCGCCCAGGCGCTCGACATCGAGGCCCGTGCGCGGCGTTTTTACGCCGACCCGGCCGCCAACGCCGACCTGCTGCACCGGTGGTCGATCGACTACGTGCTGGCCCGGCCCGATCAGGCAAAGCGGCTGATGGGCGTGCCCGGGCTGAGCCTGCACGCGCAGGTCGGGCCTGTCTCGGTGTTCGCGGTGGCCGGGGCCGCGTCCGACGCTCCTCGCCCCGACGACGTGCCCGGGTACCGTTGCACGAGCGAGCCCTTGCGATGACCGGACGTCGCTACACGCGAGCGAGTCTGCTGGCGCTGGCCGGCGCCGCCGCGGCCGGAGTCACCGCCAGACAGCTGCTCGGCGGCGTCGGGCCCACCGTGTCGCCGCCTCCCGGCCCGGCGCCGAGCCGGTTTCGCATCCGCAGCGCCTTCAGCGGCCCGGACGGATGGGGACCGCGATGGGTTCCTCTGCAGGGACCGCTGATGGTCGACGCCGGGCCGGCGGTGCTGACGGTGCCCGCCGGCGTGCACACCACAGCCCCGCACCAGCCGATGCCCGTGCAGCTGCTGGACGCGGTGCACGCGGACGGGGCCCAGCGTCTTGAGTTCGGCGTGACAGATGCCAGCCTGCGGCCGGGGCTGCTGCTGCGATCAACCGGGCCCCACGCGTTCGCCGGGGTGACCATCGAGGGCGGCCGGCTGGTAATCGCGGAGTACACCTTCGACGGCCGCCGCGTCGTTGCCAGCGGAGACACCGACCCGGTGACGGCGGGCACGAGCCACGTGCTGGACGTCCGCTATCAGGGGGGCCGCGTCTGGGCGAGGGCCTGGCGGGGAGACGCCGCGGAGGCTGACTGGCAGGTCTCGGGGCCGGTGGCGGCCGCGGCCGGGAACCCAGGCGTCCTCGCCGTGCATCCCCTCAGCCTGCGCCCGTGCCGGCTGCAGGTGCACAGCCACACCGTCGCCACGGACGCGCAGCCCAAGGCGACCAGCCCGGTCGCGCCGGTGCTGATCTCAGGCGTCCCCACTCCGCGTCTGGACGGCGCCCACGACGTGCGCATGCGCGTGTGGAGCGCCTACCCGGCCCGCATCAGGTTCGAATGGTCGGTGGCCGGCGGCGGGTTCGACCACAGCCCCGAACAGGTCGTCGACGGCTTCCCGCTGACGGCGCTCCACCAGATCCGCGCCGACGGCGATGTCCGCTGGCGGGTGCGCCTGCGGTCGCTGACCGGTGCCGCCGAGACGGTCACCCCGCTGCACGACGTCCGGCTGACCGGGCACGCAGACGGCCTCACGCTGCTCGGCGCCAGCTGCTACAAGCTGATCGGCCCGGCACGCAACCAGGGCTACCAGCGGCTGCTGGAGGCGGCCACCAGGACGCCCGCGGCGATGGTCTTCGAGGGCGACTTCGGCTACGCCGGCAACTTCAACGACGCCAGCTACAGCCGCTCGCCGGAGTTCTTTGCCGACCGCTTTCAGCGCTTCCTGGCCGACCCCGGGTTCGTCGCCCTGCGACAGCGCGTCCCGGTCGGGTTCATCATGGACGACCACGAGTACGGCCCCGACAACAACGCCGACCGAACGACGCTGCTGCCGTGGACATGGCAACTCTGGAACCGGATCTCGGCCGACGCCGAGCGGCGCGGCTACTTCGACGTCCGCGCCGGCGACGTGCACTGCCTGACGCTGGACGGCCGCCGCTACTGCGACCCGGCCGGGAGCCCGAACCTGCCCGGCAAGACGAAGCTGGGGATCGAGCAGCGGACCTGGATGGAGCAGATCCTGCGCACAAGCGACGCGGCGATGTTCGTCGTCTTCAGCGGCGACACCTTCGGCACGCGCGTCAATCCCCGCAACGGCCGCGTCGAGCGCGACAACTACATCTACAGCTGGCCGCACGAGTACCGCCGGGTGCTGAGCGCGTTCATGGACGCGCAGCTGCGCGGCAAGCGCGTGTTGATCGTGAGCGGTGACTGCCACTCGCTGCGGATCGACCAGCACCCGGATCCGGAGCACCGGCCCGAGGCGGCCGGCATGCGCATCACCGAGTTCACATGCGCGGGCATCCGCTGCGAGCTGTGGTCGGGTGCGGCCCCGGGCGACCCGAACGTCGACCGGTCGCGCTACAAGCTGAACGTCTCCGGCGCCGGGCTGATCGAGATCGACCCGCCGGGCGCGGCCGGCCGCAGCGTCACCCTGCGCGCGATCGATGCCACGGCCGGGCGGCCGCTGGACACCTGGCAGCCGCTGGTGCTGCCGTTCAAGCCGGCCTGAACGCTAGGCGCCGGTACGCACGCCCTGGACGAAGTGCAGCTCCGGCACCGTGTCCAGCTCGCCGGCCAGGTGGGCGAGCTCGAAGAACCGCACCAGCCCCTGCCGCTCACGCGGGCCGAAGTGGTAGCGCAGCTTCTCGAAGTAGCGGGCCAGGAAGCCGGCCGGCCAGCCGTACTCGGCCGATGCCCTGCGCGCCAGCGCCTCCGGCTCGGAGCGGGACACGGCCAGCGCGCGCAGGTGCGCCCGCTCCAGCTCCTCGAGGCCGTCCTCGACGCCCTGGCGGCAGGCCCAGACGGCGTACACCATCGGCAGCCCGGTGCGCTCCTGCCAGAGGCGGCCCAGGTCGTAGTGCGGCGTGGGATCGTCGAACGCGCTCTGCAGCGCGGCGTCGCCGATCAGCATGCGCGCGTCGGCCGGCTGGTCGAGCGGCACCAGCTCCACCTCGCCCAGCAGCACCCGGGTCAGCACCACCGAGGTGGCGCTCTCGGGCGTGACCGCGACCGAGCGCACCTGCTCGATCGGCTTTCGCGTGATCAGCTGGATCGAGTCGACGGCGCCCTCGGTGGACACGCACAGGCGCGGCAACAGCCGCAGCGTATCGGCGTGTCGCGCGTACTCGATCGAGCTGATCGGCGCCACGTCGATCTCGCCTGCCATCAGCATCCGGTTGAGCGTGGTGGGCACGCCGCTGACCTGCTCCAGGCCCTCGCCGTCCAGCTCGTAGAACACCGGCGCCATGTTGGCGTAGCTGATCCGCCCCAGCCTAAGCAAAGGTGCGCACCACGTTGTACAGCGTGTCACGCTGCACGGGGATCCGGCCGGCGTCGCGGATCAGCGCCACCAGGCTCTGCACCTTCTCCTCCTGGGGTGTGACGGCGCCGGCCGCGTGGGCGATCTGCTCTTCCATCACGGTGCCCTGGATGTCGTTGGCGCCGTAGTGCAGCGCCACCTGCGCCACCGGCGTCGAGAGCATGATCCAGTAGGCCTTGATGTTGGGGATGTTGTCCAGCATCAGCCGGGAGGCGGCCACCATCTTGAGGTCGTCATAGCCGGTCGAGAAGCGCCAACCGCGGCGCTGGAAGACGGTGTTCTCGGGGTGGAAGGGCAGCGGCACGAAGGCCAGGAAGCCGCCGGTGTCGTCCTGCAGGTCGCGCAGCCGCATCCAGTGGTCGACCCGCTCCTCGTAGTTCTCGACGTGCCCGTAGAGCATGGTGCAGTGGGTGGGCATGCCGATGCCGTGGGCGGCGCGGTGGGTCGCGATCCAGTTGTCGGGGTGCTCCTTGCCCGGGGCCACCAACCGCCGCACCCGGTCGGCGAACACCTCGGCGCCGCCGCCCGGCAGCGAGCCCAGCCCCACCTCCTGCAGCTCGGCCAGGATCTGCGCGTGCGGCAGCCCCGACAGCTTGTGCATGTGGTGGATCTCGGACGCCGTGTAGAGCTTCAGGTGCACGTCGGGCAGCGCATTGTGCAACTCCCGCGTGAGGTCGACGTAGTAGCGGTACTCGAGGTGTGGGTTCTCGCCGCCGACCATGTGGATCTCGCTGTACTGCTCGCGCTCGTGCACCTCGACGGCGTGCTCCACGAGCTTGTCGATCTCCCAGGTGTAGGCGGACGGCTGCTTGCCGGTGACCGCGAACGCGCAGAACTTGCACTTCACGCGGCAGACGTTCGTGAAGTTCAGGTACAGGTTGTTGACGAAGAACACCTCGTCGCTGCCGCCGCGCAGGCGGCGGGCGGTGTCGGCCAGCTCGCCGAGGCCGGTGAGATCGTCGGTCTCGAGCAACGTCACGCCGTCGTCGAAGTCGAGGCGCTCGTTGGCGAGCACCTTCTCGCGGATCTCGGCGAGCGTGTCCAGGCGGGCGGCGGTGGCCATGCAGGCGTCAGTCTACTCGCGTGACTCGGTAGGCTGGCGCGGTGGCGGACGAGCTCGCAGACAGGCTGGATGCCTACGCCGAGACGGTGCTCGCGACCGGTGCCGCGTCATCGATGGCGGTGGCCGTCACCGACGGCGAGCGGACGCTCGCCTCGCGAAGCTACGGCGTCCCAGACGGCACGATGTTCCAGTTCGGCTCGATCGGCAAGTCGTTCACCGCGATCGTGGCGCTGCAGCTGGCCGAGCGGGGCCTGCTCGACCTGCACGCGCCGGTGACCGACGTGCTGCCCTGGTTCACCGTGATCGGGACGACCGCGCCGATCACGCTGCACCACCTGCTGACCCACTCCTCCGGCCTGATCCAGGGCGCGGAGATCGCGACCGGATCGAACTACGACGTCGTGGCGCTGGCGGACACCGCGGTCGGGTTCGCCCCTGGGCAGCACCTCTGGTACTCGAACGTCGGCTACCGGGTGATCGGCTGGATGCTTGAGCGCGTGTCCGGCCACGGCTACCCGCGGCTGGTGCGCGAGCGGATCCTGGAGCCGCTGGGGATGGCCGAGTCGGAGCCCTGGATCGTGCAGGAGATGCGGCCGCGGCTGGCCCAGGCCACAGTGCCGGCCTTCGACGACCGGCCCTGGCGGCCCGAACACGGGCTGGTGCCGGCCACCTGGATCGACAGCGCCGAGGCCGACGGCTGCATCTGCTCGAGCGGCGGCGATCTCGCGATCTACCTGCGGGCGCTGATGACCCGCGACGAACGGCTGTTGTCCGCCGAGAGCTGGGCGGCAATGCTGGCGCCGCACGTCGAGGACGACCAGGAGGGAGACCGCGGGCACTACGGCTACGGGATCGCGATCCGCCCGGAGGACTTCGGCCACGGCGGCGGCATGATCGGCACCGGCTCGCTGATGGTTGCCACGTACGACGGGCTCGGCGCGGTGGCGATGGCCTGCGGGTACATGGGCGGCACGGCGATGGCCAGGGCCGGGCTGGCGCTGGCCGGCGGCGGCGAGCCCGAGCCGTTCGCGCTGGAGCTGTCCGAGCCGCTCAAGGACGACGGCTCCTGCCCCGATCTGTGGCTGCCGTTTCTCGGCCACTACCGGTCGCACAACGCCTGGCTGACCAACTTCCGGGTGGCCGCGCGTGAGGGACAGCTGTGGTGGGGCTGTGACCACCTGAGCGACGAGCGGGCGCCGATGACCCCGCTGGCGGGAGGCGACTTCCGGGTCGGCGCGCGCGACTGGTCGCCCGAGCGGCTGCGATTCGACACGCTCATCGACGGCGTGGCGCAGCGGGCGCTCCTGTCCGGTGCGCCCTACACGCGGACGTTCACCTAGGCCCCGGCCTACGCGCTGCGGTCGGAGGCAAGCAGCACGGCCTCGCGCAGCGCGTCCGTGTCGACCGGAGCGGCGACCGCGTCCAGCTCGGCCGTCGCCCGCTCCGCCAGCCGCTGGGCCTCGGCGCGGGCCTCGGCCACGGCCCCGCTTCTCACCACCCGCGCCAGCGTCGGCAGCACGTCGTCGGGCACGGCGCCGCGGGCGATCACGGCCGCCACCTGCGGATCGCGGCGGGCGGCCAACAGCAGCGGCAGCGTGACGGTGCCGTCCAGCAGGTCGGTGCCGAGCGGCTTGCCGGTGGTGTCGGGGTCGCCGTCGCAGTCGAGCACGTCGTCAGCGATCTGGAAGGCCAGGCCCAGCGCCTCGGCGAAGCGGCCCAGCGCGGCCGCATCGTCTGCGGGCAGCTGCGAGAAACGGGCACCCAGCCGCGCCGCTGCCGAGAACAGGCGGCCGGTCTTGAGCGTGCATCGCTCCAGATAGCCGTCGACGGTGACGCTCGGATCGCCGGCCTGAAGCCGCTGCAGGATCTCGCCGCGGGCCAGGCTCAGGCAGGCGTCGGCCAGGATCGCAACCGCCGGCATGTCGCCCGTCGCGGTCAGCTCGGCGAAGGCGCGCGCGAACAGGTGGTCGCCAGTGGCCGTTGCCAGACCGCGGCCGTGGGTGCGCCAGACCGTGGGATGCCCGCGCCGAAGCGGCGCCGCGTCCAGCACGTCGTCGTGCACCAGCGTCGCCATGTGCACCATCTCGACCGCACAGCCCGCGACCACCAGCTCGTCGCGCCCGCGGGCGGCGTCGGTAGCGCACATCGAGACCAGCAGCGGGCGCAGCCGCTTGCCGCCGGAGCGAAGCGTCTGGGCGCCGGCCCTGGCCACGGCGCCCGGGTCGGTCGCCACCGCCTGCTCCAGCCGCTCCTCGACCCGCTCGGCGAAGGCCTGGTGCGCCGAGGTGGCCAGGCTCACCCAGGCACCGTCCCCACGTGCAGGGCGACGACGCCCATCATCAGCCGCCGGTATCCGACGTCGATCAAGCCGGCCTCACGCATGATCTCGGCCAGCTCAGGCGCCGGCGGGAAGCGGTGCACCGACGCCGGCAGGTAGCGGTAGGCCTCAGGGTCGTGGGCCACGATCCGCCCCAGCACCGGCACGCCGTGGTCGGTCCAGAGCTGGGAGAAGGGCCTGATCGGTGCCGGCGGCGTGCTCATCTCCAGGCACACGACGCAGCCACCGGGGCGCACCACCCGTGCCATCTCGGCGAATCCGCGGCGGTAGTCGGACAGGTTGCGCACGCCGAAGCCGACGCAGGCGGCGGTGAACTCCCCGCCTGCGAATGGCAGCGCCAGGGCGTCTCCCTGCTGCCACTCGACCGCGCTGCACTTGCGCCGCGCCACCTCCAGCATCTGAGGCGAGAAGTCGAGCCCGACCACGCGGCCGGACGGTCCAACGGCGCGCCGCAGCTCCACGGCGAAGTCGCCGGTGCCGCAGCAGACATCGAGCGCGGCATCGCCCGGCTGCGCACCCGAGGCACGCACGCCCAGCCGCCGCCAGCGGCCGTCGCGCCCCATCGACATCAGCAGGTTCATCCGGTCGTAGCTGGGCGAGATACGGTCGAACATGTCGCGGACGCGCTCGGGCTGGAGGGTCACGGAGCACCAACCTGCGACTCGCCCCAGCGCTCATGCAGCGTCACGTCGACGCCGATCGAGTCGAGCACCCGCCCCGCCACGAACGCGACCAGGTCGTCGATGGTCTGCGGCAGATGGTAGAAGGCCGGCATCGCGGCGATCACGTCGGCGCCGGCGTTTCGCAGCCGCAGCAGGTTCTCGAGGTGGATCGACGAGAGCGGCGTCTCCCGCGGCACCACCACCAGCTTGCGCCGCTCCTTCAGCTGCACGCCGGCGGCGCGGTGGATCAGATTGGCCTCGGCGCCGGCCACGATCGTGCCGATCGAGGCCATCGAACACGGGCAGACGACGACCGCGTCGGTGCGCGAGCTGCCCGAGGCGTAGGGCGCCGAGTAGTCGCGCTCCGCCCAGATGCGCGTGTCGGCGCTGCCGTGGTCGGCCACGAAGCGCTCCAGCGCGTCGCCGCCGTCCATGCCGCGGTCGCCGTAGATCTCGAGCGCGATCACCTGGCGGCCGGCAGCTGAGGCGCAGACGCCGACGTCGGCGCCGTGGTCGGACAGGGCGCGCAGGATCCGGGCCGCGTAGGGCGCGCCGGAGGCCCCGGTGATGCCGAGCATGACTCGCATGCCGGGAGCCTAACTGCTACACGCGGCTAGCCGCCGCTCAGGGGCTGCACGCTGTTGGTCTTGAGCGACGCGATTACCTGGGCGATCTGGTCGATCTGCTGCTTGTTGAACGACTGGTCGAAGGCCGGCATGCCGGTGCCTGCCTGGCTGGCGCCATGCCCGATCCAGTCGGCCAACGCCTTCTGGTCGGTGCCAAACCGGGTCGAGCCGTTCGCCAGCGAGGATCCCGGGCCCGCAGCGCCGCCGGTCGGGAACGTGTGGCAGGTCGCACAGGCCGCGTCGGCGATCAGCTGCGAGCCGGGCAGCGCGTTGATCGCCGGGTTCTTGCTGATGTTGGCGCCGCTGATGGCGCCGGGCGCCGAGCCGCCGGCGATCGTCAGCGCGATCAGCACCGCGGGTGTCGCCAGGCCCAGGGCGACCCCGGCCGGACGCCGCGACAGGCGCCGGTCGCGGCCCGTGTCCAGGAACGGCCAGGCGATCAGCAGCACCATCAGGATCGTGGGGATGATGATGGTGGCGAAGATCAGCTGCCACGGCTGCTTGAAGATGCGCAGCAGCTCGAACAGGAACAGGAAGTACCACTCCGGGCGCGGCTCGGTCTGGGCCACCGCCGGGTTGGCCTTGGTCTCGTACAGCGCCCCCAGCCAGCCGTTGGTGCCGGCCGGGTGCGAGGCATTGATCGGCCCGGCGGTTACGTGCCAGACCACGGCCATCACCACGATGAGCAGCACGATCAGCAGGTTCACGACCACGTCGTGGAACATGGCATAGGGGAAGAAGGCGTGGCCCTCCTTCTTCTGCGCCGCGAGCTCCGTCTCGTACCGGACGCGCCGGTTGATGACCTTGCGCGCCAACCTAATCGCCCCCGACTTCCTGTACCTCACGCTGCTCGGCGGCGGCCGTCACCGGCACCGCCACGGGCGCGTCCACGTGCTGCTGGGGGTGCGGCTCGAACGCGGGCTCGGGCTCCGGCTCCGGCGGCCGCGACGGCCACGGGGTGACGCCCAGCTTCACGACCAGCCACATGTGCACGAAGATCAGCGCGATGATTGCGCCCGGTATCAGCAGCATGTGCAGGGCGTAGAAGCGCGAGATCGTCTGGGCGCCGATCACCGGCCCGCCCAGCAGGAACTTCGAGATGAACGGCCCCAGCACCGGCGCCGTGCCGTTGATGTTGATGGCGACCACGGAGGCCCAGTACGCGCGCTCGTCCCAGACCAGCAGGTAGCCGGTCAGGCCCATGCCCATCACGCTAATGAAGATCAGCGAGCCGGTCAGCCAGGTCATCTCGCGCGGGTACTTGTAGGCGCCGTAGAAGAACGTGCGGCCCATGTGCAGGAACAGCAGGATCACCATCACGCTGGCACCCCACTTGTGCATTCCGCGGATCAGCCAGCCCAGCGTCTGCACGTCGGTGATGTAGCGGATCGACTCGTAGGCGCCGTTGGGCGACGGGTCGTAGGTCATCGCCAGCAGCGCGCCGGTGGTGGCCTGCAGGATGAACACCGTCAGAAGCGACGAGCCCAGCGTGTGGAACCAGCCGGTGGGCGGCACCTTGCGGAACAGGAACTTGCGCACCAGCGTCGGGAAGCCGGTGCGGTACTCGACCCAGTCCTCGGTGGCGAGCACCATCTGCTTGGGGCTGGGCGGCGGCGGGATCGGGATTGGCGACGGCATCGGCTACTGGGGCTTGGGGATGGGCCCGTGCGTGTAGGTGACGTTCGGGTAGAGGATGTTCGGCACCGTGTCGCCGAGCGGCCCCGGCGTCTGGACGGGCTGGCCCGGCATCTTGACCGGGAAGTAGGTGAGCTGGCCGTTCACGTAGTCGACGCTCCAGCGCTGCGTAATCACCAGGATGCCCTTCTGGACCTCCCACTGGAAGCGGTCGAGCGGGCGGATCGGCGGCCCCGCCGTGCGCACGCCGCGGGTGTCGTACTGGCCGCCGTGGCAGGGGCAGGCGAAGCCCTGGGGCGTCGCCAGGACGGGACAGCCGAGGTGCATGCAGCGGTTGGAGAACACGACGAACATGGCGTCGGTGGCCAGCCAGTCCTGGTTCTGCTTGCCGGTGTAGTGCACCCAGGCCAGGCCGGCGCTGGTGTTCGGCTCGGCGGGATCCTCGACGTAGGTGGCCGCCGTCGGCTTGAACGCCGTCTCCGAGGTGAACTTGGTGACCGGGCCGAGGGCGACCGACTTGAACGTGGCCTCCTTGGTCAGCGGCGCCAGCACGTAGGCGGTGGCCGGGACGCCGATCACGGCGCCGATCATCGCGCCCAGCCCGACCGATGATAGGGTCAGGAACTGGCCACGGGTGACGGCCGAGTCGGGCGCCTGCGGCGCGGTGTATGCGTGGGCGTGCGAGCCGGCGGGCGTGTCGGCCACAGGCGTCCTTTCGTCAGTGCAGCGGCGCCATACTACCGCGCCTTCCGGTCATCTGTGCTTGTAACGGGTATGCCATATTCGGCCCAGCGAGCGGTCACATACGCGCGAATTTCGGGGCTCATCTCGATCACGGACGGCCAGCCTCGATCATAGCCCTCGCTCTTCCACTTGGCGGTGGCGTCGATCCCGATCTTGCCCCCGATGAACTGCCTGGTGGGGGCATGATCGAGGTGGTCGAGCGGGCCGTCGGCCAGCACCACGTCGCGGGCCGGGTCGACGTTGGCGCCGGCCTGCCACATCACCTGGCCGTAGTCGTGCACGTCCACCCAGTCGTCCACCACCACGACGCCTTTGGTCAGCGAGAGCAGGCCGGTGCCCCAGATCGCGTACATCACCTTGCGCGCGTGGCCGGGAAAGGCCTTCCTGATCGAGACGATCGCGAGGTTGTGGAACGCGCCCTGGAAGGGCAGGTCGTAGTCGACCACCTCGGGCATGGTCATGCGGATCGCGGGCAGGAACATGCGCTCGGTGGCCTTGCCCAGCCACACGTCCTCCTGCGGCGGCACACCGACGATGATGGAGGGATAGATGGCGTCGCGGCGCATCGTGATCGCGGTGACGTGCAGCACCGGGAACGGCTCGACCGGCGTGTAGTAGCCGGTGTGGTCGCCGAACGGGCCTTCGTCTGCCAGCTCGCCCTTCGCGATGTAGCCCTCGATGATGACCTCGGCGCGGGCCGGAACCTCCAGGTCGACGGTGCGGGCGCGCACGAGCTCCACCGGCTCGCCGCGCAGAAAGCCCGCCAGCATCAGCTCGTCGATGTGCTTGGGCAGCGGCGCCGAGGCCGTATAGGCGGTGATCGGGTCCAGCCCCAGCGCGACCGCGACGTCCATGCGATCGCCCATGCCGCGCCAGTCGGCGGCTGCGTCCTTGTGGATCTGCCAGTGCATGGCGGTGGTGTCGGGGCTGAACTTCTGGATGCGATACATGCCGACGTTACGCATGCCACTGCGGGGGTCCTTCGTGATCACGGCCGGCAAGGTGATGAACGGACCGCCGTCCTCGGGCCAGCAGGTCATGATCGGCAGCGCGTCCAGGTCGGGCGGGTCGAGCACCACCTCCTGGCAGGGGCCGCTGCGGACGGTCTTCGGCCGCGAATCGGCAAGCGACTTGAGCTTTCCGAGCGCGCGGATCTTCTCGCCGATGCCCTCCGGCGGCGTCATCTCGAGCACCCCCTGGATGCGCGCGCCGAGCTCGTCCAGCGACTCGACGCCGAAGGCCATGCAGGTGCGCCGCTCGGTGCCGAACTGGTTGATCAGGAGCGGCAGCGAGCTGCCCTTCACGTCGCGGAACAGGAGCGCCGGGCCGCCGGCCTTGGTCACGCGGTCGGTGATCTCGGTGATCTCGAGGTGGGGGTCGACCTGGGCCGTCACCTCGTGCAGCTCGCCCTCACGGCGCAGATGGTCGAGCCAGTCGCGGAGATCGGTGAACGCCATCGCGCGGGAGTCTATGCAGGTGCGGTTGGGACCGGCGACGCGACGACCGATAAGGATGGCATGACGACCTCCCCGGAGCCGGCCGGCACCCCCGGCATGATGGTCTGGCCGCTGGTCGCGATCGGCGCCGTGCTGGGCGGGCTGGCGGGCGGCTTCGTGACACACAACCTGCCGATCGCGGGGACCTGCGCGCTGCTGGGCGCGGGCGCCGTCGGCATCCTCGCATGGCAGGCGATCGGGCGGCTGGCGCAGGAGCAACAGTACGCGGACTGGGTGGCGCGACGCGGCTGGCAGCCGGCCCGCAACCTGCCGGCGGCGCTGGTGACGTCGCTGCTTCGCGCAGGCGACACACGGCGGCTGGAGGACGGATTCGAAGGCGAGATCGAGGGGCGCAGGGCCGGCATAGGGCACTTCATCTGGGAGACCGTCGAGCGCTCGGTGGACGAGTACGGCAACGTGCACGAGACCCGCATCCCACACACGGATACCGTGCTGGAGACGCTGACCGGGCTGCAGTCGATGACGCGGCTGACGCTCTTGCCGCGGCACCACGGCCAGGGGCGGCTGGCCGACGGGCTGGCGTCGGCGCTGACCACCGACCGATCGGTGGAGCTGGAGTCGGCGGAGTTCTGCAACGCCTACCGGCTGTTCGTCGCCGACGAGGAGAGCGAGCTGGTGGTGCGGAGGGTGTTCACGCCGGCGCTGATCGTGCAGCTGGTCGAGCTGGCGGGCACGCGCATGACGATCGAGTTCGAGACCGGCGCGCTGGTCTGCTCCGTGCACGGACGGGCCGGCGCGACGGAGCTGCTGGACGCGATGGAGGGGGCTTCGGTGGCGGTCGCCGACGCGCTCTGCAAGGACGCGGCGTCGCCCGCGCCGACCTACGTCCCCACCCACGCAGCCCAGCCGTGATCCTGCTTCCGTACCTGATGCCGCTGGCTGTGGTGGCCTACATCGGCTACCGGTACTGGGCGCAGGCGCAGCGGAGCGCCGAGATCGACAGCGCGACGTCGGCGTGGGCGCTCCGCGAGGGGCTGGTGCCGGGCACACCGCCGTCGCCGGGGGCGACCCCCACGCTGTCGTTGCCCGAGGGCGGCGCGCACGACTGCTGGCAGCTGCCGGTCGGGGACGGCGGCGGCACGCTGTTTCGCTGGACGTGGGTGATCCAGGAGGGGCGCGACGTCCGCATCGGGGAGGCGACGGTGGTGTCGGCGATGCTGGCGGCGGGCTTTCCGCACTTCCGGGTGGTGCCCCGGCACGGCTTCGTGGCACCCTCAGCAGGCTGGGACGAGCAGGAGCTGCGCCTTGAATCGGCCGAGCTCGAGGCCGATTTCCGCGTGCTCGTGGGACGCGACGGCGACCGGCAGGCGCTGCTCGAGCTGTTCGACCCCGAGACGATCGTATGGCTGATCAACCTCGGGCGAACGGCCCCGGTGATCGAGTATCAGCTGGGCACACTGGTCGTGGTATCGGGGCATCCGTGCACCACGGACGTCGAGCTGGACGCGCTGGCGGAGCAGGCGCGATACCTGGCCCGCCGGGTGCTGGCGGAGGGCCTGCTGCACAGGCCCGGCGCCTCGTCGCTGGCCTGAGCCGAGAGCGCGCCTAGAATCCGGGTGCGGGGCTTCCCGCGCACGCCCGACCAAGGAGCTTCCGGACATGCTCGCCGCCATCATCGTGATCGTCGTGATCGTTCTGCTGATCGTGTTTCTGATCAGCCTCTACAACGGAATGGTTCGTGCCCGGAACAAGGTCGATGAGGCCTGGAGCGGGATCGACGTGCAGCTGAAGCGGCGGCACGACCTGATCCCGAACCTGGTTGAGACGGTGAAGGGCTACGCGGCGCACGAGCGCGAGACGTTCCAGGCGGTGACCGACGCGCGCACCAAGGCGATGAGCGCCAGCGGCCCCGCGCAGGCCGGTGCGGCCGAGGGCTTGCTGTCGCAGGCGCTGGGCCGGCTGTTCGCGGTGGCTGAGGCGTACCCGCAGCTGCGCGCGACCGAGAACTTCCAGCAGCTGCAGGCCGAGCTGACCAACACCGAGGATCAGATCGCGGCCGCGCGGCGCATCTACAACGGCAACGTGCAGTCGTACAACACCAAGATCCAGGTGTTCCCGAACTCGATCATCGCGGGCATGGGCGGGTTCACCAAGCGGGACTTCTTCGAGATCGAGGATGCGGGCGACCGCGAGCCGGTCAAGGTCGACTTCTCGACGACGTCCACGGCAGCGGCCACGCCCGCTCCTGCCGACCCGGCGCCCGCGGCGCCGGCCGACGCGCCGCCCGCAGCCGACACGCCGCCCGCCGAGGGCTAGCGCGATGCCACAGCTGCTGGTCTTCGGGGCACGCAACCTCGGCAGGGTGATCGCCGAGCACCTGATCTCCCAGGGCTGGGAGGCGACCGGGGTCGCCCGCAGCGAGGAGACGGTCGCCGCCTTCCCGGGCCGCGGGTTGCAGGCCGACCTCACCGACCGTGACCAGATGCGGCGCGTGGTCGAGGAGGCGGGTGCGTTCGACCTTGCGGTGAACGCGTACTCGCCCAAGGGCCGCTTCGGCGGCGGCGATCTGACGACAACCGATGACGACGCAATGGCGCCCTACCTCGAACAGCTGCTGCCGGAGGTGTTCTCGTTCTACCGGCTGGTCGGCGCGTCGCTGGCCGAGCGCGGCGGCGGCACGCTGATCCAGGTCACCGGCGGGTCGGCGCGGCGGGCGCTGCCGGGCCGGGCACCGTGGGCGTCGGGAGCCGCGGCAACCCGCGCGCTCAGCCAGGCGGCGGCCAACGAGCTGAAGCCGAAGGGCGTGCACGCCTGCCTGCTGATCTGCGACGGCAGCTTCGGCGGCGCCGGAGACGACGACGGCGGCAAGAAGATCGACACGACCGAGCTGGCGCGCGCGGTGCAGTACCTGCACGAGCAGGGCCGCTCGGCCTGGACGCACGAGCTGGTGGTGACACCGGTCGGCGATCGCTGGACGCCCTGACGACTGCGGATCAGCGCAGCTCCAGGACGAGCTCCTCGATCCCGTCGTCGTCCACGTGCGCCGCGACCTGGATGAACCCGCACTTCTCGAGCACGCGGATCGAGGCGACGTTCGTGTTCACGACCTCCGCGTAAAGCGGACGCGCATCGACGATCTCCACGAGCTCGGCGAGGGCCTCCGTCGCGAGTCCGCGGCCCCAGAACTCTCGCCCGATCCAGTAGCCCACGAGCCTGCGCCCGTCAGCCTCCCAGCAGCCGATGTTGCCCGCGACCTCGCCGTCGTAGACGATCGTCCACGTCAGCGCGGAGTCGTTCGCGAGCGTCCTCGCCCAGTGCGCCATGAACACGTCACGGTCGCGCGAAGGAAACGCCGCCATCGCCGTTGCCTCCGGATCGCGCTGGTGCTCGTAGAACACCGGCAGATCCGCCCCGACGACCTCGCGCAGCACACCCATGCCCCGAGAGTACCCGCTCCCAGGCTGCGCCGACGGCTGCGCTCGAGGCCGGTGTCACGGCGGCAGTGACGCGCATCAGGCCGCGAGGGCGGCCAGCGCCGAGTCCCACAGCGCGTCGTCGTCGCCGGGCGGTCGCTGCTCGCCGCGGTTGTGGCTGCAGCGGGCGATCAGCCCGGCCAGCGTCGTCACGGCGTCAAGGTCGCCGGTACCGCAGATCTCGACCAGGCCGGCCGCGTACAGGTAGTCCCCGGTCAGCAGCGCCAGGTCGGCGTCGTCCTGCGCGAACAGCCGCGCGCGGCCGTTGTGCAGCAGGTAGCCCTCGCGGATCATCTCCACCCCCAGCAGGTACGGCTGCGGGCAGCGACCCTCGAACTCCGGCGCGGGCGCCTCGCCGGGCAGCAGCGCCCGCTCCCAGAGCGGGCTGTCGGCCGCCGCGCGCGTCCGGATCTCGTCCAGCAGCGAGGCCATCAGCCCTCGAACTCCCGCGCGGCGGCGGCGGTCATCTCCAACTGCTCGGCGGTGTGCACCAGCGACGGCATCATCGCCTCGAACTGCGACGGCGCCAGGTACACGCCCCGCTCCAGCATGTGGGCGTGGAACCGGGCGTAGCGGTCGGTATCGCTTGCCATCGCAGCGGGGAAGTTCGTCACGGGCCCCTCGGCGAAGAACCCGGTCAGCATCGCCCCCACCCGGTTCACCGTCACCCCCGGGCGCTCCAGCCCGGCAGCGACCGCCGCGGACGTCGCCTCCAGCCGGTCGTAGGCACCCGGCTCGCACAGCAGCGCCAGCGTCGCCAGCCCGGCCGCCATCGCCAGCGGGTTACCCGACAACGTGCCGGCCTGGTAGACGTCGCCCACCGGGGCCAGCTGCTGCATCACGTCGGCACGGCCGCCGAACGCCGCCGCCGGCAGGCCGCCGCCCAGGATCTTGCCCAGGCAGGTCAGATCCGGCCGGAACGCCAGCCGCTCCTGCGCGCCGCCGTAGGCAACCCGGAACCCGGTGATCACCTCGTCCGCGATCAGCAGCGCCCCGGTGCCGTTGCAGATCGTCCGCAGCCCCTCCAGGAACCCGGGCGCGGCCGGCACCACCCCCATGTTGCCCGCCACCGGCTCAACGATCACGCAGGCCAGGTCGTCGCCGTGCATCTCGGCCAGCGCCCGCGCCGCATCCAGGTCGTTGTACTCCGCGATCAAGGTGTCCGCCGTCACGGCCGCCGGCACGCCCGGCGTGGCCGGGATCGCGAGCGTGGCCAGTCCCGACCCCGCCTGCGCCAGCAGCGCGTCCACGTGCCCGTGGTAGCCGCCCGCGAACTTCAGCACCTTCGAGCGGCCGGTGAACCCGCGCGCCAGCCGTACCGCGCTCATCGTCGCCTCGGTGCCCGACGACACGAACCGCACCATCTCCAGCGAGGGCACCGCCCCCACCACTTCCGCCGCCAGCTCCACCTCCAGCGCCGTCGGCATCCCGAACGACGTGCCCCGCGCCGCCGCCCGGCCGACCGCCTCCACCACCGCCGGGTGCGCGTGGCCCGCGATCAGCGGCCCCCACGACAGCACCCAGTCGACGTAACGGTTGCCGTCGGCATCGATCAGCCAGGCGCCCTCGCCGGCGGCCGCGAACAGCGGATGTTCGCGACCCACCGACCGCATCGCCCGCACCGGGCTCGACACCCCGCCGGGGATCAGGCGGCACGCCTCCCGGAACAGCCGCTGGGACTCGACCTCGGTCTGCGGCCCTCCTACGAGAGCCAACCGGCGGCCCGTGACGCGTGATAGGTGATGATCATGTCGGCGCCGGCCCGCTTGATCGCCGTCAGCGCCTCCAGCGCCGCCGCCCGCTCGTCAAGCAGCCCATCGCGCGCCGCCGCCGTCAGCATCGCGTACTCGCCGCTGACCTGGTAGGCCGCGATCGGCGCCAGCGTCGCCTCGCGTACGCGCCGGATCACGTCCAGGTACGGCATCGCCGGCTTCACCATCACCATGTCGGCGCCCTCGCCGATGTCGAGCAGCACCTCGCGCAGCGCCTCGTTGACGTTCGCGGGATCCATCTGATACCCGCGCCGGTCGCCCTCTGACGGCGTCGAGTGGGCGGCCTCGCGGAACGGGCCGTAGAAGCTGGACGCGAACTTGGCGCTGTAGGCCAGGATCGCCGTCGACGTGAGGCCGTCGGCGTCCAGCGCCGCCCGGATCGCGGCTACGCGGCCGTCCATCATGTCGCTGGGCGCCACGATGTCGGCCCCGGCAGCGGCATGCGACACCGCCGTCTGGGCCAGCAGCTCCAGCGTCAGATCGTTGTCCACGCCGCCGTCGCGCAGCACCCCGCAGTGCCCGTGCGAGGTGTACTGGCAGAGGCAGACATCGGTGATCAGCACCAGCTCCGGCACCGCCAGCCTGATCGCCCGCAGCCCCAGCTGCACGATCCCCTCCTCGTCGTAGGCGGAGCTGGCCGCCTCATCCTTGTGATCGGGGATGCCGAACAGGATCACGGCCGGGACGCCGGCCGCGTGCACCGCCCGCGCCTCTTCGACCAGCGTCTCGATCGAATGGTGGGACTGCTCGCTGAGTGAGGGGATCGGCGTGGCCGGCCCGCTGCCGGCCCGCACGAACAGCGGCTGGATCAGGTCGGCCGCCGAGAGGCGCGTCTCACGCACCATGCCCCGCAGGGCATCGGTGCGGCGCAACCTGCGCAGGCGTGTGGCCGGAAACGACATGGCTCGGATTGTATCGCCGGGCCTTTACATGACCATCACGTGCGAATAGGATTGCCACGAATGGACTCCGGGGGAAAGGCCGGCATGCTGCAGAACGATCACGAGCTTGACTACTCGAACGAGGCCCTGCGCAAGCTCGGCGCCCGGATCCGGCATCTCCGCCGCCGGCGCGCGATGACTCAGCGCGATCTCTCCTTCGACGGCTGCTCCTACAGCTACCTGGCCCGCATCGAGGCCGGCGACCGCAGGCCCAGCCCGCGCGTGCTGGTCGAGATCGCCCGCCGCCTGGGCGTCACGCCCGAGGAGCTGACCGGAGAGGTCTCCAACGAGCAGCGCACCCGGTCTCTCGAGGTGCTGGACGCCATGATGATGATCCGCCTCGAGCAGTACGAGGAGGCCGAGGAGCTGCTGCGCGGCGTGCTGCGCGAGGCCGAGGTCGACGCCGACGCCGAGCGCATGAGCGAGTGCTACGAGGGCCTGGCCCTGATCTCGGCCCGGCGCGGCCGCGACGGGCAGGCGCTGGAGCTGTTCCAGCAGGCGGTGGAGGTGGGCGATCCGCCGCACCCGGCGCAGCGGCCCGACCTCTACATCGAGATGGCACGCCTCCACATCGGCGCCGGCGACGCCGCCCGCGCGATCGCACTCATGAACGACTGCGCGGAGCAGCTGCGGCAGCAGCCCGGCCGGGACCTGGCCAAGCTGGTGCGCTACACGCTCCTGCTCAGCCAGGCCTACTCCGACGCGGGCGACTACGGCAGCGCCGGCACCGTGCTGGCCGCCGCCCTGCGCGACGGCGCCGAGGAGGTCGACCTGCAGAGCCGGGCCCGCGCCTACTACTCGCTGTCGCGCCTCTACGCCAGCACCGGCCAGGTCGGCCAGGCCATCGCCTATGCCGATCGCGCGCTCGCGATCTACGAGCTGATGGACGACAATGACGCTCTGGCGGATGCACATCTGTTGTATGCGCAAAACCTGCTGGACGCGGGCGAGACGGCCCGCGCCGAGGAGCACCTGTCCGCGTCGCGCAGCCTGCTGGGAGCCCGCCCGAGCCCGCTCGACCTCGGATTCGTGGTGGTCGAGGAGGCGCGCTGCGCACTCCAGAAGGGCGACACGGAGCTGGCCTCGAGCAAGGCTCGCGAGGGCGTCGAGCTACTCGGAAACGGCGCCCTGCCCGGGCAGCTGGGCGACGCCTACCTGGTGCTGGCCCGCGTCTACGACGAGCTGGGCGACACCGAGCGAGCCGAGTGGGGCTTCACGGCCGCGATCGACGCGATCCGCCAGCAGAACGGCTGGACGCGCGAGCTGGCCAAGGCCTACCGCTGGTACGGCAAGTTCCTGAAGCGGATGGGCCGCGCCGAGGCCGCGCTTGAGGCGTTCGAGCTGGCCGCCGACCTGGCGCCGTCCAACCAGGACGCGATGGCGCCGACGCCGCAGTCGGACGCCAGCAGCTCGACCGCTACGAGCCCGCAGTAGCCGGGCCGCCGCCGGGCGGCACCGTGGGCGGCGGTGGCGGCGCCGGGCCGTGCACCTCGACCGGCACCTCCACCGGCACCGGCCCGTTGCCCCAGGGTTCCAGGCCGATCCGCTCCCGCAGAAACCGGAACAGCTCGCGGCCGACCGCCAGCAGCGGCAGCGTCACGAACACGCCCGCGAACCCGTACAGCTGCTGGCCGGCCAGCAGCGCGAAGATCACCAGCAGCGGATGCACCCCCACCGCGCCACCCATCAGCTTGGGGATCACGATGTGGCCCTCGACCTGGTGGATGAACAGAAACGCCAGCGCGACGGCGATCGCGGCCGTGGGCGACTCCGCCAGCGCCACGGCCATCGGCGGGATCGCGCCGATCCACGGCCCCACGTAGGGGATCACCTCGGTCAGCGCGGCGAACGCGCCGAAGGCGATCGCGTAGTTGCTGCCGCCCTGGAAGATCCCGAGCTCGCCCAGGATCCACATCAGCCCGCCCGCGGTGGCGCCGATCACCAGCGACACCAGCGTCTGGCCGCGCACGTAGGACAGCAGCGCTCGCTCCAGGCGCACCACCAGGTCGTCCTCCCCCTCGGCGTGTGGGAACAGCCGCCTCAGGAACCGCGACAGCCGGGGCGCATCGAGCAGCATGTAGACCGAAACGACGATCACCAGCACGACGTTGAACAGGCTCTCGGCAATGCCCAGCAGCACCCCCTGGGCGACGCCCACCGCCTGCCCGGACACGCTCTCGATGTCCAGCGAGTTGACCTTCTGCTGCACCTTGTCGCCCAGCTGGCGGACGTTCACCTGCGACAGGCCGTGGTCGTCGAGCCACTGCTGCAGGTCGTCCAGCTTCATTTCGGCGGGCGTCTGGGTCTGGCCGGGCGCGGTGCTGAACTCCTTCTCGACGACGGTGCTGGCCGACTGCACCTGGGTTGCGATCACCGTCCCGGCCAGGACTCCCAAGGCCACGAACGTGATCGCAAACGTGAGGTAGACGAGGAACACCGCCAGCGCGCGCGGAATCCGCAACGCGCAGAAGGCGCGCACGATCGGGTTCAGCAAGATCGCGATCAGCGCCGCCACCACGAAGATGAACATCGCATGGCTGACCGCGGACATGAACTGCCAGGCGCCGACCAGGATCAGCGGCAGCCCTACCAGCTGGACCCAGCGCGGGATCCGTACCATCCGCGGGGTGTCGGGCGGCATTGCGGCCATCCTAGCAACCGGTCCCCCCGGCACCCGGCCTGGGCTAATCTGGACGGGTGATCGCCACCCGTCAGCGACAGCGCCGGCGACGGCGTACCGTCCGACGGCGCGACCCGCACCGGCAACGACGCCTGGTGGCCATGGCAGCGGCCATCGTGCTCGCGGCGGTGGTGGTCGTCGTCCTCCACTCCGGATCCTCGTCGCGGAACACCAGCGGCATCGCGTCGCCGCACTCCCCGCAGCTGGCACCGAACGCCCCGCCCAGCCCACCGCAGACGCTGGCCACGGTCGGCGGCCTCAGCCTCGAGGTTCCCGTCTCCGCCGGTCGCATCACCGCCATCGTCTACCACGCCACCGGCGCCACCAACGCGATCCCGCTGAGCCCGGCCGGCAGCCAGAAGAACGCCGGGTTCCTGGCGCGGCTGGGCAACCGCCTGTTCGGGAGCGGTGGCGGCGGTGGCCCGTCCTACTACATCGACAGCAGCGGGGACGGCGCCGACACCGGGTCGGTGGACGTGGGCGCACCGGCCGGCACCGACGTCTACTCGCCGGTGGACGGGACCGTGGTCAGCGTCCAGCCCTACGTCCTGAACGGCCAGGCGCGCGGCAGCATCGTGCAGATCCGGCCAAGCGACCTGGCCGCTGTGATCGTGACCGTCGGCAACCTCGATCAGCACCTGGCCGTCGACGTGGGTTCGCCGGTGCACGCGTCGCAGACGCTGCTGGGCAAGATCGTCGATCTGTCCAAGCTGCTCCACCAGACGGTCGCGAACTACACGTCCGACTCCGGCAACCACGTCTCCGTGCAGGTCAGCCCGGCCCCGGCAGCCAGCCCGCTCCTGTAGCCACGGCCGCGTGCCGTACGATCCGGGCGTGCGGATCCTCTTCATCGCGGACATTTTCGGAGCGCCCGGCCGTCGTGCGGTGGAGATGCATCTCCCGGAGCTGCGCGCCCAGCACGGCGTCGACCTGGTGGTGGCGAACGCCGAGAACGCGGCCGACGGCGTCGGCGTCACCAGCCGCATCGCCCTCAAGCTGTACACGGCCGGCGTGGACGCAATCACGCTGGGGAACCATGCCTACCGGCAGCGCGAGGTCTACCCATTCCTGGAAGCGGACGACCGGATCGTGCGACCCGCCAACCACGCCGCCAACGCCCCGGGCCGGGGCGTCGCAGTCGTCGAAGCCGCCGACGGCACCCGCGTCGCCGTAATCAACCTGATCGGCCAGCTGTTCCTGGACGCCGCCCAGAGCCCTTTCGAGGTGGCCGCCGGACTGGTCGCCGACGCACGTTCGCGGGCGAAGGTGGTGGTGGTCGACTTCCACGCCGAGGCCACCAGCGAGAAGGTGGCGCTGGGCCGGCTGCTGGACGGCCGCGTGACCGCGGTGATCGGCACCCACACCCACGTCCAGACCAACGACGCCGCGGTGCTCCCGAGCGGCACCGCCTACCTCACGGACGGCGGCATGACCGGCCCCCACGACTCCGTGATCGGCGTCCGCACCGAGCTGGTGCTGCGGCGGTTCCAGACCGGGCTGCCGGTGCGGTTCGAACCGGCCGAGAACGAGGTGCGCATCGAGGGTGCGCTGATCGAGTGCGATCCGGCAAGCGGGCGCGCCTCCTCGATCGAGACGTTCCGGTTCAGCGCGGGCTGAGCGGTTGCGGCGAGGGTGCCCGCCGCGGCACCAGCATCGCAAACAGCGCCAGCGGCAGCCACCAGCAGATGTAGGGGTAGAACCAGTAGCTGGAGACCACCTGGGTCGCGATCAGCGCGGCTGCGGCCAGCGCCGCCACGGCAACCGCGTCCTTGCGTCCCCGCGGCAGCACCGCCAGCAGCAGACAACCGAGCACCACCGCAACCTGCAGCGCCTGCTGCAGCCAGTGCAGGGTCGGCCAGCCCGGGTGAAACGCGCCCAGCGTCCAGATCGAGAGTGGCGTCACCCGGTTCAGCTGGTAGTGGAACGTGCGCTCCCAGAACAGGTGCAGGCCGTCGCTCTGCCGCGCCAGCATCGACAGCAGCAGCAGCGAGGCCCCCACGAACCCGGCCAGCGTCGCCACCCGCCCCCGCAGCGACATCAGCAGCGGCAGCAGCGCCAGCGGGCCGAGCTTGGCGAGTCCAGCCGCCGCCATCAGCCCGCCCCGCAGCCACGGCACCGACAGGGCGGCGATGAACCAGGCCAGCAGCGCCCCCACCAGCGCGTCGTTGGTGTTCATGTTGAGCGCGTAGAGCGTGAACGGGTTGGCCACCCAGGCGAACCCCAGCAGCGTGCCCAGCCTCGGGTTGCCGAACCGCCAGCCGGCCACGAACAGCCCGGCCATCGCCAGCAGGTCGAACGCGCAGGCGGCCACGTGCGCGGCCGGCAGGTCGTCCCATAGCCCGCTCCAGCCGAACAGGGCCACGAACGGCACGTACGCCACGTACACCGCCGGCCCGTAGGTGTCACCGCTCGAGACCGGCGACTCGCAGCGGCCGCTGGTGGACTGGACGTAGCCGATCGGATCGCCGTTGGCGTAGCGACCGGCGCAGGCCGTCCCCTGGCTGGTCGGCATGTTGCCGTAGGGCTGGCTGCCGTTCAGCAGCAGGTCGGCGCCGACCACGCCGGCGTAGCCGACGTCGAGGATGTTCGAATCCCGGTTGTTCAGCCCCAGCCGGAAGCCGACCAGGGCGAAGCACAGCGCCACCAGCACCAGCGCATGCGTCGCACCGATGTCGATGCCGCGCGGCCCGTGGCTGCTGCCCAGGCGGATCATCCTGACCAGCAGGTAGACCAGCGGCGGGTAGATCAGCGGCGTCGAGATGAACACATCGCCCTGGTTGAACCAGTGCAGAGAGATGCCGAACGAGAGCAGCGCCAGCAGGTCGAGTGTGCGCATGGTGAACGGCCGGCGCCAGTCCACCAGGCCGCCCAGGAACAGGGCGCAGAGCGGCAGGAACACCCACCAGCGGTTGGCCAGGCGCCCGTACGACGAGGGCTCGCCGCGGGCCAGCTGCCAGTCCACCTGCGGCCCGGTGCGGACGTTCGTCAGCGTCATCGCGGTGTCGCTGACGCGGGCCGCCGCTACCTGCGCGCCGTTGCGGTCGTCGAACGCGATCGTCCACACGCGGTCGTTGCCCAACGTCGCCGAGGCCTCGACGCCGGGGTACTGGGCGATCCAGCTGCGCAACGCGCCTGAGCGCCGCGCCAGCGTGATCGCCTCGGCGGACGTCAGCCGGGGCGGCCCCAGCTTAGGCGTCACTGTCGTGTTCAGGATCGCACTGGTGGAGTCGTCGATCTTGAACGAGGCCAGCACGGTGTGCTTGCCGCGGGGCTCGAGCACCGCCGTCCACGTCCCGCTTGGCGCATCGAACACGACCTCCCAGTGGGCGCCCTTGTTAGCCGCGAGCAGCGGCCCCACCGCCGGGTCGCTGGCCGCGATCGCGATCACCCGCGCCGCCGTCAGATGCGGCTTGGCGTCGGCGCGCGCGACGCCCGGCGCCAGCAGCAGCGCCAGCACGACCGCGATCGCGCCCTTAGATGATCGATTCCACAACTACGCGGCGAAGCTCCAGAGCTTATTGCCAAGGAAGCTGATGGGCGTTGCGACCACGATCGCGATCGCCGCGGCAACCGGCTTGTGCAGCCCCACCACCTCGACCAGGAACGCCAGCGCCGCAAGGTCGATGGCGAGCGCCAGCAGGCTGACGGCCAGGAACCTGGCGTACTGGACGTGCGGTTCTCCGTGCTCGATCTTGAACGTCCACACCCGGTTCCAGATGAAGTTGCTGGTCGCCGCCACCACGAATGCGAGCACGAATGCGATCGGGTAGGGGAGGCTACGGTAGAACAGCGTGAACAGCCCCACGTTGATGACGTAGCCGGATCCGCCCACGACGCAGAAGCGCGCCAGCTCCAGCCAGTTGTGATGGCTTCGCACCCCGACGTTGAACCGCTCGGCATGGCCCTTGAGGCCGACAGCGGCCACGTCGGTACGAGCATCCTTCATCACACAAACCCTAGATGATTGATCTGGCCGGCTCCGCAGTGTGTGAGAAGTGCCGCAGCGCCAGCGGCGTCAGATCGGTGATCGACGGCTGAGCTCCCAGGCCGGTGGGCGCGTCGAAACCGGCCGTGATCAGCGGCACCAGCGAGTCCTCGGCGCGCAGCGAACCGTGGCTGCCGCCGCCGGCGTGGTGCTGGCCGCCGGAGTCCGCGAACTCGTCGCCGAGACGGGCCGACACGATCACGTCGCCCGAGGTCGCGCACGACACGGCGCCCTCGATCCGCTCCAGCGCGTTCGGATAGAGCGCGGGGTCGAGCAGGTCGCGGTCGCCGGCCAGCTCCCAGCTGGTACCGCGCGCGTCCTCGAACCCCTCGCCGCGCCGGAAGCGCAGCTCACCGCCCTCGCGGCGCACGGCGTACCAGGCGCCCTCCTGCCACATCACGACGTCGCTGAATGGGTGCCGGGCGTACCGGTGCCCGACCTCGCTCGCGGTCAGCCGGCCGCCGGGCAGGAGGTAGGCCATCGCCACCCGGTTGCTGGCGGCCACGGCCAGGTCGCACTCGGCCGGATCGGAGTGGCGGCTGGAGCGGAACAGCTTCAGCCCGTCCAGCGGCTCGTGCGCGTCGACGGCCCGCTCCACCGCGCTCTGGCTGTGGTCGGCCACCACCATCACCGCATAGCGCTCGAGGAACTGGTGCCACCCGCCGGCCGCTTCGACCAGCAGCCCCAGGGAGGCATCCGCCTGCTCCACCGCACTGATCACGTCCCCGCCCCGATGCTGAGCGGCGTCGGTCTCATAGAGGTACAGGAACAGGAAGTCGAATCCGTCGCGAGTCACCAGCCAGCGCCCGACATGGCCGCCGTGGCGGTCGACCGACCCACCGAAGTTACGAGGCGCCCCGGTGTCGTCGGACCAGAACAGCTCGCCGAAGAAGTACCGGCGCGGCCCGTACACGGCATCCACGATCCCGACCCGCCGGGCGATCCGGCGCGCAGCCTCGCGGGTGATCGGATGGCGCACACGGCCCCGACAGATGTAGGTGTTGACCGCGGCGGTGACCAGGCCCTGGTCTTCCAGCGCCTCGAAGACGGTGGTCGCGCGCGGCGAGAGGTGCAGCAGGTTCAGGTTCACCAGCACGTCGTCCACCATCTGACGGGTGCCCTCGGCCAGCGTCGCCAGAAACGACGACCCGTACTCGACGAAGCGACCCTCGTCGCGGTGGTACCAGGTCATGCTCGGGATCCTGTGCCCGGCCGGATGACGGCCCGTGATCAGCGACGACAGGCAGACCGGCGTCAGCGAGGGGAAGGTGGAGATGCAGGCGTCGGTGCGTTCGCCCAGCTCCTGCAGGTGGGCCAGCGTGGGTGCGCGGCCGGCGGCGACCACGCGGTCGAGCAGGGCCGGCCCGAGCCCGTCGATCACCGTCAGGATCAGCTTCTTGGGCATGACCGCTGATTGTAGGTCAGCCGCCGTGACGGGCAGGTGTGCGGCAGGACGTTCCCGCGCGTGGACGCGCCGCCGGGTCAGCGCA